>Ga0209023_10002492_pt1 | contig 22930 bp, 23 predicted proteins | sample LakOneMetagenome_FD_187468 | JGI IMG/M metagenome (GOLD analysis project Ga0209023, IMG submission 187468) | Freshwater and sediment microbial communities from Lake Erie, Canada (SPAdes) (version 2) | ecosystem: Environmental > Aquatic > Freshwater > Lentic | place: Lake Erie, Canada... | reverse complement strand
GGGGGCGCTGATGCTGCCCTATACCTCGGAGATCATGGAAGACTATCTGTCGGTGCTGACGCTGTACGAGATGGACGAGATCGACAATGCCCCCGGCGACGAGGGCGGCGCGCGCAACTCGCTGTGGCGGGGTGACAGCGGCACCTTGCGGATGCTTCGCTGAATGCCGCGCGACACGGTTCAGGTTCACGGCACGGTGGCGGCCTCGCCCGAGGCGGTCTGGGCCGTGGTGCGCAACTTCTGCGATGGCTGGCATCCGGCCATCGCGACGATCCGGGCCGAGCGTGACCCACGCGGTTCGCTGATCCGGGCGTTCACGGTGACGGGCGAGGAGACGCTCTACCGCGAGCAACTGACCTGGTTGTCGGACAGCGACCGGACTTTGGGTTACACCCACTTGCAGGGCATCGCGGGTGCCGAGGGCTATAATGCGCGGATGAGCGTCACGCCTGCCGAAGGTGGCGGCAGCACGGTCTTCTGGACCGCGCGGGTGAGTGCCGATGTGGTGCGGCTGAAGCAGATCTGCGAAGGGACGGCCGAAGTGTTCCGCGCGGGGATTGCGGCGCTTGGCTCTGTGACAACGGGTGACGAGGCTGACGCCCCCCTACCCGCTCCGGTTGCTGCCGAGCAACTGATGATCGACGAGTTGCCACGGCTGGCGCTTTCGGTGACGCCGAAGACAGGTGGTCGGACGCTTTGTCTGTTCCTGCATGGCATCGGCGGTGGTCGCCGCAACTGGGCGGCGCAGGTGGGTGTGGCGGGCGCTGTGATGCGGGCGGCGGCGCTGGATCTGCGCGGTTATGGCGATAGCACACTTGGGCACCGCCCCTCGACCATCGACGACTATTGCGCAGACATCTTGCGGGTGATGGAGGTTCTTGGGGCGGATCGGCTGGTGCTTGTCGGCCTGTCGTACGGGTCATGGATTGCCACATCTTTCGCGATGCGCCATCCGGAGATGCTGGCCGGGTTAGTGCTGTCGGGGGGGTGCACCGGCATGTCGGAAGCCGGGCCAGATGAACGGGAGGCGTTCCGGATCAGCCGGGAAGTGCCGCTGAATGCGGGCCAGGCGCCCGCAGATTTTGCGCCGGCGGTGGTCAAGGTGCTGGCGGGGCCGAATGCCTCGGAGGAGGCGCGCAAGGCGCTGTTCGACAGCATGGCGGCGATCCCTGCGGCGACATACCGCGACGCTTTGGTTTGCTTTACCAACCCGTTGGAGCGGTTCGACTTTTCACGGCTGACCATGCCGGTTCTGCTGATGACGGGCGAGCATGATCGTTTGGCGCCACCTGACGAGATCCGGGGTGTTGCGGGTCGTATCTGGGACACGGCCCCCCGCCCCGACGTGCGGTTCGAGGTGATTTCAGACGCGGGCCATGTCTGCAATTTGGAACAGCCCGGCAGATACAACCGGCATCTGATGGATTTTCTGGGGAAACTGCCGCAATGAACCGGATCTCACGGCGCGAGCAGAACCGGATCGAGCGTGAGGGGCGTATCCTTGACGCAGCGCTGCGGGTGTTCTCGCTGACGGGTTATTCGGGCGCGACGATGGACGCGGTAGCGGCTGAGGCCGGGCTGACGAAGCCGACGGTCTACCAATACTTCCCTTCGAAAGAATCACTCTTTTCGGCGATGATGATTGGCAAACGTGACCAGATGCTTGATGTTTTCGAACATCCATCCGCTGAAGGGATGGTGCATGATCTTTATGTGTTTGCCTGGGACTATGCCGATACGTTGATGCGGCCCGAGATGCTGAGCCTTGCGCGGCTGATCATCGGCGAGGTGCAGCGGTTCCCGGAGATCGGGCGTGCCTATCAGGCGTCGGGGCCAGACCATGTTTTGCGCGGGATCATGCGCTATCTGTCCGTACGGCGCGAGAATGGCCAACTGGATTTCGAGGATGCCGAGTTGGCGGCGCAGGACTTGTGGGGCCTGATTCTGTCGGCACCACGGACGCAGGCGCTTTACATGCCGGACAGCGCACCAGATCGCGCAGCGTTGGCACGGTACATTCACAACGGGCTGACGGTGTTTCTCAAAGCCTACTCGAGCCGACCAGACACAGACCTTGCCCAGTTGAAGGCATTGGTCCGAACCCATACCCTTGCAGCAGGTGACAAATGACGCTCGACGAGTATCTTGCCGACCCCTCCAGCCGCTTTGCCACGGTGGCGATGGCCGACACCAACGGGCTTTTGCGCGGGCAGATGGTGTCTGTCAGCAGTCTGAGGGGGATCGCGAAGAACGGCATGGGCATGGCACCCGCGCAACTGGCGCTTGATCCGACTGATGCGATGCTGACCATTCCGGGCGTGAACGACGACAAGGGCGATTTCCACGATGATCCGTTGCAACTTGACCCGGCGACGGTGCGCAAGATGCCTTGGTCGAAGCCGGGGCATGATTTGCTGGTGCTGTCAAACTACACCGGTGCCTCGGCCGCGATCTGTCCGCGCTCGATCCTCAAGTCGGTGCTGAAGCGCGCGGCGGATGCGGGCTATCTGCCGAAATACGGGATGGAGCTGGAATATACGCTTTTCGACGAAACGCCGGAAAGCGCGCGGGCCAAGGGGTACCGTGACCTCAAGACAGCGACCATGCACGCAAGCCATGACCTGATCTTGTATCAGGCGGTGCAGACGGAGTGGTACGAGGCGCTGGCGGCGATTTGCGAGCCGCTGAAGATCGACCTTGCGAAGATGCACGAGGAAATCGGCGCGGGGTTCATGGAATGCTGCATCGGGGCCGGAGAAGGCACCGAACCCGCCGACCAGATGGTGCTTTTGAAGAACTTCCTGCGCGGGTTGGCGTTGCGTCAGGGGCGTTCGGTCACCTTCATGCCGCGCTGGAACGAACAGGCCGACAGTCAGTCGATCCACCTGCATATCAGCCTGAAGGACAAGGCCGGCAAATCGCTTTTCTGGGATGCGGGTCAGAAGAATGGCGTGAGCCAGACCTTCCGGTATTTCCTTGGCGGTTTGCAGGCTTACATCGGCGACATGACGTTGATCTTTCAGCCGACGGTCAACAGTTATCGTCGCTTTGCGCCCGGAACATTCGCGCCACCGGGTCTGACTTGGGGGTATGAGAACCGCACAACCTGCTTCCGGTTGGTCGGCCATGATGCCGGAAGCCTGCGGGTCGAGAACCGGCTGCCGGGCGCGGACACCAACCCCTATCTGACAGCCGCTGCCACGATTGCTGCGGGTGTTGCCGGGATCATCGGCAAGGTCGAGCCCGACCCGGAGACGCTTGGCTCGGGTTATGCGCAGACGCCTTCTCGGGACTTTGCCCGCTCGATGCCCGAAGCGATCGAGCGGTTGCGCGGATCGGTGTTTGCAAAGGACTGGCTGGGAGAGCGGTTCGTCGAGGCGTTCAGTGCCACGCGCGAATGTCAGCATGACGAATTCCGCAAGAAGGTGCCCGATGTCGAACTGCAACGTTTCTTCGATCTGGGATAGCGCCATGGATCTGCGTGCGAGTTTCATCGAAGGCATGAGCCGGGCCGCGACCTTTGTTGCGGTGGCGACAACAGATGGCGAGGGTGGCCGGTACGGGGTGACGATTTCGTCGCTGACTTCGGTTTCGGCGGATGGCGAGCAGCCATCACTTCTGGCCTGCGTTCACTACAAGTCGCCTGCGGCGGCGGCGATCCTGAAGAACCGCGCCTTCTGTGCCAATCTTCTGGAGGAGGGACAGCAAGAGGTTTCGGACCTGTTCGCCGGGCGGTCGGGTGCTGCGGAACATTCGGTCAGGTTCGACCGGGCCGAGTGGCTGGCGGGGCCGCTTGGCCAGCCTCAGATCAGCGGCGCGACGGCCGCTTTTGAATGCCGCCTTGCCACGGCCTTGCTGTGGGAGACGCATTACATCTTTGTCGGTAGGGTTGCAGGGGTGGCTTTGTCGGACAATCCGGCCGCCCTGCTCTACGGACAACGGGCCTATCGGCGGGCAGTGCATCTGCCGCAAGATGGGAAGTGACGAACCCGGAATGGCGCGAACGGGCCTTCCGGCAACAAGAGCGGGCAGTCGGCAGAAAGACCGGCCCCGTGGAACCAACAAGGAGTGGACAATGACTGCTGACACAGGGGCGAGCTCCAACGAGCTGCGCAGGAATTCGCTGGGGCTGATTGCCGTTACCTTCATGGTGATTTCGGCAGCGGCACCGCTGACGGGCGTGGCGGGGGCGGTTCCCATCGCGTTCCTCATCGGTAACGGTACGGGTGTGCCTGCGACCTTCATCGCCATGACATTGATCATGCTGGCTTTTTCGGTTGGCTATGTCGCCATGTCGCGCCATGTGCGCAATGCGGGTGCTTTCTATGCCTATGCCGCGCGCGGGCTTGGCGGCTATGCGGGCGGGGCCACGGCCTTCATGGCGCTGGTCGCCTACAATGCCATGCAGTTCGGGCTGATCGGTTTGTTCGGCGGCATCGCGGCGGGGGTTTTTGGCGGGTTCGGCATCAACCTGCCCTGGTGGGGTTGGAGCCTGATCGCACTGACGCTGGTCGGGATTCTGGGCTATCGGCAGGTGGATCTGTCGGCCAAGGTCATGGTTTTCCTTGTGACGCTGGAATATCTGATCGTCCTGATCGTGGACTTCGCCATTCTGGGCAAAGGCGGCGCGGTTGATGCGGGTGGGCTATCGGTCAACATCTTTGACAGCGGCGCAATCTTTTCGGGGTCGCTGACGGCGGCGATCCTGTTCTGCCTTGGTTCGTTCATCGGGTTCGAGGCGACGACGATCTATGCCGAAGAGGCCCGTGACCCGGAGCGCACTATTCCGCGCGCCACCTATCTGTCGGTGCTGATGATCGGTATCTTCTTCGTCTTTACCACCTGGCTGATGATTGCCGGGGTCGGTGCCGCGAACCTGTTGCCGATGCTGGGTGGATTGCAGGACCCGACGGCGTTCTTCTTCATTCTGGCCGAGCAATATACCAACCCGACCATCTCGGCGATCGCCGGGGTATTGCTGGTGTCGAGCCTTTTCGCGGCGCTGTCGGCCTTCCACAACTACATCGCGCGCTACAGCTTTGTGGCGGGACGGGAGGGGCTGTTGCCGTCTGCGTTCGGACGCACTCATGATGACCACCAGAGCCCGCATATCGGGTCGGTTGTCCAATCAATCGGGGCGCTGATCGTGCTGGCGATCTTCGCGTTCCTTGGGCTTGATCCGATCTTGCAGATGTTCACCTGGATCAGTCAGGTCGGCACGCTGGGTGTGCTGGGGATGATGACCATCACCTCGGTTTCGGTCATTGCGTTCTTCATGTCCGGCAAGGCGAGCGGTTCGCCGTTGGCAACCCTGATCTTCCCGGCGATCTCGGGCCTGATCATGGCAGCGCTGTTCGTCTATATCTTCCTGAACTTCGGCGACCTTACCGGAACGGCGGGCGGAACGCTCGGACTTATCCTGCCAGCCCTTATCCCCCTCGCGGCAATTGTGGGTTTGATCGCGGCTGGGCGGCTGAAAAGCTCTGATCCGGCAGCGTTCGACCGCATGGGTGCGAACCGGACCTGACGGAACGGAGGTGTCGGGCCCCGACAGGTCTGGCACCAACCGGAGCTTCATCCGGCAAAAAATGGCTTGGCCCGGACTGCGCCTTTGGCGGGTCTGGGCCTTTCAGTCTTTCTTTGACGATTTTCGTTGCGGAACGGAACCGGGTACGGGAACGTTTTGATCGGAGGCTGGGCGCAGGCCGAGCTTGCCAGGTGGCACTTGACCATGCGCCGCCCGTTCAACGCGCGAGAGGTGAGATGATGGCAGTTGCAAAGAACACGATCTGCATCTGGTACGAAAAAGACGCCGAGGCCGCTGCCCGGTTTTACGCCGAGACCTTTCCGAACAGCTCGGTCAATGGAGTCTTCCGCGCCCCAAGCGACTTTCCGTCGGGCAAGGAAAGTGATGTGCTGACCGTAGAATTCACTGTTGCCGGTATCCCGTGCATGGGATTGAACGGCGGGCCGATGTTCCCGCAAAGCGAGGCATTCTCGTTCCAGATCGCTACCGACGATCAGGAAGAGACCGACCGTTACTGGAATGCCATCGTGACCAACGGCGGCGCGGAAAGCGCCTGCGGCTGGTGCAAGGACAAATGGGGCGTCAACTGGCAGATCATTCCGCGCGCGCTGACCGACGCGCTGGCCGCAGGAGGTGCCGAGGCAAAGCGCGCCTTCGATGCGATGATGGAGATGACCAAGCTCGACGTGGCCAAGATCGAAGCGGCACGCCGGGGTTAAGCCACCAACTGCGCGTCAGATTTCGACCAGCAGAGTCTGATGGGTGCTTCAGCGCGTCAGGCGCGAATGAAGGCGTGCGCTGTGTCCGGCGTCCAGTGGACATGGAGCTTGTCGCCCCGATTGGCACGACCGCTGAGCGGGTGGCCGAAACCCAGGCGGACAGTCAGAGGTGCGCCCCATTCTGTCCGCGCGGAGACTGTCGTCGCGTTGCCCAGAAAGGCCACATCCTGCACCGTGACCGGCAGCGAGGCACCGACGGCTCCGGGCGTCGCCGACATCTCGATCCGCTCGGGCCGCAGCATCAGTTCCACCGCCTGCCCTGCCCCGGCTGACCCGTGGATCGGAACATCGACGACCTGATGGCCGCCGGGAAAACGGATAGCGGCTTGGCCGTTCTTCACGTCGGAGAGTTCGCCCGCCAGAAAGGCACTGTCACCGATGAAGTCGGCCACGAAATGCGTCGCGGGGTTGGCATAGAGTTCCGGCCCGGTACCGACCTGCTCGATCTTGCCGCGATTGAATACGGCGATGCGGTCGGACAGGCGCAGGGCCTCTTCCTGATCGTGGGTGACATAGAGGATGGTCACGCCGGTTTCCTGATGGATGCGACGAATTTCGACCTGAATTTCCTCGCGCAGTTTCTTGTCGAGCGCCGAGAGCGGTTCGTCCATCAAGAGGACCGGCGGATCATAGACCAGAGCGCGGGCCAGAGCGACGCGCTGTTGCTGACCACCGGACATCTTGGCGGGCATGCGGTCTTCGTAGCCTTCCAACCTGACTAACTTGAGGGCGCGTTTGACTTTCTGGGCGATCTCATCCTGGCCCATGCGGCGGACGCGCAAGGGGAAGGCCACGTTTTCACCAACGCTGAGATGAGGGAACAGCGTGTAGCGCTGAAACACCATGCCGATGTTGCGCTTGTGCGAGGGGGTCGCAAGGATAGACTGGCCGTTAAGTCTGATGTCGCCTGCTGTGGGGTCTTGGAAGCCGGCCAGCACATAGAGTGTCGTCGACTTGCCCGACCCTGACGGGCCAAGGAAGGTCATGAATTCGCCCTTGGCGACGGTGAGTTCGACATGGTCGGTGGCAACGACATCGCCGTAGACCTTGCGGATTCCGTTGATGTGCAGATAGGGCGTCATTGGGACTTGCCTTTGCGGATCAGGGCTGCGGCCAGCATCAGAAGGACCGTCAGCGCAACAAGAAGGGTGGAGGCGGCCGCGATGACCGGCGTGAGGTCCTGGCGCAGTGTCGTCCAGACCTTGACCGGGAGTGTTTGCAGGCTTGGCGAGGCCATGAAGATGGCAAGCACAACCTCGTCCCACGAAATCAGGAACGAGAAGATCGCGGCGGAATAGAGACCGTGGCTGATCGACGGCAGCGTGACACGCAGGCGTGCCTCCCACGGCGTGGCGCCACAAAGGATGGCAGCGTCTTCGATGGCGGGGTCAAACGTTTCGAGCGCGCCGGAGATGGTGATGATCGAAAAGGGCAGCGCGACGATGAGGTGTGCGATGACGAAGCCGAGCAATGTGCCGTTCAGGCCCAGTTGCAGAAAGGCTGCATAGAGCGCGACGGCGACGATGACGACGGGCAGCACCATTGGCGTGAGGAAGAAGGCGCGCAGAACGGCGCGGCCGCGAAAGCGCCCGCGGACGAGCGCAAGAGACGCCAGAAGGCCGAGAATGACCGCAAGGATCATGACGATCAGCCCGATCTTGGCTGAAGTCAGCGCGGCACCAAGCCAGCGAGGATCGGCGAAAAGCTCGTAGTACCATTTCAGCGTCCAAGCCGGCGGCGGGAAGACGAGCCAGCGGCTGGAACCGAACGAGAGCGCCACGATGAAGACGATGGGCAGCAGAAGGAACAGCATCAGGAGGGTACAAAGCCCTGAGAGAACCCATTTCCACGCGCCAAGTTTGTCGAAGTCCATCAGCATCAGTGCACCTCGGTCGTATCAAAGAAGCGCAGTTGCAGCGCGTAAAGGCCAAGCGTGACGACCAGCAGAATGAAGGCGGCAGCGCCGCCCATGCCCCAGTTGACGAGACTTTGCACCTGTTGGGCGATCAGTTCGGCCAGCATCATGTTTGCGGTGCCGCCAAGAAGCGCGGGTGTGACGAAATAGCCAAGCGACATGACGAAGACCATGAGCGCACCGGACGCGATCCCCGGCCCGGCGAGGGGCAGGAGGACGCGGGTCAGTGCCTGCCATTTGGTTGCGCCGCACAGGGCTGCGGCTTGCAGGACAGCCGGGTCGATCTTCTTGATGACGCCGTAGAGCGGCAAGATCATGAAAGGCAGCATGATGTAGACCATGCCGATCGTTACGCCGACGAGGTTGTTGGTGAGTTGCAGCGGCTGGTCGATCAGACCGATGGCCTTCAGCGTCCGATTGATGAGGCCGGTTTGCTGCAAGAGCACCATCCACGCATAGGTCCGCGCCAGAAGGTTCGTCCACATCGACAGGAGAATGACGGCAAAGACGATGCCGGCCATGCGCTTTGGCATGATGGCCAGTGCCCATGCGACCGGAAACGAGATGAGGGCCGTGACCAGCGTCACCACCCCGGCGACGAAGAAGGTGTTGAAGAAGATCCGCGCGTAGGTGGTACTGCCGAGAAGGGTCTTGTAGTTTTGCAATCCAAGTTCCGGCTCGGTCACCGAACGGGACAGAAGGCTCGCAACCGGGATCACAAAAAAGACGACAAGCAAAAGGATCGCGGGAAGGGCAAGCTCAAGCCCGGATTTGCGGCGTAGCGCGCCGGTGATTTGCATGATCCTGCCCCCGCAGTTTGTTGGGATCGAATTGGGTCCGGGCGCCGAAAAGGCGCCCGGATACGGCGGGCTTATTCGGCCTGCCAAGCGTACCAGCGCGTGCCGATCTCGTCGCGGTGTTCAGCCCAGTAGGCCATGTCGGCATTCACCTGCACCGCGGTTTGCGCGTCGGGCAGCGTGGCGCGCACGGCGGGGTCCATAAGGTCTGCCGAGCCGAGGTTGATCGGCGCATAGCCCGAAGCGGCGGCGAACTTGGCCTGACCTTCGGCAGAGGTTGCGGCTGCGATGAACTTCATTGCGGCGTCCTTGTTCTTGGTGCCTTTAGGAACCACGAGCGCGTCAGCGGCGGTGATGTTCTGATCCCAGCTGATGCCTACGTCCTGACCATCGGCCTGAAGCGCCGCAAGGCGACCATTCCAGAAGAAGCCGATTGGCGCTTCTCCGGAAGCAAGAAGTTGCTGCGACTGCGCGCCTCCGTCCCACCAGATGATGTCCTTCTTGATGGTGTCGAGTTTCTTGAAGGCGCGGTCGAGGTCGAGCGGATAAAGCTCTTCCGGTTTCACGCCGTCCGCCAGAAGGGCGGCCTCGATCACGCCGGGTGCCGACCATTTGTAGAAGGTGCGCTTGCCGGGGAACTTGGTGGTATCGAAGAGATCGGCGAGCGTTGCGGGCTTGGCATCGGGGAAGTTGGCCGGGTTCCAGCCAAGCACGAACGAATAGTAGAAGGAGCCGACCGCGAAGTCAGAGACAAAGCGCGGGTCGAGCTTGGTCTTGTCGATGACAGTGAAGTCGAGCGGCTCGAGAAGCCCCTGCTTGCCCGCCTGAAGCGCCCAGTCGAATTCGGAATCGACCACGTCCCATGTCACGGCGTTGGCTTCGACCATGGCCTTGAGCTTGCCGTAGTCTGTCGGCCCGTCCTGTACCACGTTGATACCGTTGGCTTCGGTGAAGGGCGTTGCCCAATTTGCGGCTTGGGCGTCTTGCGTGGTGCCTCCCCATGAGGTGAACACCATGTCTGCCGCCGCTGCACTCGTCGCACTCAACGCACCTGCAAATGCAAGCGCCCACAATGATTTCTTCATGATCGGCTCCCTATTGTTACGAAGGTCGTCAGCGCATGACGAACGGATCCGGGATCGGATCGTCTGACGTGCGCAGCCACACGGTTTTCACCGTCGTGTAGTCGAGTGCCGCCGCCAGCCCGCCCTCGCGTCCGTGGCCGGAAAGGCCATGGCCGCCGAAGGGCGCGATGGGGGAAACGGCGCGATAGGTGTTGACCCAGACAATTCCGGCGCGGATGCCACGCACCATGCGGTGCGCGCGCGACAGGTTGCGGGTAAATACGCCGGAGGCGAGGCCGTAGGGCGTGGAGTTGGCTATTTCGAGCGCCTCTGCCTCGGTGTCGAAGGTGACGACGGACAGGACCGGGCCGAAAAGTTCTCCAGTGACGCAGGGCGCTTTTGGCGTGGCAGAGCAATCGAGGATCGTCGGGGGGAAGTAGAAGCCCTGCCCTTCCGGAACCTTTCCGCCAGTGACCAGTTTTGCGCCCGCCGCGACCGAGGCAGAAACGATGCGAGCGATGTGGTCGCGCTGGCGGCTGGTACAGAGGGGGCCGACTTCGGTTTCCATTGCGCCGGGAGTACCGACGCGGATAGCTTTGGCTTTTGCGGCGAGACGGCGGAGCATTTCGTCCTTGATGGAGCGCTGGATGACAAGGCGAGACCCGGCGACGCAGCTTTGGCCTGTCGCGGCGAATATCCCGGCGATCTGCGCGTTGGTGGCGCTTTCGAGGTCAGCGTCTTCGAACACGATGAAGGGCGATTTGCCGCCAAGTTCGAGCGAGGTGCGGGCGAGGTTTTCGGCCGAGGCGCGCACGATGTGGCGCGCCGTCTCTGGCCCGCCGGTGAAGGCGATGTGGGCGACCAGGGGGTGAGTTGTGAGCGCCTGGCCGGCCTCTGGACCACCGGTCAGGATGTTCACGACACCTGCGGGGAAGCCCGCCGCATGGACGAGGCGCGCGAATTCCAGAAGCGGCGCCGGGCCATCCTCGCTGGCCTTGAGCACAACAGTACAGCCCGCGGCGAGCGCTGGCCCCAGCTTGACGGCAGACAGGAACAGCTGGCTGTTCCACGGCACAATGGCGGCAACGACGCCAACCGGCTCTCGCCGGAGCCAGACTTCCATGTCGGGCTTGTCGATGGGAAGGTGCGCGCCCTCGATCTTGTCGGCCAGACCGGCGTAATAGCGGTAGTAGTCGGCGACATAGGCAATCTGCGCCGAGGTTTCGCGGATGATCTTGCCGGTGTCGCGGGTTTCCAGCGCAGCCAGACGAGGTGCCGCTTCCTGCACGAGATCGGCAAGCTTCATCAACAGCTTGCCACGCGCCGTGGCCGTCAGCCCGGCCCATGCCCGGTCGTGAAAGGCCCGGTGAGCAGCTTGAACCGCGCGGTCCACGTCGGCGGCACCGGCCAGAGGCATCTGCGCCCAGGGTGCGCCCGTTGCCGGATCGAGGCTGTCAAACGTCGAAGTGCCATCTTCGAACTGTCCGTCGATATAGTGCTGAAAGCGGTCCATGTGCTGCCTCAGGCGAATGCTGGCATGACGTCTTCGATGAAACGCTTGAGGCTGTCGCGCTTCCTTTCGAAACTCATGCCGCTGTCGATCCACAGGGAGAACTCGTCATAGCCAAGGGCTTCGATGGCTTTGAGGCGATCGATAACCTCGGCGGCCTCGCCGATCAGCAGGTTTTGCTGCATGACCTCGGGCGAATAGAACGGATGTGCCGCGATTTCTTCCGGCGTCAGTTTCTGGATCAAGCCATTGTGGATGGGGCGCTTGTTCAGGAACCATGCGCCGAAATAGTTGTAGAACACGTTCAGTTCCTGCGCGCCCAGTTCGGCGTCGGCGGCGTCTTTGGCGACGTAGCCATGCTGGAGGATCATGATCTTGGGGCGCGCGATTTCAGGGTTCGCGGCACAGGCGGCATTGAACCGTTCCATCAGGCTGACGACTTCGGTGTGCGGCATGTGGAGCGGAGTGACCTGAACGTTGCAGCCTTGCGAGACGGCGAATTCGTGGCTGTTCGGATCGCGCGCGGCGACCCAGATCGGCGGGTGCGGTTGTTGCAGGGGTTGGGGGGCCGAGGTTGTGGAGGGAAACTGCCAGTATTGGCCGTCGTGGGCATAGTCGCCCTGCCACAGGCCCTTGATCGCGGGGATCAGTTCGCGCATGCGTCCGCCGGCGTTCCAGGCATCGAGGCCCGGCATGATCCGTTCATACTCGAAAGTATACGCTCCACGGGCGATGCCAATATCGAGGCGACCATCCATGATGATGTCGGCCATCGCGGCTTCGCCTGCCAGCTTGATTGGGTGCCAAAACGGCGCAATTACTGTGCCGGTGCCAAGGCGCACATTCTTGGTACGGCGGGCAAGATCGACGAGGTTCAGGAATGGGTTCGGAGCGATGGTGAAGCTCATCCCGTGATGCTCGCCCGTCCAGATGGCGCACATACCGCCTTCGTCTGCCATGCGGCACAACTCCAGCATTTCCTGATAAAGTTGCGGCTCTGAATCCTCGGGGCTTATGCGCTCCATATGGATGAACAGTGAGAATTTCATGGCTTGTTCCTTCCGCCGATTGGTTCGACGCGCCCCTGATCCTGATTTCCGAAATAGATGCCGTAGTTGCCGACGCGGGTTTCTTCGGCCAGACGTTCGAGCATCACGAGCATGGCCGGGTCCGTCACATCGGCGACGCCATCGGATGAAAGTTCCACATAGGCACCGCGTTGCGGGCGGCCTGTCGCTGCCGGGCAAAGGAACGAGATATGCTGGTGACCGCGCGCTACGTCTTCATAGACGGCATAGATGAAGCCGGGCTGGGCCTGTACGCCAAGCCCGGCGATCAGGGCAGAAAGCGCGGCCTGTGCCCCCTCGCGTCCGACACGGGCGGTGGGCAGCGTCAGTCCACCTTGCCCGTCGTCGACGAGAAGTACCTGCCCTGCGGTCTCGACGATGGCCGAGATCACCACATCCGGACCGCTTGCCACGGCCGCACCTGTCTGCACCGGGGTGAAGTAGCCGCCGCGATAGTAGCCGAGGCCGGGGGCCTGCGTGGCCTCGAACGCGCCGACGCGGCCGATGAGAATGGCGTGATCTCCGGCATCGACAATCTGGTGGATGTGGCAATCGAACCAGGCGGAAACGCCCGAAATGAGGGGCGATCCGACTGGGCCTTTCTTCCAGTAGACCGAGGCGAAACGATCCTCTACCGGACGGGCGAAGGTATTGGAGACATCCTTCTGGCTTTCCGACAGGATGTTGATGGCAAAGCCCGGCGCGTCGGCGAAGGCACTGTAATTGGCCGACGATTTGGCAATCGAGACTAGAAGCAGCGGCGGGTCGAGCGAAACGGACGAGAAGGAATTGGCTGTGAAGCCAAGCGGGCGGCCTTCGGCGTCGAGTGTCGTCACGACCGTGACACCGGTCATGAATGTGCCGAATGCGTCACGCAGTTGACGCGGGTTATCAACGTTCATGCCGTCATCTCCTCACGTTGCAGCCAGTCGCGCAGAGCCTTGGTGACCACTTCTGGCGCGGTCAGATTTACCATGTGGCGATGACCGTCGATCACGAGGGCCTGCCCAAGGGGCGCGGCTCTTGCCATGCTAGCGGCCATTTCGGGGCTTGAGTTTGCGTCACCATCGCCTGTCAGCATCAGGGCGGGGCAGCGGATCTCGGTCATGCGGTCGGCATAGAGGCTGTCGCCTTCGGCGAATGCCGCGTAGGCCGTGGCATAGCCAGAGGGGCTGACCGAACGCAGCCACTCCGCGACAGCCCGACGAACCTCGGGATGGTCGGCCGAAAACCAGCGCGACAGCGGGCCTTCGATGTTCATGTCGCCCCGGCTGATTTCGGCGGCGCGGGCCAGGACGGCTTGCCGCTGTTCTGTCGAGCGGCGGTGGACGCCGTTCAGGAGTGCGACGCGACGCACAAGACCGGGATGTTCGATTGCCACGCCGGCAGCGATCAGGGCCCCCATCGAATGACCTGCCAGGTTAACCGGACCGCAGCCCAGCGCCTCGATCACCCGTGCTGCCCATGCGACGTAGGCTGGCAGTTTCGCGTCCTCCGGAAGCGGGTCACTTTCGCCGTGGCCGGGCATGTCGACGGCGATGACGCTATGGTCCGACGCAAGGGCCGCAATCTGCGGCGCCCAAGCTTCGGCGCGCATGCCAACGCCGTGGATGAGCAAGATCGGCTCGCCCGCCCCTGCTTCAAGTATTCTGACGGAGAGCCCGTCAGACAGCCGCAGGATTTGCGACATCATGGCCAAGATCCTTGAGGTCCTGATAGCGGTCGCCGATCCGGTGATGCGGCCGTCCGCCGATGGAGGCACCGAGCGCCACGACGATTTCGTCGGCGGCGGGCGCGTCCGGGATCGAGAACTGGATTGTCAGATAGTGCGAGCGGCGGCCCTCGTCGTTCTTGTCCATCAGCGGGATCATGATCGGACAGTTCGCCGGTCCGCGCGTGTTGGTGAAGGCGAGGTAGGATTTTGCGCCAACGGCCTGACGGTAGTGGTTGCCGAACCGCAAGGTGTGGATCAGGGCAGAGGCGTGCTCGACCTCGCCATCAAGACCGACGACTGCTGCCTTGCCATAGGCTTCGACAGCATCGCCCGACCCAACCACATCGAGGATCATCTTGGTCAGAAGCGCCCCAAGGATCGGGGCCACGGCATGAATCTCCGGCTTGAGATCCTCGACGAAACCGCGACCAGCCCACGGATTCTTCACCACCGCCGCAGCCGTGATCAGCTTGAGCGGAACCGGCGCGACGCGGCCACCCTCGATCAGCGTCGTTTCGATGTTGGTAAATGTCTTGCGAATCTGAGCCGACATCGGGCGCCCCTTTCCTGTGTTGTTTGGTATGTTGGTATACCATGATATGGAATGTCAAGTAACTCTTGCTTCGAATGACGGCGCTCACTAGTCTGGAAGCATGGACAACGCACATGATGACGATCTGAAAATCGCCCATTCGCCGACCACCCTGCGGGAGCTGGCGGTGGACAGGTTGCGCAATGCGATCATCGCCGGGCGCTTCAATGGCGGGGACCGGTTGGTCGAACGAACGCTTGGCGATCAGCTTGGCGTATCAAGATCGGTGGTGCGCGAGGCGATCCGCTATCTTGAGGCGGAAGGTCTGGTTGAAATTCAGCCGCGAAGCGGTCCAGTCGTGGCAACACTGAATTGGTCGCAGGCCCGGCAAGTCTATGATATTCGAAGGCTTCTTGAGGCAGACGCCGCTTCGGCCTGTGCGCGGCTGGCGGATGAGGCAACCAAGGCCCGTTTGCGCCGGGCGCATGCCGATCTGGAGCGCGCCTTTAGTGATGTGGCCCAGCAGGAGCTTTATTCGGCAACGACGGCCTTCTATCGGGTTATCTTCTCATCCGCCGGGCACGACATTGCGTGGGAGATCGTGAACCGGCTCAACAGCCGTATCTCGCGGCTTCGGGCGCTGACGCTGGCCACTACAAACCGGCGAATTTCGGGGCCTGCGCATATGGCACGGATCTGTGCTGCGATTTGTGCGAATGATCCGGAAGCCGCAGCAAATGCGGTTCAGGAGCACCTTCGCGATGCAGCGGAGATTGCCCGGAGCCTGCTTGAGGGCGAATCGTGAGTGCCTATTGGATCGCCCATGTCACGGTCACGGACCCCGAGCGCTACGCCGGTTATCAGGCGCTCGCCCCGGCCGCGTTCGCCGCGCATGGCGCGAGGTTTCTGGCGCGCGGAGGTACGTCAGAGACACTGGAGGGGCCGGAATTGCAGCGCCATGTGGTGATTGAGTTTCCTTCGTTGGAGGCGGCGAAGTCTTGTTACACCTCGGCGGAGTATCAAGCGGCCAAGCAGCACCGCGACGGCGCGTGCGTGGCGCATGTGGTCATTGTCGAAGGGCTGAGCTGAGGCGATCATACCTCGGGGTCTGCCACAGGATACAGATTTCTCGATCCGCTGGGGCAGCTTCCATCCCTCTCAGCGAGACCGTCTGAGGGTGCGATTTGCATCCTGTAGGGCCTCGAAACAGGCGAAGCGGTGTGTGTGCAGGTCGGCCAGAGCGCCAGTGGCGCTGATGAACTGGCGCGAACTGCCGCTCATGGCGGCCATCGCTTCACCCAGGTCTGGAAAGATCCCCCCGGCAACGCCGCCCAGCATGGCGGAACCGAGCAGAACCGGCTCCTCCCTCTCGGGCAGGAGGACCGGAGTGCCGGTGGTGTCGGCGAGCATCTGGCAGACCAGATCGCTTCGGGCGGCGCCGCCGCTGGCGACGATGGAGGTGATCTCGATACCACTGGCGCGGAGGCGGTTCAGAAGTTGACGAAGGCCGTAGCCGATGCCGCTCAGCCCTGCCAGATAGAGCGCGGCGAGGCTGGAGAGGCCGCGGTCAAATGACAGACCCGAAATGATGGCACGCGCCTCCGGGTCTGCAAAGGGAGAGCGGTTGCCGTTGAATTCCGGCACAACCACCATGTCACGCGCGGTGAGGATCGTCTCGGACAGGGTTGGCCCTAGGGTCCGGGCATGGTCCGCGACATAAGCAAGCAAGGACTGGCCTTGGCGCATTGCCTCGGCTTCCAGAGCTGATGCGTCGGGATGCAGCTGGACGAGCCGGTCAAGTGCGGCGCCCGCTGCGGACTGGCCACCTTCGAGCAGCCAGATGCCGGGGATCATCGAGTTGAAATATGGCCCCCAGACGCCTGGTACCATGACCGGATCGGTTGTGGATGCCATGGAACAGGCAGAGGTACCGAAGATATAGGCGAGGCGTTGGCCCACATCGGCAGGCTGGTTTGCGGCGCTGACACTAAGGGTGCCGACACCGCCCGCATGGGCGTCTATCAGTGAAGCCGCCACGGGGGTGGCGGGAGAAAGGCCCAGATCGCCGGCGGCGGTCGCTGTCAGGCCGCCAAGATTTGTGCCCGGCGCCACTACTTTGGTGCCAATCCGGCGAAAGCCTTCGTCGGCGAGGCTGCCCAGTCCGACTTGCCGGAAATAGTCGGCGTCCCAGCGATCTTCGTGGGCAAGGTAGGTCCATTTGCAGGTGACCGTGCAGACCGAGCGGTCGAGAGATCCGGTCGCGCGCCAGGTCAAGTAGTCGGACAGGTCGAAGAAGTGTGCGGCTCTTGCGAAGCTTTCGGGACGGTGCCGCGAAAGCCAGAGAAGCTTCGGCGTCTCCATCTCGGGCGAGATGCGGCCGCCGACATAATCCAGCACCCGGTGACCGCCTTGGTTGATTTCCTCTGCCTCGACCTGGGCGCGGTGGTCCATCCAGACGATGATGTTGCGCCGAGGATCGTTCGAGGGGCCGACCGCCACCCCTCCACCGTCCGCATCGACGGCGACAAGCGAACAGGTCGCGTCAAAGCCGACACCGGCGATTGCGCTGGACGGCACACCCGAGGCATCCACAGCCTCGCGCACCGCTTCGCAGACGGCATTCCATATCTGGTCGGACGATTGTTCGACAATGTCGCCCGGTTCGTGCCAGATGGTGATTGGCCGTTTGGCGGAGGCCAGCATGTGCCCGTCGAGGCCAAAGACCCCTGCCCTCGCCGAACCGGTGCCGACATCAACGCCGATCAGGGCTTTCATCACAGGTCCACCGTATTGGGCAAGATCACCAGATCGCGGACCACCACGCCCTTGCGGCGGCTGAGCATGAACATGACAGCCTCTGCCACTTCCTCGGGCTGCATGAGGCTGCCGTTCGACAGCGCGTCTTCCAGCTTGGCTTTCGGCCAATCGTCCAGAAGTGCGGTGACGACCGGGCCGGGCAAGACAGCTCCGACGCGCAGGCCGTGCGGTGCGAGTTGCCTCCGGATCGTGTGCACGAAGGCTTGCACCGCGAATTTGGAGGCGGTGTAGATCGGCTCCCAAACCACGGGCACAACGCCTGCAATCGATGATGTCACGACGATGTCGCCCATCTTGCGTTCGATCATATGCGGCAAGACGGCATGGATCGAGCGGAAGGCAGCGTTGATGTTCAGGTTGAGCATCCGGTCCCATTGATCGGGATCGCCTTTCCATATCTCGCCGCCGATGTAGGCTCCGGCGTTGGCGTGAAAGATGTCGAGTTGGCCGGTCTTTGCCAGAATGGCGGGCATCATTGCTGCGATGCTGTCAGGTTCCATCAGATCGACGACCAGCGGGACCGCCCCACTACCCAGATCCTTCGCCAAGGCTTCGAGCCGGTCCCGCGCCCTGTCGATCAGGACAACGCGGGCACCTGCCGCAAGCATGGCTTTGGCGCAGGCCAGACCGATCCCAGAGGCCGCGCCGGTGACCGCCGCAACCTTTCCATTCAAATCCGATGACATGGGTCCGATCCTTTCTTCAGGCACGACCGTGCGAGATGCGCGAGCGGCGGGCGAGCGAGTCGACGATTACGGCGGTGGCGAGCACGCCCCCGGTGATCATGTAGCGCAGCGACGACGACAGGTTGAGAAGCGTCAGACCCGACGAGATCGCCTGAATGACGATGATCCCGAGGAGTGCCGACCACGCGCTGCCACGACCGCCAAAAAGACTGGTGCCGCCGATGACTGCTGCGGCAATGGCGTTGAGGTTCACGTCGCCAGTCCCGGCTTGCTGGCTCGACGAGGCGAGGCGCGCGGCGGCGAGCGTGCCGCCCAGTGCCGATAGCGAAGCGCAAAGCACGAAGGTCGACGTGTAAATGCGCCGCACGTTTATCCCTGCCCGGCGCGCGGCCTCGCGGTTGCCTCCGACAGCATAGACCGAGCGGCCCCACTGTGTCCGGGTCAGGGCGTAGTTGAGGGCCACCGCAAGAAGGACGAAAAGGCCAAACATGTAGGGCACGCCACGACCGAGATTCAGATACCAGGTGGCGAACTCGAGGGCGGCAGTCAGGAGCGCGGCCTTGAGGTACAGCCCGGCGGGCGGCTGCACCGAGAGGTTTGCAGCGGAGCGGCGCGCCGTGCGGCGCAATTCCGTCACCAGCATCACGGCGCCGGGAATGAGCGCGAGAGCGTGGGAAAGCCAGGCAGGCATCACGAGGATCTGGCCAAATTTGACCAGTGCGCTTTCATAAGGGAGGTTGATCGAGCCAGTCGCGCCAAGGATGAAGAGTTGCAGCCCAAGGAGCGCCAGAAGGCCCGAGAGTGTCGAGACGAAACTCGGCATTCCCAGCCGGTTATAGAGCTGGGCGTAGATCCAGCCGACGATCGCCCCCATGACAACGGCAGCGAGGATGGCTATGCCGACCGGCCAGCCCTGATTGACCCAAAGCACGCCAACAATGGCCGAGGCGAAACCGCTGATCGAGCCTACGGAAAGGTCGATCTCGCCCACCATCAGCACGCAGACGATACCAAGCGAAATGATTCCCACCGTGGCGCAATCGAACAGAAGGTTCACCAGATTGTTCGGCACCAGAAAGATCGGGTTGAGGGCGGTAAAGACAACGGAAATGACCACAAGCCCCACAGCAACGGGCAGCATCCCGAGATCGCCTGAGCGGATGCGGTCGAGGAAGGCGCGCAGGGCGCCCGAAAATCCGTCGTCGTGGCGCAGACGCTGGTCTGCACGGTCAAGCGGCCCGGTCATGTCAGGGACTCCTTGCGTTCCATGCGGCGTGTCACCGCGTTGTCATTGGCGCCGGTGATGGCGGCGACGAGATCCTGATGGCTGGTTTCCCGGTCAAAGACACCGTTGTTGCGGCCGAGGCGGAGCACCACGATACGGTCGGCGACAGCGCGCACGTCCTCCATATTGTGACTGATCATGATGACGCCCAGCCCACGGTCGCGGACCCGTTCGATGAGGTTCAGCACTTCAGCAGTCTGAGCGACGCCCAGCGCCGCAGTTGGTTCATCAAGCATGATGATCCGGGGATTGAGGATCAGCGAGCGCGCAATGGCGACGGTCTGGCGCTGGCCGCCGGACAGCGAGGCGATGGGCTCCCGGACCGAAGGAATGCGAGCGGCAAGTTCTTGCAGGAGCGTCCAGGCACGGACTTCCATAGCGACTTCATCCAGTGCATAGGGTGAAAGCTCATGGCCGAGGAAGAGATTGGCAACAACATCAAGGTTTTCGCACAAGGCAAGATCTTGATAAACCGTCGCTATCCCGAGCTTCATTGCCGCAGCCGGAGAATCCAGCGTGACTTCGCGGCCATCGAAGCGGATGACACCCGCTGTCGGAGAATGGACGCCCGCAAGGACCTTGACCAACGTCGATTTACCCGCGCCGTTGTCGCCCACCAGTGCCACGACCTCGCCCGCCTTGACATCAAGCTCGATGTCGGTCAGCGCCGACACGGCCCCGAACTTCTTCGAGACATTTCGAAGGCTGAGGATCGGTTCGGATCCGCTCTGTCCTGATGTTGGTGCCATAAGCCACCTCCCCCTTAATGGTTCCGGCCGGCCCGGGCGGGCCGACCGGCCTGGTTCAGATCATTGGGTGATGCCGAGCGTCTTGCAGCCTTCGGCGTACTCGCCCGTGCAGATTTCTTCGGGGGTCTGGATGCCCTTGTCGAAGATCTCGGCCTTGATGTTCTCGGCCGTCACGACGGCAGGAACAAAAAGCTGCGACGGCGCGTCGTAGAGCGTCGAAGTCGCTTCGGGGGTCTTGCCGTCAAGGAACTGGACAGCGGCTTGCGCGGCGGCGGCAGCCACGATTTCCGATGGCTTGGAGATCGTGTTGTACTGATCGCCCGAGATGATCAGTTGCAGGGCTGCGATGGTTGCGTCGTTGCCGGTGACAGGCGGGACCGGATCAACGCCTGCGGCCTTGAAGGCAGCAATCGCACCGCCGCCGGTGCCGTCGTTCGCCGCAACCACACCCTTGATGTCAGCACCGAAACGAGTGATCTGGCCTGCGGCCCATTCCTGCGCTTTCGGCGGCGCCCAATCAGGCGTGTCGAACTCGGCCAGCGTCGTGTAGCCGGAGTCTTTCAGCGCTTCGTGGATGCCGTCACGGATCAGGCCCGCTGCCGCGTCGGTCGGTGAGCCGTTGATTTCCAGCACCCCTGCCCCTTCGGCCACACCACTAGCTTTCAGATGCTCGACCAGCGACTTGGCAATGGCGAAACCAATGCCTTTGTTGTCGAACGATACGTAGAAGTCGGGCGCCTTGTCGGGGATCGGGCGGTCATAAGCAATGACCTTGACACCCTGCGCCTGGGCCTGAGCCACCAGCGAGGCGGCGGCAGTCGAGTCGACCGGATCAAGCACGATCACCTTGGCACCCTGAGCCAGAACCGAGTTGAACTGCTGTTGCTGTTCGGCGGCATCCGCGTTGGCGTTCTGGTAGATCACCGTGCAGGTTGCACAGAGCTTCTCCATCTCGGCTTTGAAGCCGGGGAAGTCGTGTTGTTCATAGCGGGTCGATGCCTGGTCGGGCATCAGGAAGGCCACGGTAGCGCCATCGGCGGCGAAGCTTGCGGCAGTACCGCCCAGTAGGGTCGAAGCCGAAAGGGCAAACAGCGTCGAGAAAGTCCGTTTCATCATCTCACTCCCATGTGACAGTCGTTATGTCCCGGCCACCCGAAGGCGGCGCGGATGTCTTTTCGTCTCGGCGGTCCCGATCCATGCCTTTGGGCATGAAATGGCAAATCCGTGCCCAGGGACCATTGGGCGCGGCCAATCCGGTGAAGGATCCTTGATGTCGTGCGTTAGGCCGCGACGGCCTGGTTTTCTCCCAAAAGCGCCCGGAACCGGCTGGGCGGCATACCCTTGCGTCGCAGGAACTGGCGGTTGAAGTTCGAAAGATTGTTGAAACCGATGGCAAAGCAGATGTCGGTCACGCTCTGCCCCGGTTCGTTCATCAGCATCTGGCAGGCAAGGTTGATGCGCAGGCGGTTGACATATTCGACCACGCCCATGCCGGTGTGTTTGCGGAAGCTGCGTGAAAAGGCCGAGGCTGTCATTCCGGCAGTTTCGGCAAGATCAGTTTCGCCGAACTGGCCGGTCAGGTTTTCGTTGATGAAGCGGAGCGCCTTGTTCACGCCAGCGGTCATGAAACCCGAGGGGTCGGGCAGATAGGTGTCGGACGCGAGCGTGCGAACCGAGACATCGCTGGCGAGTTGGGCAAGAAGGTCGATGAACAGGCTGGCCCGCGTCGGACCCTTGGCCGAGCAGAGTTCAGCAATGATCGGGCCGCAACGCCGCGAGCAGGCATCTGAAAAGAGCGCGCCGCGACGGCTGACGTCGAACAGGCGATTGAAGTCGCTAATGTCGGGGAAGATGTCGCCGATGCCGACGAGCAAGGCTTCGGGAAACTGGACAACGCGACTGCGCAGCGGAACAACTTCGCCCGGCGCTACGTGGCTGATCCAGTTGTGCGGCAGGTTCGGGCCGGTCATCACGAGATTTCCCGGCTCGAATTCGCCAATAAAATCACCGACGTAGTAACGGCCGGTCGTTGCCGCGACATAGTGGATTTCGATCTCGGGATGGAAATGCCAGCGTACCGTGTGGAACGGATAGCCGTGTTCCCACGCGGTGAAGGACTGTCCTCGTCCGATCTGAACGACTTCAAGATCCGGCTTCATGGCCACCTCCCTTGTTTGACGCAGCTCTCCCTTCTGCGCCACGGCCCAACCTCCATCGGACCGTTACATCAGATTGACCCAAAGGAGTGGGAGTCGCTACCACTCAAGCAGCGCCTCATTGGTATTTTTTTGATATTTTGAGCACCTGAAATACCCAGGAAAGGAGATGTTCGGGTGGGCGCCGGAGTTGCTTACGCGGATTGATCTAAAGCGGCCGAGCCTGCGTAATCACAATAAAGGAGGCAGAGATGGGCCAGATCGCGGTGCTTTATTCGGTAACTGTCATGGTTTTTCTGTGCCTCGACATGATCGGCATACGATATCTGGTC
>Ga0209023_10002491_pt1 | contig 22932 bp, 15 predicted proteins | sample LakOneMetagenome_FD_187468 | JGI IMG/M metagenome (GOLD analysis project Ga0209023, IMG submission 187468) | Freshwater and sediment microbial communities from Lake Erie, Canada (SPAdes) (version 2) | ecosystem: Environmental > Aquatic > Freshwater > Lentic | place: Lake Erie, Canada... | reverse complement strand
TCCGATCTCTTGAACGTCGAGGGCAGCGTCGTGATGCGTTCGGCCAGCCGCTTGATCTCGCTCATCGGCAGCGCGGTATCGGCGGCGTCGGTCCACTTCTTGCCGAGGAACGGCGCCCAGTCGACCGCGTACTTGCTCTTGTAGTTGGTCAGCACCGGGTCATAGGTGTTCTTGCCCGCGTCCATCGCGGCGCGCAGCGCCTTGACCATGTCGTCGGGGCCGCTCGCCGTCAGGACGCCCTGCGTCACCAGCTTCTCGCCGTACAGCTTGCGCGTGCCGGGGTGCTGCGCGATCTTCTTGTACATCAGCGGCTGCGTCAGCGCCGGCGTGTCCTGCTCGTTGTGGCCGAGCTTGCGGAAGCAGACGATGTCGACGACGACATCCTTGTTGAACTCCTGGCGATAGTCGAGCGCGAGCTGCGTGCACAACACGACCGCTTCCGGATCGTCGCCATTGACGTGCATCACCGGCGCTTCGATCATCTTCACGACGTCGGTGCAGTACAGCGTCGAGCGCGAGTCGCGCGGGTCGCTGGTGGTGAAGCCGATCTGGTTGTTGATGACGATGTGCACCGTGCCGCCGGTGTAGTAGCCGCGCGTCTGCGCCAGCGCCAGCGTCTCCATCACGACACCCTGGCCGGCGAACGCGGCGTCGCCGTGGACGAGGATCGGCAGCACCGAGTCGCCTTCCTTGTCGCCGCGGCGATCCAGACGCGCCTTGACCGACCCTTCGACGACCGGATTGACGATCTCCAGGTGCGACGGGTTGAAGGCCAGGCTCAGGTGCACCGGCCCGCCGCTGGTCGTGATGTCGCTCGAGAAGCCCTGGTGGTACTTGACGTCGCCGGAGGGCAGGTTCTCCGGCGCGGTGTGGTCGAACTCGGCGAACAGATCCTTCGGCATCTTGCCGAGCGTGTTCACCAGCACGTTCAGGCGGCCGCGGTGGGCCATGCCGATCACGATCTCCTGCACGCCCTTGGCGCCGGCGCGTTGCACCAGCTCGTCCATCGATGCGATGAAGCTCTCGCCGCCTTCGAGCGAGAAGCGCTTCTGACCGACGTACTTGGTGTGCAGGTAGCGCTCCAGGCCCTCGGCCGCGGTCAGGCGGTCGAGGATGTGCTTCTTCTGGTCGACATTGAAGTTGGGCTTGCTTCGGATCGACTCCAGTCGCTCCTGCCACCAGCGCTTCTCGACCGGCTCGGTGACGTGCATGTACTCGGCACCGATCGTGCCGCAGTAGGTCTCGCGCAGCGCCTGCACGATCTCGCGCAGCGTCATGTGCTCGGCCGCGCTGAAGTACGTGTTCGTCGCGCTGAACACGATGTCCATGTCGGCTTCGGTCAGGTCGTAGAACGCCGGCTCGAGCTCGGGAATCTTCGGGCGCTCCTGGCGCTTGAGCGGATCGAGATCGGCCCAGCGCGAGCCGAGGAAGCGGTACGCCGCGATCAGCGACTGGACGTGAACCTGCTTGCGCGCGATCGCCAGATCGGTGCTCGAGGCCTTCGTTCCGAACGTGCCGGCCTTGGCCCGCTGCGCGAACGATTCGACGACCGGTGCGTGCGCCACGTCGCGGGCGTTGGAGCCATCGACGGCCGGCACATGCTGCAGCGCGTCGAAGTACTTGCGCCAGTTGTCCGGCACCGACCCGGGATTGTCGAGGTAGGCCTCGTACATCTCCTCGACGTACGGCGCATTGCCGCCGAACAGGTACGAGTTCGACCTGGATTCCTGCATCATTTCGCTCACCTTTCACACCGGTTTCCGGTGCTCACGTGGGTTGATCAACCTTCCGCGTTACGGCTAAACCGACCAGCGGACAAGCGACCCGCCTTGGCCATTTGCTTGCCAAGGGGACGGGAAGGACCTAAAGAGTCACGGGCGCGACTTTACCACCCGCTTGCTGACACGGCGTTGACGCGCCCGCCCGGGTGTTGCGCTCACGCGGGGGCGAGGCGCGCGCGCGCCGCGCGGTATTCGCTCGCCAGACGCGCGATCAGTTCGCGCGCCGGCTGCACCGCGCTGATCGCGCCGATGCCCTGGCCGCAGCCCCAGATGTCCTTCCAGGCCTTCTTGCGATCGCCGCCGAAGTCCATCTTGCTCGGGTCGCTCTCGGGCAGGTTGTCCGGGTCGAGCCCGGCGGCGCGGATCGACGGTGCGAGGTAGTTGCCGTGCACGCCGGTGAACAGGCTGCTGTAGACGATGTCGTCGGAGCTGCCGTCGACGATCGCCTGCTTGTAGCCATCGATCGCGCGCGCCTCGTCGGTGGCGATGAAGGCCGATCCGATGTAGGCGAAGTCCGCGCCCATGGCCTGCGCCGCGAGCACCGCGCCGCCGCTGGCAATCGCGCCGCTGAGCGCGATCGGGCCGTCGAACCACTGACGGATCTCCTGGATCAGCGCGAACGGGCTCTTCACGCCCGCGTGACCGCCGGCACCGGCGGCGACTGCGATCAGTCCGTCGGCGCCCTTCTCGATCGCCTTCTTCGCGAACTTGTTGTTGATGATGTCGTGCAGCACGACGCCGCCCCAGGCGTGCACCGCGTCGTTCACGTCGGTCCGCGCGCCGAGCGAGGTGATGACGATCGGCACCTTGTACTTCGCGCACATTGCCATGTCGTGATCGAGCCGGTCGTTGCTCTTGTGCACGATCTGGTTGATCGCGAACGGCGCGGCCGGCTTGTCCGGGTTCGCGCGGTTGTACGCGGCAAGCGTCTCGGTGATCTCGGCGAGCCAGTCGTCGAGCTGCTCGGCGGGGCGCGCGTTGAGCGCCGGCATCGAGCCGACGACACCCGCTTTGCACTGCTCGATCACGAGCTTGGGGTTGCTGATGATGAACAGCGGCGCGCCGATGATCGGCAGGGGCAGCTTCGCGAGGACTCCGGGCAGGGGCATGTCGATGTGCTTTCGTGGGTCGTTCAGAAGGATTCGAGCGCGAGCGCGTTGACGCTGTCGGCACCATCCACGATCGCGTCGCGCGCGCCCGGGACTTTGCTCAACAGATGATCGGCGTAGAAGTGGGCGGTCGTCACCTTGGCCTTCAGGAAGGCAGCGTCACCCTGGCCGTTCGACAGCATCTCCTCGGCGCGGACCAGCGCACGCGCCATCTGCCAGCCGGCGACGACATTGCCCGCGAGCATCAGGTACGGCACCGACCCGGCGAACACCGCATTCGGGCTCGCCTTGGTGTTGCCCGCGACATAGTCGACCACCTGCTCGAACGCGATGCGCGCGGCATGCAGCCGCTTGCCCATGGCCTTCGCCGCCGCGCTCTCATGCTTGGCGAGATCCGCTTCGGTGACAGCGATCTGCGTCGCGATCGCCTTCGGCGTGCGGCCGCCATCGCGCGACGTCTTGCGCCCGACGAGGTCGTTGGCCTGAATCGCGGTCGTGCCTTCGTAGATCGGGAGGATGCGCGAGTCGCGCAGGTACTGCGCGGCACCCGTCTCCTCGATGAAGCCCATGCCGCCGTGCACCTGCACGCCCAGGCTCGCAACCTCGACGCTCATCTCGGTGCTGTAGCCCTTCACCAGCGGCACCATGTATTCGTAGAACGCCTGGTTCTGCTTGCGCACCTCGGCGTCCGGATGGTGATGCGCTGCATCGAACGCCGCCGCGGCCGTGATCGCCATCGCGCGGCAGCCTTCGGTGGTGGCCCGCATCGTCATCAGCATGCGGCGCACGTCGGGATGGTGAATGATCGGACCGCTGCCCGGCAGCGACCCGTCGACCGGCCGCGACTGCACCCGCTCCTTCGCGAACGCGGCCGCCTTCTGGTAGGCGCGCTCGGCGATCGCGATGCCCTGCATGCCGACCGCGTAGCGCGCCGCGTTCATCATGATGAACATGTACTCGAGGCCGCGGTTCTCTTCGCCGATCAGTTGACCGATCGCACCGCCGTGGTCGCCGAACTGCAAGACCGCCGTCGGGCTCGCCTTGATGCCGAGCTTGTGCTCGATGCTGACGCAGTGCGCGTCATTGCGTGCACCGAGCGAACCATCCGCATTGACGAGGAACTTCGGCACGATGAACAGGCTGATGCCCTTCACCCCCTCGGGCGCACCGGTGACGCGCGCGAGCACGAGGTGGACGATGTTCTTCGCCATGTCGTGTTCGCCGTAGGTGATGAAGATCTTCGTGCCGAAGATCTTGAACGTGCCGTCGGGCTGCGGCTCGGCGCGCGTGCGCACCAGCGCCAGGTCGGAGCCGGCCTGCGGCTCGGTCAGGTTCATCGTGCCGGTCCATTCGCCCGAGATCATGTTCGGGATGAACGCGGCCTGCTGCTCGGGCGTGCCCGCGGTCAGCAGCGCCTCGATCGCGCCGTCGGTCAGCAGCGGGCACAGCGCGAAACTGAGGTTCGCACTGTTGATCATCTCGATGCACGCGGCGCCGATCGTCTTCGGCAGGTTCTGGCCGCCGAATTCGCTCGGATGCTGCAGGCCTTGCCAGCCGCCTTCGGCAAATTGGCGAAACGCCTGCTTGAAGCCGGGCGTCGTCGTGACGACGCCGTCCTTCCACGACGAGGGATTCCTGTCGCCGTCGACATTGAGCGGCGCCACCACGCCTTCGTTGAACTTGGCGCACTCCTCGAGCACCGCCTGTGCGGTCTCGAGGCCCGCCTCCTCGAACCCCGGCAGCTTCGCGACTTCTTCGAGGCCGGCGAGTTCCTGCATGCAGAACAGCATGTCGTTGATCGGCGCGCGGTAGGTCATGTCTTGTCTCCGAAATGAAATGGGGCGCGTCAACTCGCGTTGCGCGCCCCGTCATGCGTCATCGTGTCGCGTCGTGCGTCTTCAACCGAGCGCCTTCACGAGCTCCGGCACGGCGGTGAACAGGTCCGCCTCCAGCCCGTAGTCCGCGACGCTGAAGATCGGCGCCTCCGGGTCCTTGTTGATCGCCACGATCACCTTGGAGTCCTTCATCCCGGCCAGGTGCTGGATCGCCCCGCTGATGCCCGCGGCGATGTACAGCTGCGGCGCCACGATCTTGCCCGTCTGCCCGACCTGCCAGTCGTTGGGCGCGTAGCCCGCATCGACCGCCGCGCGGCTGGCTCCCAGCGCGGCGCCGAGCTTGTCCGCCAAGGGGGTCAGCACCTCGGTGAACTTGTCGCTGCTGCCGAGCGCTCTTCCCCCCGAGACGATGATCTTCGCCGCGGTCAGCTCGGGCCGGTCGTTCTTGGCGATCTCGCTGCCCACGAAGCTGCTCTTGCCCGAGTCGGCGACGCTGGCCAGCGTCTCGACGCTGGCACTGCCGCCGCTGGCCGCGGCCGGGTCGAAGCCGGTCGTGCGCACCGTGATCACCTTGATCGCATCCAGGCTCTGCACCGTGGCGATCGCGTTGCCGGCGTAGATCGGGCGCTCGAAGGTGTCGGCCGCATCGACCTTGGTGATGTCGGAGATCTGCCCGACGTCGAGCTTGGCCGCCACGCGCGGGGCGACGTTCTTGCCCGCGGCAGTGGCCGGGAACAGGATGTGGCCGTAGTCCTTCGCGATCGCGAGGACTTGGGCCGCGACGTTCTCCGCCAGACCGTGCTCGAACTGCGCCCCGTCGGCATGCAGCACCTTGGCCACGCCGGCGATCTGGCTCGCCGCCTTCGCGGCCTCGGCGGCATTCGCGCCGGCGATCAGCACATGCACCTGCGCGTCGCACTTCAGCGCGGCGGTGACGGTGTTGAGCGTCGCGCCCTTGACGGACTTGTTGTCGTGTTCAGCGATTACCAGCGCAGTCATCAGATCACCTTCGCGTCGTTCTTGAGTTTGGCCACCAGTGTGGCCACGTCGGCTACCTTGATGCCGGCGCTGCGCTTGGGCGGCTCGCTGACCTTGAGCACCTTCAGGTGGGCCTTGATGTCCACGCCCAGATCGGCCGGCTTGAGCACCTCCATGGGCTTCTTCTTGGCCTTCATGATGTTGGGCAGCGTGACGTAGCGCGGCTCGTTCAGGCGCAGATCGGTGGTGACGATCGCCGGCAGGCTGAGCGACAGGGTCTCCAGCCCGCCGTCGACTTCGCGCGTGACCGTCGCCTTGTCGTCGGCCACCTCGACCTTGCTGGCGAAGGTGGCCTGGGGCAGATCGGTCAGCGCGGCCAGCATCTGCCCGGTCTGGTTGCAGTCGTCGTCGATGGCCTGCTTGCCGAGGATGACCAGGCCGGGCTGCTCCTTGGCAACCAGCGCCTTGAGCAGCTTGGCCACGGCAAGCGGCTGCAGCTCTTCGGTGCTCTCCACCAGGATCGCCCGGTCGGCGCCGATGGCCATCGCGGTGCGCAGCGTCTCCTGGCATTGGCTCACGCCGCAGGACACGGCAATGACCTCGGTGGCCACCCCCTTCTCCTTCAGCCGCACCGCCTCCTCGACCGCGATCTCGTCGAACGGGTTCATGCTCATCTTGACGTTGGCGATGTCCACACCGCTGCCGTCGCTCTTCACGCGGACCTTCACGTTGTAGTCCACCACGCGCTTGACGGGGACGAGTATCTTCATCGGGAGAGCTCCTCGGACTGGGTGTTCATTCGGGATCGATCGATTCTAGGCCTCGGGGTCGCGGCCGCCTGACACGCCGGCGACGCGGCCCTACAAAAAAGCACGATCGTTCTATTTTAACCCAAAGCCGCAGCTCAGCGCCTCTAGACTGCGCGACGTGACCGCAACGCACGCGCGCATCTCCTCCAGCATCGGCGTGTTCGACTCCGGCGTCGGCGGCCTGTCGGTGCTCGATGCGCTGCGTCGGCGCATGCCGGACGCGTCATTGACCTATCTCGGCGACGTCGCCCACGCGCCCTATGGCGAGCGCAGCGTCGAGCACGTCCTCGAACGCGCGCATCGCATCGTCGGACACCTCGTCGCGTCGGGCGCACGCATCGTCGTCGTCGCCTGCAACACCGCGACCGTTCTGGGCATCGCGTCGCTGCGTGCGCACTGGCCCGACGTGACGTTCATCGGCGTCGAGCCCGGCGTGAAACCGGCTGCGGCAACGACGCGTTCGGGCCGCATCGCGGTGATGGCCACCACGGCCACGGCACGCAGCGCGCGTTTGCGCCATCTGATCGACACCCATGCGGCGCACCTGCAGGTGCATATCGAAGCGTGCCCGGGACTCGCTCGTGCGATCGAGCAATGCGCGCACGACGACGCCGCGATGCACGCGGCACTCGCGCCCCACATTGCCAATCTCCGTGCGGCGGCGGTCGACACGGTCGTCCTGGGCTGCACCCACTACGCGTTCATCGCCGACGTCGTGCAGGCCATGCTCGGTCCGGACGTGACGCTCGTCGACACCGCACACGCTGTGGCCGAGCGCGCGGCGTTCATCCGAGGCAAGCCGCTCGACGAGGGACCGGCGCGATTGACGATCGCCACGACCGGGGGCTCGGCAACGATGGCCGTGCTGCTGTCGCGCTGCGGACACCTCGATCCGACCCCGATCGTGCGCCTCTCGATATGATGGCCCGCCGGCCCGGGTGACGAAATCGGTAGACGTAGCGGACTTAAAATCCGCGGCCGCAAGGCATGCGGGTTCGAGCCCCGCCCCGGGCACCAACCAGCAAAAAGGCCTCGCATCGCTGCGAGGCCTTCTTCATTGCGTGCGGTGGAGGCGCGACCCGGAGTCGAACCGGGCTCTACGGATTTGCAATCCGGTGCATAACCGCTTTGCTATCGCGCCGTTGATCTGCTCCAGTGTGCCCTAGAAAAAATGGGAAGCCATCGGGCTTCCCATTCGTAGTCTGGAGCGGGAGAAGAGTCTCGAACTCTCGACCTCAACCTTGGCAAGGTTGCGCTCTACCAACTGAGCTACTCCCGCATTTTCTGCGTCAGCCTGAACTGCGCAGAGCCCGCATTATAGGCCGAAAAAGGGCCGGATTTCAACCGGCCCTGCTTCATCGATCAATGCGTCAGCAATTCCGCGCCCGCGGCCGGCGCCGCCGGCTTGGCCGAATCGTCCGCCGGCTTGGCCGCAGCGGCCTCTTCATCGGGCAGCGCCTGCGGGACATTCTCCAGCGCGACCTCGAGCACGCGATCGATCCACTTCACCGGCACGATCTCGAGATTGTTCTTCACGTTCTCCGGGATGTCCTGCAGGTCCTTGACGTTCTCTTCCGGAATGATCACGGTGGTGATGCCACCGCGATGTGCCGCGAGCAGCTTCTCCTTCAAGCCGCCGATCGCCGTCACCTCGCCGCGCAACGTGATCTCGCCCGTCATCGCCACGTTGGCCTTCACCGGAATGCCGGTCAGCGCGGAGACGAATGCGGTCGTCATGGCCGCACCGGCGCTCGGCCCGTCCTTCGGCGTCGCGCCATCGGGCACGTGGATGTGCACGTCGCGCTTCTCGAACATCTCGTCCTTGATGCCCAGGCGCCGTGCGCGGCTGCGCACGACCGAGCGCGCGGCCTCGACCGACTCCTTCATCACGTCGCCAAGCTGGCCGGTGCGGATGATGTTGCCCTTGCCCGGCATCACCGCCGCCTCGATCGTCAGCAGATCGCCGCCGACCTCGGTCCACGCGAGACCCACGACCTGTCCGACCTGGTTCTGCTTCTCCGCCTGACCGTAGCTGAACTTGCGCACCCCGAGGTAGTCGTTCAGGTTCTCGTCGGTGACGACCACCTTGCCCTCGACCTGCTTCAGCTGGATCGCCTTCACCACCTTGCGGCAGATCTTGCTGATCTCGCGTTCGAGCGATCGCACGCCGGCTTCGCGGGTGTAGTAGCGGATGATGCCGCGCACCGCGGATTCGGTGACGTCCATCTCCTCGGGCTTCACGCCGTTGTTCTTCGCCTGCTTGGGCAACAGGTACTTCGTCGCGATGTTGAGCTTCTCGTCCTCGGTGTAGCCCGAGAGACGGATCACCTCCATCCGGTCCAGCAGCGCTGGCGGGATGTTCATCGAGTTCGACGTCGCGATGAACATCGTGTCGCTCAGGTCGAAGTCGACCTCGACGTAGTGGTCGCTGAACGTGTGGTTCTGCTCCGGGTCGAGCACCTCGAGCAGCGCCGACGACGGATCGCCGCGGAAGTCCATGCCGAGCTTGTCGATCTCATCGAGCAGGAACAGCGGGTTCTTCGTGCCGACCTTGGTCAGGCTCTGCAGCACCTTGCCCGGCATCGAGCCGATGTAGGTGCGGCGGTGGCCGCGGATCTCGGCTTCGTCGCGCACGCCGCCGAGCGCCATGCGCACGAACTTGCGCCCGGTCGCACGCGCGACCGATTGGCCGAGGGAGGTCTTGCCGACGCCCGGAGGGCCGACGAGACACAGGATCGGCGACTTGACCTTGTCGACGCGCTGCTGCACCGCGAGGTACTCGAGGATGCGGTCCTTGACCTTGTCCAGACCGTAGTGGTCTTCGTTCAGCACGTTCTCGGCGAACGTCAGGTCGTGCTTGATCTTGGTCTTCTTCGACCACGGCAGATTGACCAGCGTGTCGATGTAGTTGCGCACGACCGTCGCCTCGGCCGACATCGGCGACATCAGCTTGAGCTTCTTGAACTCGGCGTCGACCTTCTTGCGCGCGTCCTTCGGCATCTTCGCGGCAATGATCTTCTTCTCGAGCTCTTCCATGTCGGCGCCGTCTTCGCCGTCGCCGAGCTCCTTCTGGATCGCCTTGACCTGCTCGTTCAGGTAGTACTCGCGCTGGCTCTTCTCCATCTGGCGCTTGACGCGCCCGCGGATGCGCTTCTCGACCTGCAGGATGTCGACTTCATGCTCGAGCTGCTCGAGCAGCTTTTCCAGGCGCTTGTCGACCGCATAGAGATCGAGCACGGCCTGCTTGTTCTCGAGCTTGAGCGGCAGGTGCGCGGCGATGGTGTCGGCCAGCCGCCCCGCATCGTCGATCCCGGCGATCGAGGTCAGGATCTCGGGCGGGATCTTCTTGTTCAGCTTGACGTATTGGTCGAACTGTTGCGTCACCGCGCGCCGCAGTGCCTCGATCTCGGGCTTGGTGTCGGCGACCGGCGGGATCGGCGTCAGCTCCGCGACGAAATACTCGCCGTTGTCACTGATGCTGTGCGTGTTGGCGCGCTGGATGCCTTCGACCAGCACCTTCACCGTGCCGTCGGGCAGCTTGAGCATCTGCAGGATCGACGAGACGCAGCCGACCTCGAACATGTCGTCGGGCTTGGGCTCGTCCTTGCCGGCGGCCTTCTGCGCCACCAGCATGATCTGGCGGCCGGCCTCCATCGCAACTTCGAGCGCCTTGATGGACTTCGGGCGACCCACGAACAGCGGGATCACCATGTGGGGGAAGACCACCACGTCGCGCAGCGGCAGCAGCGGCAGCGTGATTTCTTCTTCAGGCAGTACGGGATGTCCGGACATTGAGGATTCCTCTCTTTCTCAGGCCGATCTGAGGCCCGAGGGGGTCAATTGCAAGAAGGCCGGACTGCTGGGGCGACCTGGTCAGGTCAGGCGCTCGCCTTCTGCTCGCGGTACACGAGCAAGGGTTTGGCGAGATCCTCGATCGTGTGCTCGTCGAGAACCACCTTGGCCACGCCTTCGAGCGCCGGCAGATCGAACATCGTGTCGATCAACGATTGCTCCATGATCGAGCGCAGGCCGCGCGCGCCGATCTTGCGCGCCAGCGCCTTGCGCGCAATCGCCTGCAGCGCGGACGGCCGGATCTCGAGCTCGACGCCATCCATCGCGAACAGCTTCTGGTACTGCTTCACGAGTGCGTTCTTCGGCTCGGTCAGGATCTGCACCAGCGCGTCTTCGGTCAGCTCGCCGAGCGTGGCGACCACCGGCAGGCGGCCGACGAGTTCGGGGATCAGGCCGAACTTGATCAGGTCTTCGGGCTCGACATCGCGGAACACTTCGGAGACGCGCTTCTCGCTCTTGCTGTGGACCGTTGCGCCGAAGCCGATGCCGGACTTCTCGGAGCGGTTCTGGATCACCTTCTCGAGCCCGTCGAACGCGCCGCCGCAGATGAACAGGATGTTGGTCGTGTCGATCTGCAGGAAGTCCTGGTTCGGGTGCTTGCGACCGCCCTGCGGCGGCACGCTGGCCATCGTGCCTTCGACCAGCTTGAGCAGCGCCTGCTGGACACCCTCGCCCGACACGTCGCGCGTGATGCTCGGGTTGTCGGCCTTGCGACTGATCTTGTCGATCTCGTCGATGTAGACGATGCCGCGCTGCGCCTTGTCGACGTCGTAGCCGCAGTTCTGCAGCAGCTTCTGGATGATGTTCTCGACGTCCTCGCCGACATAGCCGGCTTCGGTCAGCGTCGTCGCGTCGGCGATCACGAACGGCACATTGAGCAAGCGCGCGAGCGTCTGCGCGAGCAGCGTCTTGCCCGAGCCGGTCGGGCCGATCAGCAGGATGTTGCTCTTCGCGAGCTCGATCTCGTCCTTGGTACGGCTCATGTGCTTGAGCCGCTTGTAGTGGTTGTAGACCGCGACCGACAGCGTGCGCTTGGCCACTTCCTGGCCGATGACGTAGTTGTCCAGGCTGGCCTTGATCTCGCTCGGCGTGGGCAGATCGGACTTTGCGGACTTGGCGTCGACGCCATCCGCCGGCACTTCGTCGCGAATGATGTCGTTGCACAGCTCGATGCATTCATCGCAGATGAACACGCTCGGGCCAGCGATGAGTTTCTTCACCTCATGCTGGCTCTTGCCACAAAAGGAGCAGTACAGGACCTTCTCGCTGGAAGCGCCTTTTTTATCGGCCATAGGTGGGTTTCCGGGTTCCCAGTCGGTGAACGAATGATAGAGCAAAAGAATTCGGGGCCTTCTCCGCGAAAAAGGCCCCGATTGAGGTGTTGTTACGCGCGGTGAGCGCCAGCCGGCGCCGGGCGTCAGGCGCTGGCCGGCGTGCTGCGGTGGGTGAGCACCTGATCGATCAGTCCGTAGGCCTTGGCCTCCTGCGGATCCATGAAGAAGTCACGCTCCATGTCGGCGCGGATCTTCTCGATCGTCTGGCCGGTGCGCTCGGCGTAGATCTTGTTCAACTGCTCGCGCGTCTTGATGATCTCGCGGGCGTGGATCTCGATGTCGGTCGCTTGGCCCTGCGCGCCGCCCGACGGCTGATGGATCATCACGCGCGAGTTCGGCAGCGAGAAGCGCTTGCCCTTGGCGCCCGCCATCAGCAGGAACGAGCCCATGCTGGCCGCCAGCCCGGTGCACATCGTCGACACATCCGGCTTGATGAACTGCATCGTGTCGAAGATCGACAGCCCGGCGCTCACCGAGCCGCCCGGCGAGTTGATGTAGAAGTGGATGTCCTTGTCCGGGTTCTCGCTCTCGAGGAACAGCATCTGCGCGACCACCACGCTGGCCGACGCGTCGTTCACCGGCCCGACGAGGAAGATGATGCGCTCGCGCAGCAGCCGGCTGTAGATGTCGTACGCGCGCTCGCCGCGCCCCGACGTTTCGATGACCATCGGCACGAGGCCGAGGCCCTGGGTTTCAAGCGCGCTCATGGCACTCCTTCGATTGCGATTCAGGCGATGTGGGGGCGATCAGCCCGCCATCAACTCGTCGAACGGAAGAACCTTGTCGGTGACCTTGGCCTGGTTCATGACGAACTCCGCGACATTGTTCTCGACCACGACCGCCTCGACCTCGGCCAGCCGCTGGCGATCACCCAGATACCAGCGCACCACCTCCGACGGCTTCTCGTAGCTCTGTGCGAGCTCCTCGATATGGGCTTGCAACTGCGCCGGCTGCGCCTGCAGGTTGTTGGCACGAACCAGTTCGCCGACGACCAGGCCCAGACGCACCCGCTTCTCGGCCTGCGGCTGGAAGATCTCGGCCGGAATCGGCGCGTTCTCCGCGTCCTTCACGCCACGCTTCTTCAAGTCGGCGCGCGCCGATTCGATCATGCGCTCGGTCTCGCCGGCCACCAGCGCCTTGGGCACGTCGAGTTCGGCGATCTTGACCAGCGCGTCCATCGCGGCGGCCTTGTTGCGTGCGAGCACGCGGAACTTCACTTCGCGCTCGAGGTTCTTCTTCACGTCGCCGCGCAGGCCCTCGACCGTCGCGTCCTTGATGCCGAGCGTCTTCGCGAACGCCTCGTTCACCTCCGGCAGGTGCTGGACTTCGATCTTCTTCACGGTGACGAGGAAGTCGGCCTCCTTGCCGGCGACGTCCTTGCCCTGGTAGTCGGCCGGAAACTGCAGCGGGAAGGTCTTCGACTCGCCCGCCTTCATGCCGCGCACCGCCTGGTCGAACTGCTCCAGCATCTGGCCTTCGCCGATGATGAACTGGAACGCCTCGGCCTTGCCGCCGTCGAACGGCACGCCGTCGATCTTGCCTTCGAAGTCGATCGTCACGCGGTCGTCCGCCACGGCGCCTTCGGACGCCGGGCGCTGAGCAAATGTGCGGCGCTGCTTGCGCAGGATGTCGATGGTCTTGTCGATCGCCGCTTCGGTCACTTCGGTCGACACGCGCTCGACCTCGGCCGTGGCGAGATCGCCGAGCTTGACCTCCGGATAGACCTCGAAGGTCGCATCGAACGCCATCTGGCCTTCGGGGGCCCCTTCCTTCTCGGCGATCTTCGGCGCCCCGGCGACGCGCAGCTTCGCCTCGTTGACGGCCTCCGAGAACACCTGGCCGACCTTGTCGTTCATCACCTCGTAGTGGACGGAGTACCCGTAGCGCTGTGCGACCACGCTCATCGGGACCTTGCCCGGGCGGAAGCCGTCGGCCTTCACCGTGCGCGAGAGCTTCTTCAGGCGCGACTCGACTTCGGAGTTGATCGTGGCGGCAGCCAGCGTCAGCGTGATGCGACGCTCGAGCTTGTCTAAGGTTTCGACTTGAACGGACATGGTGTGTGGACTCGATGAAAGAGCTGGGCTGGTGCGCGGGGCGGGACTCGAACCCGCACACCATCGCTGGCGTCAGGACCTAAACCTGGTGCGTCTACCAATTTCGCCACCCGCGCGGCGGGAGCCTCGCGGCCCCACCGCCCTTCGCGGCGGGGGCCGCTGGGCCCCGAAAAGCCTGTGATTCTAGCTTGGCTCGACGGCCGGTTTCCTGACGCGGAACCAGGCCGCGTACATCGCCGGCAGCGACAGCAGCGTGAGCACGGTGGCGACGACCAGGCCCCCCATGATCGCCACCGCCATCGGCCCCCAGAAGACGCTGCGCGTGAGCGGGATCATCGCCAGAACCGCCGCGGCTGCCGTGAGCAGGATGGGTCGGAACCGCCGCACCGCGGCCTCGACGATCGCGGTCCAGGTGGGCACGCCCTTGGCGCGGTCCTGCTCGATCTGGTCGATCAGGATCACCGCGTTGCGGATGATCATCCCGAGCAGTGCGATCGCCCCCAGCAGCGCGACGAAGCCGAACGGCCGGCCGAACACCAGCAGCGCGCCCGCGATGCCGGCGATGCCCCAGAAGCCGGTGACGAACGCGAGCAGCGAGCGGCCGAAACTGTGGAGTTGCAGCATCAGCAGCGTGAACATCACGAACAGCGCGATCGGCAGGCCGGCGGCGATCGATCCCTGACCCTTGCTGCTCTCCTCGACCGCGCCGGCGACCTCGATGCGGTAGCCGGGCAACAGCTTGTCCCGGATCGACTTGAACAGCGGATCGAGTTGCGCGGTCACGGTGGCCCCCTGCAGGCCTTCGATGATGTCGCCCTGCACCGTCGCGGCATAGTCGCGGTTCTCGCGCCACAGCACGCCCGGCTCCCATACGAAGCTCGCCTTCGCGATCTGCCCGAGCGGGATGCTGCGTCCGCTGGCGCTGGGCACATAGCCGTTGGCGAGATCGGTGACCGCGTTGCGCTCCTCCAGCGGCTGGCGCAGCACGATGTCGACGAGCTTGTCGCCGTCGCGGTACTGGCCGATCGTCGTGCCGTTGTTGATCGTGCGCGCGGCCTGCGCGATCCCCTGGCTGGTGACGCCGAGTGCGCGCGCCTTGTCCTGGTCGATCTCCAGGCGCAGCGCCTTCACCGACTCGTTCCAGTTGTCGTTCACGCCGCGCATGTTCGGGTTCTGGCGCATGATGGCCTTGACCTCGTCGGCGTACGCACGCACCTTCGCCGGATCGGGGCCGATGACGCGGAACTGCACCGGATACGGCACCGGAGGCCCGTTGGGCAGCAGCTTGGCGCGCGCGCGCACTTCGGGGAACTCGGTGGCGAGCAACTCCGGCAACGCCATGCGGATGCGCTCGCGCGACTTCGCGTCCTTGGGCAGCACGACGAGCTGGCTGAAGTTGCTCTGCGGGAAGACCTGGTCGAGCACCAGCACGAAGCGCTCGGCGCCGCTGCCGATCCAGGTCGTCACATGGTCGACGCCGTCGAGCTTCATCACGCGCCGCTCGATGCGTTGCGTCACCTCTTCGTTGGCCGCGTAGGAGGTGCCCTCCGGGAACCACAGATCGACCAGGATCTCGGGCCGGCTCGAGTCCGGGAAGAACTGGTTCTGCACCTTGCCCATGCCGACGATGCCGAGCACCAGCGACGCCACCGTCAGCCCGATCGTGATCCAGCGATGCGCCACGCACCAGTTCACGAGTGCGCGAAACCGGGTGTAGAACGGCGTGTCGAACAACTCGTGAGGCTGATCGCCCGCCGCGTGCGGCTTGACCTTGAGGATGTGCAGGCCGAGGTACGGCACGAAGTAGACCGAGACGAACCACGAGATCAGCAACGCCGCCGCGGTGACCGCGAAGATCGCGAACGTGTACTCGCCGACGGTCGACTTGGCGATGCCGATCGGCAGGAAGCCGACCGCGGTGATCAACGTGCCGGTCAACATCGGCATCGCGGTCGCCTCGTACGCGAAGGTCGCGGCGCGGACCTTGTCATAGCCCTCTTCGAGCTTGCGCACCATCATCTCCACCGCGATGATCGCGTCGTCGACGAGCAGACCGAGCGCGATGATCAGCGAGCCGAGCGAGATCTTGTGCAGGCCGACGCCCCAGTAGTACATCGTCACGAAGGTGATCGCCAGCACCAGCGGGATCGTGATCCCGACCACCAGACCGGGGCGCCAGTCGATGTGAAAGTGCGGCTTGAAGTGCACGCCCAGGCTGATGAAGCTGACGCCGAGCACGACGATCACCGCCTCGGCGAGCACGCGCAGGAACTCGTTGACCGACGTCGAGACGACGCTGGCCTGGTTCTCGAACTGGCGCATCTCGATGCCGGCGGGCAATTCGGCACGGATCGCGCCGACCGCCTTCTCGAGCGCCTTGCCCATCTCGATGATGTCGCCGCCCTTGGCCATCGAGATGCCGAGCGCGATCACCTCGCGGCCCTGATGATGAACCTTGACCTGCGGCGGGTCGACGTAGGCGCGCTTGATGGTCGCGATGTCACCGAGCTTGAAGCTCGCGCCGTTGGCGCGGATCGGGAAGCGCTCGAGTTCCTCGACGGTGTTGAACTGCCCCCCGACGCGCACCTGCACGTAGTCGGTCGGCGCCGTGATCGCCCCGGCCGACTCGACGGCGTTTTGCTGGCCGAGCTGTGCGATCACCTGGTTGAAGTCCAGACCGAGCTGCGCGAGCCGCTTCTGCGAGATCTCGACCCACAGCTTCTCGTCCTGCGCGCCGAAGATCGCGACCTTGTTGACGTCCTTGACCTTGAGCAGCAACTGGCGCACGAGGTCGGCGTGATCCTTCAGCTCCTGATAGGTGAAGCCGTCGGCCGAGAGCACGTAGATCGAGCCGTAGACATCGCCGAACTCGTCGTTGAAGAACGGTCCCTGCACGCCCGCCGGCAGCGTTCCCCGGATGTCGCCGATCTTCTTGCGCACCGTGTACCAGATCTGCTGCATCTCCTTGGGCGGCGACGAGTCCTTGACCTGAAAGATGATCAGCGCCTCGCCGGGCTTGGAGTAGCTGCGGATCTTGTCGGCATACGGCACTTCCTGCAGCGTCTTCTCGAGCTTGTCGGTGACCTGCTCGGCGACCTGTTGCGCGGTCGCGCCGGGCCAGAACACACGCATCGCCATCGCGCGGAACGTGAACGGCGGATCCTCGTCCTGACCGAGCTGGAAGTACGCGGCCGCGCCGAGCACCATCAGCACGATCAGCAGGTAGCGCGTCAGCGCCTGGTGCTCGAGCGCCCAGCGCGACAGGTTCAGGCGCTTGCCCGACTCGTACGCCGCGTCGAGCTCACTGGCCGCAGCGCCGCTCACTTGACACCAACCGGCGTGGCGCTGGACGTGCTCGCCGCCGAGGCGGGCGGCGCGCCCGGGTCGACGTAGAACTTCACTTTCTGCCCGGGGCTGAGCACATGCACACCGGCCGTGACGACGACCTGGCCGGGGGCCAGCCCAGACGTGATCACCGCCTCGTTGCCGTCGGCCCCGGCGAGAGTGACGAACTGGGACCGGACCGTCATGTTGCCGCGATCGACCACCCACACCGCGCTCTTGCCCTGCTCCTCGCGCAACGCGGACAGTGGCAGCTTCGCCACGCCCGCGACCTGCGGCAACTCCATCACGATGGTCGCCGTCTGACCCAGGCGCGCGCCCGCGGCCTGGCCGATGTCGGCCTTGACGAGAAAGGTGCGCGTCACCGGATCGGCCGCGGCACCGATCTCGCGGATCGTCGCCGGAATCGATTCGCCCTGCGCAGCCCCCCACAACCGCACCTTGAAGCCGCCCGGCTTGGCCGCGATCGCCTTCACCAGCGGCACCTTGTCCTCCGGCACCGAGAAGACCACGTCGCGCGGCCCGTCGTGCGCGAGGCGCAGCACCGGCGTGCCCGCGGCGGCCATCATCCCGGGCTCCAGATCGACGCCGGTGATCACGCCGCTGGCATCGGCCAGCAGCGAGGCATAGCTGGCCTGGTTGCCCTGCACATTGAGCTGCGCCTTGGCCTGATCGAGCGACGCGCGCGCGGTCTTCAAGGCCATATCGCGCCGGTCGAGTTCGGCCGGCCCGATGAAGCCCTGATCGTGCAGGTCCTTGTAGCGCTTGAAGTCGGCGGCGTTCTGGTCGTAGCTCGCCTGCGCCATCGCGACGCTGGCGCGCGCGGCGTCCTGGCCGAGGCGCAGGTCTTGCGGATCGAGTTGCGCGAGAACCTGCCCGGCCTTCACGGTGTCGCCGAGGTCGACCTGGCGCTTCAGCATCTTGCCGCTGACACGAAAGCTCAAGCGCGACTCGGTGCGCGACTTGACCTCGCCGGCATATTCGTAGGCCCCGCCCGCGCTCTGCGGCGCAACCGTCAGCGTGCGCACGGCGCGCACCGGATCAGGCGCCGTCTCCGTCTTCGAACAGGCGGCCAACGCAACGGCCAGGGCGACGATCAGCGCATGGCGCATGGGTGTCCTCGGGGAATGGTCTAATGACTGACTGGTCAGTAATGTAATGTATGTGGCAGTCCGGGCGATGTCAAACGCCGGGCTGCGCGCGTGCGCCGCGCAGCGTGGACAATCGAGCCCGTGAGCGTCGACCACTACGAGAACTTTCCTGTCGCATCGATCCTGTGCCCCCCGGCGCTGCGACCCGCGGTGGCCGCGATCTACCACTATGCCCGCACCGCGGACGACATCGCCGACGAAGGTGACGCCGCGCCCGCTCAGCGGCTCGCCGAACTCGGCGCCTACCGCACCGAGCTCTTGCGGGCCAGCGATGCAGGCACCGACGCTCCGGCGCGCTGGCGCGAGGTCTTCGAGCCCTTGCGCGTCGCGCTGCGGGCGCATCGCTTGCCGGTCGCCCTGTTGAACGACCTGCTGTCCGCGTTCGAGCAGGACGTCGTGAAGCACGACTACGACGATCGCGCCGAATTGCTCGACTACTGCCGCCGATCCGCCAATCCGGTGGGTCGGCTGCTGCTGCACCTGTACGGCATCGACGCGCCGGACGCCCTGCGCCAGTCCGATGCGATCTGCACCGCGTTGCAGCTGGCCAATTTCTGGCAGGACTACGGCGTCGACAAGCGGCGCGGTCGACACTACGTCCCGGCCACCGACCGCGCACGCCACCCCGAAAACGTGCCGGCTCAGTTGGAGGCGATGGTCGCGTGGACGCGCGAGCTGATGGACCGCGGCGCGCCGCTCGTGCATGCGGTCCCCGGGCGCGCCGGCTGGGAACTGCGCCTGGTCGTGCAGGGCGGCCTGCGCATCCTCGACAAGATCGAGGCGCTGCGCTTCGACACGCGCCATCAACGGCCGACGCTCGGTGCGCTCGACGCGCTGGTGATGCTGTGGCGCGCGCTCTGGATGCGGCCCGCGCCGCCGCGCGTCGCGAGGACGGCGGCATGACGCCGGAGCAGTACGTCCAGGACAAGGCAGCACAGAGCGGATCGAGCTTCTACTACGCGTTCCTGTTCCTGCCGCCGCCGCGACGTGCCGCGATCACGGCGTTCTATGCGTTCTGCCGCGAGGTCGACGATGTCGTCGACGAGGTCAGCGATCCCGGTGTCGCCGCGACCAAACTGGCGTGGTGGCGCAAGGAGGCCGCCAGCGCCTACGCTGGCAACCCCAGCCATCCGGTGATGCAGGCGCTGATGCCGCACACGGCGGACTACGACATCCGCCTGGAGCACCTGACGGCGGTGATCGACGGCTGTCAGATGGACCTGGAGCAATCGCGCTACCTCGACTACGCGGGACTGGCGCGCTATTGCCACCTCGTTGCGGGCATCGTCGGCGAAGTCGCGGCCGGCATCTTCGGCCGCACCGATCCGCGCACGACGCAGTACGCGCATCGGTTGGGGTTGGCGATGCAGCTCACGAACATCATCCGCGACGTCGGCGACGATGCGCGCCGGGGCCGCATCTACCTGCCGATGTCGGAGCTGAAGCAGTTCGACGTGAAGGCGCAGGAGATTCTGAACCGCGGCTACAGCGACCGCTTCACCGCGCTGATGAAGTTCCAGGCGGAGCGCGCGCATCGATGCTACGACGAGGCGTTCTCGCTCCTGCCCGAGGCCGACCGACAGGCCCAGAAGCCCGGCGTGATGATGGCCAACATCTATCGCACGCTGCTGCGCGAGATCGAGGCCGATCACTTCCAGGTGTTGCACCAGCGCACCTCGCTGACCCCGTTGCGCAAGTTGTGGATCGCGATGCGCACGAATTGGCGTGGCCGTTGAGCCTCGGACGACCAGCCGCAGCGTCGCCGTGATCGGCGGGGGCTGGGCGGGCCTGGCCGCAGCGATCGAAGCCACGCGGCTGGGACATCGCGTCACGCTGTTCGAGATGTCGACGCAGCTCGGCGGTCGCTCGCGCGCAGTCGCCGCCGCAGGCATGACGCTGGACAACGGCCAGCACATCATGATCGGCGCGTACACGGCCACGCTCGGATTGATGCGCGCGATCGGCGTCGACCTCGAGCGCGCACTGCTGCGCACGCCGCTGCGATTCACGCAGCCGGATGGCACGGGCCTGCACCTCGAGCCCGGCATGCCGATCATCGCGTTCGCGCGCGCCGTGCTTCGTCAATCCCATTGGACGCCGAGCGAACGCTGGTCGTTGCTGCTCGCCTCGACGCGCTGGGCGCTCGGGCGGTTTCAATGCGACGAGGACTTGACCGTCGGCGAACTGACCGCGACGCTGCCGCCGGCGGTGCGCGATCAGCTCATCGACCCGCTGTGCGTGGCGGCGTTGAACACGCCTGCGCACGAGGCCAGCGCCCGTGTGTTTCTGCGCGTGCTGAAAGACGCGCTGTTCTCCGGCCCCGGGTCGGCCGACCTGCTGCTGCCGCGCGTCACGCTGAGCGAGTTGCTGCCCACGCCCGCCCAGCGCTGGTTGGGCGACGCGACGCTGCGGATGATGACGCGCGTGTCCGCACTGCGCCCGCACGGCGGGCGCTGGCTCGTCGACAGCGAGTTCTTCGATCGCGTCGTGATCGCGGCATCGCCCGCGGAGGCCGCGCGGCTGACGGCGGATTTCGCACCAGCGTGGTCGCAGTGCGCCGCCGCGCTGCGCTTCGAACCGATCGTGACGGTCTATCTGCAAGGCGACGGCGTGCGGTTACCGGAGCCGATGCTCGCGCTGCGCAGCGACGACACGCAGCTCCCGGCCCAGTTCGTGTTCGACCGCGGCCAGCTGGGCGGGCCGAGCGGCCTGCTCGCATTCGTGATCAGCGGTGCGCAACCCTGGGTCGACCGGGGCCTGGGTGCGACGACCGATGCCACGCTCGCGCAAGCGCGCGCGCAACTCGGCCTGGAACTGAATGCGATGCATGTGCAGGCGGAGAAGCGCGCGACCTTTCGCTGCACGCCCGCGTTGATGCGGCCGCCGGCGCAGATCGGTCCGGGCCTGTATGCCGCGGGCGACCACGTCGACGGGCCCTACCCCGCGACGCTCGAAGGCGCGGTGCGCAGTGGCCTGCACGCGGCGGCCGAGTTGAGCAAGACCTGACGCAGTCGCTGTCCCGGATCACAGCGCAAGTTTTCGCCATACAAAACTTCTGCCAGTTCGGACACAATGGCGGCCATGGCCAAGACCGAAAGCAAGACGCCGACGATCCAGGTGCTCGAACGCGCCTTCGGGCTACTGGATGTGCTCGCGTCATACCCCGACCCGGTGTCGCTCAAGCAGATCAGTGAGCAGACCGGGCTGCACCCGTCCACCGCCCATCGCATCCTGAACGACCTGACGATCGGCCGCTTCGTCGACCGGCCCGAAGCGGGCAGCTACCGCCTCGGCATGAGGCTGCTCGAACTCGGCAACCTCGTGAAGGCGCGCATCGACGTGCGCGAAGCCGCGCTCGGCCCGATGCGGGAATTGCACAAGCTCACCCACCAACCGGTGAACCTGTCGATGCGCCAGGGCGACGAGATCGTCTACATCGAGCGCACCTACAGCGAACGTTCGGGCATGCAGGTGGTGCGCGCGATCGGCGGCCGCGCGCCGTTGCATCTGACGTCGGTCGGCAAGCTTTTTCTCGCGCACGACGACGCGCAGCGCGTGCGCGCCTACGCCACCCGCACCGGGCTGGCTGGCCACACGAAGAACAGCATCACCGACCTGACGCAACTGGAGCGTGAACTCTCGCGTGTGAACCAGTACGGCACGGCCCGCGACGACGAGGAACTCGAGCTCGGCGTGCGCTGCATGGCCGCGAGCATCCTCGACGATCAGGGCAAGCTGGTGGCCGGACTGTCGATCTCGGCGCCGGCCGATCGGCTGGAAGAGAGCTGGCTCGAGCGGCTGAAGGAAACCGCCGCCGAAATCTCGGCAGCGCTCGGCCACCGAGGCAGCTGATCGATCAGGACTCGGCCTTGCCGAGTGCGCCGGCCGCCGTGCCCGCCGGCATGGCCGCAGGCATCGTCGCGGGCAATTCGCTCACCCAGCGGCGGACCCGCTCCGCATCGCCCAGGCGCGAATACTTGCCGGCCGAATCGAGGAACACCATCGTCAGCTTGCGGCCGGCCATCTTGGCCTGCATCACCAGGCAGCGACCCGCCTCGCTGATGTAGCCGGTCTTTTGCAGCACGATGTCCCAGGCCGGGCTCTTCACGAGCGCGTTCGTCGTGCGGAATTGTGCGGTGCGATTGCCGAGCGCGACTTCGAATTCCGGCGAGGTCGAGAACTCGCGAATCAGCGGTTGCTCCTGAGCGGCCTGCACGAGCGTGGCCAGGTCGCGGGCGCTCGACTGGTTCTGGCTCGACAAGCCGGTCGGCTCGATGTAGTGGGTGTCATTCATGCCAAGGTCGTGCGCCTTGCGGTTCATCGCGGCGACGAACGACTCCAGCCCCCCGGGATACGCGCGACCGAGCGCATGGGCCGCGCGATTCTCCGAGGCCATCAGCGCCAGATGCAGCATCTCTTCCCGGCTCAGCGTGGTGCCGACGCGCAGGCGCGAACGGCTGCCCTTCTCGGTGTCGATGTCGTCGTCGGTGACGGTGATCTGCTCGTTCAGCGGCAGCTTCGCTTCGGTCACGACGAGCGCCGTCATCAGCTTGGTCAGCGAGGCGATGGGCAGCACCGCCTGCGGATTCTTCGCGAACAGCACTTCGTTCGTGTCCGCGTCCATCACGAGCGCCACGCTGGACTTGAGTTCGAGCGAGTCGGCGGTGCCGTGCAAACCGTACAGCTG
>Ga0209023_10002490_pt1 | contig 22934 bp, 19 predicted proteins | sample LakOneMetagenome_FD_187468 | JGI IMG/M metagenome (GOLD analysis project Ga0209023, IMG submission 187468) | Freshwater and sediment microbial communities from Lake Erie, Canada (SPAdes) (version 2) | ecosystem: Environmental > Aquatic > Freshwater > Lentic | place: Lake Erie, Canada... | reverse complement strand
CTTTTCTGAGTGTTTCCTGTGTTTCTTCTGTAGCATACACGGCTACCGGTTTTTTCTCGAAGAAGTTGTAGGCGCGTATATCGTCTAGTCCGGCTACATGGTCCTTATGGCCGTGGGTAAATACAATTGCATCCAGCTTATGCACTTTGGCCCGTAGCATCTGGTAACGAAAGTCAGGGCCACTGTCTATAACTATGCTGGCATCTTCAGTTTGTATCCAGATAGCGCAGCGTAGCCTTTTATCCTTCTTGTTAGTGGATGCACATACTGCACATGGGCACCCGATCAATGGAACGCCCTGCGATGTGCCCGTGCCAAGGAAGGTTATTTTCACTGTGGCAGGTCCATTTGTGTTTGTACGGAATCATCGGCTTCCTGGGTAGGCGCTGCCAATAGTTGTTTGTACCATTTCAGCATTTCGCCGCTCAGTTCTTCTTCTGTCACTTTGATGGTAGGCAATATCTCCAAAAGTGCATTGATACGCCCTTCAACACTGAAAAATTTGTTGATCACTACTACTCTCCGCTCCTCCAGGATACAGTACCCGCTGTTAAAGTTTCCTTTTTCATAACGTATAATGTAGCGGGCCTCTTCGTAAAGTCCTTCTAATTTTTTAAGCGTGTTTGGCGTATATTTGAAGCTCATTAGCTATTGCTGTTTCGATGAATAAAAGTAGAAAATTCGCAGCACTTATAACCATTACAATTATTTTATTAACGTTTTGCGGTGTGGCAAACGCCCAGGAAGACGATGAGGAGCATGGATTGTATATAGAGCAACCGCGTGTTTTCTATGCAGGCCTGATGGCCGGAGCAAACTTTGCGCAGGTAGATGGTGATAATTTTGCAGGTTATCATAAGGTGGGGTTAAATGTCGGTGGAATAGGATATGTGCAGTTACAAAAGCATGTAGCGATCAGTTGGGAGATCCTATATAGTCAGAAAGGAGCAAAGAGTAATTTTCCGCGTCCATCCGGCATTGATAGTATATATATAGTGAAATACGGCATAAATGCAGGATATGCTGAGATTCCGGTGATGATCAATTACTTTGATAAGCGTAAGAGCCATTTTGGTGTGGGAGTTTCCTATAGTCGACTGGTGAGCGCAAATGAAACGTTGAAAACAGACCGTCCCTATACAATAGACCTCACCAAGTACCCCTTTGTAAAAAATAATTATGATATAGTTGCCGGGGCAGAGTTGCACCTTGTCAAGGGATTGTTCCTGAATGTGCGGTTCCAGTACTCGCTGGTGCCGATAAGGACGAATACACCACCAAATTTTTCCCGTGCCGGCAAGCAGTATAATAATTTATGGACCGTAAGATTGATGTACCTTTTGATATAATGTCCAATTAGTATGTATGGATAACTTTCACGTAAAGCTGCCTTTAAGAATAGATTGGAGTGAAATGGACCTTTTCGGTCACGTGAATAATGTTGCTTATTTCAAATATATACAGGCGTCGAGGGTCAATTACTGGGAAGTAAGTATGCTCACAAAGCTATTTGATGAACAAAAGATCGGCCCTATTTTGCTGTCGACAGGCTGCCAGTTTATTAAGCCATTATTTTACCCCGGGAATATCATAGTTGAATCAAGGATCGAGTTTATTAAGAATACCAGTTTTGGCATCCATCACAGGATACTGAACGACCAGGGTGAAATTTCCGCGGAGGCACATGATGTGATCGTAACCTATGATTTCAATAAAAATGAGAAAGTTCCTGTCTCAGAAGAGTTCCGCACATCGGCGGGGATCATAGAAGGCAGGAAATTCTGACCGACCAACCTATTCCTGTTCACTAATTATAAACTTATTGTTGATTTTTTGCGTGTTATACACGTAGAATTTACAAAATAGAGTACTTTAGCAGCCAAAGAAGTTTACTTATATCTGTTTATTTCGCAATAAATATATGAGTAATTAAACAGATTGCTATTAACATGCACATAACGATTGTATTACCGGCTTACAATGAAGAGGAATCATTGCCGCCCTTGCTCAACAGAATTAATGAAGCGTATAACCTGTTTAAATGGGACGCTCATGTGCTCGTTGTAAATGATGGAAGCAAGGATAATACTCTGGGTGTTGCAAAAGCCTTCAAAGGTGATATTGCGGTTGATGTACTGGATATTCAGCCTAATTCCGGCCTTGCCAATGCTATTAACCAAGGCATACGCAAAGCTATAGAAGGCAGAAAAGATACAGATATAGTGGTGACACTGGATGCTGACGACAGTCAGAATCCTTTCCTGATACAGCGCATGATGCAGCAGATAGCGGAGGGCAGTGACCTTGTTATCGCATCCCGCTACCAGCCGGGTGCACGCATAAAAGGGCTGAAACGTTCCCGTAAGTTCTTCAGCTGGGCGGCCGGGTTGCTGTTCCGTGTGTTTGTGGGTTTTGAGGGTATCAAAGATTATACTTGTGGTTTTCGTGCTTACCGGGTAGATATGCTGCGTAAGACGATCAGCTATTACGGGGATAAATTCATCACCCAGAAGGGGTTTGGCTGTATGGTAGAGCTGCTGCTGAAAGTGGCGAGCCAGAGCGCTACCATGAATGAAGTTCCTATGATACTCCGTTACGACCTGAAACAGGGTGAATCGAAGATGAATGTACAAAAGACAATGAAGCAGACCCTGAAGCTCTTATTTGATTACAAAACCGGCAGGATCAATCCATAAATTGTTGCAGATGATGGCCAGCGGCATCGCCAGGAAAGTGAATATGCTTTGTTTGCTTGCAGCCATTATTGCTGTGCTCTTACTTCCTTTGAAAAAGGAGATATGGTATGATGAGACTGTGTCTATGAAGTGCAGCAAGGGTATCAGCCATGATACTCCGGAGTCGTTAGCGCATCTTACTACCATAAGTTCTGCCAGTCTTGCTAAATTAAATACTGCGAACAATGTATTTACTGCCACAGTAGTAGATAATAGCAATAGTTTTCTGTACAATATAGGCTTGCATTGGTTTACTAAGCTGTTCGGAAATAGCATCAGCACGTACACGCTGTTTTCTATGCTTTGCAGTATTGCTATGTTGATCGCTTTTTTTGTGTTGTGCGGTTTGTTTTTCGGAAACAGTATATTCGTTTCGGTGGCTGTACTGTTGCTTACTATGGATAATATTTTCGGTATGAGCCATGAGATAAGGGCGTACGCAATGGGTGTTTTTTTTATAGTTACTGCAGGTATCTACTTCTATAAGTTTACGTTCACGGAAAGTAAGCCGTTTTATTTACTACTAACTGGACTTTTCTCGGTGGCTGCAGTGTTGTCGCACTTTTTAAGTGTTTATATAGTGCTGGTCTTCCTGGGTGTTATGCTGTATGTAAAAAGAATGGCATTGTTTTCCGTTAAGAACATATTGGCGATATTGTTGCCCATAGCTCTTATCGGAACATTTTTCTTTTGTGCAGCCCGCGGACTGCAGATCATGAGCAAGCAGAATGAAACGATAAAACTTGCGGCTAAGGGATTCAGTATGGGGGAAGTCTTTATAAGAGCAATGAAGTATACTGCCATCAATTTTAAAGTTGTTTTCCCGGCATTTGTCGGTAAGCTGCCGGTAGTGATCTTGTCCTTTATTTTATTGATCAGTTTATATGTTTTCGGCTTACGGAGCGCAATAAATAATGAGCAGAAAAGGAATCTGAACCTGCTATTTGTTCTAGGGATAAGCGGTAGTTTGTTCCTTTCACTGCTTTGCTTTAAATCTCATCATTACACTGCGATATACTACCGTTATTTTTCATTTGGCGTTCCCTTCTGCTGTTTGTTTACTGCCTATGCGTTGTTTGTTATCGCAGGAGACAGTAAGACAAACAACCTCATCAAGGGCGGGCTGGTTGCTGGGTTTGTGTTGCCAACGGCCGTATTGTTTGTACTGGGACAGGTAAACGCTGCCCCGCTAATAAAGTACAATCATATAGCTATAGCCAGGCAGATAGTACAGGATAATGTGACGAAAATTGAAGTGCCGGAATGGAGCGATGCATTGCTGATCCAATGTGTGTTACCTGAAGGCTACAAAATAGATTATGTAAGAAGCCCGCTAACTACGAACTTTACACTTTACAAAGCTACCGGTACAGAGGTGGTACCGGTAATAAAAAACGACACATAAGTGAGCAAGAAGCAAAAAGTGATGATCTTTTTTGGCACTAGGCCGGAGGCAATAAAGTTTGCCCCGGTCGTTGAGCTGTTGCAGGACAATAAACATTTTGAAACCCTCGTCTGTTCTACAGGGCAGCATAAGGAAATGCTACAGCAGGTGATCGACTTCTTTAAGATACCCATACACTTTACGTTGGATGTTATGGAGCCTAACCAGCAACTGGCTGGCCTGACAGCCAAGCTGTTGACCAAGATCAATGACCTGTTGCTGGCAGAAAAGCCGGATACGATCATGGTACAGGGAGACACGACGACTACGTTCGCTGCATCGTTGGCCGCTTATTATAATAAGATCAAGATCATACATATAGAGGCGGGGTTACGCACTTTCAATAAATTTTCCCCATTCCCTGAAGAGGTCAACAGGATCGTGACGACAAGGCTTACAGATTTTCATTATCCACCCACTGAACAGTCGCGGCAGAACCTGCTGGACGAAGGTGTAGCTGCAGATAAAATACTCGTTACAGGCAATACAGTCATAGATGCGCTTTTCCTTGGGTTGAAAAAGATAGAAAATAAGATACCTGAAGGTATAATATCCAATAAGCTGGAAGGTATAAAGAACTTTATTCTCATAACGATGCACCGTAGAGAGAATCATGGTGATGGCATACGTAATATATGTGTGGCGCTGAGGCGTATTGCAGACGATGCGCAGGTGCCGATCATTTTCCCCGTGCACCTGAACCCTAATGTAAAGGATGTGGTGCATGAGATACTTGGTGGTCATCCACTTATTCATCTGGTTCCGCCATTTGCTTATCCTGAGTTTTTGTGGTTGCTCAACAACTCGTACCTGATACTTACAGATAGTGGTGGGGTACAAGAGGAAGCGCCTTCTCTTGGAAAGCCTGTGCTTTTGTTGCGGGATACCACGGAGCGTCCTGAAGCGGTGGAAGCTGGCACGGTATTAAAGGTGGGTAGTGACACAGAATTGATCTATGCGGAAGCGATGGAATTGCTGAATAATCACGAAGCCTACGAAGCTATGGCTGTAAAGTCTAACCCATACGGTGATGGCCTTGCCGGACAAAGGATACTGGATTCCATGATCGCTATGGTCAATTGATAATGACTATCTTATGAAAACGACTGGCAATACTATACTCATAACGGGAGGAACCTCAGGTATTGGCCTGGCATTTGCGGAACAATTTTTGGCAGATGGGAATACGGTGATCATATGTGGCCGCAGGGCTGACCGGTTGACCAAGCTGAAGGCACAGCATCATGCATTGATCACCAGGACGTGCGATATAGCCAACGAAAACGAGCGTACTGAATTATATAACTGGGTAGTGACCAACTATCCTGCAGTAAATGTGCTGATGAACAATGCCGGTATGCAGCTGGCTACCGACCTCACCAGGCCGGTGGATATGCATAAGGTGAGAATGGAAACTGAGACGAACTTTATTGCTCCTATTCATTTATCATCGTTGTTTGCGGGTCATTTGCAGTCAAAGGAGAATGCCGCTATCATCAATATTTCGTCAGGGCTGGCCTTTGTGCCTATTGCTTTTATGCCTGTTTATTGCGCTACCAAGGCGGCTATTCATTCTTTGACACTTTCTTTAAGGCATCAGTTGAAGGATAGCGGAGTAAGTGTGTATGAGGTTATACCGCCATCTGTAGACACCGAGCTTGGACATGAACGTCGGTCGGATAAGACCCAAACCCATGGCGGCATACCAATATCTGAATTCCTTGCAGAGGCTATGGAAGGGCTACGGAACGGGGTGCCTGAAATAGCGGTAGGAATGTCGCATGGATTACGGGCTAAACGTGAAGAGTTATTTCATAATATGAATGGGTCGCACTAGAAAAACGGGCTTAATTTGCGATTTTTCAATAAAAAGCGGCTTTAAAACGAGATTTTTAAAAATATTTTTTAGAAATTTGACTTTACTTTTGAATTTATACATTACCTTTGCACTCCAATTTTAATTTTTTTACTGAACGTAAGCAATGCCTACAATACAACAATTAGTACGTAAAGGCCGCGAGCAAATGCGGACAAAGTCAAAGTCCCGTGCATTGGACTCCTGTCCACAGCGCCGTGGTGTTTGTACACGTGTGTACACAACGACTCCAAAGAAACCAAACTCTGCCCTCCGTAAAGTGGCTAAGGTGCGCCTTACCAACAAAATAGAGGTCATTGCCTATATCCCAGGTGAAGGGCATAACCTCCAGGAGCACTCGATCGTGCTTATCCGTGGTGGTCGTGTTAAGGATCTTCCGGGTGTACGTTATCATATCGTGCGTGGTGCACTGGATACTGCGGGTGTAAAAGACCGTAAACAGAGCCGCTCTAAGTATGGGACGAAGAGGGCGAAGGCAGGTGCAAAGCCAGCAGGTAAAAAATAATTTTATTTAACTTAGTATAATAAGTAAGTCATTCGATGAGAAAGGCACAAGCAAAAAAACTTCCGTTAGCTCCGGATCCAAAATTCAACGACAAGAACGTAACCCGTTTCGTTAACTGCCTTATGTGGGGTGGTAACAAAACTGTCGTATTGAGCGCATTCTACGATGCTATTGATAAAGTATCTAAGATCACCAGCGAAGACGGTTATGAAGTGTGGAAACGCGCTTTGGTAAACGTTACTCCTGCTGTTGAGGTTCGTAGCCGCCGTATCGGTGGTGCTACTTTCCAGATACCTTCAGAAGTTCGTCCTGACCGTAAGATATCTCTGAGCATGAAATGGTTGATCCGTTTCTCACGTGAGCGTAACGGTAAGACCATAGCTGATAAGCTGGCTAATGAAATAGTAGCAGCAGCTAAGGGTGAAGGCGGTGCTTTCAAAAAGAAAGAAGATACGCATCGTATGGCTGAAGCCAACAAAGCGTTCTCTCACTTCAAGATCTAATTACATAGCTTTGTTCAATATCGAAAAGCCCCTGGTATTCCGGGGGCTTTTTATTTGTGCTCTCTGTCCATTTTTTTGTGCTAAAGCGAAATGCGTATTATTGTGTTCTTCTAAAAACAATTACCATGCGTGCTTCTATTATCGCAAAAACACTACTCGTCGCAGCAAATTTTATGCTGGCAGACAATCACGCCACTGCCCAAAAGCAACACAAGGCCCCGACGCTAAAGAGCAACAAACCAAAATTCACAGATGAAGACTGGAAGAAGGACTACCGGCCCTTTCGTATAGCCGGTAACCTGTATTATGTAGGCACATACGACCTTGCAAGTTACCTTATCACCACTCCTGCAGGGCATATACTCATCAATACTGGTATAGAAGGCTCTGAAGCAATGATACGTGCACATATAGAGGCTTTGGGGTTTAATTTTTCCGACATAAAGATATTGCTGGCCACCCACGCCCACTTTGACCATGTAGCAGCTATGGCAACAATAAAAAAGATGACAGGGGCAAAGCTGATGATAGAAGAAGAAGACGCTCAAGTAATGACTGATGGAGGCAATTCAGATTTTATATATGGCGGTCAGGGCTCCATGTTCGACCCTGTGAAGCCTGATCGCAAACTGAAAGACCATGAAGTAATAAAACTGGGTGGCATGGCAATAACTATACTGCACCACCCTGGCCATACTAAGGGGGCTTCCAGTTACTTGTTTGACGTGGCTGATGAGAACCATTCTTATCGTGTGCTCATAGCTAATATGCCGTCAGTGCTTGACGAAGCCAGGCTGCCAACAATGGCTACCTACCCAGATATAGGTCGAGACTATGCGTACACGTTTAACAGCTTAAAGCAACAGCATTTTGATATCTGGTTATCTTCACATGCCAGCCAGTTCAACCTGCACTACAAACACCCTTCGGGCGCGGGATATCATCCTGAAGCATTTATAGACAGGAATGGCTATGATATGAAGGTAGATAGTCTGGAACAGAAGTATCTGAAACGTCTAGTCAGAATTGATTCAATAAAGGCATTGCACTAATTTTATCAATCGCAACCATTTTTAACAGATTCGATTTTTTTAAATTTAAACGATATTACCTCTTGCCCATTATTAAATATAGCCCATAAAAAAGCCGGTTGCTCACAGCAACCGGCTTTTCACATTTTAGGTCTTTGTTTATTGTTTCACCACTTTCACCACCTGCATATCCTTATCTCCCTTCAGAGAGATATAGTACATACCCGGTGCCAGTTGTTTGATGTTCACTGTGGTCTGGGTTCCGGTGATGACGTTGTGCATCACTTCCCTGCCCAGTGCATCTGTGATCGCAAACCTGTTGTAGGCGCCTGCATCTGCTTTTATGATCAGCTCATTGTAAGCAGGGTTAGGGTAAACTTCCACATTATGCTCATTAGCAACTGTCGCTACTTCCACAGTGCATGGAGGAGAAACCTTGATGAAGTACACAGCGTAGCAGCCGGTAGTAAGCGTGTAAGTAATAGTAACGCCACCAGGATTAACACCTGTAACCACTCCTGTGCCACTTACAGTAGCCAAAGTAGTATTGCTGCTGCTCCATACACCGCCCGGTGTAGCATCGGTTAATTGTATCGTAAGTGTAGCGCACACTACATTTGGACCGGTAATAGGTGCTGGTACAGGATTAACTGTAACTGTGTACACTGCATAACAGCCCGGAGGTATTGTATACGTAATGTTTACAACGCCCGCTGAAACACCTGTTACCACACCTGTGCCGGTTACTGTAGCTACTGAAGGGTTGCTGGTGGTCCATACACCACCCGGAGTAGCATTAGCCAATGTAGTGGTCATGCCAACACAAATTGTATTAACACCGGTAATAGGCGCCGGAGGTGCGGTTACCTTTATTGCCATAGTTACAAAACAGCCTGAAGGCATCATGTAAGTGATGATGGTAAATCCTGTTGTCAACCCTGTAACGATGCCGGAAGAAGAACCTACAGTAGCCACCGTGGTATTGCTGCTGCTCCATGTACCACCCGGCGTAGGATCGCTTAGTAGTGCAGTGCTACCACCACATATACTTGTTGGTCCTGAAATAGGGCCCGGAAGAGGGGTAACAGTTACAGTAATGAGCGAATAGCAACCTGTTGGGCCAGTATAAGTGATTGTTGAAGTACCAGGGCTAATGCCGGATACCAGGCCGGTGCCAATAGTAACAGTAGCCACTGAAGGATTACTGCTGCTCCATGTGCCACCCGGACTAGCATTGCTCAACAGAGAGGTGCTGCCTACGCAGATAAGTGTATTGCCTGTAATAGGGCCGGGAGTTGCGAGTACCTTTATTCCCTTAACGGTAACACATCCGGCAGGAGATGTATAAGTGATTACTGCGCCACCGGGTGCAACACCTGTGATGAAGCCCGAGGTATAACCTATGGTAGCAATAGCAGTATTACTGCTCGTCCATGTACCGCCCGGAGGATTTCCTGCCCACGGAATTGTGCTGCCTACGCATACATTTGAAGGGCCAGTGATGGTTGGTATTGGGTTGACGGTAACGGTAGCTATAACATAGCATCCTGAAGCAAGCGTATAAGTGATATTGGAAATGCCGGGATTATTGCCAAAAACAAGACCGGAAGTACTACCCACAGTAGCTACGCCTGTATTGCTGCTGCTCCATGTGCCACCACTTACTGAGTTGCTTAACAGGGTACTGCTGCCAACGCAGATAGACAATGTGCCTGTGATAGGACCTGGTAAAGGAAGTATGGTCAATGTGTAAGTAACATAACAACCGGTAGATAGCGTATAAGTGATCGTAGCTATACCCGGCGATACACCTGTGACCACGCCGCTTGATGAACCTACTATCGCTATAGTAGTATTATTACTGCTCCACGTGCCACCCGGCGTAGCATCGCTGAGTGTGTAGCTGCTGCCCACGCATAAAGCACCGGTAGAGCCGCCTATAATAGGTGTTGGAGTAGGAACAACTTTTACATAATAAGTAACTGCACATCCGTTAGGCATAGTATAAGTGATGGTAACACCACCTACGCTGACGCCGGTAACAACACCGGTAGATGAGCCCACTGTAGCTATGGCAGGACTGCTGCTGCTCCATGTGCCGCCAGGTGTAGCATCGCTAAGCACGATAGTATTGCCGACACAAACAAGATTAGGACCCATGATAGGTGCAGGAAGCGGACTTACCGTAACCACCGTAGTGGTATAGCACCCTGTTGATAACATGTAAGTAATAGTAGATGTACCAATACCGACTCCTGTGACTACACCACCACCAGTAACTGTACCAACAGATGTATTGCTGCTGCTCCAGGTGCCGCCGCCGGGAGCACTGCTTAATGTAGTATTGTTGCCAAGGCAAATGCCAGTGTTACCTGTGATGATCGAAGGATTAGGGAAAACAAAAATGGAAACAAATGCATAGCACCCTGTTCCCAGAGTGTAAGTAATATTAACAACGCCCGGGCTGATACCGGTGACCACGCCTGTAGAAGAACCTATGGTAGCAATAAAAGTGTTGCTGCTGCTCCATGTGCCGCCCGGTGTTGCATCACTCAATACGATAGTGGCACCTACACACAAGGTTTTTGGCCCATCTATGCGCACAGGGACAGGGTTCACTGTTACCGTCACCACATCATAGCAACCTGTAGAGAGCATGTAAGTAATCGTTGTGGTGCCGGCACTGTTCCCGGTTACCACTCCCGAGGTGGATCCTACATCTGCAATCGTTGTATTGGCGCTACTCCATGTGCCGCCCGAAGGAGAACTGCTTAATGTAATAGTTGATCCTACGCATACAGGAGTATTACCTGTTATTGTTGTTGGATTGGGATTGACGAAGACTGGAGTGGTGACATAACATCCGGTAGGCATCATATAAGTAATAACGGAGAAGCCAAGCGAAATTGCAGTAACAACACCTGAAGTTGACCCTATTGTAGCAACAGAGGTATTACTGCTGCTCCAGGTGCCACCAGGTGTAGCATCGCTTACCGTTAATGTACTACCAAGACACATCGTGAATACAGATCCCACTGAAATAGGCGCAGGCTGAACATTAACAGTAAAATTTACAACGGCATAGCAGCCTGTGGAAAGTGTATAAGTAATGTTTGTAGTGCCCGGGCTGACGCCTGTAACTACTCCGTTTGACGAGCCGACATCGGCTATTGCAGTATTTGCGCTACTCCATGTGCCACCCGAAGGCGCACTGCTTAACGTGGCATTAAACCCATTACAAACGACTGGTGTGCCCGTTATTACCGGGTTAGGATTTACCGTAACAGTAGCTGTAACGAAGCAGCCTGTTGGCAATGTATAGCTGATGACAGACGCTCCAGGGCTTACACCGGTAATTATACCCGATGTAGACCCGATTGTGGCTACAGTAGTATTACTACTGCTCCATGTGCCGCCCGGATCGGAGTCGCTAACGGTAATAGTGCTACCAACGCAAACTTGTAGCCCAAATGGTGTACCAAATGGCACAAAATTCGCAGGCAGCGGATTTACTGTAATAGTATAGAACGCAGCACCCAGGCTGCTGCCATAGGTAACGGTAGCAGTTCCCTGCGACAGTCCGGTAACTACTCCGGTGCCTGAACCAATAGCAGCTATGGACATCGGATTAACGGTCCAGGTACCACCCGGCGTTGCATCCGTCAGTGCTATCGTTGATCCTACACAAACCGTATTTGGTCCGGTAATAGGGGCTACCTGGGCAAAGGAAGCAAACGATAAACAGCACGCAATCAAAAAGAATAATAGTTTCCTCATGGTACTTTAGTTTAAATGATTAAATAATGGAATCGAATATCTTATACTAATGCAATGTAATAAAAAATATCTCTAAATTCATCTATTTTCTAATAAAGGATCCTGAAATATTTACAAGCAAAATCTGTTCCAAAAAATTTAACAGTGTGTTTAGATTCCGTTCCGCTCGCTATTATCTGTTAACTTTGGCGTTCAGTAAAACAAAGAAAAAAATAATTATGCTTCAGTTTGAGCGGTTTACACTTGAGAACGGGTTAAGGGTATTGGTACATGTAGATAAAGCGACCCCCATGGTGGCTATGAACATATTATTTGACGTAGGAGCGAGAGATGAGGAGGCAAGCCGTACAGGTTTTGCACATTTGTTTGAACACCTGATGTTTGGTGGCAGTGTAAATATACCTGAATACGACGAGCCGCTGCAGATGGCCGGCGGGGAAAATAATGCGTACACTACCAATGATATAACTAATTACCACCTTCAATTGCCGTTGCAGAATATAGAAACGGCTTTCTGGCTGGAGAGCGACCGTATGCTGTCGCTTGCTTTCAGTGAGAAAAGCCTGGATGTGCAGCGCAAAGTGGTAAGCGAAGAGTTTAAGGAGCATTACCTGAATAAACCATATGGTGATGCATGGCATAAGCTGCGCCTGATAGCTTACAAGCAGCACCCATACCAGTGGCCTACAATAGGCAAAGACCTGAAGCAGATAGAAGAGGCCAGTCTTGATGATGTAAAATCATTCTTCTGGAAACATTACCGCCCCGTGAATGCCATCATGTGCGTGGCAGGCGATATAACTGTAGAACAGGTAAAAGAACTATCAGAAAAGTGGTTTGGTAATATCCCAGCAGGCGAGCCATATGTGCGCAATGTAAGAGCAGAACCTCGCCAACTCGAAGACCGGATCGAAACTACTTATTCAGACGTGCCGCTGGACGCACTGTACAAAGCATGGCACATGAGTGGCCGTCTTACAGCGCCGTATTATGATGCAGACCTGATCACTGAAATAATGGGTAGCGGTTTTGCATCAAGACTTTACCAGCGACTGGTGAAAGAAGAACAGCTGTTCAGCAATATCAATTGCTATCATACCGGCAGCCTGGACCCGGGATTGCTGGTAATAGAAGGAAAGATAAGAGAAGGCAAAAGCTTGGAGGCTGCGAACGAAGCCGTGGAAGCAGAGGTCGCCAAACTTATTGCAGAAGGTGTAACGGACAGTGAGCTGCAAAAGGCAAAGAATAAAATTGAGGCAATGATCGCCTTTGAAGATATGACCTTGTTGAACCGGGCTAATAATCTCGCTTTCTACGAACTGATGGGTGATGCAGAGCTGATCAATAAAGAATGGGAGCACTACCAGGCTGTAACCACAGGTTCATTACTTGCAACAGCGAAAGACATTTTCAGAACAGGTAATTGTAATACTTTATTCTATCGAAGAAAGGCCGAAACAGCATAATTCAAAAAAACGCTGCGATCATCGCAGCGTTTTTCTTTTATTGCGTTCATAGTCTTCAAAGATATAATCCCCAAGACCATCGAGCGATGAATAAAATGCTTTGCCGTTATTTACTTCTGTAAAGTTGCGCACAAACTGCTGCAGGTATGGATCCTGGGCGATCATAAAAGTAATGACCGGTATCTTCATTCGCCTTAGCTGGCCGGCAAGGTTAAGTGTACGGTTCAGTATCTTACTGTCTATTCCAAAACTGTTCTTATAATATTTGCCGCCAATTTTCAGGCAGGTAGGCTTGCCATCAGTGATCATGAATATTTGCTTGTTCGGGTTCTTCCTGCGGCGCAGCAATTCCATAGACAGTTCCAGGCCTGCAACAGTATTGGTGTGGTACGGCCCAACCTGCAAGTAAGGAAGGTCTTTCATTTCTATCTGCCATGCATCGTTGCCAAATACCACTATGTCCAAAGTATCTTTAGGATAGCGGGTCGTTATCAGCTCACTCAGCGCCATGGCCACTTTTTTGGCAGGTGTTATTCTATCCTCGCCATACAATATCATGGAGTGCGAAATGTCGATCATCAGCACCGTGGAGGTTTGTGATTTATAGTCCGTCTCGTGTATCTCCAGGTCGTCCTGGTGCATAGACCAGTCGTCTATGCCATGGTTGACAAAAGCATTTTTCAGGCTGCCGGTATAATTGATTGATTCCGGCGCATCGCCAAACTCATACGGACGTGTTTCAGGATTGGGCTCATCACCCTGACCAGTTTTAAAAGTACGATGGCTGCCCTGCTTCGCCTTCTTCATCTTTCCGAATATCTCTTCCAGTGAGCGTTTGCGAATGCTTTGTTCTGCCTTGGGCGTTATTTTGAATGAGCCGTCATTTTCATTTTCCTTCAGGTAGCCGTTTGCTTTCAGATCTTCAATGAAATCACCTATGCCGTAATCGTCGTTGGTAAGCTTGTATTCTTTATCCAGCTGCGTGAGCCAGTGTAATGACTCTGTAGCATCGCCACTTGTATATTGCAGCAATTGCGTGAACAGGTCCAGTAGTTTCTCGAAGGGAGGCTTACTGTTGTCATTCGGATCGTATTTCGAGAAATAATGGCCTATCATAGTTTGCTTATTTTTTCACCTGCGTCACACTAATTCTTCTTTCAAAAATATCCCCGTATAACTTTCTTTAATAGCCGCAATGTCTTCCGGCGTGCCGGCTCCAACTACTTTCCCACCGCCGCCGCCACCTTCAGGGCCCATGTCTATCACATAGTCTGCTACTTTGATGACATCCATGTTGTGCTCTATTACGAGGATGGTATTACCCCTGTCAACAAGCTTATTGAGCACAGCCAGCAGGTTCCTGATATCTTCGAAATGCAATCCGGTTGTCGGTTCATCGAGTATGTATATCGTTTGCCCGGTATCTCTTTTAGATAATTCGGTAGCTAGTTTCACGCGTTGCGCTTCTCCTCCACTGAGGGTTACGGCACTCTGTCCGAGTGTGACATAACCCAGACCCACATCCTGCAGCGTTTTTATCTTGCGGTGCAGGTAGGGGACATTTACAAAGAACTCTACGGCCTCATCAACGGTCATGTTCAGTACGTCGTATATCGACTTGCCTTTGTAACGTATCTCCAGGGTTTCCCTGTTATACCTTCTGCCGTTGCATTTTTCGCACAGCACATATACATCGGGCATAAAGTTCATCTCTATGGTACGCATGCCACCGCCCTGGCATTCTTCGCAACGGCCGCTCTTTACATTGAATGAGAACCTGCCCGCCGTATAGCCTCTTATCTTAGCCTCTGGCACCTGTGCATACAGTTGACGTACTTCGTTGAAGAAGCCGCAATATGTAGCGGGGTTACTCCTTGGCGTGCGCCCTATCGGGCTTTGGTCTATCTCTATTACCTTGTCTAAATGCTCCAGGCCCTGTATCTTCTTATAAGGCATGGGTACCTGCTTGAAATTAGGGTAGCAGTGCTTTGCGAGGATGGGGTAGAGGGTTTCGTTGATCAGCGTGCTCTTGCCGCTGCCGGAAACGCCGCTTACACAGATGAAAGTGCCGAGAGGTAATTTGATGGAAACATTTTTAAGGTTATTCCCTGTAGCACCATCCAGTTGCAGTTTTTTGCCATTGCCCTTTCTTCTTTCGGCGGGCACCTCTATGTTGAGTGTATGGTTCAGGTATCCTGATGTGGTAGTGTTTTGTAATAAAATTTCCTGGGGTGTACCTGCGCTTACTACGCGGCCACCATGCATGCCTGCTGCAGGCCCTATGTCTATAAGGTGGTCTGACGCCAGCATGATGTCTTTATCATGCTCTACGACCAGCACAGAATTGCCGCCATCCCGCAAATTTTTCAGCGCGCTGATCAGTTTTTGGTTATCCCGTTGGTGCAGGCCAATGCTTGGCTCATCCAGTATGTAGGTAATGCCGGTAAGCTGCGAACCTATTTGTGTAGCCAGGCGTATTCTCTGCGATTCGCCGCCACTTAGTGTGCGCGTAGAACGGTCCAGTGTGAGGTAATGCAATCCTACATCCAGCAGGAAGTGCAACCTGTCACGTATTTCTTTTAGTATGTCTTTTGCTATCTGGTTTTGCTTGTTGCTCAGGCGGTCTTCTATACCAACAAACCACTCCATCAGGTTCTCCAGCGATTTCACAGAAAGCTCGGCTATATTCAATCCATCCAGTTTAAAGTACAGGCTTTCTTTTTTCAGCCGTGCACCTTCGCATACCGGGCAGGTATTCAGTACCATGAATTGTTCGGCCCATGTACGTACTCCTTCTGATGAAGTTTCATTGAACCAGCGCAGCACCATATTGATGATGCCTTCGTAATTGTGTTGCACCACTACTTCATGATAAGTTTCCTGCTCATCGTTGGTATAGGTGATCACTCCTTCCTCATTGCCATACAGCAATATATTCAACTGTTTTTGCGGTATGCTGCTTATTGGTTTGTCGAGGGGTATTTTATTTTTCTTTGCCAGTACGGTTGCCATCTGGAATGCCCATGCGTCACGTTCACCACCAAGGGGGGCTATGCCGCCATCGGTTATGCTCTTGCTCATATCAGGCAATACTTCTGCCATATTCACTTGGTATATGCTGCCAAGCCCTTTGCATTTGGGGCAGGCGCCATAGGGAGAGTTGAAGGAGAATGTGTTGGGAGATGGCTCTTCATAAGACAAGCCCGTTTCCACGCACATCAGTTGCTTGCTAAACATGGATACGTTGTTCGTATCAGTATCGGCAATGAACATCAGATCCTTACCCATCTGCAGCGACTTCTGTATGCTCTGGCTTAGCCTTGCCTGTCCTTCTGGTTGCACCAGCAGGCGGTCTATTACCAGTTCTATGTCGTGTATCTTATACCTGTCCAGCTGCATGCGCTCTTTCAGGTCTGTTACCTCGCCATCTATGCGCACTTTCAGGTAACCTTGTTTTCTCAGTTGTTCAAATAGCTCCCGGTAATGTCCCTTTCTGCCGCGCACTATGGGTGCCAGCAGCATTATCTTTTTGCCGGCGAAATGCTGTTTGATATGCTCTATGATCTCCTCCTCACTGAATTTCACCATCTTCTTACCGGTATTGTAAGAATAGGCTTCAGCTACACGCGCATACAGCAGGCGCATAAAATCATATACTTCTGTAACGGTGCCTACAGTGGAGCGGGGATTGCGATTTGTTGTTTTTTGCTCTATTGATATGACCGGAGATAATCCTGTGATCTTATCTACATCAGGGCGTTCCAGGTCGCCCATGAACTGCCGTGCATAGGCAGCGAAGCTTTCCATATAACGGCGCTGCCCCTCTGCAAATATGGTATCGAATGCCAGTGATGATTTTCCGCTGCCGCTGATGCCCGTAATGACTACCAACTTGTTCTTAGGTATGCTTACATCTATGTTCTTAAGATTGTGCACACGAGCGCCCAATACTTCTATACTTCCTTGCTCCAAAATGTCCGTACTCATCTTATCTGCAATTTACGGATGAATTTCGGTAAGAATTTTATGGTGGAATAGTTTACATCTATGCCATTGGCAGGTTACAGAATATGAGTTATTTTATTGAAATAACATATTCCCGTACTTGGTGTATACATAAATGATAATTGCAAGGCAGGTGTACATAATAAGCCCCCAATAGCCTATCGGTTTTTTCTTTTCCTTTTTTATGTTTTTAAATGGCGACATTACCCAAACGGCCAGCGAAAGCATTAATACACCGGTAACTGCGCTAAAAGGAAACCTGAACAGTATTTGCAGAGATTTTGCAGCCGGCAATACCTGCGTAAGGCCGTATATAGCAACCATGTTCAGAAAAGTGATATAAACTACGCTGACGATTATAGAAAATATACTATTATTCGTTATGCGAAACAGCAGTTTGTACAGGTCTAGTAATAATATTTTCATCGTTGCCGGGTGTTCCTGTCTTTGTTGCAAACATAATAATTTTAATGCCGGTTTTCATCAAAAATGAGGTTGCCACTATTATAAATATATAAATGGCAGCGGCGCGGTTTTTGTGTTACCCTTAGTTCATTTATAGCTGTATCTTCAATTCTTATGGAACGCTGTTATTAATTTGAATTTCGATTAGCTTAACTTTGAACTATAGTAATAAATAGATAACTTTTAAAAATCAAAATACATGTCACACACACTTCCTCCTTTGCATTATGCATTCGATGCGCTTGAGCCGCATATTGACGCGGCAACAATGCAGATACACCATGACAAGCACCACCAGGCTTATGTAGACAACCTGAACAAAGCGCTGGCGGGTACAGGCGATGAAGACAAAACGCTTGAAGAGCTGATGGACAATATCTCCAATTACCCTGCTGCTGTTCGCAATAATGGTGGTGGTCATTATAATCACACCTTGTTCTGGAACATTCTGGGTCCTAATGGCGGCCAGCCTTCGGGAGATCTGCTTACAGCCATCAATGATACTTTCGGTTCTGTAGATGCGCTGAAAGAAAAAATGAATACAGCAGGCGCTACACGTTTCGGCAGTGGCTGGGCATGGCTTGTAGTAAGCGATGGCAAGCTGGTGGTAACGTCTACTCCTAACCAGGACAATCCATTAATGGATGTGGCTGATGTAAACGGCCACCCGATCATTGGAATAGATGTATGGGAGCACGCTTACTACCTGCACTACCAGAACCGCCGCCCGGACTACCTGAAGGCAGTATGGAACGTGATCAACTGGGATGCAGTAAGCATGCGTTATAAAGCAGCACTATAGAAAGCCTATTTAATTTATTAAGCGCTAATGTCTTTTGACATTAGCGCTTTCTTTTGTAATAGCTATTATTGCTTATTTTGTAGGATAGGCCTACGGATGCAACAAGCCCTCGGGGAGATCTGAAAAGGATCGGGTATTGATATTCATTCGAAAGGCGGTTCAAATATATGCCCGGAGAGGTAGGAACAATTTCTGCTTCTTTTATTTTAAAAGACCACCCAAATTGTGCATAGCAGAAAATGTTTTTACCGACCTTGTAATAATCATGGAAAGCAAGATAAAAATTGGTCGCTGGCTTAAAGTCGACTGAAACCTTTTGGAATGTTGAATAACCATTGATTACATACTGATCTCTTTGCAGGTTTCTGTACCCGTTACTATATGTGTAGCCTATCTTTAATGCCCACCGTTTAAGATAAGGTACCGGGTAAATCTTTATTCCGGCGTTCACTTTTAATCCCCATGTGCTTTCCCCTATTCCTCCTTCCAGTGAAAAGTATGGATTGAAGCGGTGTTCACATCCTATACCTATTAAGCCGGTTGGGTTATTCAACCCTGTGCTAGTGGAAATGTAAGAAGGGTGACAATGAGTACAGATAATTTCCGGCCTTGATACCGCGGTATCTGATTGCGCCCATGCAAAATCTCTATAGAGACATAATATTAGTAGCAGAGTAAATCGACTATAAGGATATTTTTTCATAGGTTTTTGGGATACCTAAATTTATGAAATAATATCTATATAATGTAATTGATCGACATGTATTTGTTATCGGTTAAGGTCCAGCAGCATCGCTTTAGCTCGTTCATTTTCGGGGTGGCGGGTGATCAGGTGCATCAATGCTCTCTGTGCCTTGTCCGGCTGATTGTTGCTATGGTACCAAACTGCCAGGTTGATGAGGTTTTGTTCATAGTCCGGGTCCAGCTTATTTGCACGCATCATGTAGTCGTATGCCATGGTGTTATTGCCCTGCTGCATGTATATGTAGCCAAGGTTGGTATTAGCACTTACATTATTGGGGTTTTCTTTCAGTATAAAATTAAAGACTTCGGTCGCTTCAGGTATTTTATTTAGTGCCAGCAGGCAGATGCCATACTCTTTCTGAAAATCAAGGGAGAATTTCCATATTTCTGTTGCCCGGCGGTACCAGGGAAGGGCGCTGTCTGCATGTTGTAACTGGTAGTATGCTTCACCTGCGCGGTATGCCGTCCATGCGTCATTCATATTGGCAGGTTGTAGCTTGCCGGCATACCCGGTTACTTTATTGTAATCCTTCAGCAGGTAGTACACCCGTATGTAATCCCTGTTCTGTTTTTTATTGTTTTCTATATCACTTTGTAATGACAGGTATTTTAATGCAGAGTCCAGTAATCCTTTCGACTGTGCATACCGTTCATAAAACTCCATAAAGCCTCTCGCTGTGGTAATCGCATCAGGGTGATCATTATTAAAGCATTTCAATCCGAGGAATGCAGTGATCTTTTTCTTCAGGGTATCTTCTATCGGCCGCTTACGAATAAAGTGATCTGTAACAGCCACATGGGGGATGTCAATACTGCTATTGTGCGGCATATGGCATGTTACACAGTCATTGCTTTTAGCGGACCTTGCTGCTGCTGTTTCGGTACATTGGTGCTGGCCGGCTGTATTGCCGTGGCAGCTTTGGCATGCATTGAGGTATTGTGCGCGTGGGGTGAACTTTACACTCACATGCGGGTTGTGGCAGGTAATGCAACTCATCTTGCCGCTCTGCACAAAGCACTGGCTTTTCTTCATGCGCTCCACGTGTGACGCCATGATCATTTTATCCTGTGCGCCCTCGTACTCCGGCATAAATACGTTCATCACCTGCGATAGCTTCATGCCGGGATGGAAGTCAAAGAACGATTTGCCATCATTGAGCACTGCTATGCCCTGCAGGTGGCAGCGCTGACAAATATTGTTCTGCAGTTCCGTACTAAGCCTCCTTGGGTTTACGATCGAGTAATCAGGTCCTTTGGATGTATCCACAGGTTTATTATTCTGACGCTCAGATACATGAAGGCTGCCGGGGCCGTGACAGCGCTCGCAGTCTATACCAGTTCTTACGGCATTGAATTTATTCTCGCTGTTCGACACAAAGTCAGGGTAGCCGTTGTGGCAGCTCATACATTCTATTTGTATCAGTCGTTGAAAACGGCTGCTTGCACCTTTTTCAAAGCCCGGCGCAAGGTCCCACTTGTGTTTCTGCGTGTAAAAGGTAATGGGCGCCTGGTACAGATAGCCGTTTGTGCTAAAGATATGCGAGTTGGTATGCTGCCCTGAACCTACAATGTAGTTTACCTGCTGTATGCGTTTATGGACAGTGTCACCACCTTCCAGCCTGTATTCCAATATATAGAAGGAGTCATTGGTCCAGTAAGGCTTATAATAATAATCAAGGGCTGTATCATATACCAGTGCGTGAGCGGGAGAAAAGTCAGCGGCAGACTTTCCTTTTGTAGCAATGCCAAATGACTGGCCCATGCCGGTCTGTATAAATGACTCGTAAATATCCTGGTGACAACCACGACAGGTTTGCATGCCTGCATAGTGTACGCTGGTGTCATATACATTCTTCCATGGTGAGGTTTCCTGTATTGTCTCGTCACTGTCTGCTTGCTTAGGGCTATTGCAAAAGAATGTCGGCAGTGTTATCGCAAACAAAGCAATGCACAGCAGTATTTTTCGCAACAGGCGGGAAGACATGGATGATTCTTGTTTTTCAGCTCAAAGAGAGAGTTACCCGAATATAGCCAGCGTATAATTTGATTTGCCTTTTTGTATCAGTATATACCTTTCGTTCAACAAGTGCCCATTCGTTAGCTTCATGTCCAGGGCCGTTACCTTTTCTTTATTAATGCTCACACCACCATTCTGCAACATTTTCTTTGCTTCCCCCTTTGATGCGAATACACCGCTTTCGGCAAGGAAGGACATAAGGTCAATCCCTTCTGTAAGTGCACTTTTTGTTCCGGTTACTTGTGGCACCCCATCCATTACTTCCAGTAGCTGCTGTTCATTCAGCGAGCGTAATACCTCAATGGATGACTGTCCAAATAAGATATCAGAAGCTTGCTTTGCAAATGAAAGGTCCTCTTCGCTATGCACCATTATGGTCATTTCTTCGGCAAGCGCCTTTTGTAGTTTGCGGAGGTGCGGAGCGGTTTCGTGTTCTGCTATCAGTGCTTTCAAATCTGCCACCGGCCTGAAAGAAAATACGAGTGACATCTTTGCAGCATCGGCATCGGGCATTTTCATCCAGAATTGGTAAAACTGGTAAGGAGATGTCTTGTTCCTGTCCAGCCATACATTCCCGCTTTCTGACTTGCCGAATTTACTGCCATCGCTTTTCGTGATGAGCTTGCAGGTGAATGCAAAAGCATCGCTGCCGCCTTTTCTGCGTATCAGTTCTGTGCCGGTTACTATATTGCCCCATTGGTCGGCACCGCCCATTTGCAGCTTTACGTTGTTATTTTTGTTCAGGTGGTAGAAATCGTATCCTTGTATCAGCTGGTAGGTGAATTCCGTAAAAGACATTCCTGTTTCCAGTCTGTTCTTCACGGAATCCTTTGCCATCATGTAGTTCACAGATATATGCTTGCCTATATCCCTTATAAATTCCAGGAACGAAAAGTTTTTGAACCAATCATAATTATTGACCATCACTGCCGCATTGGGCACGGAATCAGTAAAGTCAATGAATTTTTCAAGCTGTTTCCTCTGGCAGTCTATATTGTACTGTATTGTTTCCATGTTCAGCAGGTTACGCTCCTGCGATTTGCCGGAAGGGTCCCCGATCATTCCTGTGGCACCGCCCAGCAGGGCATAAGGCTTGTGACCGGCGCGCTGCAGACGCATAAGCAGGGTTATTGGTACCAGGTTGCCTACGTGCAGGCTGTCAGCTGTAGGGTCAAAGCCAACATATCCCGAGGTCATTTCTTTATTTAATTGTTCTTCAGTGCCAGGCATTATGTCCTGTAACAAGTTCCTTTCCTGCAATTCAGCTACTAAGTTCATCACTATATTTTATTGGAATTACAGCAAAAATAGCATTTACGCCTCGCCTTACTAATATATTAATTTATAATTATACTGCCTGCTTATTTATTGCTTTTAATACGCTGACATTAATACTACTCCTAATTCGTTTTATTATTCCGGAATTTATTTCTATCTTTCCGTACTACTTAACAAAAATTTAAGCGTTGAAACGAATTTTATACATTTTAGCTCTGCTTTTGCCATTATGCCTTAAGGCGCAGGAACACCATGAAATAGGTATCACTGCGGGTGTATCGAATTA
>Ga0209023_10002489_pt1 | contig 22942 bp, 20 predicted proteins | sample LakOneMetagenome_FD_187468 | JGI IMG/M metagenome (GOLD analysis project Ga0209023, IMG submission 187468) | Freshwater and sediment microbial communities from Lake Erie, Canada (SPAdes) (version 2) | ecosystem: Environmental > Aquatic > Freshwater > Lentic | place: Lake Erie, Canada... | reverse complement strand
GCTGGTGCGCGCGCAGATGCTCGGCGGCGCGCCGGAAGCGAAACTGTGGTCCGCGCCGGCGGCGCAACCGGCCGCCGCGCCGCAAGCGCCGGCTCCGGCATCGGCATCGCCGCCCTCGACGACCGCGGTGCCGGCAGTGGCGAAAAGCTGAGGCGCGTTCGCCGGTGCCGTCGCTGGACTTCAACTGCGACCTCGGCGAAGGCTGCGGCCAGGACGCGGCGATCGTCCCGCACATCAGTTCGGCCAGCATCGCCTGTGGCGCGCACGCGGGCGACGAAGCCACGATGCGCGAATCGGTGGCGCTGTGCCTCGCGCACGGTGTCGCCATCGGCGCGCATCCTTCGTTCGAGGATCGCGAGCACTTCGGCCGACGTGAGCTCGCACTCGCGCCCGCCGACATTCGCACGCTGGTGACGCGACAGGTGGCCTTGCTCGCATCGGCCTGCGCCGATGCCGGCGCGCGCCTGCACCATGTCAAGCCGCACGGCGCGCTGTACAACCTCGCCGCGCGCGACCGCGGCGTCGCCGCGGCCATCGCCGATGCGGTGCGCGCCGTCGATCCCGGCCTCGTGCTTTATGGCCTCGCGAACTCCGAACTGACCGCCGCCGGCGAAGCCGCCGGATTGCGCGTCGCCCACGAAGCCTTCGCCGAACGCGCTTACGACGCCGATGGTCGCCTCGCTCCGCGCGGAACGCCGGGCGCGGTGATCGAAGGCTTCGACGAGGCGTTGGCACAAGTCCGCGATTTCGTCCGCGACGGAATCGTCGTCGCACGCGACGGCACTCGCGTGCCGATCCACGCCGACACCCTGTGCCTGCACGGCGACCGCACCGATGCCGCGGAATTCGCGCGCGGATTGCGCGCGGCGTTGGAAGCCGAAGGCGTGGACATCCACGCACCAGGGCGCGGCGTATGAATTACTGGCCATTGCTCGGCATTGCGGTCGTGGTCGTCGGCTTCGTGCTGCGCCTGAACCCGATCGCGGTCGTGGTCGCGGCGGGACTGGCGAGCGGGCTGCTCGCGGGCAAGCCTTTCGGCGAGCTGCTGGCATTGCTCGGCGAATCCTTCGTGTCCAACCGCGCGCTGCTGCTGTTCGTGCTCACGCTGCCGACCATCGGCCTGCTCGAACGCGCCGGCCTGCGCGAGCACATGCACGCATGGATCATGCGCCTGCGTGGGGTGACGCTTGCGCGCCTGCTCATCGCCTACCTCGGCCTGCGCCAGCTGCTGAGCATGGTCGGCCTGACCAATGCCGGTGGCCATGCGCAGACTGTGCGGCCATTGCTCGCGCCGATGAGCGAGGCCGCCGCGGAAAAGGAAAACGGCCCGCTGCCGCACGATCAACGCCAGCGCGTGCTGGCGCTGGACGCCGCCACCGACAACATCGGCCTGTTCTTCGGCGAGGACGTGTTCGTCGCCATCGGCGCGGTGCTTCTGATCCAGGGTTTCTACACGCAGAACGGCATCGTGCTGGAACCGCTGCAGATCGCGCTGTGGGCGCTGCCGACCGCGATCGCGGCGTTCCTCATCCATTCGCTGCGCATCGTGCTGTTCGCGCGGCGCCTTCGCCGGGAACGCCCGGATGCTTGAAATCGCGCCGTTCTACTGGCTGCTCGCACTGCTACTCGCGGCCGCGGCATGGCGCAACGCGCGCGAACAGCGTTTCGTGCAGGCCTGCTTCTGGGGCGTGCTGGCGCTGCTGTTCGCCGGTGGCGACTGGATCCTCGCCGCGCGCAAGGCTGGTAATTCTTTTCCCGCACAACTCGCCGGCATTGGCGTGATCGCGCTGGCGGTGCTGTCGTTGCGCATGCGCCGCGTGCACATCGACGAGGCGCCACGCGAACGGCGCCTCGCATCCGCGCAACGGCTCGGCCATCGCCTGCTGTGGCCGGCCCTGCTTATCCCGCTGGTGACGCTGCTGGTAGTAATGTTCGGGCCGAAGCTCGCGTTCGGCGGAACGAAATTCCTCGGCGAAGGCAGCCCGACCCTGATCGGCCTCGGCCTCGCCTGCGTCGTCGCCGCACTCGCCGCGCTGCGCATTACCCGCGAAAAGCCCGCGATGGCCCTGGTCGAAAACCGGCGCCTGCTCGACACGCTCGGCTGGGCCGCATTGCTGCCGATCGTGCTGGCGACGCTGGGTGGCGTGTTCGCGGCCAGTGGCGTGGGCGAATCGGTCGCTTCGCTGGTATCGATGGTCATTCCGGTCGACAGCCGGATCGCATGCCTGCTCGCCTACGCGCTCGGCATGGTGCTGTTCACCATGATCATGGGCAATGCGTTCGCGGCGTTCCCGGTGATGACCGCCGGCATCGGCCTGCCGCTGCTGATCCGCCAGCACGGCGCGGATCCGGCGATCCTCGGTGCGCTCGGCATGCTCACCGGTTACTGCGGCACGTTGCTCACGCCGATGGCCGCGAACTTCAACCTCGTGCCGGCCGCGCTGCTGGAACTCGACGATCCCAACGGCGTGATCCGCGCGCAATGGGCCACCGCGGTGCCGCTGATGGCCGTCAACATCGCGCTGATGGCGCTGCTGGTGTTCCGGTGAAGCGCGCCGGCGCGCGACCGACGCTGCTGCTCACCGGCTTCGACCCGTTCGACGGAGCGAAATCGAATCCGAGCTGGGAGGCCGCGTCCGCGCTCGATGGCCGCATCGTCGGCGGGCATCGCATCGTCGCGCGGCGACTGCCGACCGAATTCGATGCCTCGCTGCGCGCCTTGCGCGCCGCGATCCGCGACACCGCGCCGTCGCTGGTGGTCTGCCTCGGCCTCGCCGGCGGCCGCAAGGGCCTGTCGCTGGAACGCGTCGCGATCAATGTCGACGATGCGCGCATTCCCGACAACGCCGGCGCGCAGCCGGTCGATGCGGCGATCGCAGCGCGCGGGCCGGCGGCGTATTTCTCGACCCTGCCGATCAAGGCGATGCTGGCCGCGCTGCTGCGGCACGGCGTTCCCGCGCACGTGTCGCAGACCGCCGGCACCTATGTCTGCAACCACGTGTTCTACGGGCTGATGCACGCGTTGCGGAGCAGGCGCGGCCTGCGCGGCGGATTCATCCACGTGCCCGCCGCGGGTCGCGGAGGCATGCCGCTGGACCGGATCGTCGAAGGCCTGCGCATCGCCCTGCGCGTGGCCGCGACGACGAAAGCGGATGCGCGCATCGCCGCCGGCGCGGAAGACTGAAACAGGAAGGAATCCAACGATGACCCGGACCTTGTTGCTCGTCCTGCTGCTCGCCGTCGCCGTTCCCGCGCATGCCGGCTTGTTCGGCAAATCGCCCGAACAGGCCGCGACAGAGGCCGAACACGAGCAGTTGCCGGCGGTGACGATCTGGGTCGACGCGACCTGGGGTTTCCGCAAGAGCGGTGCGGCCAACGACCTGAGCGCCGCGCATCGCGCGTTCTACGCGCACGGCTACCACGTGGTCGGCGTGCAGCCCTACATCGAGAACGGCGACCTGCAGGGTTTTTTCGTTACGTACGAGAGAAAATGATCGAGCTGTAGGGGCACGGCATGCCGTGCCCCTGCGAACAGCATGCCGCGACGATGCATCAGGTCTTCGGCAACGTGACCCCGGTCTGGCCCTGGTACTTGCCGCCACGGTCCTTGTACGAGGTTTCGCACACGTCGTCGGCATCGGCCTGGAAGAACAGCATCTGCGCCACGCCTTCGTTGGCGTAGATGCGCGCCGGTAGCGGCGTGGTGTTGCTGAACTCCAGGGTCACGTGGCCTTCCCACTCCGGTTCCAGCGGGGTGACATTCACGATGATCCCGCAGCGCGCATAGGTGCTCTTGCCCAGGCACACGACCAGGGTGTCGCGCGGGATGCGGAAGTACTCGACCGTGCGCGCAAGCGCGAAGCTGTTCGGCGGGATGATGCATTCGTCCGCCACCACGTCGACGAAGCTCTTCGGGTCGAAGTGCTTCGGATCGACGATCGTCGAATTGATGTTGGTGAACACCTTGAACTCGCGCGAGCAGCGTACGTCGTAGCCGTAGCTGGAAGTGCCGTAGCTGACGATGCGGTTGCCATCGACCTGCTTGACCTGCCCGGGCTCGAACGGCTCCAGCATGCCGTGCTCCTGGGCCATGCGGCGGATCCAGCGGTCGCTCTTGATGCTCATGCGTCGTTCTCGGAAATGATGCCGATATTGTAGGGCGGGTCCCGGCATGCCTTGCGCCAAAGTGGCGAGCGAAGACCTCACCTATCGCAACGACAGGTCGATCCCGGCCGGCGCGCGCGGACGCTTCTCGAGTTCCTCGACCACCCGGGTCGCAAGCGCCCGCCATTGCGCCGCCACCGGGGAATCCGGCCACGCGGCGACGATGGGCGTTCCCGCATCGCCCTGCTCGCGGATCGAGGCGTCCAGCGGCAGGCTACCGAGCAGCGGCACGCCGTAGCGTTCGGCCATGCGCTCGCCGCCGCCTTCGCCGAACACGTGCTCGGCGTGGCCGCAGTTCGAACACACGTGCACCGCCATGTTCTCCACCAGCCCGAGCACGGCGATGCCGAGCTTCTCGAACATCTTGAGGGCCTTGCGCGCGTCGAGGGTGGCGATCTCCTGCGGCGTAGTCACGATCACCGCACCGGCGACCGGGATCTTCTGCGCCATGGTCAGCTGGATGTCGCCGGTTCCGGGCGGCAGGTCGACGACGAGGTAGTCGAGCGCCTCCCAGCGGGTTTCGCCCAGCAACTGGGTCAGCGCCGAGGTCGCCATCGGCCCGCGCCAGATCATCGGCGTGTCCTGGTCGACCAGCAGCCCGATCGACATCGCCTGCAGCCCGTGCGTGCGCATCGGCTCGATGGTCTTGCCGTCCGGACTGTCGGGGCGACCGGACAGGCCCAGCATCATCGGCACGCTCGGGCCGTAGATGTCGGCGTCGAGCACGCCCACCGAGGCACCCTCGGCCGCCAGCGCCAGCGCGAGGTTCACCGCAACCGTGGACTTGCCCACCCCGCCCTTGCCCGAGCCGACCGCAATGATGTTGCGCACCTGCGGCAGTGGCTTGAGTTCGCCCTGAGGAGCACGGGCGGGAATCGTTCTCGGCATGTATTGAGACACCTCTGTATTCAGGGTCGGCACGGGCCACTATGCCCTTAGTCACGGGCCATGACACCACAGTTAAAGTCATGTTAACTTCGGGTTGTCCGAGGGCAAAGCTCCACGGCAATTCGCGTCAAGTGTTTCGTGCCGGCCAACCCGGCATCCCAACATTCCAATAGGGGATAGACATGTCTGCAAAGCGTTTCCGGATGGAGCCTAGCCGCCTGAGCGCGGCCCTGGTTGCCGCCCTCGTCATGCCGGTCGCCGGCACCGCGTTCGCACAGGACGCCTCCACCACCGATCAAACTCCGGCTCCTGCCGCCAAAGCCGAAACCCTCGACAAGGTCATCGTCACCGGTTCGCTGATCCCGCAAACGACGCTCGAAACCGCCAAGCCGGTGCTCGTGATCTCGGCCGAGGACCTGAAGACCCGCGGCTTCACCAATGTCCAGGACGCGCTGCACCAGAGTTCGTTCTCGACCGGTGCAGTGCAGGGCAACCAGACCTCTGCCTCCTTCACCCAGGGCGCGGAAACCAACAGCCTGTTCGGCCTGAACCCGGGTTACACCAAGTACCTGATCGATGGCCGCCCGATGGCGAACTACCCGGCGCTGTACAACGGCACCGACGTGTTCAACAACATCAGCGGCATCCCGATCGACCTGGTCGAGCGCATCGAGATCCTGCCGGGCGGCCAGTCCTCCCTGTACGGCTCCGACGCCCTCGCCGGCGTGGTCAACATCATCCTCAAGAAGAGCATGGATGGTTCGGTCGTCAGCGCCCGCATCGGTGGCTATGACGAAGGCGGTGGCGAAAGCCGTCGCATCAGCGCCGCGACCGACTTCGGCAGCGACGACGGTCGCTTCCACATGCTGTTGGGCGGCCAGTTCGAGCATACCGACCCGATCTGGGGCTACCAGCGCGACCTGACCAAGCAATACAACACCGATGGATACAGCGCCCCCGTTTCGGGCCGCGATGTACTCGTTTTCGCGCCGTACAATCCCGCGAGCAGCAGCTACTACTTCCTGGATCCGAACGACTGCGCAGGCGTGGCAGCGGGTTTCGGTGGGACTGAAGGCGTGCAGCACCGCCCGGGCAGGAACGAGCCCTACTGCGGTTCGCTCTCCAGCCCCGGCTACCGGACCATCAAGAACGGTGGCGAGAGCACGCAGGTCTACACCCACGCCACCTTCGATGTGAACGACAACCTGCAACTCTACGGCGACCTGCTGTATAGCCAGGAATCGACGCGCTACCACATCGGCAGCAACTTCACCTGGTGGGGTAGTCAGAATGAATTCTCCAGTACCTCGGGTGTTTACTGGGATCCGACCCTAGGCAACTTCATGGCGCTGCAGCGCGCCTTCATGCCGGAAGACATGGGCGGCTTCGAGCGTTCGATGAACCGCGATGACAGCAGTTCGTATGCGCTGACCCTGGGCGCGAACGGCACCTTCGGCGATTCGAACTGGGATTACGACGTCGGCCTGACCCGCACCGAGTACAAGCTGACCGAGAACTCCTGGGCGCGCCTCAAGGGCCCGATCAACGACTGGTTCAACAGCCACATCCTCGGCGCCCAGCAGGGCACCTACTACGGCTATCCGGTCTTCACCCCCGACTACGCCGCGTTCTACCAGCTGCTCACGCCCGCGGACATGAACAGCTTCACCGACTACACCCATTCGCACAGCAAGACCTACGACAACATGCTGCGTGCCCAGGTGACCAACAGCTCGCTGTTCAGCCTGCCGGGTGGCGATGCGGGCATCGCGCTGGCCGTGGAAACCGGCACCCAGGGCTGGACCTACACGCCTGACGCGCGACTGGTTCCTGACCCGGTAACGCTGGAATCGGACATCTGGGGGACCACGGCGATTAGCGGCAATGGTTCGCGCAGCCGTTATGCGGTTCTCGGCGAACTGCGCCTGCCGGTCTTTTCGATGTTGACGGTCAACCTTTCGGGTCGCTACGACAGCTACAAGGTCTCCGGCGAGAAGGTCTCCAAGCCGACCTACAACGTTGGCCTGGAATTCCGCCCGATCGAGAGCCTGCTGTTCCGTGGCCAGTACGGCACCGCGTTCAAGGTCCCGACCCTCGGCGATCAGTTCCAGGGCCTGAGCGGCTTCTACAACAGCACCAACGACTACCTGTACTGCCATACCCAGAACCCGGCCTACGGCGTCGACAATTTCGAGGACTGCGCCAACGATCCGACGCTGCTTCCGGCCAATACGCAGCCCCAGTACTTCGGCACCACCTCGGGTAACCCCGATCTGGAGCCGATCACCGCCAAGGTGTGGAGCTATGGCGTGGTTTGGGCACCGACCGCCAAGTTCTCGGCCGCCGTCGACTACCACCACTGGAACATCGAGAACGAAGTCGCGCAGCAGAGCGTCGACCAGATCATGCGTGACGATCTGAACTGCACCTCGGTGGCCGATGGCGGTACCGGCACGCTCGATCCGAATTCGGGCACCTGCCAGGCGGTGTTCAGCCAGGTCGTGCGCAACGGTGCGGGCGCGCTTCAATCGATCTACGTCGGCAAGATCAACGTCGCTCGCGAAGTGCTGGATGCCCTTACCCTGGACGTGAACTACGACCAGAGCATCGGCAGCCTCGGCGATCTCTCGCTCAAGACGTCCTGGACGAAGAACCTGAAGCACGAGCAGCAGACCTACCCGACCGACCCGGTCATCGACCTGCTCAACAGCGGTTACAACAACCGCGATCCGATCTGGCGCGGCAATGCCTCCGTCGGTTGGAGCAAGGGCGACTGGGTGACCACGCTGTACGCGAACATCATCGGCCCGACCCCGAACAACACCTCCTGGACCACGACTGCTTGCCAGACCAGCCGGTGTGAGGAAGTCGGTACGTACACGACGTTCAACGCCAGCGTGAACTGGCAGGCGACCAGCGATCTCGGCCTGTCGTTCATCGTCACGAACCTGACCAACAAGATGCCCGACATGGACGTGCAGAACTACCCGGGAACGACCGGCGCGCCGTACAACGACGCGTTCGATCCGTACGGCCGCGCGTACTACCTCGAGGCCCGCTGGAACTTCGGCAAGAAGAATTGATCGGTTGAAGTTTCTGCAATGTTGTTCAAAGCCCCGCCGCAAGGCGGGGCTTTTTTATTGATCGAAGCCATTGGCTTGCCGCCAATCCCATCGCCGGCTGAACCCATCGATCCCCGCGGTTCCATACCCACCCGAATGCCGGTATAACAGCCGGAAACCGGTGGCTCCCGCCCCGGCCCATCGAACGCCCTGGGAGGGGATCCTCATGCGCAAGCTTCTCGTAGCCGCCGTGTTCGCCGTCGCTTCGCTCGCGACCTCGCTGGCCATGGCCCAGACCAACCCGCTGATCGGGAAGTGGAAGACGCTGGACGACGAAACCGGGAAGCCGATGACCGTCAGCGAGATCTACATGGCCAAGAACGGCAAGCTCGCCGCGCACGTCGTCGAGAACCTCGGCCTGCCTGCGACCTGTGCCGAATGCAGCGGCGAATACAAGGACAAGCCCTTCGTCGGCATCGTCACCCTCTGGAATCTGAGCCCGGCCGGCAACGGAAGCTGGGGCGACGGCAACGGCTACCAGCCATCCAAAGATCGTCACTTCAAGGTCAAGTCGGTCAAACTGGTCGACGGCGGCAACAAGCTTGAAGTGAAAGGCTGCATTACATTCTTCTGCAAGACCGCGACTTGGGTGCGCGTGCACTGACGCTCCGCCATCGCTCACCGAACGGCCCGCGACGCGGGCCGTTCGCGTTCCCGTCCCCCGGAGAACCGCATGCGCATCCTCGCCCTGGCCCTGTCCGCGTTGTTGCTGGCCCCGTCTTTCCGTGTCGAAGCACAGCAGGCTTCGCCGATCGGCCAATGGCGCACCATCGACGACCACAGCGGCAAGCCGCGTTCGATCGTCGAGGTCTTCGCAAACCCGGACGGCACGCTGTCCGCGCGGATCGTGCGCCTGCTCGACCTGTCGAAAGGTCCGAACCCGATGTGCGATGCCTGCCGCGGCGCGCTCCACGGCAAGCCCGTGGTGGGCATGACGATCGCATGGGGCCTGGATGCGGATGGCGAAAGCTGGAGCGGCGGTCGCATCATCGATCCGGGCAACGGAAAGGAATATTCGGTGAAATTCACTCCCGTCGATGGTGGGCGCAAACTTGAAGTGCGCGGATACGTGGGCGTTCCCATGCTCGGACGCACCCAGGTCTGGCAGCGCGAATAGACCGGGGCGCCTGCGGGCGCATGCGATAATTCGCGGTCCGCCGCATTTCTGCGGTTCCGCACGCCCGCCATGTCCCGCTCGCACTTCGTCACCTTCGCCCTGCCCTACGCCAACGGCGCCCTGCACCTGGGCCACCTGGTGGGCTACATCCAGGCCGACATCTGGGTGCGCGCGCGGCGAATGGCCGGCGACACGGTGCATTTCGTCAGCGCCGACGACACCCACGGCGCGCCGATCATGCTCGCCGCGGAGAAAGCAGGACTGACACCGGAGGCTTTCATCTCCGGCATGCAGGAATCGCACGAACGCGACCTGCGCGCGTTCGGCGTGGAAGTCGACCACTACGACTCGACCAACTCGCCGCGCAACCGCACGCTGACCGAGGACATCTATCGCCGGCTCGAGGCAAACGGCCACATCGCGCGGCGTTCGGTCGAACAGTTCTACGACCCGGTGAAAGGCATGTTCCTGCCCGATCGCTACGTCAAGGGCATCTGCCCGAACTGCGGCACACCGGACCAGTACGGCGATAACTGCGAGAACTGCGGCGCGACCTACGCCCCGACGGACCTGAAGGAACCGAAGTCCGTGCTGTCCGGCGCCACGCCGGAACTGCGCGAGTCCGAGCATTACTTCTTCGAAGTCGGCCAGTTCGTCGACTTCCTGCGCGCTTGGCTGGACAGCGATGTCGCCGCGCCGGGCGTGAAGGCCAAGCTGCGCGAATGGCTGGATGCCGAAGGTGGATTGCGTGCCTGGGACATCTCGCGCGATGCGCCCTACTTCGGCTTCGAAATCCCTGGCGCTCCGGGCAAGTACTTCTACGTCTGGCTGGACGCACCGATCGGCTACCTGTCGAGCTTCCAGGCGTTGTGCGAGGAACGAGGCATCGACTTCGACGCCTTCCTTCGCGCGGGCAGCGAGGCCGAGATGCATCACTTCATCGGCAAGGACATCGTCAACTTCCACGGCCTGTTCTGGCCGGCGGTGCTGCACGGGTCTGGCCAGCGCGCGCCCACCCGCCTGCACGTCAATGGTTACCTGACCGTCGACGGCGCGAAGATGTCGAAATCGCGCGGCACCTTCGTGATGGCACGCAGTTACCTCGACGCAGGGCTCGATCCGGAAGCGCTGCGCTACTACTTCGCGACCAAGACTTCGGGCGGCGTCGACGACCTCGACCTGAACCTTGGCGATTTCGTCGCGCGGGTGAATAGCGACGTGGTCGGCAAGTTCATCAACCTTGCGAGTCGCTGCGCCGGCTTCATCGAGAAACGTTTCGGCGGTCGCCTCGCAGACGCGTTGCCTGAGCCGGCGATGTACGAACGCTTCGTCGCCGGCCTGCAAGCGATCATGGAAGCTTATGCGCGCAACGAAGCCGCGACCGCGCTGCGGTTGGCGATGGCGATGGCCGACGAAGCCAACAAGTACATCGACGAACGCAAGCCATGGGTGCTGGCCAAGCAGGATGGCGCCGATGCCGAACTGCAGGCGGCGTGCACGCAAGGGCTAAACCTGTTCCGGGTCCTCGCTGCGGCACTGAAGCCGATCCTGCCGCGCACGGCGGCGCAAGCCGAAGCATTCCTCGACGCGTCCACGGCGGCATGGAGCGATGTCGATGCGCCCTTGCTCGCGCGCGATATCAAGCCGTATACACCGCTGTTCACCCGCATCGACCCCAAGCACATCGAAGCCATGATCGAAACCGGAAAAGACGCTCCCACCGCCACGGCCGCGCCTGCCGCGAAAACGGAAGCAGCGAAGCCCGCTGCTGAAACCGCGACCGTCGGCATCGACGACTTCGCCAGGCTCGACCTGCGCATCGGCAAGGTGCTCGAGTGCGGTTTCGTCGAAGGCTCCGACAAGCTGCTGCGCTTCCTGCTCGACGCCGGCGAACTCGGCCAGCGCCAGATCTTCTCCGGCATCCGCGCCAGCTACGCCGAACCTGAAAAACTCGTCGGCCGCAGCGTGGTGTTCATCGCCAACCTCGCGCCGCGCAAGATGCGCTTCGGCACCAGCGAGGGCATGATCCTGTCCGCCGGTTTCGACGGCGGTTCGCTGTCGTTGCTCGATGTCGATGCCGGCGCGCAACCGGGCATGCCGGTGAAGTGAGCGCGCGCGCGCCGCTCGATTCCCCCGAACTGGTCGAACGCCTCGACCGCATCCTGCCGCAGACCCAGTGCGGGCAATGCGGCTTCGACGGCTGCCGGCCGTATGCCGAAGCGATGGCGCGCGGCGAGGCGAACATCGATCGATGCCCGCCAGGCGGCGATGCCGGCGCCCATGCGCTGGCGCAATTGCTCGGCGTTGCCACCCTGCCCTACGACCGCGGGCGCGGTGAGCACAAACCCGCCCGGGTCGCCGTCGTTGTCGAAGCCGACTGCATCGGCTGCACCAAATGCATCCAGGCCTGCCCGGTCGATGCGATCGTCGGCGCGTCGAAGCTCATGCACGTCGTGGTCGAACCGTTGTGCACTGGCTGCGAATTGTGCGTGCCCGCCTGCCCGGTGGATTGCATCGTGCTCATCAACGAGCCCACTCTGCATCAAACCCGGCAAAAAGGCGATTCCTGCGGCGTGCTAATGTAGGTCGCCACGACCTGCCAGAGCAACATGGCCCATCCACAGAACCCGCGCGAAAATGCGCAAGCCATGCAACTTTGGCAAGCGGCGCAAGGCCATATCCTCGCGAACAGGGTCGCCGAAGGCCGCGCCTGCCTGCAGTCCCTGCTCAGGTTGATGCCCGAGAATGCGTCGGCGCGGATGCTGCTTGCCGGGACCGTCCTTGCGTCCGGAAAAGTCCGCGAAGCCACGGAACAATTGCGCCTCGCGGTCGCATCGATACAGCGGGACCCCGGGCTCCTCATCCAAGTGGCGCAGAGCCTCTCCCGCTTGGGCGAAGTCAACGCGACCCGGGCCTGCCTCCGGCACCCGATCATTCCGCAGATCAACAACGGACCGATGCTGACGGCCATCGGCCACATCTTCCAGGGCATCGGCCTCAATGGCGAAGCACTGCAAATGATGGATCGCGCGAAGCAAACCGGGTACGACAACGCCGATTTCCGCTACTTTCACGCGCTACAGTTGCAATTCAATGGCCGCCTCGACGAAGCGGAAAACGAGATGGAGGGTTGCCTGAGGCTGGGCCCGACTTTCGGCCGCGCCTCGCTTTCGCTCGCGCGCATCCGCAAGCAGACCGATTCGTCCAACCACATCGATTTCCTGCAGTCGCGGCTGCAGTCGGTGCCACGCGGCAGCGAGGATCACGCGGCATTCGAGTTCGCCCTGTACAAGGAGTTCGAGGACCTGGGGAACCTCGATGCGGCGTGGGCCGCATTGCAGCGCGCGAATTCGATCATGGCCGCGAGATTGCCGTACGACCCCGCGAAAGAAGAGGAAGTATTCGATCGCCTGATCGAATACTTCGACCGTCCCTGGGCCAACCGACCGGTCCAGCCGCCCGTGGGCCCGACTCCGATCTTCGTCGTCGGGATGCCACGCTCCGGCACGACACTCCTGGAGCGGGTATTGGGGAGCCACTCGAACGTCGCATCGGTTGGCGAGTTGAGCGATCTTCCGCGCCAGCTTCGCTGGGTGGCGGATCGCCATGGCCATGCCCTTGTCGACCGGGAGCTGCTCGAGGGCATGGCAGGATTCGACTTCGAACTCCTTGGCCGACGCTATCTGGAGCAAAGCCGCTGGCGCGCCGACGGCAAGGCTTATTACATCGACAAGTTGCCACCCAATTTCATGCTCATCGGTTTCATCAAACGCGCCCTGCCGCACGCGAAGGTGGTGCACATGTCGCGGGATCCGATGGACGTGTGCTTCTCGAATTACCGCGCGATGTTCGGCGATGCATATTCCTACAGCTACGACATCGACGCACTCGCGCACCATCACGGCCAATACCGGCGCCTCATGGATTACTGGCGCCGGGCCCTGCCCGGCTTCGTCATCGACGTGTCGTATTCGGAACTCGTCCTGGATACGGAGAACGCTTGCCGCAAGCTGCTCGACGCGTGCGGCCTTCCGTTCGAGGAAGCCTGCCTCGACCACACGCGGAATTCGTCGAGCGTCGCCACGCTCAGCAGCGCCCAGGTCCGGCAAGCCATCCACGCCCGCGGCCTCGGAGAATGGAAGCGATACGGCACGCAACTGGCCAGGCTGCAATCCTTGCTTACGCATTGATGCCGCCGACGAGGCATCAATCCCCGATTTCGATCCCTGCATCTTCGAGCAGGTGCCGCAACGGCGCCAGCTGCGCCTCGTAGCTTTTCCAGCGGCCGATCGAGTCGGAGCGCATCGGTTCGCGCACCTGCAACGTGCTGGCGCTCGCGACAGGCGCCGCGTTCCGCTCGAACCGCAGGCACGCTTCCTCCCAGGGGAGGCCGCAGAAATCGAGTAGCCGCCGCGATTGCGCTTCCTGCGCGTGGACAAGCGACTCGTACCGCACGGTGAGGATCCGTCCGGGCAGCATTCGTTCCCAATGCGACATCAACCGGTCGAAAAGGATGTAGTAGCGCCCGGTATCGAGGATATCCAGCGAGTAATCGTAATAGGACGATATTTTCGCGAAAAGCTGGCGGAAATTCCCCAGGCAGATGTCCATCGGATCGCGGCGCACGCAGATCATTTTCGCCATCGGCAAGGCATTCGCGATGTAGCCAGCGTAGAGGAAGTTGTGCGGAAGCTTGTCCACGAACCTCGGCATCCTGCCCGTGCCCGGCCTCGTGCTCGCGAGGTAGTCGCTGCCCACCCTGGCCCAATCCAGGCGGCTGGATCGCATGATCGTATCGGGATCGAGCATGGACGACGTGGCGCTGCCGGAAGCCCGTTTTAGCACGAGACCGAAATTCTCCAGTTCCCCCGCCGACTGCACATGGGAATGACTCGACAAGATTCGCTCGACCAGCGTCGTCCCCGAGCGCGGCATCCCGAAGACGAAGATCGGCTCACTGCTTTGGTGCCCGGCCATTTGCGGAACTGGCCCGACGAAGCGCCGCTCGATCGCTTCGAACATGGCCTCGTCGCGCGAAATCGAATAGCGCTTGGCGGCGCGGATGGGAGCCTTGCCCTCGACCATGTGTTCGAAAGCGCGCGGATACTGCCCGAGATCCTCCATTTCCTTCGCTAGGGCCATGTGCACATAGGCCGCGGCATCGGCGTCCGGCGCATCCGGAAGGGCCGCCAGCAGGCGCTCGACGTGGTTCCGGTCCTCCGTCTGCTTGCGGAGTTTCGCCAAGGCCGGGTATGCCTTCCAGAAACCGGGGTCGAGTTTCAGGCATTCCTCCAACTCGACCTCGGCGGCCGCGGCATTCCCGGTGAAGACGAGGGAAGTGGCAAGATTGAAACGGTAGCCGGCCTGTCGCGGGCTCGAATCGACCAAACGCTGGAAAACCTCGGCCGCTTTCGCGTGTTCGTTCAATCGGGAGAAGACCACGCCCAGCGTGTCGAGCGTCATCGGTTCCCGGGGCAAGAGCGCCCACGCCTTCCCGGCAACCGCGGAGGCTTCAGGGTACCTGCGCATGGCAACGAGCGCCCTCGAAAGCTGGGCCGGATAGTCGGCCCGAGCCGGACCAAGGTCGGCTGCACGTGACAGGCATTCGACCGCAAGCGGCACTTGTCCAAGTTCGAGCGCGGCGGCCCCGGCAATGAAGAAAAGCGGGGCGTGCGACGGCATCCCGGGAATAAGCCCTAACGCCAGATCCCGGGCCCGCAACCAGTCGCCACTGCGGAGCGCCGCTGCGGCCGTATCGAACCCGCGTTTCTGCGCGTCTGTCGGCGCTGCATGCACGTCAGCGCGCGGTCGTGCACGCCGAGCAGATCCGCTCGACCTTGTAGCCTTTCGCGCGCAGCTTCTCGACCACGCCGTCGCTGCCGAGCAGGTGCAGGCTGCCGACCACGACCAAGGTGTTGTCGTCGTGCGCATCGCGCAGGCGCTGGTCGAGCTTCGACACCCATGCATCGTTGCGGGCGACGTTGATGCGCTTGTACAAGGCCGGGTACTCGCGGCGCATTTCAAGCGCCATGCCGTTCCACAGCATGTCCGCGTCGCCTGCGCGCCACGCGGCGTGCAGGCGCCGGACTTCCTTGCTGCCCTCGGCCGCTTCCTGCAGGGTTTCGTCGAGGAACTGCACCTGCTCGGCCTCGCCCATGCCGTCGAGGAACGCGATCTGCTCTTCGCCTGTTTCCAGCCCCGAGGTCGGTTTCTTCGCGGCCTGCGCGTCGGTGGAGAAATGCAGGTCAAGCCCGAGCTTGGGGTCGAGGCCCTGCTTGCTCATTTCGACGATGCTCACGGTCAGGCCCACGAACCAGGGTTCGAACAGCTGCAGCATCTGCGCGGGGATGCCAGCCTTCTGCAGTGCATCCGCGTTCGCGTCCACCCATGCATCCAGCCGCTTCACGGTGGCCGGCGGCAGGCCCGCATCGAGTTGCTTGCCGTCGCTGCGCAGCGCGGCCTGGCCCATGCGCATCGCCAGGGTCGGCGAGCTCATTTCCTCGGGCGGGATCTCGAACACCACGTCCTTCGAATCGGCGAACGCGGCGTCCACGTCCTTCGACAACGGGTAGTCGCCCGGCAGCAGCATGTGGAACGAACCGAGCAGGTACAGGCTGCTGTCGGCGTCGGAGACTTTCCACAACAGCGGCACCGGCGGCGCATTCGCGACCGAAGCCGCCGCGGGCTTCCGCGCCGACTTCGAGGTTTTCTTCGGTGCCGCGGCCTGCGCCGACCACAGCGCGACGACCGCGAACAACCCGGCCAACGCCGCGACGCGCGCGAACCGCGATCGCACGCCGCTGCTCACGAGCCGTGGTCCCCGGTGTAGGCCTTCTCGCCCGCGGTGATGGCAAGGTCGAGCCGGTTCTGCGCCGGCGGCAGCGGGCAGGTCGCGAACGAGGTGAACGCGCACGGCGGGTTGTAGCTCTGGTTGAAGTCGATGGTCACCCGACCCTGCGCATCGGGCATCGGCGTGTACAGGAAGCGACCGGCGCCGTAGCTGCCATGGCCGTTGGTGCGGTCGGCGAACACCAGGAACAACTCGCCATCGCCTTCGTCGATGGCTTCGATGCTGTAACTCTTGCCGTCGCGTTCGAACTCGACCGTGCCCGGGTTCTTAGCATCATCGAGCCCGCCGATGATGTTCGCGACCTGCATCGTGGTACCGGCCGGGTGCGGCACGAACTTGCCGGTGATGCGCCACGCCGCATCCGCGGGCCAGTATTCGAGTCCGGCGAAGTGGATGCGCGTGGGCGCATCGGCGTGCTTCACGCGCAGGCCGTAGCGGTCGCCACGCTGGATCACCGTCGCCTCGCCCTTGCCGTCGTCGAAACCGATCACGCTCGGGCCGTTCGGATCCGTGTCGATGCGAAGCGTGGTCGCGTCCTTCAACGGTTGCGCGTCGAGCGTGAGCGCGGCGTCCTTCGCCGGCACGAAATGCACGCTGCCGTCCTTGCGCAGGTCGAGCATGCCGAAATGCTCGGGCCCCATCGCGACGCGGATACCGTTGTCGCCGCCGCTGCCGACGAAATGCGGGCCCTGATCGATCCAGTGCAGGCCGATCAGGCTGGTCCAGCCGTCAGGCTTGAGCAGCCCTTCGCGGCGCTGTTCGCGCCACGCCTGTTCCTCGAGCATGAAGGTCTGGTCCTGCTGCGCCATGGTCTTGCTCGTTTCCTCGGTGGGGGCCTGCGCCGTCGTCGCCGTTTGCGGGCCGCGCTGGCAACCCGCGGCCAGCGCCATGGCGGCCAGTGCGGCGGTCAATCCGGCGATCCGGGTCGATCGTTTCATCGTCAGCGTCCTCGCAGGAACCATGCGTCGATTTCGGCCAGTCCGAAACGCGCCCAGGTCGGGCGGCCATGATTGCATTGTCCGGAGCGTTCGGTCGATTCCATTTCCCGCAACAACGCATCCATTTCGGGAACGGTCAGGCGCCGGTGTGCGCGCACCGCGGCGTGGCAGGCCATGGTCGCGAGCAATTCGTCGCGGGCCTCGTCGACGCGGCGGCTGTGGCCGTGCTCGAGCAGGTCGCCGAGCACGTCGCGCAGCAGCGCGGCGACGTCGGTGTCGGCGAGCAGGGTCGGCACGCTGCGCAGAAGCAGCGACTGCGGTCCGCTGCGCGACACCTCGAAGCCCAGCGCGGCCAGGGTCGCGGCCTCGCGTTCGGCGACTTCGGCCTCGCGTACCGACACCGCCAGCGGCTGCGGCACCAGCAAGGGTTGCACGCGCACGCCATTGCCGTCGTGCGCGGCCTTGAGCTTCTCGTAACCGATGCGCTCGTGCGCGGCGTGCATGTCCACCACGACCAGGCCTTCGACGCTCTCGGCGAGGATGTAGATGCCATGCAATTGCGCCAGCGCATGGCCGAGCGGCGGCACCTTCGCGTCCTGCGCGCCGACCTGCGATGGCATCGCCGGCAGCGACGGCCCGGGATGCACCGGTGCGTACAGCGCGGCGTATTGCGCCGGTGCATCGGCCAGCTTCAACGCCATGTCGCCCTGCCATGGCCGCGATTCCGCGACGAAGGCGGGAACGCCCAGCGCTGCGGTTTCCACAGGCGGGTTCGCCGCCGCGCCGGCGCGCGTTCCCGCCAGCGCTTCATGCAGGGTGCGATAGACGAAATCGTGCACCAGGCGCGAATCGCGGAAGCGCACCTCGTGCTTGGCCGGGTGTACGTTCACGTCCACCGCGCGCGGGTCGAGTTCGAGGAACAGCACGTAGGCCGGGTGCCGGCCGTGGAACAGCACGTCGGAATAGGCCTGGCGCACCGCATGCGCGACGTTGCGGTCGCGCACGCCGCGGCCGTTGACGAACAGGTATTGCTGGTCGGCGCTGGCGCGGTTGTAGGTCGGCTGCGCGATCCAGCCGTGCAGGCGCAGGCCCGCGCCGGCGTGTTCGATGCGCAACACGTTGCGCGAGAACTCCTCGCCCAGCGCGTCCACCAGCCGCGCGCCGGTTTCCGACGCCGCCTCGCCGCGATAGCGACGCAAGGGCTTGCCGTTGTGGCTGACGCGCACTTCCACGTCCGGGCGCGCCAGCGCCAGCGTGCGCAGCCATTCCTCGATGTGGCCGAGCTCGGTGCGCTCCGCGCGCATGAAGCGGCGACGCGCGGGCACGTTGTAGAACAACTCGCGCACTTCGACCGTGGTGCCGGGCGGCTGCGGGCTGGGCGCGATATCGCCGACGCGCCCGCCTTCGACCTGCAGTGCATTGCCGTTGTCGTCGCCGTTCCTGCGCGAAGCGATGCGGAAACGACTGACGGAAGCGATCGAGGGCAGCGCTTCGCCGCGGAAACCGAGCGTGGCCACCGCTTCGAGATCTTCGAGCGAGGCGATCTTGCTGGTCGCGTGGCGCTGCACCGCGACCGGCAGTTCCGCGGCCGGGATGCCGCCGCCGTCGTCGCGCACGCGGATCAGGCGCGCGCCGCCTTCTTCGAGGTCGATGTCGATGCGGCGGGCGCCGGCATCGAGCGCGTTTTCGACCAGTTCCTTGACCACCGACGCGGGTCGTTCGACGACCTCGCCGGCGGCGATCTGGTTGACGAGGACATCGGGAAGCAGGCGGATGGTCACGCCCGGGATTTTACGTTGCCGCCGTCATCCTGAGCGCATCCCAGCGAAGTCGAAGGACGGCCCTTCGACTTCGGCGCTTCGCGCCTACGCTCAGGGCGGACGGGTTTTTTAGGGACTTCCGCCTGCGCCAACCCCAGCGCTGCCGCCGTCCTGCGTGGCCTGCGCACGCAATGCGTACAACGTGCCCGGCGGCGGCTGGGTGGTGAAGTAGCGGTTGACGCCGCCGAGGATCGCGGTCGCGAGCTGCTGCTGGTAGGACTTGCTACGCAGCCTGGATTCCTCGCCCGGGTTGGAGATGAAGCCGGTTTCGACCAGCATCGCGGGCATGTTGTCCGAGGTGCGCAACACCGCGAAGTTGGCGCGTTCGACATCGCCCTTGTGCAGGTTGCCGATGGCATCGAGGTTGCCGAGCACGTAGCCCGCGGCGTCCTCCGAGGCCTTCATGTTGCCGCTCTGGGTGAGGTCGAGCAGCACCGAGGTCAGCACGCTGTCGCCGCGGACGCGGTCGCCGCCGATGACATCGGCCGCGTTTTCCTTGTCCGCCAGCCAGCGCGCGCGCTGCGACGACGCGCCGCGCGTGGACAGCACGAAAACGCCGGCACCGCGCGCGTCCGGGCTGGTGAAGGAATCGGCGTGGATCGAGATGAAGATGTCGGCGCGGGCCGCGTGCGCCTTGCGCGCACGCTGCGGCAAGGGGATGAAATAGTCGGAATCGCGGGTCAGGTAGGCCTTGAGCCCGGGCGTGGCGTCGACCTGGCGCGCCAGTTCGCGCGCGATGGCGAGGGTCACGTCCTTCTCGCGGGTTCCGCCGCCGCCGAGCGCGCCGGTGTCCTGGCCGCCGTGGCCCGCGTCGATCGCGACCACCAACGTGCGCGTGCCGCCGGCATCGCGCATCGATTTCACCGGCGGCGGCAAACCTGTGTTCGCAGGCGCAGGCGCAACAGGTTGCGGCGCGCCAGTCGCGACCCGGGTCGGGACGCCCGTAGCAATCGTGCCGATCGCGCGATCCAGCGGCGTCGGTCCGGTGGCCTGGCTGGCCACGGGGGCCGTAACGATCGGCGCCGGAGCCGGGGAAGTCGTCGTCGATGCAGTCGTCGCCACTGCTGGCGCTGGGCCGTCATCCGGCCATTCCAGCACCAGTCGCGGGCCACCGGGTCCGGTTTCAACGCGCGGCTTGAGCGCGACCACCGGGGAAGCGAGGTCGAACACGATTCGGGTCACGCCCGGGCTGGGCTGGCCGGCACGGACGCCACGAACCACGCCGGCAGCCTGCGGCAGCGCGACACCGCGGCGCAGGGCGCTACCGGGAAGGTCGAGGACCAGCCGGTCCGGGTTGGCGAGGCTGAGCACCTGATAATCAGCCGTGCCGTCGAGGCGAAGCTCGGCACGGGTACCGGTCGGGCCGGTTTCGAGCCGCAACTGGCTGATTTCCGCGGCGTGGGCAAGGTTCCACAGCAGCGCGAGTACCAATGCGGCACCGAGCAAGACCTGCTGGATGGCGATTCCCCTGACGCGCATGGCCGGGAGTTAAGCACCGGCCGAGGCGGATTGCAAGAGGTTTTCCCTTATGAATCCGTGACCTGGGGGAACTTCCTTTCAGCTGGCAGCAAGAAACCGCTTCAAGCCACTGTCCCCCAGCACCCGACTCCACCACGCCTCGCCTGCCGGGGTGCCTGGGGTCAGGGTCGCGGAACGGCCGTTTCCGTCCAGGGCCAACGCCAGGGTCAGGTCGGGCGCAGGCAGTGCGCCGGCTCCGCGTTCGGGCCATTCCACCAGCCACAGCTCGGCGTCGTCGCTGTCGAGGGCGAGGAATTCGAGCTCGCCCGCCGCGCCAATGCGGTACAGGTCGAGGTGCAGCGCGTTGCCGCCGCCGGCGAGCGGATAGTGTTCGACCAGCGTGTAGGTCGGGCTGCGGATCGCGCCTTCGACGCCGCAGGCACGCAGCCATGCGCGCGCGAGCGTGGACTTGCCCGCGCCGAGTTCGCCCTGCAGGAACACCACCGCACTGCCTTCGCGCGTGCGTTCGAGCGCGCGCGCGAGTTCAACGGTCGCCGCTTCGTCAGGCAGGTGCATGTTCGCCATTGTCCATGTTGCCGACGCGGCGCAACAGCGCGATCACGTCGCGCGGCAGCAGTCCGCGTTCGCCATCGCGCGCCGCGATGTCGCCGGCGGCGGCGTGGAATAGCGCACCTGCGGTCGCGGCGTCGAAGGCATCGAGTCCCTGCGCGCGCAGGGCGGCGACCACGCCGGTCAGCACGTCGCCCATGCCGCCGACCGCCATGCCGGGATTGCCCGCGCCGATGACGCGCGGAAGGCGTCCCGGGACTGCGATCACGCTGCCTGCGCCCTTCAGCACCACGACCGCTTCGTAACGGCCGGCGATGCGCTGCGCGGCATCGACGCGATCGCGCTGGACATCACCCGTGGTGCAGCCGAGCAAACGCGCGGCCTCGCCCGGATGTGGCGTCAACACCGCATCGGGCAACGAACGCGGAGATTGCGCGAGCAGGTTGAGCGCATCGGCATCGACGACCAGCGGTTTTCCCGCGGAAATCGCCGCCGAAAACAACGCCCGCCCCCATTCGCCCTGCCCCAACCCAGGGCCGAGCGCGACGACATCCGCACGTTCGTGCAACGACGCGAGCGACGAGGCATCTTCGATCGCAGCGGCCATCGCTTCCGGGCAACGCGCGAGCAGCGGCGCGACATGCGCACCGCGCGTGGCGACGTGCACCAGCCCCGCACCGGCACGCAAGGCCGCTTCCGCGCACAGCAGCACCGCGCCGCCCATGCCGTGGTCGCCACCGATGCATAGCACGCGGCCGTTGTCGCCCTTGTGGCTGTCGCGGCGCCGCTTCGGCAGCAAGCCGGCGAGACAAGCGGCATCGAACCATTCCGCCGCGGGTTCGATGCCCTCGAACGCGGATCGCGTCAACTCGAGTGCGGCGAGCGACAGCACTCCGGCATGATCCAGCGCCGCACCGGTGCGCAATCCCGCTTTCGCCGCGATGCATTCCAGGGTGCGCGTCGCGCGTATCGCGATGCCCGGCACCGAACCACGACCCGCGTCGACGCCGCTGGGTACGTCGATCGCCAACACGGGGAGATTCGCAGTGTTGATCGCATCGATCCATGCCGCGGCTTCGCCTTCCGGTGCGCGCGCCAGGCCAATGCCGAACAGGGCATCGACGACCACATCGACCGAAGCAAGCGCGGGCAAACCGGTTTCGACGCAGCCACCGGCACGGACGAATTCCTCGCAAGCCCGCCTTGCCGGTTCCGTGCGCGGCGGTTGCAATTGCAGCGTGCGCACTTCGCGACCGGATTCCAGCGCATGCCGCGCCAGCACATAGCCGTCGCCGCCGTTGTTGCCCGGCCCGCAAGCCACCGCGATCCGCTGCACCTGCGGCCATTCCGCCAGCAATTCCCGCCAGGCGGACGCACCGGCGCGTTGCATCAGCGCGAATTCGTCGCCGCCCAGCGATGCCCGTGCGCGCGCTTCAATTGCGCGCAATGCATCGGTGTCGAACAGGGGCAAGGGCGCCGGCATCGCGCGATTCTATACTTGCGCCCATGCCGCAAGCCGCCACGAAACCCGCCCCCGCCGCGCTCGCGCTGCGCTTCAAGGCGCTGGCGCGTGCGCACGGGTTCCAGCGTTGCGGCATCTCCGGGATCGAACTGGGCGCGGACGAATCGCACCTGCGCGACTGGCTCGCGCATGGCCTGTACGGGACCATGGACTGGATGGCGCGCCACGGAGAGAAGCGCACCCGCCCGGCGGAACTGGTGCCCGGCACCTTGCGCGTGTTGTCGGTCGGGCTCGACTACGGCCAGGACGAGGCCGCGGCCTGGGACAACCTGCGCGACGGCGAACGCGCCTACGTCGCGCGCTACGCGCTGGGTCGCGATTACCACAAGCTGATGCGGAATCGCCTGCAGAAACTCGCGGACGAAATCGCGAACGAGATCGGACCGTTCGGGCATCGCGTGTTCGTCGATTCCGCGCCGGTGCTGGAACGCGCGCTGGCGCGCGATGCCGGCCTCGGCTGGATCGGCAAGCACACCTGCCTGATCGACAAGGA
>Ga0209023_10002488_pt1 | contig 22946 bp, 23 predicted proteins | sample LakOneMetagenome_FD_187468 | JGI IMG/M metagenome (GOLD analysis project Ga0209023, IMG submission 187468) | Freshwater and sediment microbial communities from Lake Erie, Canada (SPAdes) (version 2) | ecosystem: Environmental > Aquatic > Freshwater > Lentic | place: Lake Erie, Canada... | reverse complement strand
GGCCATCCATCCCGGCGGGCGCAGCATCCTCGACAAGACCGAGACGAAGCTCGGGCTGAGCGAGGCCCAGCTGCGACCGTCCCGCGAGACGCTGCGCGACCACGGCAACATGAGCAGCGCCACCATCCTGTTCGTCATGAAGGCCATCCTCGACGAGCCCACGAGCGAAGACGGCGAACGCGTCTGCGCCATGGCCTTCGGACCGGGCCTGACCGTGGAAACCGGGCTCATGACCGTCAGCCTGGGGTAGACATGCTCATCCCGTCGTTGCGGGAGCGAGCGGATGACGTCGTCGAGATCATGGACGGCGACTGCGACCCCGACATGCTCACGCGAACCTACGCGAACTTCCGGTTGGTCAATGCCGTCGTGTCCGGCTGGGGCTCGATCTACCGCGGCCACATCCGGCCAGCCCTGTCGACGACGCGGCTCACTACGCTGCTGGACATCGGATCCGGCGGCGGAGACGTGTCCCGGGCCCTCGCCCGGTGGGCGGCCCGGGACGGGCTGCGGCTGAACGTGCTGGGAATCGATCCGGATCCCCGAGCCCACGATTTCTGCCTGAGCCGGCCCGTTCAGCCGGGGCTGGGATTTCGGCGCGCGTTCAGCTCGGAACTCGTGGCCGAGGGGCAGAGTTTCGACTTCGTGGTGTCCAATCACATGCTGCACCATCTCGGCCCGGCCGAGCTCGGGGCCTTGCTCGTGGACTCGGAGCGGCTCTGCCGGCACCGGGTGCTGCACGCCGACATTGAACGGTCCCGTTTCGGTTACGCCGGTTTCGCCCTCGGAACCTGGCCGTTCTTCCGTCGTTCCTACATTCGACCCGATGGTCTCACCTCCATTCGGCGCAGCTTCACAGCCGATGAGCTGCGCGCTGCCGCCCCACCCGGCTGGAGCGTGCGGCAGGGGCTACCGTCACGGCTCGTGCTCGAATGGAACGCGCCCGGGAGCTCCCGTGCGTGATGTCGTGATCGTGGGCGGCGGCCCGGTGGGCACCATGCTCGCCAGCTTGCTCGCGGTGCGCGGACTCGACGTGCAGGTGCTCGAACAGCGCACCGAACCGTCGCTACGGTCGCGGGCCATCGGAATCCACCCGCCGCTGTTGCAGATCCTCGATGAGATCGGGGTCACCGATTCGCTCGTGAAACGGGCCGTACACGTGACCCGTGGCTCGGTGCTCTGCGACGGTCGAACCCTCGGCCGCCTCTCCTTCACCGATCTGCCCACCCGACACCGTTTCGTCGCCATGCTGCCCCAGTACGAGACCGAGGCCCTGCTGCGCGAGAGGTTCGAACAGTTGCGTCCCGGCGCGTTCCGAGGCGGCGCGGAGGTGACCGGTGTGACCGAGGTCGGCGACCACGTGGAGGTGACGACCGCAGGGGGTGAGACGTTCCAGGCCCGGTACGTGGTGGCCGCCGACGGCGCCCGCAGTCGGGTGCGCGAGGCGGCCGGCATCGGTTGGCAGGCGCTCGGTAGTCACGAAACCTACTTGATGTGTGACTATGTCGACACGGGAAACCATGGAGCCGCGGCCCTGCTCTACTTTGAGCGCGGCGGCGTCGTGGAGTCCTTCCCGCTTCCGGACGGGCATCGACGGTGGGTGGCCATGACCGATTTTCTCGCCACCACGGCGTCGAGCACCGACCTGGCCGACATCATCCGCCACCGCACCGGCACCTCCGTGACCCAGCCGCGCGGCACCGCGAGTCCCTTCGAGGTGCAGCAACGCATCGCGGACCGGTTCGTGGCCGGTCGCGTGGTGCTCGTGGGCGACGCGGCACACCAGATCAGCCCGATCGGCGGCCAGGGCATGAACCTCGGCTGGCTCGATGCGGCGGCCCTGGCCCCGGCGCTCGCCCGGGCACTGTCAGAATCCGGCAGCGCGGGTGCCGGGGAAGCCGCGTTGGCGGCCTACAGCCGAACACGCCGGCGCTCCGCGCGCACCGCCATGCTCCAGGCCGGATTCAACATGAGTATGGGGCGTCCGGTGCGCGGGCTGCGCCTGCGTGCCCGCAATGCCCTCGTGCGCACCCTCGCGGTGCCGCCGACGAACGCGGTGGTGGCGCGGGCGTTCACGATGCGCTGGCTCTAGAACCCCGTCGGGATCAGGTTTAATGGATCAGTGACCCTTGCACTGATTGACCTGCTTCGTGCCGACCTGACCGCCGCCAACTACTCGGTGAGCGCTCTCACCGGCCTGTGGGGTGTCGAAGCGGATGCCGCGCTGCACCGCAACCAGCGGGTTCCGGCCCGCCGCGCCCTCGCGGCACTGAGCACGAAGCTCGGCCGTGAGGAACCCACCAGCACCCTGGCGCGGCTGTTCGTGCTCGGACTGTCGGCGCCGGCGGTGCACCTTTCGGCGGCCCTGCCGCTGCTCGGCCTCACCGGGGCCGTGCGTCTCGGACTGGTCGCGGAGGTGGGCGACCTGGTGCAGCCGCTCGTGGACCTGCGCCCGTACAGCTTCATCGACGCCGCCGGCGCGGGCAGCTGGTGGATCACGTCCGACCTCGGCGAACTCGCCCTCGGGCATCCGCTCGGTGAAAGCCACGTGCTCGGGGTGGGCGGCGCGTCCCTCACCCTGAGCGGGCTGATGATGCCCACCCCGGTGGAGTCGGTGCTCGACCTCGGCACCGGCTGCGGAATCCAGGCCATGCACGCCGCCCGTCACGCCGACCGCGTGGTGGCGACCGACATCTCCGAACGCGCCCTCGAACTCGCCGCCCTCAACGCCCGGCTGAACGCCATCGACAACATCGAGTTTCGGCTCGGCAGTCTGTTCGATCCGGTGGCCGGGGAACGCTTCGACCACATCATCTCGAACCCGCCGTTCGTGATCACGCCGCGCGTTCCGGGCGTGCCGAGCTATGAATACCGCGACGGGGGAATGGTGGGCGACGCCCTTGTCGAGGCCGTGGTGCGAGGTGCCGCCGACCACCTCACCCCCCACGGCGTGGCACAGATGCTCGGCAACTGGGAATACCGGGGCACCGGCGACGCCTTCGACCGCCTCACGGACTGGCTCGCCGACGCGGACCTCGACGCGTGGATCATCGAGCGGGAGGTGCAACAGCCCACCGAATACGCCGAAACCTGGATTCGCGACGGCGGTACCCGCCCGGGCACCCCGGACTTCGACCGCCTGTATGGCGCCTGGCTCGACGACTTCGAGGCCCGGGGAGTGTCCCGCGTGGGGTTCGGTTACCTCATGCTGCGCCGCCCGGCCGTCGGCCGGTCGACCCTGCACCGGCTCGAACGGCTGCCCGACGCTCTCGGCCACAATGCCGCCGGCATCGGCGCGCACCTCGCCCAGTGCCTCGCCGCACACGACTGGCAGGCGGCGACGGATGATGCCCAGCTCGGCCGCTCCATCCTCGCGATGGCGTCGGACGTCACCGAAGAACGGCACTACTGGCCTGGCCAGGACGACCCCACCCTGATGACCCTGCACCAGGGCAGCGGGTTCGGACGTTCGGTGCCGCTTACGACCCCGCTCGCCGCCCTCGTGGGCGCGTGCGACGGCGAGCTCGCGGTCGGGGCGATCGTGGGCGCCCTGGCGCACCTCCTGGAAGCCGACGAGGACGCGCTGCTGGCCGAGTTGCTCCCGCAGGTGCGCGCCCTCGTCTCCGACGGATTCCTCGAGGTTCCGGGTGGCGCGCCGAGCTAATTAGTGGGCGTTGCCCGGCGCAGGGCCAGATATCCGCCGAGGCCCGATACGGCAGCCGGCACGAGCAGCCAGCCGAAGATGCCCGCGATCCCCTGGGCGCCGAACCACACCGACACGGCGGGCCAACTGCTGGTGAACGTGATCAGGGCGACCGAGCCGACGATCACCAACGCCAGCGAACTCCAAAACACGAGCATGCCGGGCATCCGCCAGCGCATGTACACGGTGGCGATGGATGCTCCAATCGACAGCACGAGCAGCTGCATCACGAAGAACGAGAAGAAGTCCACCAGCCAGCCGTCGAGGCCGAGCCAGAGTGCATTGAACATGTAGTTGTCGAGCCACCATCCGTTGGTGAGTTTCTCCAACTGAGTGAGCACGGTGAAAGCGAGGCTGTTGGCGGCGGAGATGAGCACGAACAGCAGCCACGTGCCGAGGTAGAAGTCCCGCCGGGTTACACCGAAGCCGAGCGCGAACGGAAAGCCGAACGCCACGGTCTGCACGGCCACCACGACCAGGTACCACTGCGGTGAAAGCACGGCCCAGCTGTAGCGCTGGCCGGCCATCGCGTCGACGGTTCCCAGCTCGCCGGTCGTGAAGCCGATGATTCGGGAGATGAAGATCGTGATCACGAACGTGATGCCCACGATCAGCCACGGAATGCCAATGTACGTTCGGCGGTCCACCAGATGCAGGCGCACCACGTTCCAGATGCGGGCTGACGCGGGGCGTTCCGGACGCACGGCGAGGATCGCTGCCGTGTCCACGGATGCGGTGGGAGCACCGGTCGTAGTGGCGGTCATGCTCGCACCGTCCGTTCCGGTATCGACGAGTCGGTGTGGCTGGTGGTCTTCTGCACAATCAGCTGCTGAAGTGACACCGGGGAAAGCTCAAGTCCCGCCGCCACCGCCACTGTGCGGTCGTCGTCGGTGAGCCCGGAGAGGGTCGCTGAGGCCAGGCCGCCGATTCCGTCTCGGGAAATCACGTCGCGGCCAGTCGCGAAAGCATCGACATCCGTTGCCTTGCCCACGATTGTCGTGGCACTGGCGCGCAGGTCGTCGGCGTCCTGGTCGATCAGGATGCGGCCCTCGTCGATCACGATCACGTGTTCGAGCAGGTTGCTGACCTCGTCGATCAGGTGCGTGGAGAGAACGATCGTGCGAGGGCTCGTGGCGTAGTCCTCGAGCAGGCGGTCATAGAAGATGTGCCGGGCCACGGCGTCGAGACCCAGATACGGCTCGTCGAAGAAGGTCAGGGGAGCGCGGGAGGCAAGGCCGACGATCACTCCCACGGCAGAGAGCTGGCCGCGGGAGAGTTTCTTGATGGGTCGGCCCAGGGGCAGCCGGAAGTCATCGACGAGGCGGCTGGCAAAATCGGCGTCCCAGTTTTCGAAGAACCAGGGAGCGCTGGCCAGCACGTGACGCGGTTGAAAACTGTCGGGGTATTTCTGCGACTCCTTCACGAAACACATCTGCTGCAGAACGTGGGCGTTTTCCGCCGGAGCCTGACCGAAAACGCGGATGCTGCCGGAGGTCGCAAACTGCTGACCGGTGAGCAACTGCATGATGGTGGTCTTACCGGCGCCGTTTCTGCCGAGCAGGCCGTAGATCGTGTCGCTTTCCACGGTGAAGCTCACGTCATCGACGGCGGTGAAGGAGCCGAAGGTCTTGGTAAGGCCCTCCACTCGCACCGCGGGGTCTTGGTTTCTCATCGGATCAGGTCCTCTCGTCGCGTGCTGTGGTGCTGTGGATGAGCTCAACGACCTGCTCCGGCGTCATGCCGAGCCGGGCCGCCTCGGCGAGCATCGGGGTCAGGTATTTTGCGGCGAAATCAGCGGTGCGCCGGTCGATGATGCGCTGGCGTGCCCCCACCGCCACGAACATGCCAATCCCACGCTTCTTGAACAGGATTCCGTCGTCGACGAGGCCGTTCACACCCTTTCCGGCGGTCGCAGGGTTGATGCGGTAGAACGCCGCAAACTCGTTCGTTGACGGCACCATGGACTCTTCGGCGACAGCGCCGCCAAGGATGTCATTCTCGATCTGCTCGGCGATCTGCACGAAGATCGGCCTGCCGGATTCGATCACCGTCGTCTCACCTTCGCATTCATGTTCGTTGGTTAGTTGGTTATGTAACTAACCAACTCGGTTTGAGGGCAAATGTCAAGTGTGTCGCTGACAACGGCGGGTGCCGGAGCCTCGTGGCGCGCTGCGGGACGTGGCGGCGCCGGAGCCGGGTCACTCAGCTTCTGGTTTTATGTGGGCGGGCAACTGCTGGGGTAGTTTGGTTCTATGAATGGCACAGGTTCGGCTCCGTGGCTGCGGTGATCAAGCGCCGCACGTTCCTGTTGGCCACGGCCTCCGGGCTGTCGGTCTGGGTTCTCGCCGCCTGCGGATCGCCCAACCCGGTTGCCACGCCGACCGCCGTTCCCACGGTGCCGGCGTCCCTCATGCCCCAGCCCACGGCCGTGCAGCGCACGTCCTGGTCGGCCGACCCGTTCGCACGCGGCTCCTTCAGTTTTCCCGCCCTGGGGTCCACCCCCGAACACCGTGCCGCGCTCGCCGAGCCGGTGCTGGACCGGGTCTTCTTCGCCGGTGAGGCGACGGCGTCCACGGAGCCGGGCACCGTTCAGGGCGCCCGCGAGTCGGGGGTTCGGGCCGCCGGTCAGGTGCAGGCCGTGGCGCAGCCGGGGGAGCGCATCACCGTGATCGGTGCCGGGATTGCCGGGATTACCGCGGCAACGCAGCTGCGCACCGCCGGGTTCACCGTGATCGTGGTCGAGGCGCGCGACCGGGTGGGCGGCCGCATCGAAACCGTCACGCAGGGCTGGCCCTTTCCGATCGAACTCGGGCCGTCGTTCATCCACGCCACCACGACAAACACCCTGGACGACGAGTTCGCGGCACTCGGCGTGAGCACGCTCCCGTTCTCCCGGGTACCGGAGGTTCGCACGCGTTCCGGCGAGATCACGGTCGTGAACCCGGTCGGCGCCGAGGCGGTGGCCACGGCCCTCACCTGGGCTGGTGAGCAGCCGGCGGATGTCTCGGTTGAGCGGGCTTTGGTTGACTCCGGTCAGCTGAAACAGTCCACTGCGCAGAACGACCTGGGATTGTCGGACGCCGACTGGCTCGAGTACGAAATCGCCACCCAGCTCAAGATGGATTCCGGATCGACTCCGAGTGCGGAATCCGCTTGGTATGCGCCCGGCCCGCCCGCAGCCGACGACGACCACGTGGTGACGGGCGGCTACGCCAAACTGGTGGCCGGTGATGCCGCGGCGCTTGACGTGGTCACGTCGAGCCCGGTCACCCTGATCGCCTACAACGATGCCGGAGTCAGTCTGCGGCTCGGCGCCGGCGAGGCACTGTCGGGAGATCGGGTAATCGTCACGGTCCCGCTCGGAGTGCTGAAGGACGGCGCCGTGGAATTCTCGCCGGCGCTGCCGTTCAGCCACAAGGGTGCGATCGCCGCCCTCGGCGTGGGGCTGCTCGACAAGGTCTGGCTGCGCTTCAAGGAACCGTTCTGGGACACCGACGCTCGGTATTGGACCGTGGTCGGAACCGATGCGGATTTTCCGGTCTGGGTGAACATGTTGCCGATCACCGGCGAGCCCGTTTTGATGGGCATGGTTGCGGCAGAAAACGCCGTGCGTTTGGCTGAAGCCAGCGACGAGGAATTCCTCGCATCGGCCCTACGCTCGCTCGAGCCGTTCCGCACCCCCGACTAGATCAACCTCGAGTTCGGGTTCGGGTTCTGGTTCTGGTGCGGCAGCAGGGGGCGGCTCGCGATCACCGGCGCTCCACGGTGGGCGCAGGTGCCGCGGAATCCGCTTCATGCGGGTGATGGAGATCAGCAGGGCCGCAATGCCGGTGATCAGCACCACGATGAGGGCGCAGTAGAACACCGTCTCCGCGGGACCGCTCACCTGGCGGGAATCGAGGAAGAAATACGGGTACCAGCCCACGCGCGGTCCGCGCACAAGCGTGACGATGAGCCAGATCACGGGAAACACAATCACCCAGCCCAGGTAACGCCAGGGCACGCGCGCCTTGGACGGGTCGACGAACCAGTCGATGAGCGCGAGGGCGGGAATCCAGAAGTGCAGGAGCTGACTGGACCAGGGGACGCCGATTGAATAGTTCGCACCCGCAGCCTGCCAGACGATGAGGGCGTAGACGACCCCCGACAGCAGCACATAGGTCGTGATCATCGCCCGAGCCATGTCGAGCCAGGCCGGATCCTGCGGTCGGCGGAGGGCGATCACGCCCGCGGTGATCAGTACCAAAACGGTCGCCATCGCGCTCTGTACGGTGAAGTACGCGAAGAAATTGCCGATCGAAAAACTCTGCACGGCGAGCGTGTAAAAGAAATACCCGGTCAAAGCTATTATTTCGAGGGTTGCCAACAGGAGCCGGGCAACGGCAAACCGTCTGCGCACACCTGCTCCCGTCGAAAAAAAACCGCCCGCTCACGCGCGGCCATGGGACAACGCTACGCCAGCTTGGGCCGTCCCCTGGCGGTGGGTGGCAACAACGCCCTGGTCGTGCCGACTTCAGTGAGTCACAGAGAACCTGTTTTCACCGATGACGGGCACGTCGACATCTTGGATTCGGTCGACGACGGCCAGATACGGTCCGGTCTGCAGCCACGCCAGCATGCGCGCAACCGATGCCTCTCCGCCCTCGATCTCCACTTCCACGGAGCCGTCGGCGAGGTTTCGCACATAGCCGGCCAGTCCCCATCGCTCGGCCTTTCCCCGGGCGGAGTAGCGAAATCCCACACCCTGGACCCGCCCCTGAATAATCACGTGTTTTCGAATCACGACCCCATTGTGCTCTTCCGACGTACCCGTGCCAAGACTCAGTCGAATTCGACCACGCGCAGGCTCAGCCAGAGGGTGAGAGTGTCGTCGGCGTTGTCCAGATCGACACCGAACAGGTCGCGTGCTCGTTTCAGGCGGTAACGCAGGGTGTTCTGGTGCACGGAGAGCCGGTCGGCCGTGAGCGCGGAATCCCGGGCGCAATCCAGGTACGTGCGCACGGTCGCGGCGTAGTCGGTTCCCGACCGGGCATCCGCTTGCAGCATCTGTTCGGCCTGCGGCGACAGGAACCGCGGGGTATCTCGAAACACCTGGGCGAGTTCGAGCAGGGCGAGGCGGCTGCGCATCTCGTGGGCACTGGCCACGACGCTGGTGGGAGTGGAGTTCTGGGTTGCCTCGGTTGTCTGGAGCATCAGCATGAGCACCAGATCCGCATCTCGCCGCGACCGGCTGACCTGCGCCACTTGCAACGTCACGGATCCGATGGCGGCACGCACGGACGCGCGCAGCCCACCCTCGGCGCGCTCGACGATGCGGTGGGCCATGAACCGCAGGCCGCTCAAATCCGCTGCCGGTGGTCCGGAGAACAGCGCGTAGATCGTGGTTCCGATCATCGCGCACTCGGCGCCGTGCTGGTGGGCCTCGCACTGCATAGCAATCAGGTCGGCCAACCGGCTCAGCCTGAGCTCTTCGCCGCTCGCGCCGAACTGCGGATGGAAGGCGACGACCGCGAACGGTCCGGTCGATTCCAGGTCCAGTTGCGCGGCCACCAGCCGGGAGTCCTCCCCGCCGTCGAGCAGGCGGCGCAGCAGCAGGGTGCGTTGCTGACGCACGAGATCGGCCGCACTCCGAGCCCGCAGAATATGCAGCGCGGCGATGTCGGCCGCGCGCTCCAGGGCGTGCGCCGCGTCATTGTCGAGCCGGTCGTGTTCGTCGACCACCCAGATCGACCCGAGCGGCTGGGCACCCGCCCGAATAGCCACGGCCATCCGCGGGAGCCCTGGCACCAATGCTGGCAGTCGCAGCGCTCCCACGGATCGATAGACGGATGCGTATGCCTCGGCATTGTCGGGATCGTCGGGCACCATGCGACCCAGGATCCCCTCCCGCCGGGTTTCATCGATCGGCTGGGCCGACAGCGTCGAGTACGCCAGAATCCGAGTCTGGAGATCCTCGATCGCCGTCGCTCCACCGACGAGGGCGGCGATGGCGTTGGCGAGTGCGAAGAGATCCCCGACGGCCAGGCCGGTGAGCGATCCCGGCGGTTCTGACGTGGTCGTCAGGATCGAGTTAAGCACCGATTCCAGCTGACGCCATTCCACCTCGTCGTCCACCACCAGAAGTGCGATGCCGGCGGCATCCGCCACGGCAGCCAGGGTCTCGACACTCAGGGACAGCGACTTCACCACGATCGCGTCGAAGCCGCGCCGCGCCGCTTCGCGCACGATGTGGGCGGAGTCGAGCGCTTCGGGGTGCACACCGAGGGCGAGCAGAATCCCGTTTCGCCGGCCGCTGAGCGGCACCAGCGCATCGAACAGGGTCGGGCTGGTCAACGCGATCGTGGTGTGAGCCCGTTGCGAGGCCAAGCGAAGGCCGGCGCCCTCCAGCGTCGTTAGCAACTCCGAGACGGCCACTCGGGGCGTCTCGAACGCGGGACTGGTCATCACGCAAGAGTAGTGAGCATTGTGCCCGGGCACAAGAAATCACCGTCATGTTCATGCCACCCGCTAAAGATAACCAACGCTCCCCTGAAACAGACTGTGGCCATGACGCAGAGAACGGATATTCGATCGGTCGCCGATCAGGCCCAGCTGGCCGCCACCGACGCGGCGCGCGTGGCCGGGGTGATCGTAGTGGACGAGCGCGGGCTGGCGGGGTTCACCAAGATCGAAGCCCTCTTCAGCGTGGTCTGGGGGCTGCCCCTGACCGAGCCGCCCATTCCGGCCGAACTGATGCGCAGCATCAGCCATGCGGGCTGCAACGTGACAGCCGCCTATGACTCCGAGGGCACGCTGACCGGTGCCGCGGTCGCCATTGTTTCCCCGGGAAACACCTCGATGTATTCCCTGATCGCCGGTGTCTTGCCCGGCACCGCGGACCGCGGCGTGGGATTCGCGCTGAAACTTCACCAACGGGCCTGGGCGCTCGCCCGGGGCATCCGCACGATGACGTGGACGTTTGATCCCCTGGTCAGCCGCAATGCGCGGTTCAACCTCACCAAACTCGGTGCATACGCGAGCGAATACGAGCAGGACTTCTACGGTCCGATGCTCGGTGTCATCAACGCCAATGACGAGAGCGATCGCCTCATCGCGGTCTGGCCGCTCGACGCGCAACGTGCGATTGACTGCAGCCAGGGCGGTGCCGAACAGCCGGAGCTGCCCGTGTTCACGCCGGACGACGTTCGGGACGTCGGACCGGACGGGGAAGCGGCGGTGATCGAGGTCGCCGGCGTGCGCTGGTGCCGGGTGCCGGTGGACATCGTGGCAGTGCGTGCCGAGGAGCCGGCGTTCGCGGCCGCCTGGCGTCGCAGCATCCGCTCCGTCTTCACAGGTCTTTTCGCCGCCGGCTATACCGCCGACGGTGTCACCCGACCCGGGTGGTATCGGTTCGTTTCAGGAGGTCAGTCATGAAAATAGAGAACATAGAGTTACGCCGGGTACGGTTACCCCTGGTTCGGCCGTTCCGCACCTCCTTCGGGACCTCGGTCGAACGTGAGACGACTCTGGTTCGGGTGGTCACCGCCAACGCCGAGGGCTGGGCGGAATGCGCCGCGGAGCCGGACCCGCTGTACAGCTCCGAGTTCCTGGATGCCAGCGACCTTGTGATCCGGGACCATCTCATTCCCCGCCTGCAGGCGCTCGGCGCGGGGTTGACCGCGGAGAAGGTGGCGACCACGCTCGAACCGGTGAAGGGCCACTTCATGTCGAAGGCCGTTCTCGAGACGGCGATTCTGGACGCCCAGTTGAAGGAGACCGGGGTCTCTTTCGGCCAGTACCTCGGCGCCGTTCATGACACCGTTCCGGCGGGAGTGTCGGTGGGGATCATGGATTCCATCGACGAACTGCTCGACGCTGTCGAGGGGTATCTGGCCGAGGGCTACCTGCGGATCAAGCTCAAGATCGAACCGGGCTGGGATATCGCCCCGGTGCGCGCCGTGCGCGAGCGCTTCGGCGACGAGATGCTGTTGCAGGTCGATGCCAATACCGCGTACACGTTGGCGGATGCCCGTCACCTCGCGTTGCTGGATCCCTTCGATCTGCTGCTGATGGAGCAGCCGATGAAGGAAGACGACCTGATGGGCCACGCCAATCTGGCCAAACTCATTTCGACGCCGATCTGCCTCGACGAATCCATCGAGTCCGCGCGCGACGCCGCCACGGCGATCACCCTCGGCGCGTGCAGCATCATCAATGTGAAGCCGGCCCGGGTGGGCGGATACCTCGAGGCCCGGCGCATCCACGACGTGGCCGCGGCACACGGCGTGCCCGTGTGGTGTGGTGGAATGCTGGAGACCGGAATCGGTCGGGCCGCCAATGTGGCGCTGGCCGGTTTGCCGAACTTCGTGCTTCCCGGAGACACATCGGCATCCAATCGGTACTACGCCGAGGACCTGACCGCTCCCTTCGTGCTGGAAAACGGCCACCTCCGGGTACCGACGGGCCCGGGGATCGGTGTGGAGGTTCTGCCCGACGCGCTCACGCGGGTGACGGTCGCCACCACGAACATCCGCCTCTGACCGTCGACCGGCACCTTCGGCCACGATTGTCGGCTGGCACCTTTTCGACCAACACCTTCTGCTCACTCGATTACCGAAAAAATCTGGGGTACCGAAATGACGATCACACTTCGCACCAACTCTTCCTGGAAGATCATGGCGTCTATCGGCGTGGTGGCGGCCCTGGCCCTCACCGGTTGTTCGTCGGCCGTGGATTCGGAATCTCCCGCCGAGGCGGCGCCGCTGGGGGCCATCGACGAGGCGGCTGCTGCCGCGCTGCCGGCTGACATCAAGGCTGCCGGAATCATCAAGGCCGCATCCGACATCCCCTACCCGCCGATGGAGATGTTCGACGAGAACCAGAACGTGATCGGTTTCGACCACGACCTGGCACAGGCGATCGGAGCCAAGCTCGGCGTGAAATTTGAATTGCAGAAGCAGTCCTTCGCCGCCGCCATTCCGTCATTGCAGGCGGGAAAGCACGACGTGATCATGTCGGGAATGAATGACACGAAGGAGCGTCAGCAGACACTCGACTTCGTGGACTACTTCCACGCCGGTTTCACGATCCTGGTTGTGAAGGGAAACCCGGAGGGCATCGGCGGCGTGCTCGACCTCTGCGGAAAGATCGTAGCCGTTCCGAGCGCCACGGTGCAGGCAGACATCCTGCGCGGTTACGACGAGGCATGTATCGCGTCCGGTGCGGGTGTCGTCGACGTGATGGAGCTACCGGGCGAAACGGATGTGCAAACGGCCGTGCGTTCCGGTCGGGCCGTGGCCGAGGTGGTCGACTCGGCCGTCGCCGCCTACACGGCTCAGACCGCCGGGGACGGGGAGATGTTCGACGTGGTGACCGACCCGGACAACCCCTCCGGGTACAGCCCGGTCTATAGCGGGATCGGCATTCTGAAGGAGAAGAGCGAGCTCAGCAACGCCATCCTCTTGGCCTTCCAAGCCGTGATCGCCGACGGGAGCTACGCGGAGATCCTCTCTGAGTACAAGTTGTCCGACTATGGCCTTGATGAGGCCGGCTTCAACCTCGGGTCGTAGGTCATGAAACTCTCCTCCTCTCCCGACGTGCGGGAGACGACGACGGAATCCCACGACGTCTCGGCCGTACCGCTGCGGCATCCGTGGCGCTGGGTGATGGCCTTCGTTCTCACCGCAGCATTTGCCGTGCTCGCCGTGTCGCTCTGGCACAACGACAACGTCAACCACCCCACGATCACCGAGTTCATCTTCGACAGCCGGATCCTGAACGGCGTGGTGCTCACCTTGGTATTGACGATCGTGTCGATGATCATCTCCACGGTGCTGGCTGTGTTGTTGGCCGTGATGAGACTCTCGAACAATCCGGTGATGAGTGGGCTGTCCTGGCTGTACATCTGGGCGTTCCGAGGCACACCGCTGCTGATCCAGATCGTTTTCTGGGGCTATCTCGGACTGTTGTATGCCCAGATCTCGCTGGGGGTGCCTTTCACCGGCCTCACGCTGTTCTCCATCGAAACGAATACGCTGATTTCTGCGTTTACGGCGGGCCTGCTGGCGCTCACCCTGAACCAGGCGGCCTATTCGGCCGAGATCGTGCGGGCCGGAATGCTCTCGGTCGATCAGGGCCAATATGAGGCCGCCTATTCGGTGGGGATGAGCCCGGGATTCACGCTGTTCAAGGTGGTGCTGCCCCAGGCCATGCGGGTGATCATTCCGCCGATGGGCAACGAGACCATCTCGATGCTCAAGAACACCTCGCTGCTGTCGGTGATCGCGGTGCTGGAGGTGTACACCGTGGCCACCCAGATCTCCTCACAGAACCTGCGCCAGGTCGAACTGCTCGTGGTCGTGAGCTGCTGGTATCTCTTCCTCACATCGGTGCTGTCGATTCCGCAGTACTACCTGGAGCGGCACTACGGTCGCGGCAACGCGCGCAGCCTGCCACCCACCCCTATTGAGCGGCTGCGGGCGACCCTGGCTCGCACCCGCCGCGCGAACCGTCAGCCCGAGAGAACGGATGCCTCGTGACCGAGACCACAGAACGACAGCGGGTCGTCGCATCCGCCGAGCCGCTGCTGAGCGCGCGCAAGGTGCGCAAGAGTTTCGGCGGTGTCGAGGTACTCAAGGGAATCTCGTTGAGCGTCGAGTCCGGACAGGTGATGTGTCTGCTGGGCCCGAGCGGCTCGGGCAAGTCGACATTCCTGCGTTGCATCAATCACCTGGAACGGATCGACGGCGGCCGCATCTCGGTCAATGGCGAGCTCGTGGGGTATGCCCAACGCAACGACCGTATCTTCGAGATGAATCGGCGTGAGGTGGCCAAGCAGCGCCGCGGAATCGGCATGGTCTTCCAACGGTTCAACCTGTTTCCGCACATGACCGCGCTGGAGAACATCACCGTGGGACCCATCGGCGTGCGCCGGCTGCCCAAGGAGAACGCGAACACTTTGGGAAAGCAGCTCCTGGACCGGGTCGGTCTTGCCGACCTGGCCCAGTCCTACCCGGCGCAGCTTTCCGGGGGCCAGCAGCAGCGGGTCGCGATCGCGCGAGCCCTCGCCATGGATCCCACGCTGTTGTTGTTCGACGAACCGACCAGCGCGCTCGACCCGGAGCTGGTGGGCGATGTTCTCGACGTAATGCGCACGCTTGCTGCCGACGGCATGACCATGATCGTGGTGACGCACGAAATCGGCTTTGCCCGCGCGGCGGCGGACGAGGTCGTGTTCATGGATGGTGGTGTCGTCGTGGAATCCGGGCCGCCGCTGCGGGTGCTCGACAATCCGCGAAACGCGCGAACGAAGGCATTCCTGGACAGCGTGATGTGACGCGCGCGGGGGGTCACCAGGTCGTGCCGCCCGGCGCGGACCCCTACGCTGGAGACATCGAGTACGAGCCAGACCCTGTTGGAGGACACCCATGACGCTGTTGACCGCTGATCTATTCGACGAGCAGGGCGAGGCTCTACAGTCCGTTCCGCTGCAGTTTGAATCGATGGGGGGACTGGCGCGGTTCAGCGGTGTCATTCGCACGGTGCAGTGTTTTGAGGACAACGCGCTGCTCAAGTCGGTTCTGGCCGCGCCCGGCGATGGAGCCGTTCTGGTTATCGATGGCGGCGGCTCACTGAACTCCGCCCTCATGGGCGACATGATCGCCGCATCGGCGGTGGCCCACGGCTGGGCCGGCGTCGTGATCAACGGGGCCATCCGTGACCGCATGGCACTTTCCGCCCTCGAGCTCGGGGTCAAAGCGCTGGGCAGCAATCCGCGCACGAGCGCCAAGACCGGCAGCGGCGTGGCAGGCTCTGTCGTCACGTTCGCCGGTGTCACGTTCACGCCCGGCCGAACGATCTACTGCGACGAAGACGGCATCCTCGTCGAGCGCTGACCGGACCGGACGCGGGGGCCGAAGCCCCGGCGCCGGGCCGCGCGGTTACTGGACGGCGTCGTCGATCGTGGTCACCCGGAAGCTCGCGTCAAGCTCCACGTCAACATCGCGGCCGTCGGCCAGCGTGACCTCCACCTCGTAGAGGTGGTCGGAGTCGTCGCTGCGGTCGAATTCGGTGACCGTACCGCTGCCGACCGCGGCCAGTGCGGCCGTTTCGGCATTCGCACGGTCGGCAGCCGCCTGCTCGGTCGTGGGCTGCATCGGGATAACCGGACTCGCGCTCGGCGTGGCCACGGCCGTGCCGTTCTGGTCCAGGTCGCCCACGTAGACGACATCGAAGGCGTCGTTGAGTTCCACGTCGATTTCGTCGCCGTTTTCCAGACGAATTTCGAGGTTGTAGGCCGGACCGCCGTCGTCGGTGCGTTCGGCGCTGGTGACCGTTCCGCGGCCAACCTCGGCGAGGGCGGCATTGCTGGCACGATCCAGGGTTTCCCCGCTGAGGGTGTCGTCGTCGTTGTTGGAGACGGCGAATCCAATGCCCGCGCCCGCGAGTCCGACGACAACGGCCGCCCCTGCAGCAATCAGGATGATCTTCTTGGTATTCATGGCTGGTTGTGTCCTAAGAATCAAGGGCCCCCGGTCTGCCCTCGATCGAGGTACAAAGAAGACGATTGATTCAGTGTACGGGAAGCGTGAAATGACGCCCGTTATGGGGCTTAGCGCGGCTGTCTTCACTCGCTAAATTCGGGTGACACAGAGGAGACCAGTTTGCCCAACGCTCCGGCAATGCGCGAGCGTCTCGCTGCGCAATCGATCATTGAGGTGCTGCTTCTCGAGCAGAGTTTGGTGCCCCCGCGGTCCGCCCTGGCGAGGTTCTTCGGGCGGTCGCCGCTCGGCTCCGCCGGGCTGATGTGGTACCGCGGAGCCAAAGCCGAAATTGCGGTTGCCAGCCTGCTTGCCCAACTTCCCGAGGAGTGGACCGTTTTTCACGCCATCCCAGCGGGCAGCGAGGGAACGGACATCGATCACGTGGTCGTCGGGCCCGGCGGAGTGTTCACCATCCACACCAAGCTGCACCGCGGCAAGAACGTTCGCGTTGCGGGACGCACTGTTGTGATTGAAGGCGAACGGATGCCCTACATCGGCCGGGCCGAGGGGGAAGCGGTGCGCGTGACGACGCTGCTGCGCGAACGTATGCTGCTGCGTGCATCCGTTCGACCGGTGGTGGCCATCGTCGGCGCCCGACGCGTGACCATCTATCAGAAGCCCGCCCAGGTAAAGGTGATCGACGCCGACGACCTGACGCCGTGGTTGGTCACTCGCCCGCCGATGCTCGACCGGGTGGATCGCGGCACGGCCGCGGACATTATCGACCGACCGGAGACCTGGGACGCGATGCCCAGCACGCACCCTCAGGAACTGATCGAGCGGTTCTCCGAGCTCGACAAGTCTGTGCGCGATGCGCGGATTCAGCGCCTGTTCTGGGTGCCGCTGGGCAGCGCGGTACTGATCGCGGCGGCGGCGGGACTTCCCTACGTCGTCACGGCGCTGAGCGCCCTCAATGTGGCTCACTAGCCGTTCCAGTGCCTGTTGTGGGGCTCGTGGGCGGGACTCCACCTGCGTAGTTTTTAGTACTCAGGAGGAATCTTAGTGACTGTCCAAACACGCGCAATGCGCAACCGGCTTGCCGCCCAGACGGTCATCGAAGACCTGATGGATCGGCATGTCGTTCCCACCCGATCACCGCTCGCCCGGCTGCTGGGCCGTTCACCGCTGGATGAGGCGAGCGTTCCCTGGTACTACGGAGCGACCGACGATATCGCCGTGGGCGCCGCCCTGGCCAAGCTTCCCCCCGAGTGGACGGTATTCCATTCCCTGCCGATCGGGCAGGTGCGAACTGAGATCGGTCATCTCGTGGTGGGCCCGAGCGGAGTGTTCACGATCACCATGAAGAACCCGCGCGGCAAGAGCATCTGGGTCTTCAAACGATTGTTGCTGGTGTCCGGCCGCCGGGTCTCGTACCTGCATGACGCCGAATTCGCCGCCGAGCGGGTCACGCGCGTGCTCAGAAGACGCATGCCTCACCTGGGCGCCGTGAAAGCGGTCATCGCCCTCGTTGAACCGAGCGAGGTGCTCATTCGGGAAAAACCGGCGGACGTCAAAGTCATCGACGCCCGTCATCTGAACGGCTGGCTGCTGAACCGGACGCCCGTCTTGGATCCCCGCGAACTGATGCAAATCGTGACGCTGGTCGATGACCCGGCCACGTGGGGCGCACAGCCTCAGGTGGATCACGATCACGTGATGGCTCGTTTCGCTGAACTCGATTTGGATGTTCGGGCGTCACGTCGTCGGCGCACGGCGTGGATGTTCTGGGCCGCGATCACCGTGCTCGCCACTGTCGGAGTGGAAACCGTGATTGTGGTGCAGGTGCTCGGCGCCATGCTGTCCGGCAGCTCGCTGCCGTAGCAACGGCCCCGCCGACAGGCGAGGCCGTTGCTATCGGGTTCGGCGGTCAGGAGGTCGGAGCCGGTGCATCCGTCGGCGGGGTCGGTTGCTCACCCTGGTGGCCGTGGTGGCCGCCCTTGTGGGGGCCGCCGAGCGGACCGGCCGGTGCCGTGCGGATCTTGGCGGCATCGAGGCTGGTGCCGTTGGCGTCCACTGTTCCGGACGCGCGAATGACCGTGCCGACGGCCAGGTCGGCGCTCAGACCGTCTTCGTACGTCGTATCGGCCGTGACGACGATGGTGCGGGTAAACCCGTCCCGGTCGGTGACCGTAACGGTGCTGCCCGAAACCGACACGACCGTGCCGTGGATGTGCGGAACGTGCGCCGGACGTTCCATTGTGGTCGATGTGCCATCGGGCGCCCTGTCGGGGGTGGAGCCGGCCGCGAAGGCGGCTCCGGCGCCGCCGAAGACGAGTGCGGCGGCCGCGACAGCCCCGATGATGATCGGTGCCCGGCGACGAGGCTTCGGCGCCGCCCCGTCGAGGGACGTGATGCGGTGAATGTCGTAGATGGGTTTCATGGTGCTCCTGTCGAATGATGTTTGGCTACTTTCTTCATCGTCAGCGGTGAGTCTGAAGACGCACTGAATCTTTTCCACCGCGACTGCGCGCCCAGAAGATCGTCAGCATCTGTTCAGGTTTGCGCAGGAGTCTTGGGAGTATGCCTCCAGCCCCCGCCCGTGTGCTCGTTGTCGAAGACGAGGAAACGCTGCGCACCGCCATCGGGCAGGCTCTCGCCGCGGCCGGTTTCACGGTGGAAACGGCGAGCGACGGCACCGATTTCGCTGCCCGGGTCGCCCTTTTTCGACCGGATGCGGCCGTGCTCGATATCTCGCTGCCGGGAGAGAACGGACTGCGACTGGCGCAACGCCTGCGTGCTGTCGGTAATACTCCGGTGCTGTTCGTGACCGCCCGGGACGGAGTGGACGACCGATTGGCGGCCTTTGGCGCCGGGGCCGACGACTACATCATCAAGCCGTTCATTCTGGCCGAGCTGGTGGCCCGGGTCACCGCGGTGCTGCGCCGCACCGGCGGGCTGGTGTCACCCACCATGCAGGTGGCGGACCTCGTGCTGGATGAAGCGGCGGCCATGGTCACTCGCGGCGGAATCACGATCGACCTCACCGGCACGGAGTTCCGGTTGCTCACGTATCTGGTGCACAATCGCGGACGCACGATGTCCAAGACCCAGATCCTCACCCAGGTATGGGGTTATGACGACTACGACCCCAACCTCGTGGAGGCATACGTGAGCGCGCTCCGGCGCAAGCTGGATGTGAGCGGCCCCCGGCTCATCCAGACCGTTCGTGGCATCGGGTATCGGATGCAGGGCTGATGCGCACCACATCGCTGCGACTGCGGGTGATTTCCGCCGTGCTGGCAGCCGTGGCCGTGGTTTTGGTGTGCGCGGGTCTGCTGATCAACGTCGTGCTCGGTGCGCAGCTGCGGGCGGACCTGCAACAGCGCCTCATCGACCGGGCCGGTTACGCGCAGATCCTCGCCGCGCAGGGGCTCCCGGCGCAGAACCTCGCCAACCAGCTCACCGGAGACGAGATCGCCGTCACCTACACGCGCGGCGGCGACGTGGTCTACGGACGTGCGGAACCCACTCCGCGCGTCGACCGGGCTCCCGGTCGGCACGCTGCCCGGCTGCCGGGCGCGGTGTTCTCACAGCGCGGGGACACCGTCACCGTCACCCAGACGGTGGCCGGCGGAACCCTGCAGCTTCGCGCGAGTGAAGCGGGCATCCGGAACACGCTGAATCAACTACGCACCATCGAGATGGTCGCGGCGGTGGTCACCCTCGTCGTGACGGGACTCATCCTCACCGGCGTGGTGGGAGTGGCGCTCCGGCCGCTCACCCGCATGACGGCGCTCGCCGTGGCCATCACGCACGGTGATCGCGGCGGGCGACTGCGGCCGAGCAATCCGCGCACCGAGATCGGTCGCACCGCCTCGGCCATCGATGACATGCTGCACGAGCTGGAAACTGCGGAGACCACCGCGCGCCGGGCCGCCGATGCCGCCGCGGCGGGCGAGGAGCGCATGCGGCAACTGCTCGCCGACGTCTCGCACGAGCTGCGTACGCCCATCGCGGGGCTGCAGGCGAGCGCCGAAACGCTGCTGCGCGCCAACCCGGCGCGGGGCGAGCGGGAACGGCTCACCGTCGGCATGATTCAGCAGACGCAGCGTGCCGCCCGGCTGGTGAACGACCTGTTGCTCATTGAGCGCCTCGACCAGGGCGGTGAGCAGCGGATGCCCGGGCCGGTGAACCTTTCCGCGCTCACCGAGCGTGTCGTGGCAGAGCAACGGATGCTCACCGCGGACTCAGTGATCGACCTGCACGTGGAACCCGAGGTATGGGTATCAGGCGATGCCGAACGGCTCGCGCAAATCCTCACGAATCTGCTCGACAATGCTCGGCACGCCACCGAGCAGGCCGGAGCCATCTCCGTGACGTTGGGGTTTGTCGACGGGGTCGTTCACCTCTCCGTGGGGGATTCCGGCCCGGGGGTCGCCGCCGCGGATCGTGAGCGTATCTTTGAGCGGTTCGTGCGGCTCCACCCCGGTCGCAGCGGCAGCCACGGTGGGTCCGGGCTGGGCCTGCCGATCGCGCGGGCGCTCGCCCATGCCCACGGGGGCACTCTGGTCTACCGTGACCCGGCATCCTTCGTGCTCACTCTCCCGGCCGGTTCCCGGCCGGCCTGATTCGCCAGGCTGATGCGCCGGCCAGCCTGATGCGCCGGCCGGCCTGATGCGCCGGCCAGGCTGATGCGCCCGTCGGCCAGGGCCGTCGCGGGGTCAGCGGCCGAGGAGCTCAGGAAGGTTCAGATTCGCGGCGGTGAACGCGGCGAAGGCAACTCCGTACGCCGCATACAGCGACACGGGAATGAGCACCACCCATTCCCGCACGGAACCGGCATTGCCGAGTACCGGCAGCGCCAGGTACCCGCCCGAGGTCCAGAGCCGTCGGATCACCGGGGTCCTGCGCCAGAATCGGGGAGGTTTCGGCATGAAGGGCCAGAGCAGCGGCAGCCCTCCGGTAGTGAGGAAGTCGCCGAGCAGGTGCACGGCATAGCCGAGAGATATGCAGATCACGAACCACGCCTGTTGTTCCGGCGCGAAGAGCGCGATGAAGGTCGCCACGACAATTCCGATCAGCCAGGCGAGGCTCCACCAGCGCGCGATCCGGAGCGCCTTGGCGGCGAAGGCCACCGTGATGGCGGTCATCACGGCCGGGCCGGCACTGATGGGCTGAGGCCATCCGCTCGGTTGCCAGATCAGAAGCCCGAGACCCGTCGCCAGAATCCACATGCAGGCCACGGCGAGCAGACTATGCAGCCCATGGCGGTGACCGCCCGAGGCGCGGGAGATGCCCGAGGTGACGAATTTACCGAGCACGGGAACCGATTGCGCGATGGTGGCCGACCCGTGGTCGGCATCGGGCAGCAGTGCCGCGCCGGCGCACAGCAGTGCACCGAGGATCGTGCCCGTGGGGGTGACCGGAAACAATCCGAGGCCGTGCCCCGCGGTTGCGGTCACGGCGATCCAGGCGGCGGCGCCGGTCATGGCATGGTGAGCACCCATCATGAGTGTGGCCTCCCGGTCGGGTCTGCGAGCGGATGCCCGACTCACCACTGTAGGTGGCACCCCCGACATCCCCGCCGTGGTGCCACCCGCTACGCCTGAGCTAGTCCAGGATGGGGACCACGGATGGCGCCTTGATCAGCGTGTTGCGGCGTACTGTGCCAGCAGCGTCCGTTGCCACTTCGAAGTGGTGGCCACCGAAGACGAGACCGCGCACCGTGAGCGCCCCGGCGACCGGCAGGGGTGCGATCCGGAGCTCGTCGGCATGGGCATCAGGTTCGAGGCCCAGGATCGTGCCGAGAACAGCGATGGCCGACGCAGCGGACCAGGCTTGCGGACGGCAGGCAGCAGGGTACGGGATCGGTGTTGCGGACTCCGCGGTCGAGTGACCGGAATGAAGCTCGGGCATGCGGTAGTCAAAGCCTTCCGCGGCGCGCAGCAGTCCCTCGATCAGGGTCGCTGCCTCCGCAGCGAAACCGGCACGGCCCAGGCCGGTGATGGCGATCGCGGTGTCATGCGTCCAGACCGAGCCACCGTGGTAACTAAGCGGCCAGTAGCCCGCGGAGTCGGTGGACATCGTGCGAAGGCCGTAGCCGGAACTCAGCTCGGGGGAGACCAGGCGCGCCGCCACCAGGCGCGAGCCCTCCTCGTCGAGGATGCCCGTGCCGAGCAGGTGGCCGATGTTGCTGGTCACCGTGTCGACCTTCCGCTTGTGTGCGTCGAGCGCCACGGCCGGATAGGCGCCGTCAGGGGACTCGATCCAGAACGAGTCGTTGAACCGGGTCTTCAGCGCGGCAGCCCACTCAAGCCAGTCCGCGCCGCCGGAGCGGCCGAAGTGTTCGAGCAGTGCGGCGCCCCCAATGGCGGCCTCGTAGGCGTAGGCCTGCACCTCGCAGAGCGCAATCGGCCCTTCGGCGAGGCGTCCGTCGCGCCATTGGATGGAATCGCCGGAGTCCTTCCACCCTTGGTTGGCCAGACCGTGCCCGGTCGAGTCGACATATTCCAGGAAGCCGTCGCCGTCGCTGTCGCCGTAGGAACGCATCCACACCAGGGCGCTCTCGAGGTTGGGCAATAGTTCCTCGACCTCGGCGTCTGGCATGCCCCACTTCCAGGCGTCGTGCAGCAGGTTGACCCAGAGCGCCGTCGCATCGACGGTGCCGTAGTAAAGCGGCGGCAGGGACGTCTCCTCGCCCGGCATATTGAGGGTGCCCGGGCGCAGCTCGTGCATGATCTTGCCCGGCTGCTCGGCGGTCGCGGCAACCGTTTCGGTGCCCT
>Ga0209023_10002487_pt1 | contig 22948 bp, 31 predicted proteins | sample LakOneMetagenome_FD_187468 | JGI IMG/M metagenome (GOLD analysis project Ga0209023, IMG submission 187468) | Freshwater and sediment microbial communities from Lake Erie, Canada (SPAdes) (version 2) | ecosystem: Environmental > Aquatic > Freshwater > Lentic | place: Lake Erie, Canada... | reverse complement strand
GTGGGCGATGATCTCGTGGTCGTTCTCGAGCGTCACGCGGAAGGTGGCGTTCGGCAGCAGTTCGCTGACGGTGCCGGGAAACTCGAGCAGTTCTTCCTTAGCCATGCGGCCTCTCACGCCCGTTGAATATGCGTTCGACCCCACGCCGGGCGGGCGCGAGGGGCGGAATGGACGGGCCTAATGCCCGAAAACACAGAGATAGTCGAGGTCAGCCGCGACGGTAGAGGGCGCAGAGCAATGTGAACAGGCGCCGCGACGTCTCGTGATCGACCACGATCTTGCCGTCCAGTCGCGTCTTCAGCTGCTCGGCCCCTTCGTTGTGAAGGCCGCGCCGGCCCATATCGACCGATTCGATCTGGCTGGCCGAGGATCCGCGCAGAGCCTCATAGTAGCTGTCGCAGATCATCAGATAGTCTTTGATCACGCCCTTCAGCGGCGTCAGGCTTATGGCGTAGGTGCGCGTGAAGTTCTCGCCGTCGATGTCGAACACCAGACGATTGTCCTGAAGCGACAGCTTCAGCCTGTAGGGTCCGCCCTCGGCGCCGACGGGCTCGAAGCTGTTCTTCTCGACCAGATCAAAGATGGCGACGCGACGCTCGTGCTCGATCTCGGCCGTCGCCGCCGGCAGGGTCGCGGCGTCCAGTTCGACCGAGGCCAGCTTGTGATCGGCGCTCATGCCGCAGTCCCTTCGTCCAGTTCGGGCGTGTCCAGGTGGGTCGGCGCGATGCGCGCGGGCCAGCGGTCGGAGATGTCCGTGACCACGGCGTCCAGGCATTCGACGTCGATTCGCAGATCACCGCCGCCGGCGAACATCAGAATGACGCGCCCGCTCAGGTCCTCGGTCGGAATGAAGTCGAGCGCGAGCAGTTCGAGCGAGGCGTCGGGACTGCGCGACAGACGACGGCTCTTGACCGCCAGAACGTCGCCGAACTGCATGGCGCACATCACCCGCGTCCCGCCGCACTCCCAGCAGAAGCGGCTGAAGGCGATGGTCAGGGTCCGGGCCGCCTTTTCCCAGACGATGTCGACGGGGCGCAGGATGGCGTCCTGGAGCGCGGCGGAGATGATCTGAAGATCGTCGGCGTCCTCGGCCAGCAGACGCAGCGGTTCGACCGGCGCCTTGGCTTCGGGGATGACGCCGTCGATCTCAGTGCTCATCACCTGTTCCCTTTATGCGGCGGATGTCGGCTCCGCACGCGCCGAGCTTTTCTTCCAAACGCTCGAAACCGCGATCCAAATGATAGACGCGTCCGACCGTCGTTTCGCCCTCGGCGACGAGGCCCGCGATGACTAGGCACATCGAGGCCCGAAGATCCGTGGCCATCACCTGCGCGCCGTGCAGAATTTCGACGCCGTTGACGTGCGCCTCTCCGGCGTGAACCGAAATGTCGGCGCCCAGTCGCGCCAACTCCGGCACATGCATGAAGCGGTTCTCGAAGATCGTCTCGCGAACCGTGCTGACGCCCTCCGCCGTCGTCATCAGCGCCATGAACTGGGCCTGGAGATCGGTGGCGAAGCCCGGATAGATGGCCGTCTCGACGTCCACGGCCTTCAGGCGCTGCTTCGGATCGCGCTTGATCAGAACGCCATCAACGGTCGGCGAGACCTCGACGCCCGCCTCCAACATCTTGTCGGTCAGCGAACCGATCAGTCCCGCCCGCGCCTTGGTCAGACGCACCTCGCCGCCCGCCATGGCGGCGGCGACGGCGTAGGAGCCCATCTCGATCCGGTCGGGAATCACAGACCAGGTCGTTCCATTCAGCGACGAGACGCCGGTGATGGTCAGGACGTCGGTGTCGATTCCCTCGATCCTGGCGCCCATGGCCGTCAGACAGTGGGCCAGATCGCCGATCTCGGGTTCGCGCGCCGCACGGCGCAGGACAGTCGTGCCTTCAGCCAGCACAGCGGCCAGAAGCGCGTGTTCGGTGGCGCCGACGGAGACGAAGGGGAACTCGATCTCGGCGCCCTTCAGGCCCTTGGGCGCGCGGGCGGTGACATAGCCTTCGTCCAGCTCGATCTCGGCGCCCAGCGCCGTCAGCGCCTGCAGGTGCAGATCTACTGGACGCGCGCCGATGGTGCAGCCGCCCGGCAGCGAGACCTTGGCTTCGCCTGTGCGCGCCAGCAACGGCCCCAGCACATTGAACGAAGCCCGCATCTGGCGCACCAGATCATAGGGCGCGAAGGTCGAGGTTAGGTCCTTGGCGTGGAACAGGCTCTCTTGCCCGTCCGCATTGTCACGCTCAGTCACTTCGATGCCGAACTGGCGCAGCAACTGACCCAGGAACCGGGTGTCGGCCAGACGCGGCATGTTGGTCAGCAGCAAGGGCTGATCCGTCAGGATCGAGGCGGCCATCAGCTTGATGGCGGAATTCTTGGCGCCGCTGACGGGAATGTCCCCGAAAAGCTGGGCGCCGCCCTGAATGGCGATGCTGTCCATGACGTCCTTAAGCGCGCCCGATGCCAACGCCTCGGGGGGAAGGTTCTCTAGCAAGCCGGCGAGCGCTTGCCAAAGGGCTGCGTGATCGCGAGCCGATGACTTTCAGTTGCTGTCGCGTGGTGCAGCCGGCGTGCGCGCCGGCGCCTTGCGCCGCCGCAGATTGGCCCGGAGCGCCGAGGCCAGCCGCATGGCCTTTTCCGCCTTGGCGCGCGCCTTTTCGAATTCGGGCCCCGATTCGACGATCGGCGTCGCCTGCGCGGCGGCGGAGGGCGTATCGGCGTCATGCGGCGTGCGAGTCATGGCGCGATGATGCCGTGATCACGGGCCATGTCCAAACTTTCTTTCAGATCGTCAAAAAGCCGCTTCCCTCCCCGGAAGGGTTTGGCTATACGGCCGCTTCCTCAGTCGGGGCCGCCGTAGCTCAGTGGTAGAGCGCATCCTTGGTAAGGCTGAGGTCGTGGGTTCGATTCCCCCCGGCGGCACCATCTGAGACTTGAAAAGGCCCGGCTTTCGCCGGGCCTTTTTGATTTCCAGATCGGACAAAAAAGCCTTCAGTCGTAGCCGTACAGGCCGCGGCGATAGGGATCGCGGTCATTCGCGTCCCCGTCCTTGCTCCAGCTGAACCCCATAGACATCGACTTGGTCGTGGTGTCGGCCCCATAGCCTCGACCGCGCCAGCCGCCGCCATAAGGCGAGTAGAAGCCCGGTCCGCGCAGACCATAGCCGCCGTAGCCATATCCCCAAGGTTCATTGCGGCCTTCGCGGTAGGCTAGGTCCAGGCGGCCGTTCTCGCCGACGGGCAAGGAAACCGCCGCGCCATAGCTGCGATAGCCGCCGGTGCCGATCCCGGCCTCGACCATGCCATGCATCTTGCGCTCGGCCGGCGCGCCCGGCTCTGCGCTTTCGTCAAAGCTGGCGCCGGGCGTGCGCGCGCTGATCCAGTTCTGGATCTGCTGTTCGGTGGTCATGCCGTGTGGGGCGGCGTCCTGAGCCGTCGGCGCAGTCAACGACGCCTCAGGCGCCGCCGCCAGGGCCTGAGCCAGAGTGGGCGCGTTTGTCGGCGCCGTCGTCACCACGCCGTCCGGATCACCGTCCGACGCCGCCAAAGCCACACCCGCCAAGAGACTTGCGATCAGCATAGGCCACCTCCGTTCGACATCATCCTAGCACAGCGATTGAGGCCAAGGTCAGGCGATGCCGTCGCCGCGGTTCAGGGGGTCCGGCAGGGCGTCGCCCTCGGCCACGAAACTGAGCGCGACCGAGTTGATGCAATAGCGGTTTCCGGTGGGCGGCGGGCCGTCGGGGAAGACGTGACCCTGGTGGCTGCCGCACCGGGCGCATTGGGTCTCTATCCGGATCATGCCGTAGCTGGTGTCGCGGATCGCGTGGACATGCGCTTCATCGACCGGCTGGGTGAAGCTGGGCCAGCCGGTGCCGCTTTCGAACTTCGTTCCGCTCTTGAACAACGGCAAGCCGCATTCGCGGCAGCAGAAGACGCCGGCCCGCTTCTCGCCAAGCAAAGTGCCGCAGAAGGGAGCCTCCGTGCCGTGAGACAGAAGGACGCGCTTTTCCTCAGAATTCAGATCGGCTTCGAGCCGGGCGCGTTCTTCGGCGTTCGGCGGGGTCAGGTCATAGCCCGACGGCGAACGAAGGGTTTTGGAGGTTTGGGCGAGATCGGTCATGGACTGCAAATAAGAAGGGCGGGCCAAGGGTTCCACCCCCTGCCCGCCCCTCGTTCATTCGACCGGCTGTTTCCTTATTGGAACAGGGTGCCGACCCAGGCGCGCACGGCCGCCTCGTCCGTCGCCGATCCGGTATAGGCAAGGCCCTGTGCCGGAGTGAAGGGCGCATCGTTGCCGCGTTGGCGCGTGGTCCAGGCCTTATGACCATAGGTCAGCTCGGCATAGTTCGACGGCAGGCGCAGAACGGTCGGCTCGATGAAGATCGAATCCTCCGCCGTCACCGATCCGGCCAGGCGCACGTTCGGCAGGCGCGTCAGCAGATCCAGCGTATCCAGGCACCCGCTGGTGCAGCCGCTGTCGACCAGGACCACGACCGGACCCGCCACGGGGTTTGCTGCGCCCGTGTCCGCCATTGAAGGACGACCCGGCATGGTGAAGGTCGGCTGGTTGGCGGCCAGGGCCGAATCGAAGGCGGCGACGATGGCCTGGGTCTGTTCGATCACCGGACCGGACTCGGCGACGAAGCGCGGATCGGCCTGCATGCGCGCCAAGGTGTCGGCGAACCACTGACGGTTCGCGGGCGTGGCGCGGTAGGTGATCGAGCCGGCTTCAGGCTGACGGCTGACGGTGAACTCCGGCGTCCAGATGCGGTTGGCCAGGCCATAGCCCTTGCCCGTCGCATTCAGCGAAGCGCCGTTTGCGCCGCGCAGATCGATGACCAGACCCTGCGCGCTGCGAATGGCGGGCAGTTGGGCTTCGACAGCGGCGTAGAAGGCGTCCCATCCGGCGTCGTCAGCCAGGGTGTGAACGTTGATCCACGGACGGCCGTCGACCGTCTCGACCGACAACGGATTGGCGCCCGGCGTATAGACAGTGGCGCGATAGGCGGCTTCCAGGCTGGCGGCGTCGGCCGGCTGGGGCTGCATCTGGAAGTCACGATCGCGACGCCCGACCTTGAAGGTGCACAGCGACGGAACGCCGCCGGTGAACGGGTTATTGCGGTTCCACAGCAGATAGGGGGCGGTGTGGACACGTCCGGCTTCCGTCGTGAGGTCGCCTTCCCAGCGGTCCAGCCGCTCTTCGGCCAACTGCGCGGCGGTCTTGTCGCCGCATTTGACCAGGGTCGCGCCGAGCGGCGGCACGTTGCGAACGCCGGGCTTCACATAGGAGACGACATATTCGCCGTTGCGCCACGCCGTGGTCACGCCCGGCCAGCTGGTCGCGAAGAAGGGGCCAAGGCCTTCATAGGTCGGGCGAATCGCGATGTTCGAGTCGCGGAAGCCGTTGGCATAGTAGCGCATCAGATAGGCGTGGCTGTCGCCGCTGTTCACGCGTCCCACCTTGCCTTGCGCATCGGTCAGGCCGGCATTGATCCAGCTGCGAAACGCTTCGCTGGGCGCGCCGGGAATCACGGCGGCAGGGTGGTTGGCGGCCAGGGCGTCATGCGCGGCTTGGAGGTCTTGCTGCGCCAGGGCGCGAAAATCCTGTGCGACAGCGGCGCCGGCGGCGACGGTCAGCGACAGAACGGCGGCCGATGCGGCGGCGATCATTCGGTTCATGGGGTTTCCTGCGGCCTTTGATTTCAAGCTCGTGGGAAAGGTTAAACCCCATGCGTCCGGCGCTTGCCAACCCCGCCGCGCGGGATTTCGCCCGATTGTCACATGGGCTGCGGCGATGCGGCGCGCATCAAAGCGGCGCCGGCGCCTCGACCGCTGCGCCGAAGATCCGATCGAAGCTGCGCCTCAAGGCCTCGTCCGCCTCGTCCATCGTCGCCAGAACGCCGAGATCGACCAGGCTGGTGACGCCGTGTTCCTGAATGCCGCAAGGGACGATGCCGCCGAAATTCTCCAGATCCGGCTCCACGTTCAGGCTGATGCCGTGGAAGCTGACCCATTTGCGGACCTTGACGCCAATGGCGGCGATCTTGTCCTCACGCGACCAGCCCGCCCCCTTGCGCTCGACCCACACGCCCACGCGACCCGGCCGGATGTCGGCCTTTACGCCGAACGTATCCAGGGCGCCGATCAGCCACAACTCAAGCCCGCGCACGAAGCACCGGACGTCCTTGCCGCGCCGATTAAGGTCCAGCATCACATAGGCCACGCGCTGTCCCGGGCCGTGATAGGTGAACTGTCCACCTCGCCCCGTGCGATGCACTGGAAACCGGCCGGCATCCAGAAGGTCGTCGTCCTTGGCCGAGACGCCGGCTGTGTACAGCGGCGGATGTTCCAGCAACCAGACCATCTCATTCGCCTCGCCGGCCGCAATGGCGGCGACGCGCGCCTCCATGAAAGCCTCCGCGGCCGCATAGTCGATGTAGCCTTTCGACACGGCCCATTCGACCGGTCGGCCATCGTCGAGACACAGTTTCTGAAGGGACGGGCTTAACGGCTCAGCAAGCATGACGCTTCAATGTGGTCGCCAGGGCGTTTCTGCAAGAGACGGCCCTCCAGTGATGAGAGCTTTACGTGACCCAGATCAACGCCGTCGATGTCGAAATCTCAGTCGTGCTGGGTCGCTCGGTGCTGCCGATGTCGCAACTGCTGCGCATGGGTCGCGGCGCGGTGATTCCCCTGGACGCTGCAGAGGGCGACGAGGTTTGGATCCTGGCCAACAACTATCCGGTCGCGCGGGGCGAGATCGAGATCCGCGACGACCGAATCGCCATCACCGTCACCCGCCAGGCGGACGTGTACGACTTCATGGCCGGGTCGGCCTGAGGCTTTGATCCGCGACGTCTTTGCGTCGTTCATTTCGCCCTTTCCTTTTCCAACGGCTTCGTCTATTCGCCGCCGCTCCGATGCGAGCGGTCGTGGCGGAATTGGTAGACGCGCAGCGTTGAGGTCGCTGTGGGGCAACCCGTGGAAGTTCGAGTCTTCTCGACCGCACCATCTGGCTAAACAGGGCGATTCATCGGCTAAGTACGGCTGGACATTCTACCAAGGGAGGCGACCACGTGAGCACCACGGACACCGCCTTTGCTCCAGACGAGACGCTCGATAACGAAGACCACGCCGCCCTGGACGAGGACTATGTCCTCACCCCTCAATTCGTCGAGAAAGTCGTGGACGCCGCCGACGACGGCGACGGGATGCGGCTGCGCTCGCTGCTGGAAGACCTGCACCCGGCCGACGTCGCTGACCTGATGGGCTTTCTGACGGCGGAACACCGCGCCGTCGTCGTGCTGTGGTTGCCGCCCGAGCTTCTGGCCGAGACCCTGCCCGAGCTCGACGACAATATCCGCGAAGAGGTGCTGGAGCGGGTCCCGCACGGCACCCTGGCCGAGGCGCTGCAGGAACTGGATTCCGACGACGCCGCCGCCGTCGTCGAAGACCTGGAAGACGACCAGCGCGAACGCGTTCTGGCCGCCATGCCCGAAGTCGATCGCGCCGCCATCGAAAGCAGCCTGGGCTATGCGGAAGAGTCCGCCGGCCGCCTGATGCAGCGCGAGGTGATGGCCGCGCCCCAGTTCTGGAGCGTGGGCGACACCATCGACCACATCCGCAAACAGGGCGACGACCTGCCCGAGCTTTTCTTCGACATCTATGTCGTCGATCCGCTGAACCGTCCGGTCGGCGGCGTGCCGATCAGCGGTCTTCTACGCGCCGCCCGAACCGTCGCCCTGACCGATCTGATGGAGCCGATCAACGAGATCGCCGTCGATCAGGATCAGGAAGAAGTCGCCTACATCTTCGAGAAATACCACCTGATCTCGGCGCCCGTCGTGGACGCGGCCGGACGGCTGGTCGGTCAGATCACCGTCGATGACATCGTCAACATCATTCAGGAAGAAAACCGCGAGGACATCCTGCGTCTGGCCGGTGTCGCCGATGAGGACCGCGGTTCGTCCGTGCCCGAGATCGTGCGCGGTCGCGTGCCCTGGCTGGCGATCAATCTGGCGACGGCGGCGCTGGGCGCCAGCGTCATCGGACTGTTCGAAGCCACCATCCAGCAGATCGTCGCCCTCGCCGTCCTGATGCCGATCGTCTCGGCCATCGGCGGCAACGCCGGCACCCAGGCCCTGACCGTGACCGTACGCGCCCTGGCGACGCGCGAGCTGAACAGTTCGAACGCCCCGCGCACCTTCTGGCGCGAGATGATGGTCGGCCTGGCCAACGGCCTGATCCTGGCCCCCCTAATCGGCATCGCGGCCGGCTTTTGGTTCCGGGACGAAGACTGGAAGATCGGCCTGGTGATAGGCGCGGCCATGATCCTGAACCTGCTGGTCGCCGCTTCGATCGGGGTCCTGACGCCCCTGACCCTGTCCAAGCTGAAGTTCGACCCGGCCGTGTCATCGGCCGTGTTCGTAACGGCGACCACCGACTTCTTCGGCTTTTTGATCTTCCTTGGTCTGGCCACACTGGTGCTGCTCTAGACACGACGCGGACGATCCGGCGCGGCCCTTGCTGGGAGCGGTGCGAGCGCCGCGCGCCTGTTTCCAATTGGGTCAACTGTGTCTGACGTCCTCCCCAAACCGAGCAAGGTGTCCCGCGAGGGCGTCCTGCTGATCAAGAGTTTCGAAGGCTTCCGGCCTCGGGCCATGCAGCGCAGCGACGGTCGCTGGGTCATCGGCTATGGCCACACCCAGTCGGCCCGCGAGGGCGCGAGGGTGTCCGAGGCCGAGGCCGAACTGCTTATGCAATACGACCTGATCCCGGTCGTGCAGGCCGTGACCGATCATGTCCGCGTTCCCCTCAACCAGCATCAGTTCGACGCCCTGGCCAGTTTCGCCTTTTCCATCGGCGCTGACAGGTTTGCCGCCTCCGACGTGGTCGAACAGTTGAATGCGGGGTCTGCCCGGCAGGCGTCGGCGTCTTTGAGCGCCTGGGCCGATGAAGCCGCCGCAGAGACGCCAACCCGCCGTCGTTCCGCTGAACACGCGCTGTTCAACGCCGCACCCGGCGCGCCGGTTACCTTGGCGGATCTTTTGGCCGCGCCCCTGCCGTCTCCTTTCGAGACGGACGAGCCGGCCCTGCCCGCCGTCGACGGCGCCCTGGATGAGGCCGTCGCCCCCTTCCCGGCCCAGGACGGCATGGTGCTGGCTCAAGCCATCTCTGCGACCACCGCACCTCAGCCGCACAACACCTATGCCGCGACGGCTGTCGGCCCGGTCCCGGACGTCGTGCCGCTGACCGGACAATCGGAGACCGTCTCCGTCGCTGCGCCGATCATCGCGGCCAACGACATCCACGCGCCGGTTGAGGCCAAACAGCCTGAGACGCCGTCGGGCTTCGCCGATGCGCAAAAGACCAGCGTGGTGCTGACCGCGCCGGGACTGGCCGAAGCCACGTCCGGCGACAGCGCCGCCGCACCGGCCATTGAGGGTGACACGGCATCCAGCGAAGACGTGCTGAGCACGCGTGAGGTCGTGGCCCGCGCTCGGGCCAGGCGGCGCTCGGGCCTGGGGGAAACCCTGACCTTCGTCATCATGGGCGGCCTAGGCGCCCTGTGCCTCGGCGTCGCCATGGCCGCCTTTCGCCGCGCGTCGATATCGAACAGCAGCGACACCGCCACGGTCGCCTGGGTCCTGATCCTGGTCGCCGCCGCCTGCCTCGGGGTGTCGGGCTACAACTGCTATCGGCGCTGGGGACGGGCTGACCGCGTCTGACAGCGCTTGGCGAAAGGCCGTGCGCGATGCTACGCCCTAGCGCATGAGCATTCCCTTCGCGCCCCAATCCATGGAATTCGGCCTTGGCGATAACGCCGACGCCATTCGCGACACCACCGCCCGCTGGGCCGCCGATCGCCTGGCCCCGCTGGCCGCCGAGATCGACGAAAAGAACGAGTTCAAACGCGAACTCTGGCCCGAGATGGGCGAATTGGGCCTGCATGGAATCACCGTCGAAGAAGAGTTCGGCGGCCTTGGCTTGGGCTATCTCGAACATGTCGTCGCGATGGAGGAAGTGTCGCGCGCCTCGGCCTCGATCGGCCTGAGCTACGGCGCCCACTCCAACCTGTGCGTTAATCAGATTCGGCGCTGGGGCACGCCCGAGCAGAAGCAGAAATACCTGCCCAAGCTGATCAGCGGCGAACATGTCGGCTCGCTGGCCATGTCGGAGGCCGGATCGGGCTCCGACGTCATGTCGATGCGCACCCGCGCCGACAAGAAGGGCGATCGCTACATCCTGAACGGCACGAAGTTCTGGATCACCAACGCGCCGCATGCCGACACCCTTGTCGTCTATGCCAAGACCGATCCGGATGCGGGATCAAAAGGTTGCACCGCCTTCCTGATCGAAAAGGGCATGAAGGGTTTCAGCGTCTCCAAGAAGCTGGACAAGATGGGCATGCGCGGCTCGGACACCGCCGAACTGGTGTTCGAGGACTGCGAAGTGCCCGAAGACAACATCATGGGTCCGCTGGGCGGCGGCGCCGGCGTGCTGATGAGCGGCCTGGACTATGAGCGCGCCGTTCTGGCCGCCGGTCCGCTCGGCATCATGCAGGCCGCACTCGACGTGGTCTTGCCTTACGTCCGCGACCGCAAGCAGTTCGGAAAGCCCATTGGCTCGTTCCAGCTGATGCAGGGCAAGATCGCCGACATGTATGTCGCCCTGAACAGCGCCCGCGCCTATGTCTATTCGGTCGCCCGTGCCTGCGACGCCGGCCTGACAACGCGCTACGACGCGGCGGGTGCGATCCTGCTGGCGTCTGAAAATGCGGTGAAGGTCACGATGGAGGCCGTTCAGGCCTTGGGCGGCGCCGGCTACACCAAGGAATGGCCGGTTGAACGCCTGGTCCGCGACGCCAAACTCTATGACATCGGCGCCGGCACCAACGAGATTCGCCGCTTCCTGATCGGACGGGAACTGCTGGGCGGCTGACGGCTTGTCTCCGCACAAGGAGACAGACCATGCCCGCAAAATCCGTCGCTCAGCAAAAGGCCGCCGGTGCCGCCCTGTCCGCCAAGCGTGGAGACACGCCGAAGTCGAAGCTGAAGGGCGCGTCCAAGTCCATGGTCGAGTCCATGACGGAAAAGCAGCTGGAAGACCTGGCCGAGACCAAGCGCAAGGGCAAGCCCGAGCACGTGCAGGACTGAGACACAGTCGATTTATCTCATCGCCTGTCCGTTCTGTAAGTGGCGATCCGCGCGCCGACCGCCTAGATGGGCGCAATCTCCAGCCGAGCGCCCCGCCTGATGCCCGCCCAACCGCCCCCGAACGACGACCTGCGGCGGTTCTCCGACGTTCTTGAAGACCTCGGCCACGCCCCCGAACCCAAGCTGACCATGGCCGAACTGGTGGCGTCGTTCGGCGAGCGCGGCTTTGGGGCCATGATCCTGATCCTGTCGCTGCTGGCGCTCCTGCCCTGGCCGCCCGGCGGCAAGGCGGTCTTCGCCGTACCGATCATCCTGATGTCTCTGGAACTGGCCTTCCAGAGACAGAGTGTGTGGCTGCCGCGCTGGATGTTGAAGGCCTCGGTGTCCCGCGCCGCCTACAATTCCTTGATCGCCACGCCGTTCGCAGCCCCGCCCTGGCTGCGTCGCTGGGTGCTGTCGGCAAAGGTGCGGATCGCCGGGCGCCGGTACATCTTTTCCGACGGCGTGAGGCGCGCCGTTCGCAGACGCCCGAATGGCCTGAGCGTCCTGAAGATGGTCCGCGCCATCGAACGCTTGACCCGCCCTCGCCTGCCGCTGCTGACCGGCGATGTCGCCGACACCTTCACAGGCTTGGTCTGCGTGGTGCTGGCCCTGATCATGGCCTTGCCCATCCCGTTTGGAGACGCCCTGCCCGGCATCGCCCTGGTTCTGTTCGCCCTGGGCATGATGCAGCGCGACGGGGTCGCCATCCTGCTCGGCGTCGTCGCCACCGCAGCCAGCGCCCTCTATCTGTTCCTGATCTGGGCGACGGTGGTCGAGGTGGCCCAGCACGTGACCGGCTGGTTCGCCAAACTGCTGCACTGACGGCGACAAAAAGGGCCGCCGGGTTTCCCCGACGACCCTTCATTGCCTGACCGCGAACGGTCCGGCCGCAACTCAGTCTGAAAGGCTCAGACCAGGCCCTCTCCGAGGACCAGGGTCGCGGTCGCCGCTCGCGATTGATGACAATGAGACACTGGATCACCTCCTTTCAGCTACGATACACCCGCCGCGTCTGGACTGCTCGCTATCCCCGTCGAGACAAGCTGGGTTCGTATGGCGACACGCTGGCGCCGATGCTCATGGCGGACATCGTCAACGACAACACGCTCTGCGATGTCGTCGGTCTGTCCCAGCTAGGCGGCGCCCCGACCGATCCGGCGCGCTTCAACGACAAGCAGCTATGGCAACGCGAACTGGACGACACCGCGTCGAACTGGTCGCTGCACTACATGCTCGACACGTCGCTATCCGACGCCGAGCGCTACCCTCTCAAATGCTCCGACCTCATGGTCATGGACGTGGACCCAGTGCGGGCGCCTGTCGCGCTCTCCTATGGGTCGTCACCGCACCTTCAGCACGACGGTCTCGTCTGCCACGGCTTCCCCGGCGACCGCTTCTATCGACCGTTCAATGTATCGGAGACATGGGCCAACTTCACCGGCACGGCCATGCACATCGACCCCTCCGGCTCCGGTCAGGATGAGACGGGTTACGTCGTCACCAAGTTCCTTGAGGGCCGCATCTTCGTCACGAAGTGGGGCGGCCTGAAAGACGGCACGACGGAAGCATCGCTCGAACTGCTGGCCCAAATCGCCAAGGACGAGAAGGTCAACATCGTGGTCACCGAAGACAACTGGGGTGATGGCATGTTCCGGCAACTGCTGATGCCCGTCCTCACTCGAAAGCACCGCTGCAACGTCGAGGGCATTAAGGTCCGAGGCCAGAAAGAGAAGCGCATCATCGGAGCGCTAGAGCCGACGATGAAACAGCACCGGCTCATCTTCGATATTGACGTGATCCGCGAGGACAACAAAGCCGACGCCGCCAATCGCGGCATCTTCCAAATGACCCATATGACGGCCGCTCGTGGCGCCCTGAAACACGATGACCGGATCGACGTGCTGGCGTTGGCGGTGGACTACTGGAAGGGCCAGATGGACGCCGATGTTGAGAAGGCAGAGGCCAAACACCGTGAGCGAAACCTACGAACGCCCATGGGTCACAGCCAGCACCTCTTGAATAGGCCCGGCCGCGCCCAAGGGCGCCGGATGACGTGACCGATCACTCGAAGTAGTCTGGTCCGACTTCGCTGGAACCGTGCGGTTCAAGCTCCGGGCATTCCGCTCTTACGAAGATAGCATCCCTGTCCGCGACGATCAGGAACGCTCCGTGCCCCTTGATGTCGGGGCCACCGAAGAAAACCTTATTCTCTCCCTTGCGGATATGCTCGATCTCGTTCGGTGTCGCGCCAAGCCTTTTGCAAACCTCGTGAAGGTTCAGAAAGCCCTTGGGATCGCGGAAGATGGCAACCGGAATTCGAGCGCCCTTCGGCGGATTCGCGGGCGGATAGGGAATGCTTTTGGTCATTGGTGAGGCTCCGAGAGAAAATTGAAGTTTCATGCTGCGAGGCGGTAATTGATTTCCTCGACATCGTTGGCGAGGTCGATGACGTAGGCGTCGTGGTCCCGTTGGGACGCCCAATACGCGGCACGCTTGCGCTCGATGATCTCGTCCACGAGATCGCGCTTCGGCAACGGCATGTCCGTGTCGAAGGTCACACCTTCCGGCGCTGCATCCATGATGCGCTTCACCGCCGTCTCATAGAACGCCGGGTTCTTCTCGATGCCGATGAAGTTGCGGCCCGCTGCAAGCGCGGCCACGCCCGTCGTCCCAGACCCGAGGCAGTTGTCGAGAACGACATCGCCGGGGTTCGAGTAGGTGCGAATGATCCAGTCCATCAGGGCGACGGGCTTCTGGGTCTCGGGCGCCGCGCCTTGCACCCTCGGCGACGACGGGAACGTCTGGACGGAGCGCGGATAATTCTTGAACTTCGACTCGTAATCATCGTTCGTCGGCACAGAGAGGGCGTTGTTGTAGAATGCAGACCGACCCTTCCGCTTCAACGGCGTTGCGCGCGGGACCAGACCTTGCGGGTTGTAGGTCATGAGCTTCTTGGCTTTGACGCCGATCCCACCTTTAGAGAACACGAGGACATCTTCGTGCGCCGACATCGGACGATAGTTGGCTTGAAGAGGACAGGTCGAACCGTTCTTTTCCCAGACCAATCCATATTTGAAGAGGTCTTCAGCCGCCAGCATGAGCTTTGCCGACAAGATGCCAACGGAGGTCATGACGACCGTGCCGTTCGGCTTGAGAATGCGGCGATATTGCGCCCAGAGTTCTGCGACCGGCAAAGCCTTGTCCCAACCGCGCTTCGTGACCTGATAAGGTGGATCGCACGCGATCAGGTCCACCGATCCGTCAGGGATCGACTTCATCAAGTCGAGGCTGTCACCGTTCCAAAGGCGGGCGGTCTGGTTCAAGTCGGCGGCTCCTAGATCGTTATCGACGACCTAGTAGACCACACAATTTTCATTGGTCGAGCATTTTACCGAATGTTTTCAATAGCCTGAAAACGCTTGGTCCACCGTCCTCACACATCATGTCATGAGTTTGGGAGCCGTCAACCAAATCGCCGGAAGTCCACCTTCACCATTTCGAAAACTGCCGCTATATCCCACTCATGGGCAATGCTACCGAAGTCGATGTTCAGATCGGCAACACCATCCGCGAACGCCGTGAGAAGCTCGGCCTGACCCAAGCCGCTTTAGGCAACGCCATCGGCGTCACCTTCCAGCAGGTTCAAAAATATGAGCGCGGCACCAATCGCGTCGCAGCCGCCACCCTCCTGAAGGCCGCAGAAGCTTTGGGCTGTAGCGTTGCAGACCTTTACGGCGACCCTGATCCAGAGGGTCGCTCACTGTCCGAGCGAGCCATCCTCAAGTTGTGGCAAGACCTTCGCGAACCGGAACGCGACGCTGTAGTCGCAATGATCCGAGCGTTTCTGAAGCGCTAGAAATTCGACTTTGCCTCTTCCGCAGCGATCTGCGCGTCCAAATCGGCGAGCTTGATTCTGTCACTCTCTACGATCTGGGAAGTGCCATCCTTGAATTCCATCCCATGGATCGCGCCGAACGTCGCGCCGGGCTGTGACCAGCGGTCGATTGACCGCTGGGTTTTGTCGCGTTCCGACCGGAGCCAGAGCAGGTGTTCAGACTCCGGTTTCGGCATCTAGCGAACGGCCTCTTGCTGGATCAGTCGCTCAAGCACGCCGAGGCTGTTGCAGTCAGTGTTCGCTAGTGAGTTGTCCCAAGCGCTTTGCCGAGTTTCGGAGAAACGAGCGTTCACCGTCACATTTGTTTTCGGTGAAGTGGATGGTCCTGCCTCCCGAACGAACACGTTGAGGTCCATCGTCTGACGAATGGGCGGCGCCATCATGTTCGCTCCGCAATCGGCCCACTCGCGCATTCCGCCAGTGCCAGAGAAAGTGCGTTCCGCGTAGACGATGCCGCTGTCCTTCTCGATGGTTTTGATCGAGATATTGTTGCTCGCAAAAAACTCGATCAGGTTCGTCCACACCTGATCCTTTGTCTTCGTCGTCTCGATAGACCGTTCAACGGGAACGACGAGCGGTGCCGTGGCACAGCCCGCCAGCGAGAGCGCGCCGATGGCTGCGATCATTACATTTTTCATTGGCTCACCAGAGTTGCGCCTTGCTGAAGGCTGGCGCGTTGATTGTGTATCAGGCCGCGAAGGTCGGCGGTCTGACATTGATAGGGCAGTTCATATGAGCCGGGGGCGATGACCTTTGCGGCGCCCACTGTGCAGTCTACCGGCTTGATGAAATCTTCTGCGACTAGACGAATGGCTGTGTTCGAGACGGACGCGCTTGCGTCTGCCACACTCCCCTGAACAAGAAGCACGTCCTGCGAAGGGTGGACATAGATCGAGAAAGTTCGACCGCCAAAATCGTGACGAGCGTCTGCGAGTTCCCACCCATACTCGTTCATTCGGCCCATTCCGGCGCACCCCGCCAGAAGTCCGCACGTCGCAGCTAGTGCGATGATATTTTTCATTGAAACCCTCCCGTGCACGTTGTGCATCTGACTTTGCTTAAAAATCAAGGGTTGGTGTGCGCGCACCCTCCTAGACCGTGGTCGTGTGACGCAGCGACGCAAGGTGACGCTTGAGACCTTCTGCGTTAGACAACGCCCATGGTTTCTTTCGACGATCTCGCCGCCGGTAGTGACATCCACATCGTAGTTCCACTGTCAGGCGCAATCCTGATCCAGCCTCGCCCAGAGTGTGAGGAAGAATTCGATACGCTGGTCGCGCACCTTTACGAGGTTGAGGATCGCAAGTTCGCGATCTTCCCCAAGATGGGACCAGCCGGTTTCTACGCCTCGGCCGAGGTCATGCGCCTAAACTGACAGTGCGCGGACAAAGCGATGCGATATTTGCCACTGCCGCACTTTCCTTCTAAAATTGCCTAATGATTACATTCGCCGACTTGCAGAAAGATGGTGAGGTCTACGTTTCGCACGAGACAGACGGAGGGCGGACACTGATGCCGCGTCCCGGCTGCGAAGCCTCATTCGACCGCTTCATCGCTGCTCTACAGGATCAAGGAGCGCGGGACTTCGCCCTCTTCCCGAGGATGGCCAACGGCCTCTACGACTGCGCCGAGATCATCCAGACGTAGCGACAGACCATCCACAAGAATGAGAACAAGATAGGAACATTCTCCCATCGACTCGCGTATGAGGGCTTCGGTCGTGGCGCGATTGTCAGAGTTCGAGGATGGGCCACAATCCAAAGTATCGGATGTGGGGTTATGAGAATTGGATGGGCTATGCCCCGACAATTTCCCACATGGTGCAACGAGGCTGGAGCCTCACGATCCACTGTCCAGTCTGTCGATTGGATATGGCGGTGGACCCGCAGAAGATCGTCAGGGAGCGCGGCCGAAACTGGTCGCCATGGGGCAAGAGCGCGCGATGCCCTCGCCTCTACTGTGTCGGAAGGATGCGGATGAAAGCCTATGCGCCGGGGCCGAACACGTTCATTGACATCTAATGGCGTATTCCGAGATCGAGCAGGAAGTCATCATCCTAAAAGCTGTCACCGACATGCTGCAAGGAATGGTCAACTTCTCGCTGCTGTCGCCGCTCAACCGGACAGAAGACACCAACGTCCAGTTCAAGTCTGACGCTCAAGCGAGTCTGTTCAACATTCTGCTTGTAGATTTTCTGTCGCCCGTCACAGGCAACCCAATGCCCTTTGACCTTCCCCGTCAGCCGCATGAGGGGTTCGACAAGACCGCGAACACGACCTTCCTGTTCTACCTTCGACAGGTGATCGCCAATCCTCTCGTCGGGCACGATGTCTCAAAGCTCAAGCTGCACGTCGAGGCGTTCGCGACATGGCTGGAAGGCACGGCGCACATCGATCACATGACCCTACCGGCCGCTCAAATGGTCGAGGCGCCATTTTCGATTCAGCGGATGCGCTGGCTAAAACTCTGCGGAAACATAGCCAAGCACAGCTTCGCGCGGTTGGGTAAGGATCAGGAAAATCTACGAGACGCCCTCGCTGCGAACGGGGTGGTGATCGAGAAGGGCTATGTTTTCCCAGTCCTTGAGGAATTCCTTCAATGGTTCCACCGCGACCTTTTTCTCTACCACTCCAGCACGATCGTCGAGTTCCTGAATAACATCCGTTGGGCGATCCACGACTACCTACAACTGGCGCATTTGTTATCCGAGACGCAGACCGTCATCGGCACAATCACAATACCCGACTACGATCCGCCCAAGGGCGTGAACGACGATCTGGCGAGGGAACTGTGGTGGGGCATGATGTGGCAACATCATCGACGGCCATATGTGCCGCGTTTCACCGTGACGGAATCTTTGAAAAAACGATCCTAGTCCACCAGACGATAGCTGGCGCCGTCGATTGAGACTGTGAAATCAGATGCCCCAGCGCGGCGGGCCGCTGATGTCACGCACCGGATAGAGTCCTCGCCATGGGCCAGATGCCCTTCAATGGTCTCCGAAGGGTCACGGAAGACCTCGCCATCCTTGGTTTTGCCCGAGACGGTGATTTGAAGTTCGCCGAAGTCCGCAGCCGGGACGTTCGTCCGAGCGCCGCCGCTTACGTTGAAGGTCTGGATCGCGATCTTGTCTTCGCCTGTGCAAATCATCGGCGAGACGTAAGCGATGACATGAAGAGACCGCAGCATCTGGACCCTCCCCATTTCTGGAGCGGCCTGATTGCTTGCGAGCAGTAAGGTTGAAACGATCACGGCGATCATCTGGCGACGGTCGCACAACTATCGAGACAATCCCAAATGGTTTTCGGCTGCCTAATCTGAGTGTGGCTAGGATCGGGGTCAGGAAGGCTCTCCTGTCACGCGAATTTCACCGAGCCAATCTTGATCATGGATATGTGTTCATGTTCTCTAGAATCATGGGGCAGTTCCTAGAACGACTTCGCATAGGCTCATCCGCGCACACGGTGACCGTGGAAGCGAATGGACTTTCGCTGGTTCGTCTCGACGGTGCAGAGGACCGTTTCAACGATCTCGCGCGAGAGATATTGAAGCGCAGCGGAGAAGACTTCGTGGCGTTCCCCACCACGGATGGATCGCACGGCTACGAACGAGTGTTCGTCGTCCCACTGGACTAAAGCAACGCTTGTCGGATCAAATTGAGGTCTGACGTGTTTTGGCTCCGAGAACGTCACTGAACTCGGGCTAAAGTCATGGATTCCGTATGCATCTTCGTCGTCGATGACGATGTTCTAGTCGCGACAACCATCGAACATGCACTGGAAGACAATGGCTTCCGTCCACACACCGCACACACCGCCGAGGATGGTTTGGCGCTGTTCGACGAAAACGGTCACATATGCCGAGCCTTGGTTACCGACGTGAATCTCGGCGGTGAAATCAAAGGCTGGGACATCGCGCGCACGGCACGCGAGAGATTTCCAACCCTGCCTGTGATCTATGTGACCGGCGATAGCGCCGACGAGTGGGCCGCGCATGGAGTTCCAGATAGCATCCTGATCGACAAACCCTTCGCCCCCGCGCAGATCGTTGCCGCCATCGCCGACTTGTTGAACAAGCGCGCGCCGTAGGTTTGGGCGTCTGAAAGCTGAAGCATTGAGGACGACTTATGCGCTCAACGATCTTAGTCGCCGCCCTTGTTGGGTTATCAGCTTGTGGGGCGCCCCAAGCAGCCCCCACTGAACCGGCCGCCCCGGCAAACGACACGGTGCTCACCCTCGGCCATAAACCTGTGTCCGAACTCAACCTGCCAGATCGCGCGGCGCCATGCTTTGCGCTGCACTTCGCCCTTGCGACAACGCCCGCAGACGACATCGCCTCCGATCTCGTTGCGACATGCAGCCGAGCGGCCGACGAACTCTATGGCGAACCATGCGGAGAGTATGCCCGTGCCGCCTCAAATCTGGGTGACAGTTACTTGAAGAACGCTGCGGAAACATCCGCAGCGGAGAACGCAGCCGACACTTCGTTGAAGGTCTGCGCGTCAGGCTAAAGCCGAAATGGTTTTGGGCCACATTTCTGAAGTGTCGAATATACGCGGACCCGCTGGCTCCACCCCCCGCTGGGGGTCACCGTCTGGAGAGGGTTGGGCCTGACCCTGCACCACGGCTGGCCGATAGGTGATGCGCCGGGCCATCCGTAGGCGATTCCGCGACCGTCGTTCGCATAGTGCGTTGATGTTGCGCGGGAACATTCCCACCATAACCGGGAATGCACGCGCGCGATCATCATCCGCATCGTGATGCGCGACCATGGGGCCGACGATCTAGGACGTGCGCGTGATTGCGCGCGGTCGTTCGTCTTTGGCCCTACGGGTTTTGCAGCCTCATTAGATGCTTTGTCGCAAACAATGCGCTTGACAACCTATCGGGAAGGGATTCTAACGGCGGTCATTAGATGCCTTGACGCAAAAGATTTGAGCGATGCAAACCGACTTCAACCGCCTTATCGACCTGACCTCTAGCGCCGTTGACCTGACTGTCTGGGTCAAGGCGGACGCGGACCTAGACGATGCCTTCGAAGCGATCTGCGATCTGACTGGCGAACCCCTGTCGATCAACGGATGGCTCTTCGAAGTGAGCGATGCCGACACCGACACATCCTATGAGCGCCATCAGCGCGCGATGCTGGACGACATCTTGGCTGGACCGGATGGCCAACCGTGATCGCCGCCCTGTTCGTCACCGTAATCCTACCGGCCGTCGCCGTTGCGATCCTGACGCTGAACGACCGCGCCTAACCCTTCTCCGATATATGCTTTGACGCAAAGGCTGCACGACTATGACCAAAGCTGACATCTACCAAACCGTCACCAACTCGATCATCGCCATGCTGGAGGCTGGCGTTAAGCCATGGGCGCCCGGCCACAACGCGAAGGATTGCGGACTGCCTGTCATCCCGACGCGCGCTTGCGGGAAAGCCTATCGCGGCATCAACGTCGCCTTGCTTTGGGGCGCGGCCGAAATGAAGGGCTATCGCCATCAGACTTGGATGACCTTCAATCAGGCCAAAGAGCTAGGCGGATGCGTCCGCAAGGGCGAGAAGGCCACGCCGGTGGTCTATTGGGGGACATTCAAGGTCCAAGCCGATGACACGGACGACGGCGAGGACGGCAAAGCCCGCATGTTCGCCAAGGGCTATTCGGTTTTCAACATCGAGCAAATCGACGGGCTTCCGGCTCGCTTCTATGATGCGCCCGCCCCTGTCTCCACGGCGGATCGCATCAAGGTCGCCGATGCATGGGCCGGGGCCTCTGGCGCCGACATCCGTCACGGCGGATCGCAAGCCTACTTCTCGCCGAAGGGTGATTACGTCCAGCTTCCGCCTATCGAAGCCTACTATGAGCGCGAACGCTATTACTCGACCCTCGCCCATGAATTGACGCACTGGACCGGCCATGAAAGCCGCTTGGCCCGCGAGTTCGGAAAGCGGTTCGGAAATCAGGCGTATGCATTTGAGGAACTGGTAGCGGAGCTAGGCGCCGCCTTCGCTTGCGCCCGTCTGGGTATCGAGACGGAAACGCGCGAGGATCACGCTTCCTATCTGGCGTCATGGCTCAAGGTTCTGCGTCAGGACAAGCGCGCGATCTTCACCGCCGCGTCCAAGGCTCAGGCGGCTTGCGACTACCTCTTCGACCTCGCCGAAAAGGCTCCAGAGACGGCCGTGGAGCGGCCTAGCGTTGCGGCTGACATCATCTGCCTTCCTGACCTCTCGGGAGGCTCCAGTGAGCCGATATCGGCCATTGTCGAGGATGATGACGACACAGACCCGACGCCGCCTGTTGCACCTGCACCGGCTCCCGTCTCGACTGGCGTCGCGGCAGGGTTCCTGTCGCGTCTCACGGCTTTCAAGGGAGGGCGTGTCCGCGCGCCTTCCCGCGTCGCGGCTCGGAAGGTCCGCACGGTCGAGGACATCGTTGCGGACATCACTACGCCAGCGCCAGCCCGGCCTTTCCATCCACGCCGCGATCCGTCGCTCTGCGAATTCCTGTCGATCAAGGGCATCTGCGACGATGGCGGCGAACTACAAGCGCGCGACCTCGACCGCTGGCATCGCGAGGCACCTTTCAGGCGCAAGCTTGTCCGAGCCGATGGAGTGTCCCTTGAGACGGCTGCACTTCAGGCATGGGAGGCGGGCTATTTCGACCACGTTCCGGTGCCGACGATGGATAGCAGCGACAACATGCATCCCGTCACGCCAGAGATGTTGATCACGGCGCTGGATCGCGAGCTACGCGAGGACTACGCCGCCATGTGGGGCGACCATGATGCAGAGTTCTTCGCGTGATGCTCGCCCACGGCATCAAAGGTAAGTGTCAGCGCTACAGATACTCCTGTATGCTCGGCAACTCTGGCTCGATCTGAGCTATTTCAGCAGCAATTCTTTTTGCCTGTTCCTGATCTCCCAACTCCTTCGCCGCATAAAGTCCATTCATTAGTGCCGGAAGCAGCGTGATATCGTCGAAGCTGGATCGGTTGTTGTCGATCACGTCGATTGCATCTTGGAATTGCCCCTTGCCGCGCAACTCTGCTGCTTTTTTGATCGCTTCTTCGCCGGTCATGCGACTCTCGTTTGTATATGTGGGGCGGCATTAGAGGCACGGTTCAAAAACTAAGACAAGGCCGATCAGATTGGCTGATCACGCCAACTCTGAAAGTCGAAACATATGGCAACCACCCGGCTTATTCGCCTAAATAGTTTCATAACCTGTTTCGCCGTGTGCAAGACGTGCAAATAGGGCCGCATAGATGTTGGATAAATACGGGCTGGATCGTATATTCGGTTCTGTCTTAAAATCCGAAAACTTAAAGGCCCTGCGATCTTGCACGTCGCGGGGCTTTTTTGTTTTTGGACTGACATTGAACATCGACTACTCAGGGGCGCCATATTCGCCCGAATGCCTCATCGCGCTGCTCGACGAGCATGGCGAGAACCACCCAACCTTCACCAAAGCCTTCGCGATCTTCGAGGCTTGGGAAGAAGGTCAGCGACAACCATCCAGCGCTGCCGCAGTCATGAGCCGTCAGGCCATGATGGAGATCGTTGCCAACGACGAAGCCGAACTGGCGTCGATGTTGCCCGACGCCATGCCGCCGCGACACTTCGAACCCTTCCCCGATGTTCCCACGGCGCCGGAGGCTTCCACAGCGCCCAAGCGTCCCAAGCCTTGCCCGGCCGTTGCAGACATCACGATGATCCAGACGACGCTCTGGGACAATTGGGGATCGGAGAAGAAACCCAAGTCGGGGGGCTACAAGGATCGAGTGCCGTTGAACCGCTTCGGCTGCGATATTGAAGTCTGGGTCGATGCGGGCGCTACTATCGTCAACATCGCAGAC
>Ga0209023_10002486_pt1 | contig 22966 bp, 22 predicted proteins | sample LakOneMetagenome_FD_187468 | JGI IMG/M metagenome (GOLD analysis project Ga0209023, IMG submission 187468) | Freshwater and sediment microbial communities from Lake Erie, Canada (SPAdes) (version 2) | ecosystem: Environmental > Aquatic > Freshwater > Lentic | place: Lake Erie, Canada... | reverse complement strand
TGCGCCCCTCGGCGCCGTCGAGATCGACCTCGGTGACCTTGAAGCTGGACCAGCTGGGACCGTCGCCCTCGAAGTCATCCAGCGGCGAGGCCTCGATCGAGCCGGAGATCCGCTTGCCGGTCTTGTCGGCCAGGAAATACAGGAACGGCCGCTCGCCGGTGGCGCGCTCGACGATGGTCTGGTTCAGCGCATTGACGCCGCCCTGGCGATAGGCGGCCTCGAGGCTTTCCATCTCGCGGCTGATCTCGGCGTCGGCGCGGCGGTTCACCTCGCCGGCCGTGGCCACGTAGATATAGCCCAGGAACGCGCTGGCGGCCGCCGCGAACAGGGCCAGGAACAGCAGGGTCAGCCGGAACGGCGTGGTGCGGAGAAGGCGCGGCAGACGCATGACGGGTCTCGGCGGCGAACCGCCCTATCTCCTAGGGATCGAGCCGGTAGCCCGCGCCGCGCACGGTCTGCAGCATCGGCCGGTCGAAGCCCTTGTCGATCTTGCTGCGCAGGCGCGAGATATGCACGTCGATGACGTTGGTCTGCGGGTCGAAGTGGTATTCCCACACCTTCTCCAGCAGCATGGTGCGGGTCACCGACTGGCCGGCGTGGCGCATCATGAATTCCAGCAGCTGGAACTCGCGGGGCTGGAGATCGATCTCCTTGCCGGCGCGATGGACGGTGCGGTTGATCAGGTTCATTTCAAGCTCGCCCACCTTCAGGGTGGTGGCCACGGCGCCCGTCTCGCGACGACGCGACAGGGCCTCGACCCGAGCCATCAGCTCGGGAAAGGCGTAGGGCTTGACCAGATAGTCGTCGGCGCCAGCCTTCAGGCCCACGACGCGGTCACTGACCTCGCCCAGGGCGGAGAGGAACAGCACCGGGGTGTTGTCGCCTTCGCGGCGCAGGGTCTCGACGACCTCGACGCCATCCTTCTTCGGCATCATGCGATCGACGATCAGGACGTCGAAGCCGCCCTTGCCGGCTTCCTGCAGGCCCGCTTCGCCATCGGGCGCGTGGACGCAGTCATAGCCAGCCTCGGTGAGACCGTGGGCCATCGCGCCCGCCGCCTCGATATCGTCTTCGATAATCAGAATACGCATCAGCCAATCCCTCATGCGCCCACGAACGGAAAACTGACGTTCTCCCGATTCGACCCTCGGACGCGATCCTTGGCGATGGATACCGGTTTTGAGACTGCCCGTCCCTTAAACCTTGGACAGATACAAGAAGTCCCGCCCCGGAAGCTCCGGAGCGGGACTGAACTTGCGCAGCGCTGCCTGGCTTGCGGCTACGGGGTGATCTTCAGGGGCACGAAGACCGGGCGGCCCTGACGGACCACCTTGGCCAGCACGCTGGTGCGGCCGCCCTTCTGGGCCGCCGAGATCGCGGCGGCCACTTCGCTGGTCGAGTTGACCGCCACGCCATTGACGCTGGACAGGACGTCGCCCTTCACAAGGCCCTTCTCGCCCGCGTCGGAGTCGGCCTTGACGCCGGCGATCAGCACGCCGCGCACTTCGGGCGCGATCTTGTAGGTGGCGCGCGCCGTCGTATCCAACGGGGCCAGGGTCAGGCCCAGGGCTTCGAACTTCTGGCTCTGGGGCTTGTCAGGCGTCGCCGGAGCGCCGCCGTCCTCGTTGTCGTTGTCATTGGCGCCCAGGGCGTCCTCGGCCGGGCGGACACCCGACTTGACCTCGACCGTGCGGGGCTTGCCGCCGCGCAGGATCGACAGGCGGATGGAATCGCCTGGCTTGGCCTTGGCCACTTCGCGGGTCAGCTCCGAGCCGCTCTTGACGTTGACGCCATTGACGGCGGTCACGATGTCTTCCGGCATCAGGCCAGCCTTGGCGGCGGGCGCGCCCGCGACCAGCTCGGCGATGATGGCGCCCTTCACGTCGGGCATGCCCTGGGCTTCGGCCATCTCTTCGGAGAAGTCCTGGATGTTGGCGCCGATATAGCCGCGCACGACCTTGCCGCCGGCGATCAGCTGCTTGGCGGTGGCTTCGGCTACGTCGGCCGGAATGGCGAAGCCGATGCCGACCGAGCCGCCCGTCGGCGAGAAGATCGCCGTGTTGACGCCGATCACGCGGCCGAAGATGTCGAAGCTGGGACCGCCCGAGTTGCCCCGGTTGATCGGCGCGTCGATCTGGATGTAGTCGACGAACCGCGACGAGCTGTCGCCCAGGTCGCGGTTATAGGCCGAGATGATGCCGGCCGTGGCGGTGCCGCCCAGGCCGAAGGGGTTGCCGATGGTGATGACCCAGTCGCCGACGCGCGGCTTGGCCTGGTTCTCGAAATCGACATAGGGGAAGGCCGCGCCCTTGGCCTTGGGATCGGTGACCCGGATCACCGCCAGGTCGGTGCCTTCGTCGCGACCAACGACGGTGGCCTTCAGCTGGCGGCCGTCCTTCATGACGACATTGATCTCGTCAGCGTCGGCGACGACGTGGTTGTTGGTGACGATGTAGCCGTCGGCCGAGATGAAGAAGCCCGAGCCCGAGGACTGCTGCTTGGGCGCGGCGGGGGTGTCGTCTTCACCTTCGGCGCCCGGCTTCTGGCCGCGCGGCACGATGTCGAACCCTTCCAGGCCCGGGATGCGCAGGCCGCGCGAGGGGCTGGCCTTGGACGTCACATCAATCTGGACGACGGCCGGGGAAACCTTCTCGAAGATGTCGGCGAACGACATCGGGGCGCCGGGCGGCGGCGCGAAGGACGGCGCGGCGGCCGTGGAGACACGGATCGCGGCCGGAGTCTCGGCCGCACCGGCCGTACCCATCCGCATGCCCATGCCCGCCAGAGCGGCGGCGGCGACGCCCGCGCCGGCAACGGCGCCCACAATGAAACCCGACTTCCTAGCGGTCATCTCTTGTCTTTCCTCACCCGCGACGCAGTGCGCCGGGACCTCTTCATCCTCGGCGCCCGGCGCAGAGAACGTGCTTCGCAGAAGAACCTAGTCGTGATGGCGTAACGCGCAATGGTTCTCGAATTATCTTTGCGTCACGCCGGAGGTGCTTCTTGCGGCGTCTTTTCGGCGCAATCGTGGCCTTTGTCTTCAAGCAGGGCCGCAAGCCGCGCTTCCTCTTCGGAAGACAGGCCGTCAGTCTCGTCCGGTTCGCCCGCGCCGTCTTCGCGCCGCCGCCGCAGAAGCGTCGCCATAAGCCCTCCGCCGATAGCCAGAATCCCCAGGGGAGCCAGCCACAGCGCGACATTGCCAGGCGAAAACGGCGGCTTGAGCAGAACAAACTCGCCATAGCGCGCCACCAGAAACGCGCGGACCTCGCGATCGCTACGCCCCTTGGCGATCTCCTGCCGGACGATTCGCCGCAGGTCTGCAGCGAGGTCGGCCTGGGAATCGTCGATCGACTCGTTCTGGCAGACCAGGCAGCGCACTTCACGGAACAGCACCCGGGCGCGAGCCTCCTGCGCCGGATCGGGCAGGCGTTCGTTCGGTTCGGACGCGGCGGCCATGCAGGCGATGGCGGCCAGGGTGACGAACAGCGCCCGCAACCGCTTCATGCCCGAGCCTCCGACGCCTTGCGCCCGACGCCCAGCCGCAGCCGGCGGTCAGACAGCGACACCGCCCCACCGATCGCCATCAGAAGCGGGCCCAGGAAGATCAACCGCACCCACGGATTGACGTAGGCGCGCACGAGCCAGGCGGGCTTGCCGCCCTCCCCGGCCCGGCGCTCGCCCAGCACGATGTAGAGATCGTCCAGGCCCTTGGGGCAGATGTGGACCTCGGAAGTGGTCTGGCCGCCGGTGGGATAGAAGCGGCGTTCGGGCTCAGCCTTGCAGACCACCCGGCCGGCGGCGTCGGTGATCCGCACCAGGCCGCGTTCGGCCAGATAGTTGGGACCCTCGACCGTGCCGACATCGGTCAGGGTCAGGGTATAGGCGCCCAGCTTGAACGACTGGTTCAGGCTCAGGGCCTGGGCCTGCTCGACCCGCCAGGCGGTCTCGAACGAGGCGCCCAGCACGAAGACACCCATGCCGGCATGGGCCAGGGTCGTGCCCCAGGCGCCGCGCGGCAGGCCGACGGCGCGGCGCCAGACCTCGGCCATCGGGGCGCGCAGGAACTTCAGGCGTTCGGCCAGCTCGACCAGCGCCCCGCCGATCAGCCAGAAGCCCAGGGCGACGCCGGCGCTGGCCAGGGCCTTGCGCGGGGTGACCACGGCATAGGCGACCAGCCCCAGCAGGGCGGCGGCGGCCAGGGCCACCCACAGCCGGCGCATCACCGCCGAGGCGTCGCCGCGTTTCCAGGCCAGCAGCGGTCCGGCCGGCAGGATGGCCAGGGCCAGCAGCATCAGCGGGGTGAAGGTCAGGTTGAAGAAGGGTGGTCCCACCGACACAGCCTCGCCGTCGATCGCCTCGCGGATCAGCGGATACAGGGTGCCCAGCAGCACGGTGGCCGTGGCGGTCGACAGCACAATGTTGTTGAGGACGATGGCGCTCTCGCGGCTGACCGGAGCGAACAGGCCGCCGGAGTTCAGGGCGGGCGCGCGCAGGGCGAACAGCAGGAAGCCCGCGCCGGCGGCCACGCCCATCATGATCAGCAGCAGCACACCCCGGGTCGGATCGACGGCGAAGGCGTGGACCGAGGTCAGTACGCCCGAGCGCACCAGGAAGGCGCCCAGCATTGAGAAGGTGAAGGCCGCCAGGGCCAGGAAGGCGGTCCAGCCCGGCAAGGCGCCGCGCTTTTCCATGACGATGGCCGAATGCAGCAGCGCCGCGCCGATCAGCCACGGCATGAAGCTGGCGTTCTCGACCGGATCCCAGAACCACCAGCCGCCCCAGCCCAGCTCGTAATAGGCCCAGAAGGCGCCCAGCGTGATGCCGATGGTCAGCAGGCTCCAGGCCGCCAGGGTCCAGGGTCGAACCCAGCGCGCCCAGGCCGCGTCGATGCGGCCGTCGATCAGCGCGGCCATGGCCAGGCTGTAGACGACCGAGAACCCGACATAGCCGGCGTAGAGGAACGGCGGATGCACCGCGAGCGCCCAGTCCTGCAGCAGCGGATTGAGCGAGCGTCCCTCGATCGGCACATCGCCGAGCCGGGTCATCGGGTTGGACGCGAAGACGGTATAGGCCAGGAACATCACGCCCAGAGCGCCTTGCACCGCCACCGCATAGGCCCGCAGCCGGGGCGGCAGGCTGGCGCCGAACAGCGCCATGGCCGCGCCATAGCCGGTCAGGACCAGGCACCACAGCAGCATCGAGCCTTCGTGGCTGCCCCAGGCGCCCGCCACCTTGAACAGCAGCGGCTTGTCCGTGTGCGAGTTGGCCGCCACGTTGGCGACCGAAAAGTCAGAAGTCACAAAGGCCCAGACCAGGCAGGCGAAGGTGATGGCCGTCGCCCCGAACGCGCCCAGGGCCGCGCCCCGGCCAGCGCCGGCCAGCATCGGCGCGCGCCGCACGCCGGCCATGGCCGAAAGGCCGGTCTGGGCGACCGACAGGATCAGGGCCAGGATGAGGGCGAAAGCGCCCAGTTCAACGGTCATGGGGCGGTCTTGCCCTCATAGGCCGGCGGGCCAGCGCCCTCGCCGCGCCATTCGCCCTGCTCTTTGAGGGCCTTGGACACTTCGCGCGGCATGTAGCGCTCGTCGTGCTTGGCCAGGACCTGCTTGGCGATGAAGACGCCGCGCTCGTCAAACGCCCCCTGCGCCACGATCCCCTGTCCTTCGCGGAACAGGTCAGGCAGGTCGCCATGGAACTTCACCCGGGCCGTCGACTTGTGGTCAGCCACCACAAACTCAACGTCGCCACCGGGGTGCTTGATCACGCTGCCGGCCTGCACGAGGCCGCCCAGCTGGACCTTGCGGCCGGCCGGCACCTTGGCTTCCTGGGCCTGGGCGGGCGTGTAGAACAGCGAGATGGCGTCGCGCATGCCGTACAGCGCCAGACCCACGGCCAGGGCCAGCACGGGGGCGATGGCCAGCAGGATGGTCAGGCGGCGGCGCGCCTTGCGGGATTTCGGCCAGAAGCTCATTGGCTCTCCCCTTGGGGGGCGGACTTAGTTTGCTGCGGCGTCTGGGCGGCCTGGCGCAGGGCGGCCAGGACCTTTGGCTGGCTGGCGTAGCGCTGGCTGGCCGAGGCCAGGGCCGCGTCGCGCTTGGCGGTCTCGCCCAGCACCGCATAGGCCCGCACCAGCCGCACCCAGCCATCGGGATCGTCGGGCGAGGTCTTCAGGCGCGTGGCCAGGCCCTCGACCATGCCAGCGATCATGCCCTGGACCTGGGCGCTCTCCTCGGGCGCGGCCTGGGGAGCGGGAATGCCGCCGGCCGCCTCGACCTGGGCGATCTCGCGGTTCATCGCGCCGCGACGCGGATCATTGGCCGGCAGGCTGGCGGCCAGGGCGCGCCAGTCGGCAAGGCCGCCGGCCACGTCACCGTCGCCAATGCGGCCCCGGCCAAGATGGTAGCGGGCCGACAGGCTGTTGGGGTCGATCTTGAGGGCTTCGCGGAAGGCCAGCCTGGCGTCGGGGCCGACGTCCCCGTTCGCCTCGGCCACGAAGGTCTCGCCCAGCCCGGTCCACAGGTCGGCGCGCCCCGGGGCCAGACGCACGGCGCGGCGCAGGGCCTGCTCGGCGCCGGCCAGATCGCCCGAAGCGCTGCGGGCCAGGGCCAGATGCTTGAGGGGTTCGGCGTCGCCGGGGCGCTGGGCGGCGATGGTCTCCAGCACGGCGGCGATGCGCGGCGGATCCAGCTGGGCCGGATCGGTGGCGCGCCACTCCGCCACCCGCTTGGCGTAGGGTTGATCGTCAAAGCCGGGCGAGCCGATGAACACATAGACCGCCACGGCCAGCAGCGGCGCGACAGCGGCGGCGGTCACCGCCAGACGGCGCGATCCCCGGCCGTCGGGGGACCAGGTCTCTGCGGTGTCGGCGGCGGCCAGCAGGCGACGCGCCGCCTCGGCCCGCGCGGCCTTGCGCTCGGCCTCGTCCAGCAGGCCGCCTTCGGCCAGTCGGTCGATCTCGCCAAGCTGGCGTTTATGGGCGTCAAGATCGGCAGAGACGCCTTCGGCTGCGCCCGCGCGCGCCGCGCCGCGCAGTATCAGGGCGCCGGCCGCGGCCGACAGCCCGGCCGCCGAGATCCAGAAAGCGATCATGCGTCGCGTGTTAGCCGGGAATGCGCGCCGCCGTTAGCGAAAAAAGCGCTTAAGGGACCGATCAGGCCGCGATCGCGGCGGCGGCCCGGCGACGGACGATTTCGGCGGTCTTGTCGTCGCGGGTATGGGCGATGAAGGCGGCGGCGACGTCGAGATATTGCTGGGCCACGACGGGATCACCGCCCTCGCCGGTGCGGGCCGCGTACAGAACGTCCTCGATATACTGGTCCAGGCGGCTGTTGAGCTTTTCCAGCGCCTTGGCGCGCGTCGCGCCATAGCCGCTCTGGGTCGCGCACGGCCGCAGGTGTTCGATGAAGACCAGGATGGCGGTGGCGCGACGCACCAGCGCCTCGTCAGGCGACGAGGTCAGCTTGGCCACGCCCTTGCCGCCCTTCTTGCCCAGGATCGAGATCGGCTTGGTGGGCAGGGCCTCGCCCAGTTCCTTGTCGGCCGTGCTCATCCGCAGCTCGACGGCCTGGGCGATCTGCTGCTTGTACTTGCCCAGCCGGCGGCCCCAGGGGCCGTCCTTGGCGATGTTGACCGACTGCTCGAACTCGGTGACCTGCAGAGAGACGCGCTGGGCGGCCATCGCGGCCTCGCGACCCAGCTTCTCGCCCTTGTCCAGATCGAAGTCGCGGATCAGGTTGATCGCGGCGTCGATCTCGGCCAGCACCCGCTCGCCGAACGAGCTGACTTCCGACGAAGCCAGATAGCGATCGTTGGGCCGGTCCATGACCGCCGAGATGACGCGCAGGATCCGCCAGTCGTCGGGCAGGTGCGCGGCCAGCATGTCGAACATGCGGGCCCCGGAATCCTCGCGGATGGCGCAGGCGTCGCGATAGGCCAGGCGCGCGGCCGCGGCGCGCTCGCCGCTCATCCGGCTGACCCATTCGGACAGCTTGGGCAGGGCCGCGCGGACGATATGGCCGATCTCCAGACAGTTGATCAGCTCTTCGGTCACGCCAAGACCGCGGGTCGCGTCGAACACGTCCTGCTGCGGATCGCGCAGGCCATTGGCGGCCAGCCGGCACAGCTCGTCGAAAACCTCGGGCGCGCCCTGCTCCAGATCCCACGGATTGCACTTGGCGGCGGCTTCCTCGACGCGCTGCGGCGCCATGGTCTTCAGCGCCTTCCAGAGGAACGGAAGCACGCGCGGCGGAAAGGTGATCTGTCCGGGCCCCCGCACCGCGCACATCGGCACAATCGGAGACAGGACGTTGTTGCGGACGAAGCGGTCGGTGGTCTCGTCCTCGACCAGGCCGCGCACCTGCGCCAGGCCGCCCACGTCGCCCACGCTGGCCAGGGCCAGTTCGAGGCTGCGCAAGGCAGAGTCGGGCGCGGTTTCCACCAACATCCGAACGATCTGCAATTTATGCGCAGCGATTGCGGCCATGATCCCCCGCCGGATCACAAAGACCGACAGCGTCAACCATGTTGTCAACGAGGTTAAGACTTTCCGAAATCCATCAAAAAAGTCGGTGCTTTCAGCACGTCCCCGGATCGGGGAAAGGTCAAGGGCGCCAGAGGTTTAGAGGGACACCGCCGGACCCCTCGCAACACAACCTGTGCGACAATGCGTCGCTAGGTTTCCGACCTCGGAAGGTCCAGGCAAACGCGCAACCCGCCCAGGCTCGATTCACCAAGCGCTACCGAGCCGCCATAGGCCCTGGCCAGCTCGTCGACGATGGAAAGGCCCAAGCCAGAGCCCGGCGTATGCTCGTCCATACGTTGTCCTCGCTTGAGCGCGTCGACCCAGCGCTCCGGCGGCAAACCCGGGCCGTCATCCTCGACCACCAGGGTCCAGCGGTCGGGGCTGGTGGGGGTGGCGACGGCGCGGATCCTGCCCCTGCACCACTTTGCGGCGTTTTCCATGACATTGCCGGCCAGCTCCATCAGGTCCTGCTTCTCGCCCTGGAAGCACAGGTCCTCGGGGCAGCGCCAGTCGATTTCCACGCCCTTGTCCTGGAAGATCCGCTCAAGCGTCACGGCCAGCTCGTCCAGGATCGGCTCGACCGGCGTGCGCTCGCCGCTGGTCTGGGAGCGGGCGGCCGCGCGAGCGCGGCGCAGATGGTGGTCGACCTGCTCGCGCATCACGTCGGCCTGTCGCGACACCACCTCGGCCAAGCTCCCGGGCTGCTGACTGGCTTCGGTGATCATGACCGACAGCGGGGTCTTCAGGGCGTGGGCCAGGTTGCCGACATGGGTGCGCTGGCGCTCGACCACTTCCTGGTTGTGGGCCAGCAGCGCGTTCAGCTCGACAGCCAGAGGCTCCAGCTCTTCGGGATAGGTGCGAGTCAGGCGCTCGGCCCGGCCGCGCCGCACTGACGCCACTTCGCGCCGCAGCTGGAACAGCGGCGCCAGACCCACCCTGACCTGCACCACCACCGCCAGGATCAGGCCGCCGCCCAAAAGCAGCAGGGCCAGGGCGGTGATGCGGCCAAAGCGGTCGGCGTCGGCGTCGATGGGTGAGCGGTCCTCGGCGGCGATGAACACCACCGGATCGGCATAGCCCGGCAGTCGGGTCAGGATGGCGGCGGCGCGCAGCGGCTTGTCCTGTGGGCCGCGCATATCGAAATACAAGGTCTTGCCCGGCGCAGCGTCCAGCAGATCCACCTGCCGGGAGGCCACCATCAGGTCGGTGTCGAACAGCGAGCGCGAACGCTCGACCACCTTCAAGGCCCCATCAGGCGCGCGTCGTGAAATCGTCCAGTAGCGGCCGGAATAGGTGCGGGTGGCGCGGATATCGGTCAGGAACGGCGCCTTGAGCACGCCCTCCTCGACCGTGGAGCCGGCATAGAGATCGTCGGTCAGCACCGCCAGAGACTGGTCGAAGCGACGGATGGCGGCGTCGCGGAACTGGGCGGTCAGGAACACACCCGCCACCAGCAGCACCACCGCGTTCCAGACGACGGCCAGCAGCACCAGCCGACGAACCAGCGAAGGTCGGCGCAGGTCCAGCACCGCTTAAGCCTCCGCCCGGAGCATCACTCGGTCGCCTCGCCCTCCAGGGCGGTCAGGCGGTAGCCCAGGCCCCGCACCGTCTCGATGCGGTCGGATCCCAGCTTCTTGCGCAGGCGACCGATGAACACCTCGATGGTGTTGGAGTCACGGTCGAAGTCCTGATCGTACAGGTGCTCTACCAGCTCGGTGCGGCCGATCACCCGGCCCTGGTGCATGATCATGTAGTGCAGCAGGCGGTATTCCAGCGAAGTCAGGCGAAGAGGCTCGCCATTGACGCTGGCGCGGGCGGCGCGCGGGTCCAGACGCAGGGCGCCGCACGACAGGCTGGGCGCGGCATGGCCGGCCGAGCGGCGCAGCAGGGCGCGCAGGCGGGCCAGCAGCTCTTCGGTGTGGAACGGCTTGGCCAGATAGTCGTCGGCCCCGGCGTCGAAGCCGGCGACCTTGTCGCTCCAGGCGGCGCGGGCGGTCAGGATCAGCACGGGCGTGGCGACATTGCCGCGACGCCAGCGCTCCAGCACCGACACGCCGTCCACCTTGGGCAGGCCCAGGTCGAGGATCACCGCGTCATAGGGCTCGGTCTCGCCCAGGAACTGGGCTTCCTCGCCATCGGGCGCATGGTCGACGGCGTAACCCGCATCGGCCAGGGCCAGCTTCAGCTGGCGCGACAGGTCGGGATCGTCCTCGACGAGCAGGATACGCATGAACGAACGTCCTTAGTTGGCGCTGAGGATCTGGCCGGTCTCGGCGTCGACGATGAAGTCGATGCGACGGCCGTCGGTGGTGGCCCACCGGACCCGATAGTTGCGGCCCTCAAGCCCGGCGTCCAGCACCCGGCCTGGCGTGCGACGGCTGATCTGCTCGATCACCCGCGACAGCGGCACCAGTCGGCCGGACTGCACGCCGCCCCGCGCCTGGTCCGACTGGGCGCGCCAGTCGGCTCCCAGCGAATCCGGACGGCGTTGCGCCGACGCCGAACCCGGGAGGGTGGCGGCGAGCGCGGCGACGACGAGAAGGGCGCGGATCGGTTTCATACGCTCAGATATAAAGGGCGGCGGCTGAATGGAGACTGAACGGCCAGTATATGAACGGGGTGCGGCGCTCTGTCACGGCTGGACAGCATCATCCGGCAAATCGAACCCGCCCTGCCCTAGGCGGTTTCGCCCAGCGCCGCATTCAGCACCTTGATCTGCTGGTTGAGCGCTTCCAGTTGCTCCGGCGACAGGCCCGAGCGTTCCATCATCAGCTCGCCCAGGCATTTGCTGCGCTCCAGCGTGGCGCGACCGGCCTGTGTCAGGCGCACCTGAACCTGGCGCTCGTCGATCTTGCTGCGCTGGCGCTCGACCAGGCCGGCCTGCTCCAGGCGCTTGATCGGCGGGGTGACCGTGCTGGATTCCAGCGACAGCCGCTGGGCGATCGCGCCCACCGTCATGCCATCGTCCTCGCCCAGCACGTTCAGCACCAGATACTGCGGATAGGTGATCCCCATCGCATCCAGCATGGGCTTGTAGGCGCGATTGATCGTCATGCTGGTGGCGTACAGCGTGAAGCAGATCTGGTGGTCCAGCGGAACGGGCAATGGTGCTCTCCCTACGCTCGCTTCGGTTTCTCCCGGTTCCATACCACAAGAAATGATATCGCGATAAAGAAAGTGCTGGACACGCGGTCACAGGCGCCTTAGCCATATCGATATCGCGATAACGAATATCGCAGCATCAATCTGAAGAGGGACCTGAAGATGAGCCAGTCGAACAACCAAGCCTCGCGTCGCAATGTGATGACCGCCGCACTGGGCCTGACCGCGGCCGCCGGCCTGATCGCCGCCGCCCCGGCACAGGCCGTAGCCAAAACCGCCGCACCGAAGAGCGCGGGCAAAACCACCCAGGGCAGCGGCTTCGTCGTCACCCAGGACGGAACCCAGATCTTCTACAAGGACTGGGGTCCCACGACCGCCCAGCCGGTCGTGTTCCACCATGGCTGGCCGCTGAGCAGCGACGACTGGGACGCCCAGATGCTGTTCTTCCTGGGCCAGGGCTACCGGGTCATCGCCCATGACCGCCGCGGCCACGGTCGCTCGACCCAGACCGATGTCGGCAACGAGATGGACACCTACGCCGCCGACGTCGCCGCCCTGGCCGCGCACCTGAACCTGAAGAACGCCATCCACGTCGGCCACTCCACGGGCGGCGGCGAGGTGGCCCGCTATGTGGCGCGCCACGGCGGCAATGGCCGCGTCGCCAAGGCCGTGCTGATCGGGGCCGTGCCGCCGATCATGCTGAAAACCCCGGCCAATCCCGGCGGCCTGCCCCGGGAAGTGTTCGACGGCTTCCGCGCCGCCCTGCTCGCCAACCGCGCCCAGTTCTTCCAGGACGTGCCGGCCGGCCCGTTCTTCGGCTTCAACCGCCCGGGCGCCAAGGTCAGCCAGGGCCTGATCGACAACTGGTGGCGCCAGGGGATGATGGGCGGCGCCAAGGCCCACTACGACTGCATCACCGCCTTCTCGGAAACCGACTTCACCCAAGACCTGAAGGCGATCGACGTGCCGGTGCTGCTGATGCACGGCGATGACGACCAGATCGTCCCCATCGCCGACAGCGCCCTGCTGGGCATCAAGCTGCTGAAGAAGGGTGAACTGAAGGTCTATCCGGGCCTGCCGCACGGCATGGCGACGACGCACGCAGAGGTGATCAACAAGGACCTGCTGGCGTTCTTCAAGGCGTAAGGGTCAAGCTCTGAAATCTTGTCATCCCGGACGGCCTGGCCGATCCGGGATGACGTGATTCAAAACGCCAGCAGAGCCTTCAGCTTGGCGCGCACCTCGGAAAGCACTTCTGGCGGCGCGACGCCCTTTCGCGTGGCGCGACGAGCGACCCAGTCCAGGCTCTTCACCTGATCCGCCAGAACCGCGCTCTCCTCGCCTGGTATAACAACCTCGAAAACGTAGCCTTTAACCCGACTGGTCATCGGACAGCAGATCATCATGCCGCGCTTGCCATTGTAGCTGGACGGAGACAGCACCAGAGCGGGTCGATGGCCCGCCTGTTCATGACCGGCCTGCGGATCAAACTGAAGCCAGACGATATCGCCGGCCTCGGGCACGTAACGCCCGGTCACCAGACTTCTTCGCCCACCGGAGCACCAAAGTCGGCATCGTCAGGGAAGGTCTCAGGCGTCATTCGCGCCAGAAGATCGCCAAGGTCGTAACCCGGCGCGCGGATCGGCTCGATGATGATCCGGCCATTCTCTTCGCGCACGTCCACCGCCTGATCGACGCTGATCGCGGCGGCCGCCATCACCGTCGCCGGAATACGGACCGAGGCGCTGTTGCCCCACTTCTTGATCAAGACCTGCATGGCGTGAACCTCGGATGTAGTGGACAGGCTCTCACATGTATCGACAAATGTCGATACACTTGAATGGCCAGCTTATCTCGAAAGATCCATCCGCAGCGTGGCGCCGATCTGATCCCGCCATCGCGCATCCACCCCGGCGGCGTCGGCGAAGGCCGGCCACCGCAGGACAGCCTCCCGCACTTCATCGAAAATCCGGCCGACATGGCCGCGACTGATCGAGGCGGTCTTCGCACAGGCCTCCAGATCAGCGACGTCGAACCCGTCCCGCTTGCCGTTGATCGACATCTGATGGCGCGACGTCCACTCGCCGTCAGGATTGTAGCTCCAGGTGATGTCGAAGGCCGGCGACAGCCGCCAGGCGCCGGAGCGATCCATCAGGAAGGCGATGTTCTTGACGTGGTCGTCCTGGTTTCGCGCCAGTACGTTGAAGACCATCCGCCGGAACTGCTCTTCCAGCTGCGCCATCGACAGCCCCATCCGCCGCATCGTGAACAGGGCCTGCTCATAGGAATTGGCCAGCGGGTCGTTGAAATCCAGATGGGCGATGGCGGCCAGCGACTGCATGTGCAGCTTGCCGCCGCCCTCCAGCCGGTCGAACCGCCTTGTCATGAAATGCCGGCGCCCGCCCTCTTCCAGCAGTCGGCTTTCGGCGACAGTGATGCCCGCCGCCGCCGCCATCTGTCCATAGGCGTGCTCGACCGCGCCATAGCCCATGGGGTCAGCCAGCTCCTTGTCCTTGTTGCCGGAGACCCCGTCGAACTTCAGCAGCCAGTAGCCAAAGCCCGCGCCGGCCTCGACCTGACCGGAGCGCACCTCGTTGGACGCCGGGTTCCAGGCGATCACCGCCTTGGCCCGCGCCCCGCCGGCCGAGGTGCCGACGCTGAGGATGTCGCGCAGGGCGTCGGCCTTGTCCTCGTCGGCGAACGAGGCGCGCAGGTCGTGGCGATGGGTCAGCACTTCGGAGGCCAGAGAGACCAGGGCCTCGATATCGATCCTGCTGGAGACCCGGCGGCGCGGCCCCGCCATCGGCGAGAACTCCAACGCGCCCATGCCCCGGCGTCCCGTGTAGCAAAGACGCTCGACGGCGTTGAAGCTTTCGGGGCTGCGGCCCTGCGTGGCCAGCCAGGCATCGATCAGCACATTGCCGTACCGGTCAGGCAGGGCGTCGGCCAGCATGCCGGGCAGGCCATGGAAACTTCGAGCCGGCAGGTCCGGAAAGCTGAACACGCCGGGCCCCAGCGGCATCATGATCGGGGCCACCTCGACGCCGCTGCGAACGAAGGCGGGCTCGTAGGCGAAGGCCGCCGTCTCGGCGCCGTCCTCCAGCGACACCGCGCCGATACGGCTGCCCCACAGGCGAACCTCGGCGACGGTGGTCATTTTTCATCGCCCCACACCCAGGCCGCGCCGCCGGGCTCGGCGACCCCGGGCGAACGCGAACCGCGCACGCGGGTGCGGCGGGCCTTGGCCTGGCTCAGCAAGTCCAGCGGATTGACCGGCGTTTCGGGCAGCAGCCGCTCCAGCCCCTCCAGCCTGCCCAGGGCGCGCAGGCAGCGCACCAGATTGGTCACCTGGGCCGAGGCGCCGTCTTCCAGGCGCTCCACCGTACGCTTGGACACGCCCGCGGCCTGGGCCAGCTGGGCCTGGGTCAGGCGCTGCTCCAGCCGGGCCGCGGTCAGGCGCTGGCCCATTTCGGCCAGCACCGCGTCATCGGAAAGGAGAGCTTCAAATTTCATAAGTCGCCTCTTGTGGCGATATATATCGGAATTTGTCCCTATATCGTCAAGTTTGCCGATACAGAAAAATCAATATCGTTCTTTCATATTCGCCAAATCTGCCGACTATGAGCCATACACCCCCTCAAATCGCCAAGAGTGACGATAAAGTGAGAAGCGTTTGGCCTACTTCCGCTTCGGCGCGTACGGCTTCTGGTCCCGCCAGGCCTGCGCGAACTTCTCCAGGTCGCTGTCGGGCTCGTCTGGCAGGGTCACCACCAGCCGGGCCAGCAGGTCGCCGCGCTTGCCCTTGGCGTCGGCCAGACCCCGGCCCTTCAGGCGCAGGGTCGCGCCGCTGTTGGAGCCCTTGGGCACGGCCAGCATGACATTGCCGTCGGGCGTGGGGGCCTCAATCTTGCCGCCCAGCACCGCGTCGGGCACCGAGACCGGCAGGTCCATGACCAGGGTCTCGCCCTCACGGCGATAGATGGCGTGGGGTTTGATGGTCAGCTCGATCAGGGCGTCGCCCTGGCCGCCGCGTCCCGGGCTGCCCTGGCCCTTCAGGCGCAGGGTCTGGCCTTCCTGGGCGCCGACCGGGATGGTCACATCGATCGTGCGGCCGTCCGAGAAGGCCACGCGCTTCTTGCCGCCGCGAATGGCCTCTTCCAGGTCGATGTCGAGGCGGGCCTTGATGTCGGCGCCGCGCGGCGAGAAGCCGCCGCCGCCCGCGCCGCCGCCAAACCCGCCGCCGCCCCGGGCGCCGCGGCCCAGGATGTCGCCGAACAGGTCGCCCAGGTCGATCTCGGGACCGTCAGCGCCGCCGCCGCGCGACTGGAAGCCGCCCCGGTTGAAGCCGCCCGCACCGAAAGGACTGCCGCCCGCCCCGCCGAAACCGCGCATGGTCTCGCGGCCGTCGGCGTCGATCTCGCCGGCGTCGAACTTCTTCTTCTTGGTCGCATCGCCCAGGATGTCGAAGGCGGCGCTGACCTGCTTGAAGCGTTCCTCGGCGGCCTTGTTGCCCGGATTGGTGTCCGGATGGAACTGCTTGGCGAGCTTGCGGAACGCCTTGCGGATCTCGTCCGTCGTCGCGGTCCGGGAAACGCCAAGTTCCTGATAGGGGTCGCGCGCCAAGGAAGGTCCTCGAGTGTGATTGGATCAGTCCGCCCTCACTTAGGCCATTCGCGGCGGCGCACAAGCGCAATGTTGCATTATTATCACAGCAACCTTGTCGTCGGCGCGCCCCAGCCCAGGCTGGCCGAGCCCTGAGCCACCTCGACGGTCAGCGCCCCGGCCGCCCCCGCCGCCAGATCGGCGACGCGCATGGCGGCGGTGTGGATGAAGGCCGGCGCGGTCAATTCCACCTCGCGCACGACGACCGCGCCGTTCAGCACCCGCAGGCGCCAGGCTTCGGCGGCCTCGCTGAGCGGAACCTCGCCCTCCCAGACATCGCCGCCCAGCCGGTCACGGCGGATCCAGCTGACCAGGCGATCACCGCCCGAGACCCGCACCCGCAGATGCGTTGGGGCAAGCGGACGCAGGGCCCGGCCGCGCCAGGTCATAGCGACCTCGCTCATGGCCGCTCCCGAAGGCGGACCGCCGGCCGGCGCGGCCCGCACGATCAGCGGGACGCCGCGCTCGAAGGGCGCGACCTCCAACCGGGCCAGGGCTTCATCCAGCAGGACCACCGGCGCGCCCGCCGGGATCATCGCCTCGCCCGCCGCGCCGTCGCGCTGGCCGCGCAGCAGGCCCGACAGGGTCCAGACATCTTCGGCGACGATCTGCGCCGTGGTGAAACCGATCACCTCCCACTCGCCCGAAGGCGCCAGCACCGCCAGGGCGTTGTCGCCGGCCAGCACGGCGGCCAGCGTGCGACTGGCCGGGGTCGCGCCTTCCAGGCGCACGGTCAAGCGGCCGGCGCGGTCCAGCCGGTGCGGCGAGGCCGGCGGCAGGTCGGTCATCGTCTCGCCAAGAGTGGCGGGCGTGGCGATACGGGCGCGGACCTTCAGGGTGTCGAGATCGCCGCCGGCATGGATGTCGAACGGTCGCCACGGCTCGGCGGCGACGGCGACCCACGGCCGGGCGTCATCACTACTGGCCGGCAAGTCGAGCACCCGCAGCACCGGCGGCCCCACGGGCTCGCGGGGCGGCGCGGGTGTCCAATCGATGCGTCCGTCCAGTTCTGAGCCGGCAGGCACCGGCGCCAGCGTCACGCGCGGATGCTCGTCCAGATCCACCCGCGCCACGCGCCAGGTCTCGTCGGCGAAGGTCACGCGATCGCCGGCCTCCAGCCGCAGGGCGGCCAGGGGCGAGAGGTGGACGACGGTCTCGCGCCGCGCCGACGCCGAGCCGTTCAGCATGCGACGTCCGGCCCGTTCCGCCTCGGCCGGCGCCATGACGATCGGCGCGTCGGCGTCGGCCGTCCCCTGCCCGTCCTCGCGGCGGACGATCAGGGCCCCGGTCTGGTAGTCGCGGCCGGCGTCGATGAAGCGCAGGCGCAGGGCCTGGGCGGGATCGACCAGCGCGCGGCTGGCGGTCGCGGCGGCGGGACGATCCTCGGGCCAGGCCAGGTCGGCGTCGTCGAGCGCGGCGTTGGCCAGACCGGTGTGCGCGATCAGCCGCGCCGCCCCGCCCCGTTCGACGGCGTCAAGGCCGAAGGCGGCGGTCAGGGGCGCCAGGGCGTCGCGCAGCCGCATCGGCCGGTCGACCACATAGCCCACCACCGCCCCGCTGGCCTCGCCCGGATCGAGCGTGACATCAGCCCGCGCGCCCAGGGCCGCGACCAGCTCGGCCAGCGGCGCGACGCCGGCGCGGCCGTTCAGCCAGTGGCCCAGCGGCCAGTTGGGACCGTCGCTCCAGACCTTGGCGCGGGCCGGGAAGTCCGGAAAGGGCCGGGCGTCCCAGCACCAGGCGCTGGCCGCTTCGATCATCGGGCCGCCATAGGACGGCGAAAGCGGATTGGCCTGCGGATCGGCCAACCAGTCCAGCACCGCCTCCAGCATGCGCCTCTGGCCGAACTCGTCGCGGGCGCCGGTGGAATAGGGCGGCAGGTGGCTCTCGGCGCTCTTGGGATCAACGAACAGGTTGGGCGAATTGGCGCCCTTGTCGACGGCGGGACAGCCGAACTCGGTCAGGCGGATCGGCTTGGAACGCGGAACCCAGGCCGTGGGCGTCGCCGAGCGCACCCCGGCGGGCCGATCATGATGAGGTTGTGACCACCAGCTCTTCAGATCCTTGGGCCGGAACATCCACGCTTCGCCATGGGCCCCGTCGGTGATGGCCGTGCGGACCTGGGCGTCGCGGTCGGTCTGGCTGGCATAGTACCAGTCAAAGCCCTCGCCGCCGGTCAGACGGGCGCGCAGATAGGCCGGGTCGTGCGGTCCCTCGAAGCCGGCCGCCGCATCCAGATGATCCTCGCCGTCGCGCCAGTCGGTGACCGGCGGATAGAAGTCGACGCCGACGAAATCGATCGCCGGGTCGGCCCAAAGCGGATCGAGATGGAACACCGCATGGCCGCCGCCCGGCTGGTGGCCGAAATACTCGCTCCAGTCGGCGGCGTAGCCGAGCTTGGTCCCCGCCCCGACCATGCCGCGCACATCGGCCGCGAGCGTCCTGAGGGCACTCACCGCCGGATAGCTCCCGCCCGCCCCGCGCACCGTGGTCAGGCCGCGCAACTCCGAGCCGATCAGGAAGCCGTCCACGCCGCCGGCCAGCTGGGCCAGCCGCGCATAGTGCAGGATCATCCGCCGGAAGCCCCAGCCGCTGCCCGAGAAGCTGGGCAGGCCCTCGCTCTCGCCCACCTGTGCCGGCGTCGCGCCGCCAAAGAAGGCCGCGACCTGCGACGCCGCCGTCGCCCCGCCATCGGGCGAGCCCGCCTGACCCGGCGCGGGATGGCAGGTGATCCGACCGCGCCACGGATAGGCCCCCTGCCCCGCGCCGCCATACGGATCAGGCAGGCCTGATCCCTCCGGCACATCCATCAGCACGAACGGATAGAGGGTCACCTTCAGCCCCCGCCGCTTCAGCTCCGCGATAGCCTGCAGCACCGAGCGGTCGGATGGCGTGCCACCATAGGCCGGGCCGCCGTCGTGAAGTGAGATGACGTGAGCGTCGCCGCGATCCACGCCGCCCGCACGCCATTCATGAGGGATCGTCGCCTTGAACGCCTGATCGACGCCCGGCCTGATCTGGCACGACCCGCAGCGCAGGTCGGTCCCGAACCACGACACCACCAGGGTCACATGATCAACCTGCGGCAGCTGCGCCTGCAGCTGGTCCAGCGACACGGCCAGATCGGGGCGCCCCTCGGCGTTGTTGACATTTTCGGCCGTGGTGCGGGTGATGCCGTCGCGGCGCAGCACGGCGTCGGTGGCGTAGACGAACTCGCCCGCCCCGGGGATCAGGCACACGCCCTTCAGCCGCGCCTCCAGACCCGTCGACGAACCGGGCCGGCGAAACACCTCGAACGACAGCTGCGGCGGGCGATTGCCGAACGCCTCCAGCGGCAGGTCTTCGAACACCACATAGGCCAGGCCGCGATAGGCCGGCGCGGCGCCCTCGACAGCCTCAATCAGCGGGTCGGGCGCCTGGTCCTCGGTTCCCCGGTGCAGGCGCATCGTCACCCCGGCCGTGTCCATCACCTTGCCGTCGGCCCAGACCCGGCCGATCCCGTCGATGGGCCCCTCGCCCACCGCCACGGCGAACGACAGGCTGTAGGCGTAGCTGGTCGTCTTCTGGCCCTTGCTCCCGCCGACCCGGCCCTCGATCCGCTTTTCGCGAAACCGCGCGGCCCAGATGACATGGCCACCCACACGGCCCCGCCCGAACACGCACGGGATCGCCGCGCCCTCGGCGGCGCCGGTGACCCGCAGCTCGGGAATGCGCGGCCCCAGCTGGCGGGCCGGCGACAGGGCGCCGAGCACCGCATTGTCGGCCGCCCGGCCCAGCATCGCGCCGACGAAACCGCCGACGGGACCGCCCAGGGCCGCGCCGACGGAAGAGAGGATCACCTGGGCCATCTAGGGGGCTCCGTTATCTTGGGTCGGAGAGGGAAACCGAAACGCCGCCACCAGCCGCTCGCGCCACCACCGCCCCAGCCAGCTCTCGACGCAGGCGCGGCCCCAGTAGGCGTGGATCATGCGGTCTTCAGCCGACAGGATCGCGCAGTGCTTGGCGATGGCGCCGGGCTCCATGCGGAAGACCAGCACGTCGCCTGGACGGGCGTCGGCGAGGCGCAGCGGGACCAGCCAGCGGCCGAGCGCCTCCAGCAGGATTTCGCGGTCGCCCAGCTCGGCCCAATCCGGACGGTAGGGCGGCGGAGTTTCGGGCTCGGCGCCGTGCAGGGCGCGCCAGACACCCCGGATCAGACCCAGGCAGTCGCAGCCGACGCCGCGCAAGCTGGCCTGATGGCGGTAGGGGGTGCCCAGCCACTGGCGGGCGAGGGTGAGGACCCGATCCTCGATTTCAACAAGCTTGTCATCCCGGCCGCAGCGAAGCGGAGAGCCGGGACTCAGGGGCCAAGGCAGTGCGGTTGCCCCTGGGTCCCGGACAGCGCCTGCGGCGCTTCCGGGATGACAAGGAAACTTGGTGGACGGCACAGTCACCGCCGCCCCCCGTCGTGCCGCTCGCCCTCGGACGGATACAGCGTCAGGAAGTCCTCGCCCGGCATGGCGGGAAAGCCCCGGAAATTGACCCCATTGGCGAAGCTGTCGACGCAGGTCCGCCAGCGCTTGTCGCAGACCGCGCCAGACCCCGCCGACACCCCGCAGCGCGCGTCGCCGAACACCGCGTCGCACAGCCGGCCGAAGGTGCGCCCCGCCACCCGGTCGAGGGCGGCCAGCGGCCCTTCCAGCTCAGCGGTGAAGGCCTGGCCCTCGCCGCGGAGTCTGGCGATGCGCGCGGTCCACAGGCGCACGAACAGGTCGGGCCGGCTCCAGTCCACGCGCAGGCAGGCCACCGACGCGCCGTCATAGAGCCCCGCCTCGATGTCCGGCGCCGTGACCGCCCCGTCGTCCAGCGCGCCCAGCGCGGCCGAGAGGCCCGGCGCGAAGCCGGCGCCGGTCTCGTGGGCGCCGGCGGTCCAGCCGGTGGCGGCGCGACAGGTCACGCCCTCGACCAGCAGATCGCGGTCGTGATCGGTGAAGCCCAGCACCACGGCGTCGCCCCGGGTCAGGATCCAGGCATGGCAGAGGCTGGCCGCGCCGCTGTCGAGGCGAGCGGCCAGTTCAGCGGGAACCGCGCGCATCAGGCCCGCACCTCGACCAGCGGACAGGCGGTGATCCGCGCCGCGGCGAAGCCTTCCATCTGCAGGTCCAGCCGGTCGATGTCGAAACGCACCGGCGTGTCGAACTCGAACCCGGCGCTCACCGCCGCGCCGACGGCGGGCGCGGCGACCAGGGTGACGAGACCCGTGGCGAGCTCGACCGTGAAGGCGGCCGGGGCCAGGGCGACGCCGGCGACCGCGACCTTCACCGTGCCGGCGACCGGTTTGGCGATCGTGCGGATCGCGACCTCGGGCGCGCCGCCATAGGCCTTGACCAGCTGGAAGGTCTTGCGCGCGCCGTCGCCGGTCCCGATGGCCTGGTCGGTCGCCGCCGGCTGGGCCGACGGAACGCACGACTTGAAGTCCGTCGGGTCGCGAAAGCGGAACCCGTGCAGCCGCCCGCGCCGGGCCTCGAAGAAGGCGACCAGCTGGGCCGCCTCGTCCAGCGGTCGGGCGGCGGTGGCTATCAGATAGCGGCGGCGTCCCTGGGCCCACGGGCTGGAGCGGCGTTCGTGGCCCGAGGCCAGGGTCACCACCTCGGTGCGCCGCTCGACGCCGCCCGTGCAGCCGAAGGCCAGCCGCGCGGGCAGGCGGATATCGTGGAAGGCGCTCATCGGCGGCTCCTGGGTTTTGGGGTGTGGATGGGTGGGGCCGGCGCCGCGGACGGGGCTAAAGGCCAAAGGCGGCTGTCATCCCGCCCCAGCCTTGGCGCGAGCGCGCAGCGCGAAGATCCGGGACCGACGCCTGAGCTCAGCGCTTCCGGCGGTCCCGGATCCGCGCCCGGCTATCGCCGGACTTGTCCGGGATGACAGCCTTTGTAGAGGGCTGTTCCCGGGCGGTTACCCTGCCCTGCGGGAGAAGAGCGCCGAGGGCGCGGAGGAAGCAGGCCCCGATTAAGTCTGCGTCATGACCCGCTTTTCACTTCTTGCGCGGCCCCCCCGCCCTTACGTATGGGGACAAGAACTGGAGACCGTCATGGACTGGAAGAACCTGTTTTTCTCGGCTGAAGGCCGCATCGGCCGTCAGGCGTTCTGGATCGGCTGGCTGTGCCTGCTTGGCGCGAACGTCGTGGCCGGCTGGGTGCCGTTCTTCGGTTGGGCGCTGTCGCTGGCCTCGATCTGGTGCTCGATCTGCATCCACACCAAGCGCCTGCACGACATGGGTCAGACCGGCTGGTGGCAGGTTCTGCCCTGGGTGTTCGGCCCGATCCTGGTGTTCGGTTCGGCCATCTCGATCGGCGTCTCGGCGGCCCTGGCGGCCATCGGCAACGGCGAGCCGGACCTGGCGGCCATCGCCGCCCTGGGCGGCTTCTTCATCTCGCTGTTCGTCGCCTTCGCGGTGTGGCTGGCCTTCACCCTGTGGGTCGGCTTCAGCACCGGCCAGGCCGGCGACAACAAGTACGGCCTGGCGCCGACAACGGCGGTGGCGATCTAGGAAAACCCCCTTCCCCCTTTGATGGGGGAAGGGTCGGGGATGGGGGTGACAGCCCTTCCGAAACGGGCGCGGCCTGCGTGAAATCCGCCGCCGCATCACCCCCAACCCTGCCCTTCCCCCATCCGCCAACGGGAAGGGTTCTTCATAGAGATCGGAAG
>Ga0209023_10002485_pt1 | contig 22967 bp, 20 predicted proteins | sample LakOneMetagenome_FD_187468 | JGI IMG/M metagenome (GOLD analysis project Ga0209023, IMG submission 187468) | Freshwater and sediment microbial communities from Lake Erie, Canada (SPAdes) (version 2) | ecosystem: Environmental > Aquatic > Freshwater > Lentic | place: Lake Erie, Canada... | reverse complement strand
TGATCATCTAACAGCTTGGAACCACGGACGGCGCGCCAAGATCATCATTGATGAAACGCCTAACTTCATCACCGCAGTTCAGATTGATGAGAACTGGCTGTCGCACACACTCGCCGCTCTGAAATGGCAGCGGAGCGCACCCAAGGGCCTATACTTGGAAATGGAGCTTCTACTGAAGTCGATTACAGACACTCGGCATGATGCAAAGCATCGCCCCATCTCCGGTCTCGAGTTTGAACACATCGAGTACATTAACGTTGCAAAGATACGGGAGCACTTATCTTCAGTTGAGGACCGGGCCCTTACACTTGAATGCGGGCCCAACCACACCTTGTTGCGGCGTATCTGCAATCAGACCCTCTCAGCCATAGAAGTCATACAGATTAACGGATGGGCTTGGCTGAGCTATCGTGGACAGAGCGCACAAATAAATTCAGCAGCACTGCATCCATCGCTACGGAGTGGGTCAGGAGTTATTCTCGATGGAACGGCCATCTTTTACCCCGGCTATAATCTGCTTTCCCCACCAGCAAAAGTTATCAGCGCCCCGGCCAATGTTCGGAGCTACGACAACGTTACGCTTTATGTGGCGCGCGGTCATAAGGCCGGCAAAGCATACTTCAGTGATAATGCGCCGAAGCTATGGACACAGTACAGAGCAGCGATAGAGAGTAAGCTGCCGAACGCTGAGCGGGTCTTAATCTGCTCTCACAAGCAGTTCAGAGAAAAGGTGGATGTCACACCTTTGCCGCGAATTAGCTTCGCTCATTACGGGGATATTGATGGGCGGAACGATTGGAAGGATTACGAGGCTGTGGCATTGCTCGGCCTTCCCTATTTGGACGGAGCCACACCGACCAACATCGCGCAGTCCCTTCTTGGGCCACAGGCAAGCGAATGGTTACAAACACCAGCGCTTCGGCGTTCAGGTCAGTTTGACGACGTAGTAACGGCACTGCATCGCGGGCACATGTGCGCGAGTGCGGTGCAGGCCATTAGCCGTGTTCGTTGTCGTGCGGCGATTGACAGCTTGGGGCACTGTAGACCGGCGTCAGTTTTTGTCGCTCTACCGAACGGTGAGGATGGCGACGCGGTACTGTCCGCCATCATTAGAAGTATGCCGGGCGTACAAGTGACGCCATGGAAAGTAAATACGGCTAAACGTAAGCAACGTGCAGTTCCTGCAAGCGATGCTGTCGTACGTTTCTTCGTGACTGCCCCCACAAGCGTTTACACTAAGGCGCAAGTACGCGCGGCAACTGGCATTTCACCTACATCATTGGACCGAGTCATCCAACGATTGAACCGCGCAGCATCGGCGGAACGCCTACAATTCGACGACTTGCGCGTTACCTACTATCAACAACTTGGACAAGGAGCACAGTCATACTTTGTCAAAGCCTAGGCTTTGAGCGCAGCAGTAACTATACAGTCGGCACGATAACGAAAGCAGAGGCCGCTACGAGCGGCCTTTCGCGTTTCTGTACAGGCCTGCCATGTAGGAACGGACACCACGCTGAACGTTTCGTGAGCAATCGGCAGTGCGTAACTTGCAACGCCGCTAAAGCACGCCAGCGAGATCGCCTCAGGGGCCTTCGAGACCCTTCCTTCAGGATGCATAGGAATACTTTGCGTCGCACTGGCATGGCTCTCAGGAGTCGCGCCAGCCCCACGGAAGCGTTAGGCTGCGATCATCCCTACTTACGCGACTACATTGCCTGCCAGTTTCGCTTTGGCATGTCTTGGGAGCGTTATCGTCAATGGGAAGTGGATCATGTTAAGCCGTTGTCGTCGGCGAACACATTGAGTGAACTGATCGAGCTCTGCCACTTCAGCAATCTTCAGCCGCTATGGCGAAGCGAGAATTTGAGAAAGGGCGGGGCCTAGTGCTCCGCCCTCGAACACCCGCGCGCATCTGTCTTTATCGCATTCTAGCACCGGCACTAGGTCACCGCTGCAAGCGCGTCCTTACCCGCATCCAAGGTCATGGTGATCGAGTTCATGATCCGATGCGTTTCAAACAGGACTTTGAGTACGGACTGGTAGTGTTTCACATCGTCGAAAGACAGTGCACGGCCTTGGCGGTCCTTCAACCATTTCTGAGCGGGCTGATAGCCACCAATGAAGAAGTCCCATGAAACCTGTGAAACGCTGTCAAAGTACTGAGTTTCGTTAATCCAGACTTTGCCGCCTTCATATCGTGGCTTGCTCACCACCGCGTCGCCCTCTCCCTTGAATGAGAACGGGGTATTCCCAATCGCAGCGGGGTCCATAAGATGGAGGCGGCGCAGATTACTGCCCTTGTCGGAGAGTTGCCAAAACTCCTTCGCCGAAACTGGCCAAGGGATACGAGGAAAATCAATCTTCAGAAACTCAGCATAAGCTTTGCGATAAGCCGGGCAGTGCAGTACGCCATAAATGTAGTCGAAGACCGCCAACTCATCCGGCTTCCCAAGCTTGGGATCATCGGCGAGCGCCTGTATTTGTTTGAATAACTTCGGATCGAAGTTGATGCGTCGCCCTTGATCCAGGTCTGCTTCAGATGGGTACAGATAAAGCGGAAAGTGATAGGACTGAATGGTGCTTTCGCCAGTCTTCATTTCAGAAACTTTATCGACTGCTAGAAAGTGATTGACGGCTCCCGACTTATTTTGCCGCCCCACGACTAACGCAAAGTTTGGGCCGCCGATCATATGCCGCATCAAGCCATGCCTAGAATCTCCTCTAGGTATTATTCGGTTAATCCGACCTAGCGGGTAATAGGTGAAACGAAAATCAAGCGGGCGGTACGCTACTTCAATTATATCTTCATCCGCGCTTCCCGCGAAGTTCTGTCGTTGGTTTTCAACCTTCCAATCCGGCGTCTCTTTGATTTTGTATTTTTTAAGTAACGATGGCACGTCGAGTGTCTGAACGTCATGCACCATCGCGATTGCATCGCCCCGAGTAAAATTTGAAGTGATTAGAAGATTGTCCTTACGAAATTTTACGCCACTCCGTCCCTCGCCAAACAACTCTGTAATCTGGAATCCAGCTTCATAAGCGCCAGCGTCGCTAAAAACTTTATTGGCGAAAAAATGATAGACGTCATTTTCTGGTACTTGCACAAACGGCACCGTCGAAAGTCGGCCTTGCAATAACAAGTTGTATTTTTCTTCGCGCGAACCGAAGACGTCAGCGCTCCACACTTTCGCAAGAGCGGATGAAGCGCCGCGCTTTGTTGCAATCAAAACGGATACGCCCTGCTTTATATCAAATACATTCTTGTCAGGACTGCCATCAGGAGACTTTTCTTTCTTATTAGAATCTCCGTGCAGATTTAAAACGTAAATGGAATCGAACGTTTCTCTGAAGCGCAAACGCATCTTTCGATGCACAACACCATCAAGGAAAGAATTATTGGTCACCATTCCAACGATGCCGTTGCCATTCTTCTCAATGAAATGCTCCGCTAGTCGCAAGAATTTCACATAGTCATCTGAGAGAGCATTCACGCTCGTCTCGTCCAAATCCCGCTTGTAAGGCTCGGTCAATTGCGTGATCCAAGGCCCTTTGTTCGTGCTACTAACAGAATAGGGCGGATTGCCGATCACACACATGATGGGCATGTCGCGTTTTACAGTATTCGCTTGCTTCACTTCGTTGGACAACCATTGTGCGAAGGGAAGCGTTTGGTTGGCAGGCTCGCCTTCCTCAAGCGAATTGGTCAGATAGACTGAGAGCCGAGGCGAACTACTCGAAGGCTTGTAACCAAGTTCGGTAAGAATCATATCGAGCTTCATATGGCACATGGCATAAGATGCCATGAGAATCTCAAAGCCATGCAGCCTAGGGATCAACTCACGTTCGATATAACTTGACCACATGCCTTCGGCGACGCCCTTAATCTTAGGTGCGATCTGTTTGATGACCTCAGCTAGAAAGGTCCCGGTTCCCGTGGCTGGATCAAGTATCTGAACGCGATGCACCTCTTTACGGATTTTGATGGGCTTACTCTTCTTGTCCGTCTGACCCGTATCCCAATTGATCGTGATCTTCGAAGTATCGCTAAGGCCGCCCGCTAGGCTAAACTCAGTTTGTAGAACCTCGTCCACAGCCCGCACAATGAAATTCACTATCGGCTCGGGTGTGTACCAAACGCCTCGCGCCCTGCGCTTGGTTGGATTGTAAGCGGCAAGAAAAGTCTCGTAGAAATGTAGGAAGGGATCATTGCGCCCTGTCAATTTGCCGAAGCCCTTCATTAGCTCGTGGACGTCGGCAGCCTGAAAGACCTGCGCGAGGTCGTCGATGATCCACTTAATTCGATCATCAAGGTCAGGCCCGGCGATGTAACTAAATAAGCTGCGCAAGAATGGATTCGATTTAGGCAGAAGCTCCATTGCCTTTTGGCGACTGAAGCTATCAAGCCGATGGTCATGCAAGCGGGCCGCGAACATGCCATACGCTATCGTTTCGGCGTATATGTCTGCAAAATCATCGGGCGTGATGTCGTGAATTAGGTGCTCGCGAAAAGCATTGTATTGACCTGCGAGTTCAGAGCGCAGCTCTTTGTCGGCAGTCAAAGCGTTGTGAAGCACGTCCTTAATCAACGCTGCTTTACCGGCCATCATTTCAGCTAGAATTTTGGGTGATGTAATGGTTTGCGGGCGCTGAGCTATAAAGTCACGCAGCAGATTTTCTAACGTTTCAAACTGATCGGGCTTGGGCTGGATGCCCATGAGAAAGTCAGCAATAGAAACGGACGCGACCAGTTCCTCGTTGCGGTAAAAATCCCAATCCAAACAGTTGGTGTAAATCAAGTTAGGGAGCGCTTTTCGATAACGATCTTGCTGACCTTTATTTGCATCCTTCATTGCACGAAGACCGACGCCGAGATCTTTTGCCTCTACGTGGCCTACGATAATTTCACCCCGCTGGATTATAAAATCAGGCGCACCACACGCGACGCGCTTCGGTTCGTTAAGCGCGGTGACGCTCTCCGTTAGGCCGCCGAATAGTCCTTCAATGGCAGATCGGTAGGAGTGCTCGGTCGCTGCGCCGGTCTTGTAGACCGCCTCCACCTTCGAAAGAAATTCGTTGATAATGGCCATTCCCAACCCCAATTTTAAGCTAGATTAGCGAGTTAGTGGGAAGTCACAAAGGCCACTAGTTCAAGGAAGTGAACATCCACAGCGAACTGATAGCCCTTTAGCTTGGGCCTTAAACTAGCTGGCACACCAAAATTGAAAATTTTTCGCGCGGGTATCTAACATACTTGGCGGTGTGAATGTCCCCCATGCCGGGTTCTCCGGCTGGCGCGTTTCGTCACAACTAGGTCACAGACCTTCAAACGATAACGTGTGAAGAGCCTTGACCTATGGGAGGGGGGCACTCTACCAATATCGAGTGATCGGCTATTTCTGTTGAGCTATTGAGCCTCAAGTATCAGGAAAAAATCTCGGCAACCCCGCGAACATGACCAGACGGCCCTCCGAAGGCAAAGGTCACACGTTCGAATCGTGTCGGGTGCGCCAGTTATCGCGCGAATTCCATCAATTCTTGAAAGAACAATGACGCCGCCTGATGCGGGACCGCTGAGTAACGTCAGCGCCGCTCGTTCAGGACGGTGGTCTTGCGCGCCACTATTTCCGCATTCGGATCGCCGGGCAGGTCCGGCACCAGTGTCGGCTGCAAGGCCAGTGAGTGGCGCACGCAGTTGCGTCCGTCGGATTTGGCGCGATAGAGCGCGGCGTCGGCAGCCTTGACCAGCCGCCGCCATGCCAACTGACCGAGATTGCCTCTGGCGACACCGAAGCTCGCCGTCACGGTCAGCGACGTGCCATCGGACAGGATGAACTCGTTCGCTTCCAGCGCGCTGCGAAGCCGCGCCGCCAGCGCATTGGCCTCGTCCAGATTGCAGCCCGGCACCAGAATGACGAATTCCTCGCCGCCGAAACGGGCGAAGATGTCGTTCGGCCCCAGCATCGGACGAACCAGCCGTGTTGTTTCCTGCAGCACCAGATCGCCGTCCAGATGACCATAGCGATCATTGATCGACTTGAAATGATCGAGGTCCATCAGAATCATGCAGGCACCATCGGCCATGACCTGGCTGCTGGTGTGGCTCTCGCCGATCATGTCGAGCGCGCGGCGATTCATCAGGCCGGTCAAACCATCCGTCTCGGCCTGATGCTTCAGTTTCTTGGTCAGCGATGCGCGCTCCGCGAGGCTGCGGCGCAGAACGGCAATCGCGTCGAACAGGCGGCGCATTTCGGTCGCATGACGCGGCTCGGGATACGGCGTTGCCGGACGATCTTCCGCAAGTTCGATCACGGCATCGCGCGCGCGCATCAGCGGGCCGAACACAAAGCGCTGCGCTGCGATCAAGAGACCCGCGAGAATTCCCAGAATGACCGTGGTGATCATGGTCGTCAGCGCGAGCGTCATCAGTGCGCCATTGCGGCGCTCCGTGAGGCGTTCGAAGGTCACATCGATGAAGTCGCCGCGCAGCCGCTCGAGCGGCTTCAGCGTTTTGACAAAACGGACGGTGAACTCATCCGCTGTCATGGAATAGTTGCCTGAGATGCGGCCCTGCGCAACCAGATCGTCGAACAGGACGAGACCTTCGCCGAAGAACATCTCTTCGACATCGCGCAGGTCGGTCAAGAGACGCACGTCGTTATGACTGACGATCTGCCGCTCGCCGGTCAGATTCCAGAGCTGCAGGATGCGGCCGCGGGTGCGATTGCTGTCGACCAGGTTCTTGAGCGGCATCGGCTGGCCGACTGCGATCGGCGCCATGATCTGCGATGCGATCCGGCCGCCATATTCGCGCAGTTCGCCGAACATCCGCCCCGTCATCACCGGCGCGGCAAGTTCGGGATTCTGCGTTGTCAGAATGCCCGCCTTCCAGGCGATCACGGACTCGAAAGTATCGACCACCGCGAACATGTTTTCGATGACGGACTGAACGTCATCAAGATGTCGCATGGAACGCGGAATGGCCGAGACACGATCGACTTCCTGCCGCCCCTTTCGAAGCTGAGCCTTCGTCGCCGCGAGCATCTGCGCAGGAGCACCGCCGGCGGCCAGTTGATTGAGAATGGCATCGGAGCGCGCCCGGAAAGCGGTCAGCCGGTCGCGCAGCAACTCATTCGACGCACCAGTGTCGCCAAGCACACTGTTTGACGGTCCGCGCTCCGCCGACAGCAGGTTCGCGGTATCGAGAATCAAGCGGTAGTTTTCGAGCTCGTGAAGATTCGTGCTTGCCCGGCGATAATCGTCGAATGAGCGGCTGATCACGCTCATGGCAAGGATCGCTGTGCAGATAAGCGCGATACCGGTGCCGATGAGAAGCTTGCGGCGCAGGCTGTGGTCGCCGTCGCCCTTACCTTTCCAGAAACGGAGCCTGCCCCCGTTTGGGGCGCCTCCAAAAAATCTGGCGGACCTTAAGGTCATCGTTTTTCCTGGTCCCTGCGACATGCTTCTGCGTTGCCATAGGCGCATGCAGGACTTTCATTTGCGTAAAATGACACAGTTAAAATCCTTCTCCAAAAGCCGCACAACACATGAAGAGCTTTCAAGCGGCCGAACTGTCCGGCTATGTGCGGATAGGGCCGGAATATCCGGATTCCGGCATCCGATGAATTAAGCAAAAATTCAGCCTGATCCATGTTGCAATGTATATGAATGCATCATGCCGGATCGGCTCGCCTGCGCACGGGCGAAGCATCCATCCAGTCGGCGGAATACCGAGGCGCTATCCCACGGAGCGGCGCGAGCGCGGAGGCGCGGCGTCACGTCCGGCAGGCGGCCGCCAGTAGTTCGGCTGGCACCTGCTGTCCCGGACACCGCGGCCTGGCATTGTTCAAGCGTCTCGTATCGGCAATCGCCCGGTCCAGCCTCGCCCTTTCTGCAAAACGGATAATCGCGTGCGAGCGAAGGCGCAGCAGAAAGCGCCGGAATGGCAGCCAGGCACATCGATGCCAGAACCATCTTCATCTTGTTCATGCGACCGGTCTCCGGCTGAATCGAAATCATGGCTGCAAGGGTTCTCACGCCCGCCATGCCGTCAACCAACGAATCTGTGAGCGCACCAGCCATCTCGTCACCGTGTCCAATAGAGGGCGTTGACCCGGCACAGCAAAAGCCCCTTGAATGGCACCGGCTTGAATCCGTTGCAGGACGAGGAGCAGGCATGCGCAAGGCAAAATCCGCGCACCGCAAATGACCCGCGGCCCCGACAGACATGCCGGTCCCGTTCTGGTCACCGGATGCTCCAGCGGCGTCGGCCATGCCGCGGCAAAACTGTTTCGCGAAGCGGGACACGAGACATTCGCGACGGCGCGCGACATATCGACGCTGGATGATCTACGTGCCATGGGCTGCCGCACGCTGACGCTCGACGTGACAGATGAGACCGCGCGGCGCGCAGCGGTTGAAACGATCGAACATGAGTTCGGCGCGGTCGGCATCCTCGTCAACAATGCAGGTTATGGCCAATATGGCCCGCTGGAAGAGATTTCGCTCGACGCATTGCGGGCGCAGTTCGAAACCAACGTGTTCGGCGGCTTGCGGCTGACGCAACTGGTGCTCCCCGCTATGCGGCGCACGGGGCATGGACGCATCGTGAATGTCAGTTCGGTGGCAGGCCGCGTCAGTTCGATCGGCGGCGGCGCCTATCACGCCACAAAATTCGCCATCGAAGCGCTGACCGATGCACTTCGCCCGGAGGTCGAGCCGTTCGGCATCGATGTGGTCAACGTGCTGCCTGGCCCCATCGCCACACAATTCAAGGCGACCCTGCTGAAAACGATTCCCGACGCTGGCCCGCAAAGTCCTTATGCCTTCTTCAAGCAACGTCTGGCTGAACGGATGACAAATTTTCTCGATCCCGGCAGCTTCGGGGTGATGTCCGCGGAGACTGTCGCGCGCGTCGTGCTCAAGGCTGCGACAGTGAAGCATCCGCGCACGCGCTACAGTGTCGGCTTCATCGCACATCTCGGCCCTCTCGGCCGCGCGCTGACACCGGATCGCATCGTGGATGCCATGACCCGGCGGAAAGTGCCGGTAAAGAAAAGCTAACGGATACGCTCACCCGCGATCGATCCGCTTCAACAGCACCAGCAGGCAGGCCACCGCTCCGACAACAATGGTGAAGCAGCCAAGGCCGATCAGCACGGCCTTGAAGACAAACTCGTCGCGAAAAATCCACGCCGCCGTCCAGCACAACACCGTCACCGACGGTGCGAAAATCAGGACCGGCAGCAGCGCGCTCTCAAGGCTGCTTCGCCGCTCCGGAGTCTTGTTCTGGAATTTTCCGGCCATCGGCCATGATCGCGCGCGGAACGATCATGGTCAATTGCGCTAGCGCAATCCTGACCCGGACAATTCATCACAAGCGATGAGACTTACTCGGGCTGCAGGGCCAATGTTTCTTTCGATGTCGAAAGCACGATGACAGTGTGCGTGCGCTGAACGCCTTCAATCGCCTTGAGGTTCGCCAGAAATGCTTCGAGGTCCTGCGTGCGCCGGACGCGCACCTTCATCAGGTGATTCCACTCGCCTGTGACATGATGGCATTCGAGCACAGCCGGCATTCCGGCAATGATCTTGAGAAAGAGCGGCTCGGTCTTCGGCTCGCTCCATCCGACATAGACGAAGGCCAGCAGATTGAGACCCAGCGCATCCGGCGACAGACGCGCATGAAAACCGCTGATCACCCCTTGGCGCATCAGCCGCCGCAGCCGGTCATTCAGCGTGGATGTTGCCACGCCGAGCGACTTGCCGAGTTCGGCCATGGACAACCGGTCGTTCTCCTGAAGCGAAGCCAGAAGACGTCTGTCGATCTCGTCAAAGTCAGCCATGTGCATCCTCTCGGCAGCGTTCCGATATTTATCCGGTTTCCGCCCCTTCTCTCCATCGAATTCCGTCAATTTACCGATTTATTCTGTGATAATAACGGTACATATCATAATTATCACTCCAATTAGCGGATTCTCCATTGAGAATCCGCCATTTCGCTGACGATAATAAAATGGAACTCAAGCCTTTGACGATTCTGAACGGGGCACTTTGTGATGTACATTTCGATGAAGACATTTCTGGCCGCAGCGGTTGGCGCGGCTCTGGCGGCGACTGGCGCAAATGCTGCCGATATCGCGGCACGGCCCTACACCAAAGCGCCGGTCGCGGCGCCGGTGCCGAACTGGACCGGCTGGTATGGTGGCATCAATGCCGGTGGCGGCTGGACCGATACGGATATCGGCTACGCCGCCAACGATCCGCTGACTGCGATCCTGTTTGGCCTTGCGCCGCTTCCGGCACGCGGTGATAGCGTCAATGCATCGGGTGCGCTTGGCGGCCTGCAGCTCGGATATAATTATCAGTTCCAGCGCAACTGGGTGATGGGTCTGGAAACGGACTTCCAGTTCTCCGGCATTCGTGGGTCCGGCTCAACTAGCTATAATGTCAATGCCGGCCAATTCATCACTCACGTCAGTCAGAACATCGAATATTTCGGCACCGTACGCGCACGCCTCGGCTACCTGCCGACCGATCAACTGCTCGTCTATGCAACGGGCGGCTTCGCCTACGCTCAGTTGAACAATTCGGTCTCAATGTCCGCTGCCGGAGCCGGCACCTTTGCAAACCTGCCCGTCGGCGGCGTGGTCTATTCCGTCAACTGCAACCCCGGCGACGCCTGCTTCGCATCGTCATCCAACCGCGTGTCGCCGGGCTGGACCGTCGGCGGCGGCCTTGAATATGCCTTTTGGCAGAACTGGTCGCTGAAAGGCGAATATCTGTTCGCGCGCTTCCAGGACTCGCTGACGCCCGCAGCAGTGACGGTCACACCGGGCGCGGTCGCCTCGACCTACAACGCCAAGGTGACAACCGATCTCAACATCGTGCGGCTCGGCCTGAACTACAAGTTCAGCGGATACTGATCCCCGCGCATCAAACACACAGCAAAAAGCCGGAGCATCAAGGATGCTCCGGCTTTTGTTTTGTCGTGTCAGCCGATGCGATCAGGCCTTCTTCATGCCCGCCTTCACAGCTTCCGCCGTGATCGGCAGGGAGCGCACGCGTGCGCCGACTGCATTGTAGATGGCGTTGGCGAGGGCCGGAGCCACCACAGTCACCGCGGGTTCGCCCACACCGGTCGCCGGTTCACCATTGGCGATGACGGCAAGCGCCACCTCCGGCACCTGACTCATCCGCATCGGGGTGTAGGTGTCGAAGTTGCTCTGCTCGATCGCGCCATCCTTCATGGTGGCCTTTTCGAACAGCGCCAGCGACATGCCCCATAACGCCGCGCCCTCGACCTGAGCGCGGATACCATCGGGGTTCACCTGCGTGCCGACATCGGTGGCCACGGTGAGCTTCTTCACCTTGACCTCGCCGCTGTCGTCCACCGCGACGTGAGCGACGCATGCCGTCCAGCTTGCGGTGGCACGCTCCTGCGATGACACGCAGGCCACGCCCATGCCTTCGCCCTTCGGCAGCTTCCTGGTGCCGTAACCGGCAAGGCCCATCGCCGCGAGCAGCGTGTTGCGCAGCCGCTGGGCGCCGCCCGCGTTAGCACCTGCGCCGTCGAGCATGTCGATACGGAATTGCGCCGGATCTTTCCCCGCCGCCACCGCGAGTTCATCGAGCATGCTTTCCACGGCCCAGAAGGTCCAGCCGGGAGCCACCGAACGCAACTGGCCCGATGGTGTTGCCGACTGCGCCAGCTCGTTGATGATGGCGCGGACATTGTGGTTGGGCACGGTGTAGAAGAAGTCCGCGCCATTCACCGTGAAGGCATCGAGCGCGCCCTTCTTCTCGACGTCCGGCGACAGGAACGCCGGAATGCCCCAGCGCTTGGTCGGCCACGCGCTGACGACGTCATGATTGAACGCCACCAGCTTGCCGCTGTCGTCCAGACCGGCCTTGATCTTCTGGAAAGTCAAAGGCCGTGAGAAGTCCATGGTCATGTCGTCTTCGCGCGAGTAGATGACCTTCACCGGCTTGCCAACGGCCTTCGCCGCCAGCACCGCCGGAATCAGCATGTCGCCGTCGAGACGCCGGCCGAAGCCACCGCCCAGCCATGCCTGATGCATGACAATGAACTTCGGATCGACGCCAAGCGCACCGGCCGCGATCGCGCCCGAGCGGGTGGCGAACTGGTTGCCGGTGTAGACGTGCCAGATATCGCCCTTCAACTCGGCCGTGGCGTTCATCGGCTCCATCGGCGCATGGATGTTGATGCTGGTGGTATACTCCGCCTCCATCACCTTCGACGCCTTGCCGAGCGCTTCCGCCGTGTCGCCGTTCTTGACGAAGAACAGACCCGACGCGCTGTCGGCCTGCAGCCGCTTGGCTTCGGCCAGCAGGGACTCGCTCGAAACCTTGGCATTCGGCCCGTTGTCGTAGGTGACCTTGAGCGCTTCCGCCGCCTTCTTGGCGTTGGCATAGTTATTCGCTACCGCGACGACCCAGCCTGTGGTGGTGCCGGTCTTGTCCTCCAGCGTCACCGCCTTGATGAAACCCGGCACTTTCTTCGCCGCTGAATCATCGACCGACTTCACTGTCGCACCATAGCGCACCGGTGGCATCACGATCTTGCCGTAGACCATGCCGGGCAGGAACGTATCGATGCCGTACTTCGCCGTGCCGTTGGTCTTGGACGGAATGTCGATCTGCGCGATCGACTGGCCGACCAGCGTGTACTGATCCGGCGTCTTCAGCTTGAGCGCTTTCAGCTCGTCAGCCGAAAACTTCTTGGTCGCCTTGCCGCCCTTCACGATTTCCGCGAACGACAGCGACTTCTTCGATTTGGCATGCGAGATGCGGGACTCGCGCACCACGAGTTCATTGGCCGGCACGCCCATCATAGCGGCTGCCGCCTCGGTCAACGCAATGCGGCCGGCGGCGCCCGCGCGGCTCATGGCGTCGAAGTTCATCATGGTGCTCCACGAGCCGCCGGTGATCTGCGCACCGAGAACCGGATCGTTGTACTTCGGATCGTTGGAAGCGAGTTGAACCCGCATGTCCTTCCAGCTTGCGCCGAGTTCTTCGGCCACAAGCTGCGCCATGGTGGACGCAATGTGCTGGCCCATGTCGGCCTTGCCGCAAGTCACGGTAACAAGTCCGTCCGGCGCGATGGAATACCACACGCTCGGATCGAAGGTTGCGGGGGCGGCAGGCGCTGCGAGCGCGGACGATCCCGGAACGGATGCGAAGCCGAGCGCGAGGCCCGCTGCTGACGTGCCGACGATAAACGAACGGCGGCTGAGGTCTGTCGATGATTCGACCTTGATATGCTTGTTCATGTTGCGCTCCGATTGGCCGGTGCGTTCGAAGCGGTGCGCATGTCGTTGGCGGCGCGCATGATCGCTTTCTGAATGCGCGAATAGGTCATGCAGCGGCACAGGTTGCCGTCCATGTGCGCGACGACTTCGTCCTTGGTGGGATTGGTGTTCTTGGCGAGCAGCGAAGCGGCCTGCATGATCTGGCCGGACTGGCAGTACCCGCATTGCGGCACCTGCTCCAGGATCCATGCCTTCTGCAGCGGATGATCGCCCTTGGCGCTCAGGCCTTCGATGGTGGTGATCTTCTTGCCGGCGACATCGCTGAGTGCGGTCTGGCACGAGCGCACTGCTTCGCCGTTGACGTGCACGGTGCATGCGCCGCAAAGGCCTGCGCCGCAGCCGAACTTCGTCCCTGTCATTTGTAATTGTTCGCGGATAACCCAGAGCAGCGGCGTATCGTTGGCCGCGTCGACGGACACATTCCGCCCGTTAATGCTTATGGTCGGCATTTTTTGCGTTTCCCCACCGGTGCACGACATCGCTTACGGCGATGACTACATCGAGGTCGTCCGCTCGCCACGCACCGGTCGGTAGCGAGCCACCGGAGCATGGTCGCGTTTGCAACCGCTGGCAACAGAATTAGAATCGATCAAAACAAAATGATCCGCCGCGGCGCAGCGTTCGCGTTGTGCGATGCGACAATCCGAGGAAACGTTATCCGACGGAAGTGGAGCGCTTGGGAATTGTCATCGCGGCAATTCCCACCACCACGCAGATCAAACCGATCCAGAGCGTGGGCGAGAGCGTTTCGCCGAGAAACACCACGCCAAGACCGACGCCGAGCGGGACGCGCAGATAGGCCTGCGCCGTGGTGCCGACCGATCCCAGCGTCTGGATCAGACGAAAATAGATCACGAACGCCAGCGCGGTCGAGAACACCGCAAGCGCGATAAGGGCTGAGAGCGACGCCGCCGACGGCGTCAGTGTCCATGGCCGGTCGACGATGAGACTGAGCGGCGTCAGCACAATCGCGCCGCAGATCATCGATCCGGCGGCAGGCACCATCGAATCGAGGCCGTTGAAGTTGCGCCCGAATAATGCCGCTGCGCCGAACAGCACCGCAGAAAGCACCAGCGCGAGCTGTGCCACAACGTCCTGTCCCAACCCGTTCAACGCATCGACGCCGACCACAAGGCAAATGCCCGCAAGGCCCGCCGCAACGCCGAACGACTGGCGCGGGGTCGGGCGCTCATGGCGCACGAACAGCAACGCCAAAAGGAAGGCGAAGATCGGCGCATTCGAACCCAGAATGGTCGCAAGGCCCGCGCCGACATGGCGCTCGGCATAGGCAATCAGCGTGAAGGGAAACACGCTATTGAGGCAGGCCTGAATCATGAACCGCTTCCACACCGCCGGATCGCGCGGCATGACGATGCCACGCAGGCGCATGATCGCCAGCAAAATACTCCCTGCGATCAGCGTGCGCGCCGAGATCAGGGTCAACGGCGGAATGGTTTCCACGCCGATCTTGACCAGCGTATAGGCCGCGCCCCACAGCGTTGCCAGCAGCACCAGCAAGGCAAGGTTGATTGCGGTGCGCGCGGGAGGCGTCTCGATTGCAAGAGTCATGTCGCGCCGTCAGCTTCCTGTTCGCGGCGACGTTGTCACGCCAACGCTCTTTGTTGTTTCGATGCGGGTCGAAGTTTATCCGCCGCGCAGCAGATTTGCGTGTTTCTCCGGCACTTCAATCTCAAAGCCGAGAATCGCCGCCGACAGCGCCTTGCCGTAGTTATCAAGGCTGAGGCTGCGCGAGACGCCGCCGCCCAGCGCCCCTTCCGCCACGAAATTCAGCGCCGCCAGATTGTCGGCCTCATAGCGGGTGACCGCGCCCTTGATCGCGCCGCGATAGAATGCCTTGAATTTTTCGGCGGTCAATTGCGCTTTCAGCAGCGGGTAAAATTCGTCGCTATAGGCAATCACCGCGATGTTCGAGGTGTTGCCCTTGTCGCCGGAGCGCACATGCGCCACGCGTTCCAGTTTGACCTGCAAGGTCTTTTGCATGGCGTCAGCTTTCATACCAAGTGATGACAGGCGGCACGGCCTCGCGCGGCACCAAAGTGGACCACACGCCGATGATTTCTCGCGCGCGATCCTGATGCGGCACCCGCTTGCCGGTCATGCCAACGCCTGACACGGCCATGCCGTCGATCTCACGCCCGACCTTCAGGGCTTCCTCGCGTGTCTTGCAGCGCGCCGCGACACGTATCGCCACTTCATAAGGCTCCGGTGCATCGGCCGGCGTCGCTTCGCCGTGAATCGCATTGAGGCCGAGGAAATCGATCCGCAGGTCGTCGGCCGCAAGATTCACAATGCGAAACCGCTCTTCCAGAATTTGCTTTGCGAGTTGCGCACGGCGCAGCGCGCCCGGCCCCGCATAGAAGAACATGTCCTCGCCGATAAATCCTTCCATGCAGCCCATAGAGACTTTCAGTGTCGGCGTTCGCGGCTTGCCGCCGATGGCGCTGACGCGCATCCGGTCCGGCCCGACCTGTTCGAGCGCCGCGGTGGTGAAATCCACCCCCACATCCGGCGTGATGTAGTTGGCCGGATCGTGCACCTCGTAAAGCATCTGCTCCTTCACCGTCATGGCGTTGATCGCGCCGCCGGTGCCTGCGACCTTGGCGATCACAGCCGAGCCGTCGCTCTCCACCTCGGCAATCGGGAAGGCCAGATCCCACGGGTTCGGCACATCTTTGAAAGGAGGATCGGCGAAGTAGCCTCCGGTGACCTGCGCGCCGCATTCCAGCAAATGACCCAGACCACTGCCTGCACCCAGCTTTGCATAGTCATCGGTGCGCCAGCCGAACTCGTGCATCATCGGCGCAAGGAACAATGAAGGATCGGCGACGCGCCCGGTGATCACAATGTCCGCGCCCTGGCGCAACGCTTCGACAATCGGTTCCGCGCCCAGATATGCCTCCGCCGAAATGATTTCCGGCGCAATCGAACTCACCGGCGCGCCATTTTCCAGAATGGTGCCGCCGAGTTTGGCGATCTTGTCCGTGATGAGACTGCCGGAAACCGCCGCAACCTTCTTTCCGCGCCCGCCATGGTCGCGCAGCAGTTCGATAATGCGCTGGGCCGCGCCGTCCGGATTGATCCAGCCCTGATTGCTGATGATTTTGGTTCCGCGCTTCAGGCAGCCCGGCAGCACCGCCTTCATACGATCATCGAGATAGGTGTCATATCCCGGAAATGACGGATCGCGCCGCTTGCGCACCTGCGCGGCAGAAACCGTCGCCTCCGCCATGGTCTCGAAACAGAGATAATCGAGATTGCCCTGCTCGGCGTTGAGTTTCGCCGGCTCGATGCGGTCACCCCACCACGCCGATCCCGCACCTATCCGCAAAGTCGTCAAAAGTTGATCCTTCCCCAAACTTTTCATGGCTCTTTCGGCTTGCCTTGGACGGCAAACCGAAGAACACTTTGGCCATGAAAGTAATTGTCTTTGCTTCGCTTGTCGCCCTCACTGTTGCGCATACGCCTGTGCGCGCAGGGCAGTTGCCGCCCTCGCCCTTCACCACAACGCTGTCCAATCACACCCCGCTGGTGTTCGGCATGAGTGTGGAGGACGCCACCGACGCGCTCGGACAGCCGCTGAGCTATGTCAGCGGCCAGCCCGGCAATGAGATTTTCGTCGTGGTCCGCAATGTCGGCGCGCGATGGTCGTTCCGCGACGATCCGCTCTACCTGCAATTCCGCGGCGGACGCCTCACCGGCTGGAAAGCCGACTGGAGCCGTAACTGGATGTGGCGGTAAGGCGCGCCGTCAGCCAAGCCCCTCGCCCGCCTTCTTCACGGCATCCGCCAGCGACATCCTGGCCGAACCCGGCTTCAAAGGTTTCTGCTGGCTGTCATGCGGCGCCCATCCCGACATCCAGACAATGTCGAAAGTGGCACGGATACGTCCGTCCGGATCGGAGAAGCGCTCCGCATAGATCTGCGCCATTTTCAGAAACGTCGCGCGCCGCGATGGCGTGCGGCGGCGCTCGTTCAGAGTATTGGTTGCGCCCATCCGCCGCAGATCCTGCATCAACGCAAATGCATTGTCGTAACGCACCACAATGCGATCCACATCCGTCACCGGCAATGCAAAGCCCGCACGCTGCAACAGGCCGCCAAGATCGCGCAGGTCCACGAATGGCGCGACGCGCGGCGACACGCCGCCTTCGACTTCTGCTTCCGCGGCCGCAAAGGATTGCCGCAACTCGGTGAGCGTCTCGCCGCCGATCATCGCCGCGAGAAACAAGCCATCGGGCTTCAAGGCGCGGCGGATTTGCGCCAGCACACCCGGCAGGTCATTGACGAACTGCAGCGCCAGCGCGGACACGACGAGATCGAACGCGGCCGGCGCCAGCGCCAATGGCCCGGTGTCGGACACCGGCAGTGAGACTTCGCGCAACTGCCGGACATTGCGAGCCAGCCCGGCGCGCACTTGCTCTCCCGGCGTCCCGAGATCGGCGCCTTCGGCAAATTCGCGCAGCACGGCCTGCTGCCGCTCCGCCATATCTTCGGCAACGCGCTCCAACAGAAATGACTCCGCGCCCTGCCGCAGAGCACGGCTCTGCCGGTCGCGCAGCAAGGCGCGATCGAACAGGCGCGGCAGATCGGGAGGGGACGAGTTCATGGGCGGTAGGTACGCTCTTCAGCGCCGGTCTGGCAATTCCCTGCAAACATCCTTGTCTCCGATCAACACCGGAACTAGCCTCTGGATGCGGGGAAGATCATGTCCGAACTGGATCAGGCATCGTCACATCCTTCAGACGGGTGGCGCGGACGATTTCGTGGCACGCTGAAAGCCTGCGGCGCGGCCCTTGCCTCACTGCCACGCGCCGCCCTCGATATTGCGCTCCCTACGCTCTGCGTCTCCTGCCACGAACCTGTCGCGGGCGACGGCGTCTGCGCGGCGTGCTGGGGCAAGCTGTCATTCATCGCGCCGCCGTTCTGCGCGCGGCTTGGCATTCCGTTTGTCTACGATCCGGGACCGGGCCTGCTGTCGATGCAGGCCATCGCCAATCCGCCGGCCTATCAGCGCGCCCGCGCCGCCGTCCGTTATGACGAGGTGGCGCGGACCATGGTCCATGGGCTCAAGTATCAGGACCGCACCGACCTTGCGCCCGTCATGGGCCGCTGGATGGCCCGCGCCGGTCAGGAACTTTTAGGCGACACCGATGCCCTCGTTCCGGTCCCGCTGCACTGGCGGCGTGGCTGGAGCCGCCGCTACAACCAGTCCGGCGCGCTGGCGGCGGTGATCGGCAAATCCGCGCATCTGCCGGTGATCGGGAATGCGCTTCGCCGCGTACGGCCGACCCTGCAACAAGTGGGTCTTTCCAAGGCAGACCGCGCGCTCAACGTGCAGGGCGCGTTCAAGGTGCCTTCCGAGGACAAATCTTCCGTGCAGGGCCGCAGGATCGTGCTGGTTGACGACGTTTTGACCTCCGGCGCCACCGTTGACGCCTGCGCACGCGCACTGCTGCGGGCCAGGGCTGCATCGGTGGATGTGCTGGTGTTCGCCCGGGTTGTGGACACGGTTTGAACGCCCATATAATTTCAGGTCCTTGTCATTTTGGCATCTTCTCCTTCCGCAAAGGCTGGCCATGGCTGCACTTGTCGAAATCTACACGCGCCCCGGATGCGGCTATTGCAGCGCTGCGAAGTCCCTGCTGACGCGCAAGAACGCAGCCTTCACCGAATTCGATGTCGCGGTCGATCCGAACTGGCGCGCCGAAATGGTCCAGCGCGCCAATGGCGGCGCGACTTTCCCGCAGATTTTCATCGACAAGCAGCATGTCGGCGGCTGCGACGAACTTTACGCGCTCGACCGCGAAGGCAAGCTCGATGGCCTGCTCGCCGGACAGAAAGTCTCCTCATGACAGCCAGCATCGAAACCGGCGCGCCTTTCACTGCGGCCATGGTGCAGATGCGCACCGCCATGCTGCCCGAGACGAGCCTTGAGCAGGGCATCGCGCTGATCCGCGAGGCCAAGAGCAAGGGTGCGGACTATGTCCAGACGCCTGAAGTCACCAACATCATTCAGCAGAACCGCAAGGCGCTGTTCGAACTGCTGGCCAACGACGAAGACGACCGTTCGCTCAAGGCCTATCGCGACCTTGCACGCGAACTGAAAATCTATCTGCACATCGGATCGATCGCAGTGCGCGCGACACCGGAACGCGCGGCCAACCGCTCGTTCCTGATCGCGCCGGATGGAAATATTCTGGCGAGCTACGACAAGATTCACATGTTCGACATCGAACTCGACGGCGGCGAAAGCTACCGCGAGTCCGCGAACTATCAGCCGGGCGAAACCGCCGTCATCTCCGACCTGCCCTGGGGCCGGATCGGACTGACCATCTGCTACGATGTCCGCTTTCCGGCGCTTTATCGCGCCCTCGCAGAAGCCGGTGCATCTTTCATCGCGGTGCCGTCTGCCTTCACGGTGAGAACCGGCGAGGCGCACTGGAGCACGCTGCTGCGCGCCCGTGCCATCGAGAATGGCTGCTTCATCTTTGCCGCCGCGCAGGCGGGCAAGCACGAAAGCGGCCGCGAGACCTATGGTCATTCGCTGATCGTCGATCCGTGGGGTGAAATCCTTGCGGAAGGTGGCAGCACCGATACCGGCGTTGTGCTGGCGAAAATCGACCCGGCGAAAGTGCAGGCGGTGCGCAAGAGCATTCCGTCTCTGCAACACGGCCGCCGCTTCGGCCTCAAGGACCCGAAGGGCGGGCCGGATTATCTGCATCTCGTGCGAGGATCGGCATGATCCGCTATTCGCTGCGCTGTGAGCGCGGCCACGACTTCGAGAGCTGGTTTCAGAGTTCCTCGGCCTACGACAGCCAGCACAAGCGCGGGCTTGTCGCCTGTCCGATGTGCGAGTCCACCAAGGTCGACAAGGCCATCATGGCCCCGCGCATCGCGCGCAAAGGCAAGTCGAAATCGGCGCCAGAGCCTGTGGCCGCGCCTGCCGAAGATACAGCCTCGACGTCGCTGGTGATGGCGCCGCAGGAACGCGAGCTTCTCTCAAAACTCCGGGAATTGCGCGACCACGTTCTCAAGAACGCGGATGACGTCGGCAAGAAGTTTCCCGAAGAAGCCCGCAAGATGCATTACGGCGACATCGAACAGCGCGCCATCTATGGCGAGGCCACCACAGAAGAAGCCCGCTCACTGGTCGATGAAGGCATCGAAGTGGCTGCGCTCCCTGTTCTGCCGGGCGACAGGAACTGATCCAGTCCGCGGACCATCCATGAGGCCGGTATGAGCCCAGATTCGATCTCATGGTCCGGCTCATTGTCGGGTTCCTGGCAAATGTGGGCGGTGCTGTCGGCGGTGTTCGCCGCGCTCACTGCGATCTTCGCCAAGGTCGGCGTCGAAGACATCAATCCCGATCTGGCGACCTTCATTCGCACAGCCATCGTACTGGCGAGCTTCGCCGTTCTTCTATTTGCAACGGGGCAGTTCAGCGCTCCCGGTCCAATTTCAGTAAAGACATGGACCTTCCTTGTGTTGTCCGGCCTCGCTACAGGCGCGTCGTGGCTGTGCTACTTCCGCGCCCTCAAGCTCGGACCCGCGACACTCGTCGCTCCGATCGACAAGCTGAGTGTGGTGCTGGTTGCCCTGTTCGCTTTCGTGTTTCTTGGCGAACGCCCATCCGCAACAGGATGGCTCGGGATCGCGCTGATCGCAGCGGGCGCTGTGCTTCTTGCTGTGAAGAAATAGCTTAACCCGACACCAGCAGCGCCACGCCGATCAGGATCAGCGCGATTCCTGAAATTTCCCGCAGCGATATCTTCTGTTTCATCGAATAATAGGCGACGGCCTGCGCGAACAGCACCTCGACCAGCGCCAGCGTGCGCACATTCGCCGCTGCCGTGAGCGCAAAGGCCAGAAACCAGAACAGCGACGCGAACGACCCCATGAAGCCGGCGAACATCGACGGCTTCCAGAGCCGGAAGATCGCGCTCATCGTGCCCGGCGAACGCACGATCAGCCAGCCGGACAGGATGATGGACTGCATCAGCAAGGTTGCGACCAGCGTGACGCTTGCGGCGGTGACAAAACTGACGCCCGTCACATTGAGAATGGCGCCGCGATAGCCGACAGCCGACAAAGCGAAGAATGCCGCGGCCACAAGACCGAGCACCGTCGGCTTGAGATCGCCAAATCCCTTCATCCCGCCGGGCCGCAATGCCGTGATCACCACGCCGACAGTCGCAATCAAGATGGCTGCGACTTTCAGCACCGTGAGATGATCTGACAGGAACACGAAGCCGAAGATCGCGGCCTGAATGGCCTCGGTCTTGAGATAGGCCGTGGTCACCACGAACGAGCGGTCATTCATGGCCATCAGCATCAGCGCGGTGGCGAGGATCTGCGCCATGCCGCCGACCACGAGCCAAGCCCAGAAGCCCGGCTCTGGCCATGACAGCCGGTCGCCGTTCACCGCGAGGATCAGCCCAAGAAACACCAGCGAGAACGGAAAGCCGAACAGGAAGCGGATATGGGTCGCTCCGAGCGTGCCGAGCTGGGCCGTCAACCCGCGCTGCATGGCGTTGCGCACGACCTGCCCCGCCGCAGCCAGCAGCGTGAAGGGAATCCAGAGCCAAACGAACTGGGTCATGAGGGACAAGGGTCAGAGCAGCGGAAGCGCCATGCTCAAAGGCCTTGTCCGGAGCTTTCAGTCAACCGGCACGATCTCATGCCGGTATTGCGTGTGGCCTAGACCGCCGCTTCCGCGACCAGCATGTAGTTCACGTCCATATCGGACGAGAGGGACCATTTGTCCGCCAGCGGATTGTAGACCACGCCGGCCTGATCGCTGATGGCCAGCTTGTTGCGCTCCAGATGATGCATGAGTTCGGCGGGCGTAACGAACTTGTCCCACTGATGCGTCCCGCGCGGCAGCCAGCGCAAGACATATTCCGCGCCGACAATGGCCAGCGCAAAACTCTTCCAGTTCCGGTTGATGGTCGAGGCCACCAGCATGCTCGACGGCTTGAGCAATGCCGCGCAGCGGTCGAGAAACAGTCCGACATTGGCGACATGTTCGACCACTTCCATCGCCAGCACGATGTCGAAGCGCTCGCGCGGGTCCATCTCTTCAATCGTGGTGCAGCGATAGTCGATGGACAGGTGCCCGCGTTCGGCATGAAGCTTGGCGACCGAGATATTCGTCGCCGACGGATCGACGCCGATCACCTGCGCGCCAAGCCGCGTCAGCGGCTCGCACAACAGCCCCGCGCCGCATCCGATATCGAGAATGCGCAGGCCCGACAGACAGTTCAGGCTCTTTGGATTGCGGTCGAACTTCCGGCACGCCGCATCGCGGATATAGGCCAGCCGCAGCGGATTGATCTTGTGCAGCGGCGCCATCTTGCCCTTGGGGTCCCACCACTGCTCGGACAGCTCTGAGAACCGCGCGACTTCGCCGGGATCGACCGTGGACGCAGATGGAGAATTCGTGGTCATGCCGATGGTCTTATCCGGTTGGCCCTGTCAGGCCGAAATTTAACGCGCCGTGATGTGATTGCGAAACTCGATCGGCGCGCCAATCATCTTTATCGTCTTGGTGCCTTCGCCGACACCATTAACGGTGACATCTCCCCATCCAAAGATCCGCCCCGCGATGCTCTGGCTG
>Ga0209023_10002484_pt1 | contig 22967 bp, 21 predicted proteins | sample LakOneMetagenome_FD_187468 | JGI IMG/M metagenome (GOLD analysis project Ga0209023, IMG submission 187468) | Freshwater and sediment microbial communities from Lake Erie, Canada (SPAdes) (version 2) | ecosystem: Environmental > Aquatic > Freshwater > Lentic | place: Lake Erie, Canada... | reverse complement strand
AATATCCGGGGGTTCGCCGGTGTCCGGTTGCCAATCAAGCCACTGCCAGCCGCGACCATCCACCTGCGACGGTTCGGCCACAATGAAGCCGCCAGCCGCGCGCACGTCCAAGCCCGGCAGGACGCTAACGCGGTTGCCCAGCTTGACGCCTTCCGGCTTCCTGAAAACGTAGTGACGCCCGCCGCTAGGCGTGTCGGCGGTCAGCGTCGGCGGCAGCTCCCCGTGCTTGACCTCGAGCCCGCGCAGCGTGTCCACGCCGTTGGTGCCGTGCTTCACGTCCACATCCAGCACAAATAATCCTGGCCCAAACGTCAACCCGATATTGCCGCGATGCGATGCGAACGCCTCCGGTGCAGTGCCAGCCTGCCAGCCTTTGCAGGCCGGGTGCTTGCTGTTCGGCAGGATCGGCAGCGGAATGAAGCCTGCCGCCTGATACGTCGCGGCGTAGGTTTGCAGGCCGGCGTTCATTCGTTCGCCTCCTGCCCATCCGCGTGACGCAGCAGCACATAACGCCCGGCGTTCCGGTGGAAATATCCATTTTCGTCGGTGAAGCTCTCGCGCGCGGTGATGATTTCATGCCCTCTCGCGCGCAGCTCTTTAACGCGCGGTGCCGGGCAGAAAATGCCGTAGTCGCGTAGCTCAGACGTTGAGCGTGGCGCTTCTCGCAACAGTGCCATCACGCGGGCTTGTTGCGCTCTTGTGGTCGTAGATTTGCTATGCTTTGCCCGTGCTTCGCCTGCCAGCTTGCACACGTTGCCCGCCTCGTGCGGGCTTCGTTTTTTTGCGCTCATGGTCAGGCCGCCTTTGCGGCTTCAGCCGCCAGCCGTTCCGGCAAGGTGCGCAGACTGTCTAGATAAACGTAGCGCCTCACTCCTAGGGTGAAAGTTTCAAGTTTTCCGGTACGCGCCAGCTCGAAGGCAACGGATCTGCTAATGCCGTGTTCCGCGCAGGCCGTGACCAGCGGCCGAAAGGTCGGGGTGTCAATGGGACGCATCGTGCTTCCTTGTGCGCGTCCGTGCCGGATTGCAGGGACGGGCTGCGGTTGCAGCGACGTGATACTCCGCAAGGGAACCCGAAGGGTCTAACCCGGCATGTCAGATTTTTGGGTACATGCCGGGAAAAGGCTTATTCCTGCTTGCTTAGAGCATCGTCAATGCTTGCACGCAGTTCGTGCCGCTCCTTGTTGTAAGCCTTTACGTGGGCTTGTAGCGCGCGCTTAGGGTAGCGTTCGTAACCGGCTGCGGCGTAGCAAATGCCGACTATTTCCCGGTACGCGGAACCATCGGAAACGCTCGGACGGTGCCGTGCAGGGAACGGTTTACCCGGCGGGTTTTCCTCTGCCGCCTTGACCATCGCAGCGATTACAGCATCTTCGCCGCCATCCGGGTCTATCCATGAACAGGCCATGGGGCCATACCGCTTTACCCAGCCGTCTAGCAGTGCCTCATCAATCGCCCGAATGGGCCTAGGATCACCCACGCTTGTGCGGGCTTGCGTGCCATTAGGCACCGTATCAATCGCCGCCCGTGCCGCAGCGGTCAGCGCGTCCAATCGAGGACACATGTGCATGGCAACGGTAGGGCCTTCGTCCTTTGGCCGCGCCCGCCAATAGCCCTCCTCGATCATCATCGCCGCCTCCGGCACCATTGCCGTTTGCAGCTTGCGAGCTAGTTCGCTGGCGAGCCGTGCCACGTCGCGCAAGGGTTCGGCTATGTCATTGTTCGCCGCCCGCCTGCGAACATACCGCCGCACTATCGCCAAGGTATGCCGCAACTCATGTACCTGCTCGGGAATGACGCCCAGCTCGTTTAGTCTGCTTTTCTGGTCATCGGTGAAGTCCGGGAAGCCAATGGGGAACATGTGCACCCTCACGCCCTGAAAAGTTCCCGCACCAGCGCCAGCAGGGTGTCCGGCGTTTTCGCCCCGTCGGGCTAGGTGCGGGTGTTCGGTCAGGCCGTCGCCTTCCTGCGGATCGGTGTCACGGTGCCAGACTGCGCAGGGCCTTGAGTGCAGTACGTCGCCCAATCCTGCATCAGCCGCGCGCGGCGCTCGAGCATGTCGCGCCTACGGTAGGCGGCTTCGGTCTTGTCCTTGATCGCATGGGCCAGCGCCATTTCCGCCACGTCGCGCGGGTAGGCGGTTTGGTCGCCCGTCCAGTCGCGGAACGTCGAACGGAACCCGTGCGCGGTCAGCCCCGGTCGCAATGCCTTCACAAGGTTCTGCGCGGCGTCGGTGGTGATCGTGGGGTTGCGATGGCCACCCGGAAATAACGGGCCAGTGCGGTGCGGCATCGCCTCGAGCATGGCGACAAGCGCAGCAGACAATGGCACCCGGTGTTCCCTGCCTGCCTTCATGCGCTCGCCCGGAATCGTCCATAGCTTCGCCTTCAAGTCGATTTCCTCCCAGCGCGCGCCTGCGGCTTCACTGGGCCGTGTCGCGGTCAGGATTTGCAATCGCAGGGCCAGACTGGCCAGCGTGTCGCGCTCGCTCAGGTCTTGCCAGAACGCGGGCATATCCTCATACGGCAATGCCGCGCGCGGCGTGACCTTCTTCACCTTCGCCACCTCCGGCAGCAGGTTTTGCAAGTGCCCACGCCAGCGAGCCGGATTTTCACCACGTCGCAGACCGCGCGCCTTGGCCATGTCCAGCACGTTTTCAATCCGTTGCCGGACGCGCGTCGCGGTCTCCGTTTTCGTCGCCCAGATCGGCTCCAGCACGCCCAGCACAAGGTCGGTATCGACTTCATTGACGGGCAGCGGCAGCAGGTCGGCGGCGTAGGTGTCCAGCGTGTTGCGCCATTGCTGCGCGTGTTTGGCATTGCGCCAGCCGGGACGGTGCGCCTTGATATAGGCCGCGCAGCAGTCGCCGAAGGTCTTGGCCTTGGCGCGCTTCACGCGGGCCGCTTGGACGGCCTCACGGTGCGATTGAATCGGGTCAACGCCCGTTTGCAGCGCGGTGCGCAGCTTGTTGGCCTCCGCGCGGGCTTGGGCCAGTGTGATGGCATCGAGCGGCCCCAGCCCCTTGTCGCGCAGCTTGCCGGTCACGCGGTCGCGGTAGCGAAAAATCCAAACGCGCGAGCCGGTCTCCCGCACCAGCAGATACAGGCCAGCGCCATCGTTGTGCATGGCTGGCGGCAGCTTCCACAGGTGCTTGGCCACCAGCTTTTCCAGCTTCTTTGCCATCGTCCGCCTAACCTCTGTCCCATACTTTGTCCCATACTTGATACCAAAGTCACGGACGGAACGCAACGGACGCTTGCGGACTGATTTCCTCTGAAACCTAGTCTTAATGCGGCTTTCAGACTTTCATGAAAAATCGGCACGGACTGGGGAAAACGCGGTTCAGGCGGACCCTCTCTCCGCCAGATCATAACTACGCCCCTTACGGGGCGTTTTTATTGTGCGGAGATGCAAACCCACCGCGGCTTCTCACCCGCTCTTCCCGTCACTTGACCCAAGTCAGCCCAGCCAACTTGGCGGCCGGGGCGTGAAAACGTACAATTTCAGTACCGATTCCCCCGCTACGCCCCGCCGCCATGCTTCGCGTCACCCGGCTCACTGATTACGCCACCGTTGTACTGACTGTGCTTGCTGCGCGGCCGGACGTGGTGTTGAGTGCGCCGGAGTTGGCCGAACGCGCCGGTCTGGAGCCGCCCACCGTGGCCAAGGTACTCAAACCACTGGCCGCCGCCGGGCTGGTGTCGGGCTTTCGCGGTGCCAATGGCGGCTACCGGTTGGCACGTCCGGCCGAGGCCATCAGCCTGATTGCGATTGTCGAGGCGATGGAAGGCCCGCTGGGGATGACCGAATGCAGCATCTCCGGCGGCCAATGCGGCATCGAACACAGCTGCGGCGTACGCGCCAACTGGCGCCGTATCAACGACGTGGTGGCCGACGCCCTGCGCGGCATCTCGCTGGCGCAGATGCTGGCGCCACCGCAACCCCCTGTGCGCGGGCAGATGACTGCCCAGCTGGCGCAGGCTTGAGGATTTCCGATGACCGAAGCACAAAACGCGCAAATTCATGAACAGCTTGGGCGCAAATACGATGCCGGTTTCATTACCGATATCGAAACCGACTCGCTGCCGCCGGGGCTGTCAGAAGACATCATCCGTGCGCTTTCCGCAAAAAAGCATGAGCCGGAATGGATGACGCAGTGGCGGCTGTCTGCGTACCGCCACTTCCTGACCATGAAACAGCCGGACTGGGCGAAGCTCTCAATCGGCCCGATCGACCTGCAGGCGCTGAGCTACTACAGCGCGCCCAAGGGCCCGAAGTACAAGTCGCTGGACGAGGTGCCACAGGAATTGCTCGACACCTACGACAAGCTGGGCGTACCGCTGCACGAGCGCGCCAAGCTGGCCGGGGTGGCGGTGGATGCGGTGTTCGATTCGGTCAGCGTGGGCACCACCTTCAAGAAGGAATTGGCGGCGGTGGGCGTGATCTTCACCTCGATGAGCGATGCCATCGTCAACCACCCGGAGTTGGTGCAGAAATACCTCGGCACCGTGGTGCCGGTGGGCGACAACTACTTCGCCGCGCTCAACTCGGCGGTGTTCTCCGACGGCAGCTTCGTGTTCATCCCCAAGGGCGTGCGCTGCCCGATGGAACTGTCCACTTACTTCCGCATCAATGCCGGCCACACCGGGCAGTTTGAACGCACCTTGATCATCTGCGAAGAAAACGCGCACGTCTCCTATCTCGAAGGCTGCACCGCACCGATGCGCGATGAAAACCAGTTGCACGCGGCGGTGGTGGAGCTGGTCGTGCTGGACGATGGCGAGATCAAGTACTCCACCGTGCAGAACTGGTATCCGGGTGACGAGAACGGCGTCGGCGGCATCTATAACTTCGTCACCAAGCGCGCCGAATGCCGCGGCGCGCGCAGCAAGGTGACCTGGACGCAGGTGGAGACCGGCAGTGCGATCACCTGGAAGTACCCCAGCTGCGTGCTGACCGGCGACGACTCGGTGGGCGAGTTCCACTCGGTCGCGCTGACCCACCACTACCAGCAGGCCGACACCGGCACCAAGATGATCCACATCGGCAAGCGCACCAAGTCGAAGATCGTCAGCAAGGGCATCAGCGCCGGGCGCGGCCAGAACACCTACCGCGGCCTGGTCAAGGTGGCCGCCGGCGCCGACGGTGCGCGCAACCACACCCAGTGCGATTCCCTGCTGATCGGCAAGACCTGCGGCGCGCACACCTTCCCCTACATCGAGGTGAAGAACCCCAGCGCCACGGTGGAACACGAGGCCACGACCTCGAAAATTTCGGACGACCAGCTGTTCTATTGCCGCAGTCGCGGCATTGACCAGGAAAACGCGGTATCGATGATCGTGGATGGTTTCTGCAAACAAGTCTTCCGCGAATTGCCGATGGAGTTTGCAGTCGAGGCCAAGAAACTGCTGGACGTCACGTTGGAAGGGGCCGTTGGCTGATGTCGCCACAGGCCCACTCGGACATCTGCACACAAGAACACACTGGAAACAACCATGCTGAAAATTGAAAACCTCCATGCCACCGTTGCGGGCAAGGAAATCCTCAAGGGTCTGAGCCTCAACGTGAACGCCGGCGAAGTACACGCCATCATGGGCCCCAATGGTGCGGGCAAGTCCACGCTGGGCAATATCCTGGCGGGCCGTGATGGTTATGCCGTGACCGCCGGCAGCATCACGTTTTTCGGCAACGACTTGCTGGCACTGGAACCCGAAGAGCGCGCTGCCGCCGGCGTGTTTCTGGCCTTCCAATACCCGGTGGAAATCCCTGGCGTCAACAACACCTATTTCTTGCGCGCCGCCTACAACGCGCAGCGCAAAACCCGCGGCGAACCTGAACTCGACTCGATGCAATTCCTGAAGAAGGTGCGCGAGAAGCTCGCGGTATTGCATTTGAAAGATGAGCTGTTGCATCGCGCCGTCAACGAAGGATTTTCGGGTGGCGAAAAGAAGCGTAATGAGATTTTCCAGATGGCACTGCTGGAGCCAAAGCTCGCCATCCTCGATGAAACCGATTCCGGCCTCGACATCGATGCATTGAAAGCCGTCGCCGATGGCGTCAACGCGCAGCGCTCGGCGGAACGTTCCTTCCTCGTCATCACCCATTACCAGCGCTTGCTGGACTACATCAAACCCGATGTGGTGCATGTGCTGGCCAATGGCCGCATCGTGGAAACCGGCGGGCCAGAGCTTGCCTTGCAGCTGGAAGCGCACGGCTATGACTGGATCAAGAACCGGCTGACGCCGGAAACGGCAGCCTGAAATGAGTGCGCTTCTGGACTCTCTGGCCGCGGATTTTCAAGGCGATGTCTCCCAGCGGGTTGCGCTGGATGCCTTGCTGCACGACGGTCTGCCGCAGCGCGCGGAAAGCTGGAAATACACTTCCCTGCGGCAGTTGGAGCGGCGCAGCTTCGTGCCGGCACAGCACGTTGCAGTAGAGGCCATGCAACTGGCCGCCATCCCCGAACCACGCATCGTGTTCGTCAATGGGCAATTGGATGCCACACTCAGCAACCTGTCCGGGTTGATCGGCGGCATTGAGGTGCAGGCGTTGTCGCAACAGCCCGATTCCGGCAACGTCATGCCGCTCTCCGCGCGCAGCGACGAGCCATTTGCCCGGCTCAATGCCACGTTGGCACGCGAAGGTGTGTCGATTCACGTGGATGCCGATGCGCACATGGACACACCACTGCATCTTGTCCATGTCGGCAGCGCGCAAAGCAATGGCGATGCGGCGTGGCATCTGCGCCATCGCATCACACTGGGCGAAGGCGCATCGTTGTCGCTGGTGGAACACGAGCTGGCGGTCAGCGAACATGCCCATCTGGGCAATGTCGTGATCCAGGTGCAGCTGGCCGAACGTGCACAACTGGGCCACGTGCGCCTGCAAGATGCGCCGGCACGTGCCAGCGTGTTTGCCCGCACTGATGCCACACTCGCGCAGGATGCGGGTTATCAACGCATTGATCTTGAACTTGGCGCCGGCTTGTCGCGGCATGAATTGAATGTGCAGCTGCAAGGCGACCGCGCCGCACTCAACGCCAATGGCGTGCTGCTGGCCGATGGCCGCCGACATGTGGATACCCGGCTGGGAATCGACCATATTGCCCGCGACACGCGCTGCAATCTGACTTGGCGCGGGCTGGCAGGGCAGCGCGGCAAGGCGGTATTTCATGGTGGCATCACCATCCATGCCGGCGCGGACGGCAGCGAAGCTGCGCTTGCGAACAAGAACCTGCTGCTGTCTGCCGATGCGGAAATCGACACCCAGCCGGTGCTGGTGATTCATGCCGATGAGGTCAAAGCGGCACATGGCGCCACCGTGGGGCAACTGGATGCCACTGCACTGTTTTACCTGCGCTCGCGTGGCCTGCCGGAAGCACAGGCCAGGGCGTTGTTGACCGGCGCGTTCTGCCACGAAGTGGTCAACGGGATTGCCGATAGCAGCACGCATGCCGCGTGTGCAGCGGCGCTGGAGCGGGCATTGGTACGGGTAGGGGCATGAGTATGGATGCCGCCGCTATCGACTGGGCCTCGGTGCGTGCCGACTTCCCCCTGCTCACCCGGCAAGTACACGGCAAGCCGCTGATCTATTTCGATTCGGCCAATACCGGGCAAAAACCGGCGTGCGTGATCAGCGCCACCGACGATTTTTATCGCCATCACAATGCCAATGTCAGCCGTGCAGTGCACGCGCTGGGCAGTGAGGCCACCGAGGCGTACGAAGGCGCACGCAGCAAGCTGGCGCGCTTTTTCAATGTCCGCAGCGACGAGTTGATCTTGTGCAGCGGCACCACCTTTGCCATCAATCTGGTGGCGTATTCCTGGGCACTGCCGCGCCTGCAACCCGGTGACCGCATCCTGGTCACGCGCATGGAGCACCACGCCAATATCGTGCCGTGGCAGCTGATCGCCCAGCGCACCGGCGCTACGCTCAAGGTGGCTGAACTGCTGCCCGATGGCGCACTGGATCTGCCTGCACTGTATGCGGCGATGACGCCCGACGTGAAAGTGCTGGCACTGGCGCACACCTCGAATGTGCTGGGCACCGTCAACCCGGTGGCGCATCTCTGCAAGGAAGCGCGCAAGCGCGGCATCATCACGCTTATTGACGGCTCGCAGGCCGCACCGCACATGCCGGTGGATATCACCGCGCTGGATTGTGATTTTTATGCCATCACCGGCCACAAGATGTGCGGCCCCACCGGCACCGGTGCACTGTGGGCACGACGCGAACACATCGACGCCATGCCGCCGTTTCTGGGGGGCGGCGAGATGATCAAGGAGGTGCGTTTCGATGGCACCGTGTTCAACGAAGGCCCGCACAAATTCGAGGCCGGCACGCCCAATATTGCCGGTTTCGTGGGCCTCGGCGCGGCGGTGGATTACCTCTCGCAGCTGGGCATGGCCCATATCGAAGCGCGCGAGCAAGCCTTGCTGGCGTACTTGACCGAGGCGCTGCACGGCATCGACGGCCTGCACATCTTCGGCCGTGCGCCGCGCAAGGCGGCGGTAGTGAGCTTTGCCATCGACGGCACCCACTCGCACGATCTGGCCACCTTGCTGGATCTGGAAGGCGTGGCAGTCCGCTCCGGCCAGCACTGCGCGCATCCGCTGTTGCAGTGGCTGGGCGTGGGCACCACCTGCCGTGCATCGCTTGCGTTCTACAACACCCACGAGGAAATCGACGCATTCATCGTGGCATTGCACAAGGTGCGCAAACTGCTGGGTTGATTTTCGGCTAGCCGCTTGGCCGCAACCGCCCATGCATGCAAGATGTCCGCTCACGGCCCCTGTTCACGCATTGCAACCTCGATCGGGGACACCGGATCAGGGACACTGGGCGAACCGGCCGGCAACAGGGGATGACATTGCATGGGACGCAAGCGGCTGCGCGCGGCACAAGCCCATTTGGACGCCACCATGGCCACCCTTGCGGTGTGGTTCATGGATCAATGGGCCAAAATCGAACGCGGCTATCGGCGGCCCTTGACGTGGGTGGCGCTCAAGTTGAAGTTCGCGTTCTATCCCCTGCTGGCCTGCGCTGCATTGGGTTGGCTGAGCTGGGATTGGACGCATGGCCGCAGTCTGGATTCGGCCGAAGACAGCGTGTTCGACAGCATCGTGCAGTGGCGGCCGGTGGAGCCGCAGCCCTCGGGCAGGACCTTCGTCGTGGAAATTGATGATTGCTCGCTGGAGTGGACCCGGGCGCAAGGCATTGGTGGCTGGCCATGGCCACGCACAGTGCATGCGGACTTGCTGGATACGCTGGATCGCGCCGGCGTGCGCGCGGTGGGGGTGGATGTCATGTTCCTCGACCCGCGCAAGGACGACCCGAATGGGGATGCCATGCTGGATGCGGTGGCAGCCGGCGGGAATGGACGATTCATGTTTGCGGCATCGCGCCAAGCGGCGGATTTTGATGCCGCCTCACCTCTGCATGCTGCGCAAATTGCAGGGGCTTATGCGCTGGATGCAAAGGCGCATGCTCCCGGCCCGCCGGTGGCAGTGTATCTGCCGTTTGGTACATCCATGGCCAAGCACTCGGCGATTACCAATGTCAGCCGTGGCCAGGACGGCGTATTGCGCGATGTGCCGCTGCGCGAGGTGGTGGATGACTGGGCGCTGCCGACACTGCCGGCACGGCTGGTGTCACAACTGACACGACAACGCGCGGCATCGCTACCCGATCATGTTCGGGTGAATTGGCGCCGCAACAGCCGCATGCCCTACATCAGTGCAGCCGATTTACTGGCCGGCAAACCCGTGTGTGAAGCACCAGGCAGCAAACTTCCAGACTTGCGCGGCTCCGTGGTGCTGGTCGGCTATACCGCCGCCGGCATCAGCGATACCAAACCCACTCCGGTAAACGCGGCGATGCCCGGAGTGGAAGTCTGGGCCGAAGCCACCGATGCACTATTGCACGGTGGCGTGGTTTGGATGCCGCCCAGCAGTTTCAAATACCTGCTGGCCTCGCTGCTATTGATCTTGACCACCTATGCGTTTTGGCGCGGCGAACCGCATGAAGATGTGGACGGCGTGTTCGTCGCTGTCAATGGCCTGCTGTTGACCGGCGCGGTAATCGGCCTGACATTTTTTGGCGTGTTCGTCGATATTTTCGCCAGTATCGGCTTTGTCAGTCTTTGTTTTGGCATTTGCCGCATGTATGCGGCGATCCAACGCGGTCGCGCTATCGGCAATAATGATTTTCGTGATGAATACGACCCCGATCGCTACCCGTGGCTGGCGATGGTGCGCTTGCGATATGTCAAAGCCGACGGACTGACTCCCTTCGAAGCCGTGCGCGGCAAGCGCGAATACCGCCGTCTGCTGCGCAGGCAGCTGTATGCCGGTGGGGATGCGGTGATGATTGAAGGCATCGTGGAGCGCAAGAGTTGGCTCCACGAAATCCTCGACGACTTGATGCTGCTGATCTGGAGCGGGGCCGACCGCAGCAGTGTTCTGGAGCAGGTCAAGTCGGACCTGGATCGTCTGCATCAGTCGTTGAATCAGGGCGAACACCCGCTGGATGAGCACGGTCAAGTCATGCTGTGCATCTCGGTCGCCGAAATCGACGACCATCACGACGATACTACTCGCGGCGAACGCATGCGGCTGCGTGAATTATTGGGGCAGGACCTCAACGCTACTGACGAATTTGCCCTGTGTGCCGATAATCGCGAAGCACTCGATCCAGCGCATACTTTGGTCATCGACGACACCTCAGAACCGGATCTTCCATGAAGAACCTCCAGCGCCCGCGCGATCCATCCTCCCGGTTTGCACTTGCCTTGGCCGCTCTGTTGCTGAGCGGCTTGTTGGCTGCGGCTACGCCCACGCCACAGGTAACACCGGCCACCATTGTCAAACCCAGTGTGCAGGTGCACAGCAAACCGGATTTCGCCTCCCCGGCAGTTACGACGCTGACCGAGAACGCACAAGTCAACGTCACCGGTCAGCAAGGCCTGTGGTTCAAACTGGGGTTAGACGGCGGCAAGTCCGGCTATGTGCGGGTCAATGAGATTCGGGTGGCCTACGGCAGCAAGGAAACCGGCGGCTTAGGCAAGGCGTTGTTCACAGGCAAGGCTGGCAAGGGCCGAGTCACCGAAACCGCCAGTGTGCGCGGGCTGGATGAAAGTTCACTGAAAGCCGCCGCGTTCAACCCGGTGCAACTGCAGCAGATGGAGTCCTACCGCGCCAGCCCGGAGGCCGCCGAGCAAGCAGCCACCAAACAAGGCTGGAAAATCACCGACGTGGCTTACGCCGAGGAATACCAGCCGGAGAGTAGCAAGCCGAAGAAAAAAGGTTTCTTCGGGAAATTCAAATCGGATGACGGCAGCAGCAAGGCCACCCAGGCCGAAAAGCGCGAACGTTTCGCGGCGGCGCGCAATTTGTTGGGCTTTGTAAATCCCGGGCTTGCCAACACGGCCGCCTCGGGCGATGCGTTGATTGGCAAATCGGATGCAGAGGTGAGCCAGGAAGAGCTCGAACTCGGCCCGATGATCGCCGGCCGCGTGCTTGGCGCAGCACCGTTGGTCAAGGATCCTGCGATGCAAAAACGAGTCAACCTGGTTGGCCGATGGGTGGCGTCACGCACCAGCCGGCCTGGCCTGCCGTGGACGTTTGGCGTCATCGAAGACAACGAAATCAATGCCTTCGCTGCGCCAGGGGGTTATGTATTGATCACCCGTGGCCTGTATCAATTGTTGACCTCCGATGCGGAGCTGGCCGGGGTGTTGGGCCATGAAATCGGCCACGTGGTGCAACGCGACCACTACGAGGTCATTCGCAAGCAGGAGAAGCTGGGCGCGGCCGGTGCCATCGCCTCCAGTCAAATTCATACCGGCGGCGGTGTCGCAGGCAGCCTTGCGCGTAGTTACATCGAAAAGAACGGTGCAGCAATCATGCTCACTGGTCTCGACCGTAGTGCCGAGTTCCGCGCCGATCACGCCGCCGGCATTTATCTGGCGCGCTCTGGCGGCAATCCACTGGCCTTTCTGGCCGTGCTGCAAAAAATGGCGGCACTGGGTTCGGCGTCGCCTGCCATGGCGACGCTGTACAAAACCCACCCGCCACTGGACAAGCGCATGGATGCCGTGGACAAGCAGGACAATGGTGAACTGGCAGCGTACCTGGATCGCTGAACATGCTGCCATCCCAGCCATTGCTGCAGTCCATGTGGCGCAGCAACTGCAACTGATGGTGGTTATCCGAAGGTGAGGTGATGGTTCGCGCCATCACTTCCCGGCCGCATGCCGCCACAGCGCGCGGGTCAGCGGTGGCAATCGGCCTGCGATACCCAAAAGCGAGCCGCGCAACAAGGTGGGCAGCAGCGCATCGTTGCTGTACACGCGATTGATGGTTTCAAACGCATGCGCACCCAGCGCATTTTCACTTCGCCGCGTGCGCGCCCAGCGTGCCAGTCGCGCCGGTGAGGTGATATCCCCACCGTTGGCTTGGGCGGCGCCAAGCGTGGTCTGCAGTGCAGCCACATCGCGCAGACCGTGGTTCACGCCTTGCCCTGCCAATGGGTGCATCACATGCGCGGCATCCCCCACCAAGAGCACCCGGTCCTTGACCTGGGTGTGCGCCAACTGCCGGCGCAGCGGGAATGCCGCACGCGCCGACTGCAAGCTGAGCGCACCCAGTTCGCCGCCAAATGCAGTCGATAATTCATTCTCGAACTGCGCTGGCGGTGTATCCAGCAGCCGCTGCGCTTCCGCAGTGGGCAATGTCCATACGATCGAGCCCAATCGCGCATCCAGCACGGCATCGCCATCGGCTGAGAACGGTAAAAATGCCACCGGACCTGTGGGCAAAAAACGCTGCCAGCAGGTGCACCGATGCGGAATCTCACTGGCGACGAAGGCCACCAATCCACGCTGCTGGTAATCGTGCACAGGGGCTTCGATGCCGGCGAGCCGGCGCAACGCCGAATGCCCGCCATCGGCGGCGATGGCCAACTGTGCCTCCAGTACCAAGCCATCATCCAACCCGATGCGCACACCTGTATCCAGCTGCTCCAGCTGCTCCACCCGCGCCGGGCAGTGCACGCGCACGCCTGCGCCCGGTAGTGCCTGCCAGAGTGCATCCACCAGCACCGCATTTTCGACAATCCAACCCAGTTGCCGCTCGCCCAGTGCGTCGGCATCAAACACCAATGGATCACCACTTGCCGCATCCCACACCCGCATCCCGCGGTACGGCTGCGCACGCGCAGCCAACACCTGCGCCCACACGCCCAAGCGCGCAAGCAAGGCAGCGTTATCTGGCGCAAACGCAAACACCCTGAGATCACGCTGCTCACGTGTCCATGCGGTGGGGCGCTGTGCTTCCACCAACGCCACCTGCAAGCCTTCGCGGGCCAGCATCAAGGCACTGGCGGCACCAACCACGCCGCCGCCCACGACCACCGCATCCAATCTGCCGCGCCGGCTCATGCCACCTTCCCCCTGCACAGTGCGGGCACATCACCGCGATAGCCCATCGCGCCGCCCACCAGCCAGCCCTGCAAGCCACCGATGGCATCCCCGGCCAACAAGCCGGCGCTGCGCAGTGGACGCAGCCAAGCGGCATCATTCGAGGTGAATTTTGCCAAGCCATCGGAGAACGCCAAGGTGCGCGTGCGGTCTTCCGTACGTCGCAGCGCATACCGTCGCAGCACGGATTCATCGCCCGGATCCTGTTGCGCATCGGCAATGCATTCGGCCAAGGTCAGCGCATCCCGCAGGCCCAAATTGAACCCTTGCGCACCCAATGGGTGAATGGCTTGTGCAGCATTGCCCACCAGCACCGCACGCGGCGCCACCAAGGCGTCGGCCACACAGCGCTGTATCGGATAGGCGCTACGCGGACCCACCTCCAGCAAGCGCCCCGCGCGCCAGCCAAACACAGCCTGCACACGCGCCAGAAACGCGGCGTCCGGCAAGGCGGCCACGGCGTCCGCATCGGCACTGGCCACCCCATGCACCATGCCGTAATAGCCATCACCACGTGGCAACAATGCGGTGGGGCCGGTCTCGGTCAAGCGCTCGAAGGCGCTGCCATCCGGCGCACGCCGGGCGCGCAGGCGGGCCACGAACAAGGTTTGGCCGTAGTCGTGATCCTGGGTGCCGATCGCCAATGCACGGCGCACTTCACTGCGGTTGCCATCGGCGGCCACCAGCAGCTTGGCACGCACCTCGCGCTTGCCCGCGGCATCGGCAATCCGCACGCTGCGCAGGCCAGCGTCGATTGGCCCCACCCCCAAAAACCGCGCCGGACGGTAGCGGGTCAATTGCTTCAGCTGTTGCAAGCGCGCTTCCAGCGCCTCGCCAAAATCACGCGCCACCACCACCCGTCCGAATTCACTGCGGCCATAGGCGCTGGCCTGCAATTGGATACGGCCAAAATCACCCGCACGGCTGATATGGATCCGCCGAATACTGCCGGTGGGCGCGCGCATCAAGGCCAGCACACCCAAAGCTTCCAGCGCGTGCAGCGTGGCCTCGGCAAAACTGAGGTTGCGCTGGTCGAATACCGGCGGCAGCGCGCCCGTTGGAGCAGCCTCTACCATGCCCACATCCAACCCCAGCACATCCAGCGCGATGGCCAAACTGGCGCCCACCAAACCACCACCGACAATCACTACGTCGTGCGCCGGGGAATCACTACGAAGGTCTTGAGTCATTGCGCTATGCTAACGGCTTCGCTGCAACCAACGAATACCGCCATGAACCGTCCCGCTTCAATGACTGCCTCCGGCCCGCTGGTGCTGGCTGCGCTGATCTTCGCTGCCGCCCTGACCCGGGTGTTGCCGCATCCGCCGAATTTCTCGCCGATTGAAGCGGTCGCGTTGTTTGGTGGCGCGTATTTCGCCAAACGCAGCTGGGCGCTGATCGTACCGTTGGTCGCGATGTTTGCCTCCGATTTGGTGCTGGGGCTGGTCAACGGCGGTATTTACTGGAGCTATTTCGCCAGCGCCGGTTATCTGACGGTGTATGCCTGCATCGCGCTGTCCACCGTGCTGGGCTTTGGCCTGCGCGGCAAGGTTGCTGGTGGCCGCGTGCTGGGCTATGCACTGGCGGGGTCGCTGCTGTTCTTCGTGGTCACCAATTTCGCCACCTGGCTGGGCAGCAGCATGTACCCGCAGAACGCGGCGGGCCTGCTGGCAGCGTATGTGGCCGGCATTCCGTTCTTCCAGTGGACTGTACTGGGCACCTTGTTCTACGCCGGCCTGCTGTTTGGTGGCTTCGAGCTGCTGCGCCGTGCCAACCCGGCGCTGCGCGCACAGACGGTCTGATGGGCAACCGGCTTTCCAGGATCTACACCCGCACCGGTGACGATGGCAGCACCGGGCTGGGGGATGGCACCCGCGTGGGCAAGGATTCGGCGCGGGTGGAGGCCTATGGCACCGTTGATGAAGCCAATGCCTGCATCGGCCTGCTGCTGGCCACGGACATGCCGGAAACCGTGCGTGACTTGCTGACCCGCATCCAGCACCAGTTGTTCGATCTGGGTGGCGAGCTGTGCATCCCCGGCCATGCGGCGATTTTTGATGCGGATATCGATGCGTTGGAAGCGCAACTGGACCAGTTCAATGAAGATCTGCCGGCGCTGAAAGAATTCATTCTGCCCGGTGGCGGCGAAGCGGCCGCACGTTGCCACATCGCCCGCACCGTGGTGCGCCGGGCCGAACGCCGCACGGTGGAGCTGGCGCGGCTGGAAAACGTACGCCCGCAGCCAGTGCAATACTTGAACCGGCTCTCCGACTTGCTGTTTGTACTGTGCCGCGTGCTGGCACGCGCCAGTGGCCATGGCGAAGTGCTGTGGAAGCACGAGCGCCGCAAGTAATCCCCCAATCCAAGCCCTGCGCCAGCCTCGTGATTCAGGTTTACACCCACCCCGCGTGCCTCGCACACGATACAGGCCCCGAACACGTTGAGCGCCCCGCACGCCTGAGCACCGTCTTGCGCGCACTGGAAACCGCGCACCCCGACATCGACTGGCAACCAGCCCCGCGCGCAACCCGCGGGCAATTGCTGCGCGTGCACGATGAAGCGCTGCTGGCCACCGTGCTGGAAACCGCGCCACACGGCTTGATATCGCTTGATCCAGACACCGTACTCTCCCCCGGGTCGGGGGAGGCCGCCTTGCGCGCCGCCGGGGCCGGCGTGGCGGCGGTGGATGCCGTGCTGGAAGGCCGCACCCAGCGCGCATTCTGCGCAGTGCGCCCGCCCGGCCATCACGCTACCGCCAGTGCCGCGATGGGCTTTTGCCTATTCAACAATATCGCCGTGGCCGCGCGTCATGCGCTGGATAAACACGGGTTGGAACGGGTGGTGGTTGCCGATTTCGACGTCCACCACGGCAATGGCACGCAAGCCATCTTTGCCCAGGAACCCCAGCTGCGCTTTGCCAGTTCCCACCAATGGCCGCTCTACCCCGGCAGCGGTGCACACAACCAAACCGGCATCGGCAATATCGCCAACGCCCCCCTGCCAGAGGGCGCAGGCAGCGCCGCGTTTCGCGCCGCGTGGCAAACCGAGCTGCTGCCATTTCTGGATGCCTTCAAGCCGCAACTGGTGCTGATTTCTGCCGGCTTCGATGGCCACCAGCGCGACCCACTGGCGAATTTGCAGCTGGATGCCAACGATTACGCATGGATCACCCGCGAACTGGTCGTGATTGCCAACCGCCATTGCGGCGGCCGGGTGGTTTCGATGCTGGAGGGCGGCTACGATTTGACCGCACTGGCCGAGTGCAGTGTGGCCCATGTCGACAGCTTGCGCTGGTAACCGTTTGCCGCTTCCGGCAAGCTAGACACCCGTTTTTCGTTTCTGGATCGCCCGTGCGCCCAGCCCTGCGCCTGCTACCCCTGACTTTGTGCATCGCCGTTTCGCTGCAAGCCCATGCCGCGGATGGCAAATCAGCACCGACCTACAAGCTGTGCCCGCTGGTGGATGCGGTGCCTGCATTCGAGGATGTGCAAAAGGCACCGGAAGGCCTGAACATACTGAACAACAACCAATTGCCCACCGATTTGGAAGGTGACTTGCTCTCTGGCACCGAAGCCAACCCGGTGTTCAACGGCAATGTCACCATGCGCCGGGGCGATCAGTTCATGGGGGCCGATCAACTGACTTTCGACAAAGCGCAAAACCGCTACAACGCCGAAGGCAGCGTGCGCTATCAAGCGTCGGGCTTGCGCATGCGGGCAGCGCGTGCCGAAGGCGACCAGAACTCCAATACGCACACCATGCAGAATCTGGAATACCAATTGCTGTCGCGACGTGGCAACGGCAAAGCCCAGAGCCTGAACATGGCTGGAGATATTGGCAGCTTGTACGGTGCCACTTACTCCACCTGCCCGCCGGAGGAGCGCAATTGGGAGCTGCGCGCCAACCGTATCGACATCAATACCGACACCAATATGGCGGTGGCGCACGGCGCTACGTTGCGGATTGGCAAGATCCCGGTACTGTATTTGCCGTGGTTCATGTTTCCCACCAATGAGGATCGCCGCACCGGTGTGTTGCTGCCGTCGATGTCCAATTCCAACCGCAACGGATTTGATTATCGCCAGCCCGTTTATCTGAATCTTGCACCAAACTACGATGCCACCCTGGTACCGCGCTGGATGAGCAAACGCGGCGGCGCAATGAGCGGGCAGTTCCGCTATCTCAACGAGGCCGGCAACGGCACCGTGGAGGCACTGTGGATGCCGAACGACAAGCTGCGTGATCGCAGCCGCTGGTTGGGGCATTTTGACGGTATCCAGAATCTGTCGCCCAACTGGCAATTCCGTGCCGACATCAATTGGATCAGCGATCCGCGCTACTACGAAGACTTCAACAACAATATTGACGGGCTATCACAAGTCACCTCCTACAGTTCGGTCGGTGCGTATGGCCGCGGTCAGGAATGGAGCGCCGGGGTGAGTGCCGATCACTGGCAGCTGGCCGATTTCACACTGGGCAAAAACATCCTGCCTTATGACCGCCTGCCACGCGCCTTCGCAAGCTGGGAGCGGCACATGAACAGTGCGCTACAGTTCGGTGTTGATGCCGAGGCCGTGCGGTTCCATCACCCGGTGTACGCCGCCGGTTCACGCCTGGATCTCAAACCGTGGATCAGCGCACCACTGGAAGGGGATAGTTGGTTCCTGCGTCCCACGTTGGCTTATCGTTTTACCGGCTATTCACTCGATCACTCACTGGGACAAACGCTGGGCGACAACTCGCCTTCGCGTGGGCAGTCGATCTTCAGTCTGGACACCGGCCTGTTCTTTGATCGCGACATGCAGGTCAAAGGCAAGGACTATCTGCAAACCATCGAGCCACGCCTGTTTTACCTGAACGTGCCCTACGTCAATCAGGCCGATATGCCGGTGTTCGATACCCAACCGTTGACCTTCAGTTGGAATCAGTTATTCCGCGACAATCGCTATTCCGGTGCCGACCGTCAGGCCGATGCCAATCAGCTCACTCTGGCGATCAGCACCCGCATGATTCGCCAATCGGATGGCCATGAGCGACTCTCGCTGAGCCTCGGGCAAATCCGCTACTTCGCAGACTCGCGCGTGCGCCTGCCGAATGAGCCGATCACTGAGCAAGGGCGCTCAGCCTGGGTGGTGGACGCCAATTACGCCCCCACCGACCGCTGGACGATTGGTGCCTCCTACCAACGCGATCCCAAATTCAACCGCACCGATCTGGCCAGCGTGCGCGCCCGTTATCTGCTGCCCAACCAAGGTGTGTTCAACTTGAGCTATCGCTATCGGCGCGCACTGCTGGAACAGGTAGACGCATCGTTCCTGTACCCGATCAACGAGCGCTGGAGCATTGTCGGTCGCCAATACTATTCACTGCGCGACAGCAAAACGCTGGAAAGCCTGGCTGGCGTGCAATGGGACAGCTGTTGTGTTGCCGTTCGGGTTGTGGCCCGCCGCTACGTGCAAAATCGCGCTGGCGATCTCGGCAATACCCTGATGTTCGAAATCGAGCTGAAGGGCCTGGGCTCAGCCGGCCAAGATACCCAGCGCGCCTTGCGCCGGGCCATCCTCGGCTACAATCGCGATGATTTGTACTTGGTGCCGCCGCAGATTGCGACGGGCCAGCCTTCCACGCAGGACAACACGAAAATTCCATGACCTCCAGCCATCGCTTGTGTGCCCCTTACTCCCTGCTGGCGATTGTGTTGCCGGTGCTGCTGTTCACTTCTGGTGCACAGGCGCAGGACTACGCAACTCCACAGCCAGTGGATCGCATCGCGGCCGTGGTCAACGAAGACGTGATCTTGCGCAGTGAGCTGGAGCGCGCGATTGCCAATATCCGCACCCAATACGCCGGTCGCGAAAACCAACTCCCACCGGCCGATGTGCTGCAGCGCCAGGTGTTGGAACGCCTGATCTTGATGCGTCTGCAATTGGCGCGTGCCACGGATGCCGGGATCACGGCCAGTGACGAGGATTTGGAGCGCGCGGTGCAGGGCGTGGCGCAGCAAAACAACATGAACGTGGATCAATTGCGCGAGCGCATCGGCAAGGACGGCATGAGTTTCGCTGATTTTCGCAACAACCTGCGCGATGAAATCATCACCCAGAAACTGCGTCAGAGCTTTGCTCAAGGCCGCATCAATGTCAGCGAAGGTGAGGTGGACGCCGCGATGGCCAATGCCTCGGCCGCAGCCAGCCAGCAGTTCCACCTGGCCCACATCCTGATTGGCACACCCGAAGCAGCCACCCCCGAGCAGATCGCCACCGCGCAGAAAAAAGTCGAAGGCGTGAAGAACCTGGTCGAAAAAGGCGAAATGACGTTTGCCGCCGCTGCGGTGCGTTATTCCGATAGCCCCAACGCGCTGGAAGGCGGTGATCTGGGCTGGCGTGGCCTGAATGAAATCCCGCCTGCATTTGCCTCTGCCATCACGCAGATGAAGGATGGCCAGGTCATCGGCCCCATCCGCGGCTCCAGCGGCTTCCAATTGGTGCAACTGGTTGGCAGCCGCACGCAAGCTGCCGGCAGTGGTGAAAAAGTTACCCAATATTCGGCGCGTCAGATTCTGGTCAAAGTGGATGACAAGACCGACGATGCCGCCGCCAAGGCCAAAGCCGATACGCTGGCTGCGCGCCTAACTGGCGGAGCCGAGTTTGCCAAGGTCGCCGCCGAAAGCTCGGACGATGCCACCACCCGCCGCCGTGGTGGTGATCTTGGCTGGGTGGGTGCGGATACCTACGGCACCGCCTTTGGCATGCAACTGGCATCCCTGTCCGATGGCCAGACCTCCGCACCGTTCAAAACCGATGCCGGCTGGGTGATTGTGCAGCGTATTGGCACCCGCGAGATCGCTGCCGGTGACGAAAATCTGCGTGCGCAAGTGCGCGAGACCATTGGTCGCCGCAAGCTGGAAGAAGAGTGGAACCGCTGGCTACGTGAAATGCGTGGCGAAGCCTATGTGGATACTCGCGATGAACAAGGCAAGTCCACGCGTCCGGCGCTGCCGGAAACCCCCAAGGAGCAGCACAAGGTGACCCCGGTTGACGTGCATCCGGAAGGAACCCGTCGGGAGTTTTGATTTCAATGCGCCCACGCCTTGCCCTGATTGCGGGTGAGCCTGCCGGCATTGGCCCCGAACTGGTGGTGCGTGCGGCCCAGCAGGACTGGGACGCAGAGCTGGTGGTGTTTGGCGATGCCGCCAGTTTGCTGCGTGCGGCTGACGCACTTGGTCTGCCGCTGCATTTGCACCGGCATGGCGAGGCAGCCACGCAGCCGCGTAGTTTGGCCATCGTCGACATCCCGCACCCGGTGGCAACCCGCTTCGGGCACCCTGATCCGGCCAATACGGCCTCGTTGATCGCGGCCATCAGCCGCGCCGCCCGCGCCTGCATCGACGGTGAGCTGGATGGCTTGGTGACCGGCCCGGTGCACAAGGCGGTCATCAACGAAGGCGGGATCACTTTCACCGGCACCACCGGTCTGTTGGCCGAACAAGCCGGCTGCGAGGTGGTGATGATGCTGGCCAACTCACACCTGCGAGTGGCTTTGCAAACCGTGCATCTTCCACTGCGCGAAGTCGCTGATGCGATCACCCCCGCGGCCATGATGCGCACCCTGCGTATCGTAGATACGGCACTGCGCACCCAATTTGGACTTGCTGTGCCCACCATCGCCGTACTGGGTCTGAATCCGCACGCTGGCGAAGACGGTCATCTGGGCCGGGAAGAACTGGACATCATCATTCCCTCCTTGGACCACCTGCGCGGCGAAGGGCTGCGTCTGGTTGGCCCGTTGCCAGCCGATACCGCGTTCCTGCCAAACAAGCTGCAGGGCTTCGACGCGGTGCTGGCGATGTACCACGACCAAGGCCTGCCGGTACTCAAGCACGCCGATTTCGCCCACGCAGTGAACATTACCTTGGGCCTACCCTACCCGCGTGTGGCGGTAGATCACGGCACCGCGCTGGAACTGGCCGGCCAGGGCACGGCCGATCCGTCCAGCCTGTATGCCGCCATCCGGACCTGCACGCAGCTGGCGGCGCAGCGGAAGCGCGGGTGATGGAGACCATCAGCTTCGACGGCTTTCTGAAAGTCGAACTGCGCGTGGGCCGCGTGCTGTCCGCCGAGCCCTTCGCGCAGGCGCGCAAGCCCGCCTACATCCTGCACGTCGATTTCGGCCCGGAGCTGGGCGTGCGCAAATCCAGTGCGCAGATCACCGTGCACTACACGCCGGAGGAACTGGTCGGCCGGCTGGTGGTCGCCGTGGTCAATTTCCCGCACAAGCAGATCGGCCCGCTGATGTCGGAATGCCTGGTGACGGGCTTTCACGACGCCGACGGCGCGGTGGCGCTATGCGTGCCGGACAGGGACGTGCCATTGGGAACACGCTTGCTATGACCACAGGATTCACCGAACCGGCCAAGAAACACCTGGGCCAGAACTTCCTCCGCGACACCAGCGTCATCGACAGGATCGTGCTGGCGATTGCCCCGCAGCCGGGGGATGTGATCGTCGAAATTGGCCCCGGCCAAGGCGCCCTGACCTTTCCCCTGCTGAAACAGCACGGTGACATTACCGCGATTGAGTTTGACCGCGACCTGCACGCGCCACTGCAAACCGCCGCACGCCAGCACGGCGAGCTGCACCTGATCGCAGGTGATGTACTGAGCGTGAATTTTTCCGAATTGGCCGCGCAACGCAGCGATGCGCAAGGCCAAATCCGGTTGGTCGGCAACCTGCCCTACAATCTCAGTTCACCGATCCTGTTTCACGCATTGGATCATGCGCACGCCATCCGCGACATGCACTTCATGCTGCAAAAAGAAGTGGTAGAACGCATGGCCGCCGGCCCCGGCAGCAAGGTCTATGGCCGCCTCAGCGTGATGTTGCAAGCCTATTGCAGCGTGACGCCGCTGTTCATCGTGCCACCTGGTGCCTTCATCCCCGCACCCAAAGTGGACTCGGCAGTGGTACGGCTGGTGCCAAAACCACACGGAAAAATCGAGGTTGCCGATCACGCGAGCTTTGCCAACGTGGTGCGTGCCGCCTTCGGCCAACGCCGCAAAACCCTGCGCAATGCCCTCCATGGGGTGGCCGATAGTGCCACCCTCGAAGCCGCCGGCCTGCGCCCGGAAGCGCGTGCCGAGCAGGTGGCCGTGGCTGATTTCGTGCAGCTTGCCAATTTACTTGCCGCCGGTTGATATCTGATTGCCAAAAGCATGGGCGCAGCCTGCCGCCCACCGCTAGAATGGCGGCATGAGCAACAATGATTACCAATTCGATATCGCGGTGAATGCCCACTTCCTGGATGACCAATCGGTACCGGAAGAGGGCCGCTTCGTGTTTGCGTACACCATCCAGATTCGCAACCAAGGCAAGCAGCCGGCACGCTTGCTGGGCCGCCATTGGCTGATCACCGACGGCAACGGCCGGGTACGCGAAGTGGTTGGTGAAGGCGTGGTAGGCGAACAGCCGTGGCTGCGCCCCGGGGAAGGTTTC
>Ga0209023_10002483_pt1 | contig 22970 bp, 21 predicted proteins | sample LakOneMetagenome_FD_187468 | JGI IMG/M metagenome (GOLD analysis project Ga0209023, IMG submission 187468) | Freshwater and sediment microbial communities from Lake Erie, Canada (SPAdes) (version 2) | ecosystem: Environmental > Aquatic > Freshwater > Lentic | place: Lake Erie, Canada... | reverse complement strand
ATCTTGGAAACCGACCTTGTGAAAATGGACCATGTCGGGAACCTTGCCGTCGGGAACCCGGATATGGCTGGCGATGATCGCGCCGCCGAGACGGGTCGGGACGAGATCGCGGTAAGCCATGCCGGCGCGGCCGATCACCCAAGGCGCCTGATCGGCGAGGCGGCGCACAACGAAGGCATGCTGGGTCGGCGGCAGGACCAGCGGCGGGTTCAACGCGTCGATCGTCACGCGGGTGCCGCCAGGCGAGGTGAGCGCCAGCGCGCCGTCGGAAATTTCGGCGCAATCGTCGGTCAGCAGCCTGATATGGCCCGGCTCGGCCCCGGCGTTCGCATCAAGCCGCACGCGGAGCCCATGCCCCGACATGACCGCCACCTGCGGATTGTCGGCGGGATAGATCATGTCGAGCCGCATGCGCAGGGTCTTGGTGAAAAACGGCAGGTCCTTGCGCAGATCAGCGGTCGGCAGCAGGATTTCGGCACGGATCTCGGTCATCGTTCACTCCTCGGGCGGCGAATGGCCGCGCCTTTCGCCCCGCATTCTTCAAGCTTGAAATTTATTTTTCAAGCATTTCATTGTAGGTCTTTTGTATCATGCGCTGTAGAGTGGCCCTGCGGCTAGATAAAACTGGTTTAATATTAAACCAGTTTTGGGGAGGACGAATTGGACGAGAGCAGGCAGGACGGCGCGCGGCAAGCCGCGCTCGACTATCATGAATTTCCCAAACCCGGCAAACTCGAGATACGGGCGACCAAACCCCTTGCGAACGGCCGCGATCTGAGCCGTGCCTATTCGCCGGGCGTGGCCGAGGCCTGTCTCGAGATCAAGGCCGATCCGGCGACCGCCAGCCGGTATACCGCGCGCGGCAATCTGGTGGCGGTGGTCACCAACGGCACCGCCGTTCTGGGGCTGGGCAACATTGGGGCGCTCGCGTCGAAGCCGGTGATGGAGGGCAAGGCGGTTCTGTTCAAGAAATTCGCCAATATCGATTGTTTCGACATCGAGTTGAACCAGCCCGACCCCGTGAAGCTGGCCGATATCGTTTGCGCATTGGAACCGACGTTCGGTGCGATCAACCTGGAAGACATCAAGGCACCTGACTGTTTCATCGTCGAAAAGCTGTGCCGCGAGCGGATGAACATTCCGGTCTTTCACGACGATCAGCACGGCACTGCCATTGTCGTCGGGGCTGCCGCGACCAACGCGCTGCATGTGGCGGGCAAGCGCTTTGACGAAATCAAGGTAGTGTCGACCGGCGGCGGCGCCGCTGGCATCGCCTGCCTGAACATGTTGCTGAAGCTTGGCATCAAGCGTGAGAATGTCTGGCTTTGCGATCTTGAGGGGTTGGTCTATCACGGCCGCGCAGCGCAGATGACCGACCAGAAAGCCGCCTATGCGCAAGGCACGACACCGGCGACGCTCGGCGATGTGATCTTTGGGGCCGATCTGTTTCTCGGCCTTTCGGGCCCGGGCGTTCTGACGCCGGAAATGGTTGGGAAAATGGCGCCCCGCCCGATCATATTCGCGCTCGCGAACCCGGCCCCGGAAATTCTGCCCGATGCTGTCCGCGCCGTGGCACCCGACGCGATCATCGCCACCGGGCGCAGCGATTTTCCCAATCAGGTCAATAATGTCCTCTGTTTTCCCTTCATTTTCCGGGGCGCGCTCGACGTGGGCGCCACGACCATAAATGACGAGATGGAACTGGCATGCATCGACGGGATCGCCGCACTTGCCCGCGCCACGACGAGTGCCGAGGCAGCAGCGGCCTACAAGGGCGAACAGCTAACCTTCGGGGCCGATTACCTTATCCCCAAACCGTTCGACCCGCGGCTGATCGGGGTGGTGGCCAGCGCGGTCGCCAAGGCAGCGATGGAGACGGGCGTGGCCACCCGGCCGATCGCCGATTTCGACAGCTACCGCGAAAAGCTGAACGGATCGGTGTTCAAATCCGCCCTTATCATGCGACCGGTCTTTGAGGCGGCGCGCAGCGTCAGCCGCAAGATCGTCTTTGCCGAAGGCGAGGACGAGCGGGTCTTGCGTTGTGCCAACGCGATGCTTGAAGAGATGACCGACAAGCCGATCCTGATCGGTCGGCCCGAGGTGATCGAGCGGCGCTGCGAGCGCGCCGGTCTGCCGATCCGGCCGGGGCGCGACTTCGAGATCGTGAATCCTGAAAACGATCCGCGCTACCGCGACTATTGGCAGACATACCACGGGCTGATGGAGCGCCGCGGTGTAACGCCCGACATCGCCCGCGCCATCTTGCGCACCAATGCCACCGCCATCGCCGCCGTGGCCGTCCACCGGGGCGAGGCCGACAGCATGATCTGCGGCACCTTCGGGCAATATCTCTGGCATCTGAACTATGTGACCCAGGTGCTGGGCCGCGACGGGCTTTGCCCGCAGGGGGCGCTGTCCTTGATGATCCAGGAGGACGGGCCGCTTTTCGTTGCCGACACCCATGTGAACGCCGAGCCCTCCCCCGAAGAGATTGCCCGCGCCGCGATCGGCGCCGCCCGCCATGCCCGCCGGTTCGGGGTGACACCGAAGGTGGCAATCTGCTCGCATTCGAACTTCGGCAATCTTGAAACCGATTCCGGCCGGCGCACCCGCGGTGCGCTCGACATTCTTGCCGGCACGGGGGTCGATTTCGTCTACGACGGCGAAATGTCGGTTGATGCGGCGCTCGACCCCGAGTTGCGCACCCGGATTTTTCCAAACGCGCGGTTCGACGGGGCGGCCAACATTCTGGTCTTTGCTTTTACCGACGCCGCCAACACCGCCCGCAATATCCTCAAGATGAAGGCCGGCGGGCTCGAGGTCGGGCCGATCCTGATGGGCATGGGCAACAAGGCCCATATCGTGACGCCGTCGATCACCGCGCGCGGTCTTTTGAACATGTCGGCCATCGCGGGAACGCCGGTCGCGCACTATAGTTGACGCTAGGTAAGTCTCCTTGAGCGTCAAGAAAGGCCGCTAAGGCCAAGTTTTCGCGCAAATTTCGGTTGGCATCGAAAAGACATGGCGATTCAGACATGTTGGCGCACTGCGGATGTTGGCGTACATACGGACAACAACGCAACCTCAGCTAGAATTTCAGATGGCCATTTGCCCCGACCTGGCTACAAGGGAACGCAATGTCGGAATTTGACCGATATGCAGCGGACGCCGCGCAGGATTCGAATACACGCATGGCCCTGCTCGGCCATGACCTGCGCGCCGCCGTGTCCGACGTGATCGGCGGCTTGCGGCTGATCGGCCAGGACGGGTTTGACGACGACACCCGCATTCAGTTCGAACGGATCCGCGCGGCCGGTGAAGGGTTGGCACGGCTTCTCGAGGAAGGCCTGTCGATGATGCTCGGCGAAGAGGATTTCGTCGCCACCCATCCGGCCAACGTCCAGTTGGAGCGGCTGTTCTACGATACCGAAATGCGGTGGTCCGGGCGAGCCCGCGAAAAGGGGCTCGACTTTCGCATGACCGTAGCGCCGGACGTGCCGCGCGCCCTGGCGCTCGACCGCGTGGCTCTCGAGCGGATATTGTCCAACACGCTATCGAACGCGATGAAATATGCCGACAGCGGGGTGGTCGGCCTCGATGTCCATATGGCCGGCAACGGCGCCCTGCGGCTGGAAGTGACCGATCAGGGCCCGGGCTTTTCCGCCGACGCGATGGCGCGGCTTTTCGAATATGGCGGCCGGCCGGCTGGTCTTGCCAAGCCCGGATCGGGCCTTGGCATGCATATCACCCGCAGCATGGCGCGCCGCATGGGCGGCCAGATCAATGTCGAGAACCGTCCCGAGGGCGGCGCCCGGGTGACGCTCGACCTGCCTCCGGACAGCTGGACGATCGGCGAAGCCCCGATGGCCGAACCCGTGATCGCCGATCTCGGCCCCTACCGGATTCTCGTCGCCGAGGATAATGCGACCAACCGGGCCATCATCGGCCATATGCTCGACCGGCTCGGCTCCCATTATGAAATCGCCGAAGACGGTGTCGAGGCGCTCGTCCGGCTTGGCCGCGAAACCTTCGATCTTGCGCTGATCGACATCGAAATGCCGCGCCTGACCGGACTTGAGGTGATCCGCACTCTGCGGGGCGGGGTGTCGGCGAACCGCGATCTTCCGGTCATCGCGATCACCGCCTATGTCCTGCGGTCGAACCGCGACGCGATCTATGCGGCGGGGGCGAATTCCATCCTGGCCAAGCCGCTGGCCGGCATCGAGACCTTCGGCAATGCGATCATCAGCGTGCTGAACCGCCAGCAGGTCGATCTGGCCGACATTCCGCGCGACGAGGCCGCAGGTCGCGCCGGGGTGCCATATGCGGGCCTCGACCGACTTCTCGCTACGGCCGGGCCAGAGATGGCGCGCGAACTCCTCGACCGGCTCAGCTCCGACCTGCGCACCGCCGAGCGGGAACTGATCGGCGGGCTCGCGACCGGTGACATAGCTGCGATTCGGGCCTGCTCCCATGTCCTGATCGCGCTCGCCGGTGCGGTCGGGGCGGCCATGCTGCTGACGCTGGTCACGGCGCTGAACGCCGCCGCGCACCGCAAGGATACCAGCGCCTTCGCACGGCTTGGCCGCGATGCGCTGACCCATCTCGACCGGCTCATCTCGCATGTGACACATGAAAAGATCCGGCGCGGGGAAGGCCGATGACGACAGGCCGTCTGCTTCTGATCGAGGACACCCCATCGCTGCAACTGGTCTACGAATCGGTTCTGCGCACGGCCGGGCATCGGGTGCAGACGGCGTCGACCGCGGCCGCCGGGCTTGCCGCCTTTGTGCAGCACGATCCGTGCGTGGTGATCCTCGACCTCATGCTGCCAGACCGTGATGGGCTCGACCTGATGAAAGAGCTTCTGTCGCGCCGGCCCGGCGTTCCGGTCATCGTCATCACCGCCAATGGGTCGATCAACAAGGCGGTCGAGGCGATGCGCGCCGGGGCGTTCGAATTTCTGGTCAAGCCGTTCGACGAACACCGCTTTTTGCGGGCGGTCGGCAATGCGTTGCGCGCCAGTTCCGAACGACCGGACGCGCCGAAAAATGCGACAGTCGCCGCACCAGGTGATTTCGTCGGCACCTCGGCGCCGATGATGCAGGTCTACCGCAAGATCGCGTCGGTCGCGCGGTCGATGGCGACCGTGTTCATCACCGGCGAAAGCGGCACCGGCAAGGAATTGTGCGCGCAGGCCGTCCACAGCCAGTCGAACCGCGCCCACGGACCGTTCGTTGCGCTGAATTGCGGGGCGATTCCGTCGGAACTTCTGGAATCCGAGGTGTTCGGGCACGTGAAAGGGTCTTTCACCGGCGCGATCGCCGACAAGCGCGGTGCGGCGGCGCTTGCCGATGGTGGCACGCTCTTTCTTGACGAGATTTGCGAGCTGGATCTCGGGCTTCAGACCAAGCTTCTGCGGTTCCTGCAGACATCGACCATTCAGCCGGTCGGGGGCACCCGGCCGCAGAAGGTGGATGTGCGCATCGTCTGCGCGACCAACCGCGACCCGATGGAAGCCGTCCGGCAGGGCCGGTTCCGCCAGGATCTCTATTACCGCCTGCATGTCGTCCCCATTCACATGCCGCCCCTCAGGGCGCGCGGCGACGATGTGGTGCGCATCGCCGAAACCGCCCTGGCCCGGATGGCGCGCGAAGAGGGGCGCGCCTTTGTCGGCCTTGATCCGGCGGTGGCGCAGCTTTTGGCGTCGCTGCCCTGGCCTGGCAACGTGCGCGAACTCCTGAATGCGATCCGGCAGGTCGTGGTCATGAACGACGGGCCGCGCGTCACACTTGAGATGCTGCCGGACGAGATCGCGGGCGCAAAGGACGCTGCGACGGGGCAGACGCAGGCGGGTCTGACGCTCCATCAGGTTCGCAGCCTCGTCGGCCATACGCTGGCCGAGATCGAACGAGTGGCGATCGAAGAAACGCTGGCCGCGCACGGCGGTTCGGTGACGCGGGCAGCGGCCGTGCTCGGCGTGGCGCCATCGACCCTTTACCGCAAGCTGGAAAGCTGGGGCATCAAGATCAGGTAAACTGTTCCCGGGTCAGCCGTTCTTCCAGGCCATGACCCGGGTCGAACAGGATCCGGTGACGGATCGCCGGTACCGACAGGATCTCGACCGACAACACATCGCGCACCGACGATCGGCTATCGGCATCGGCCATCACCGGGCGCTTGTCCGGCTCTAGCACCTCGAACGTGACCTTCGCCGTCTTGGGCAGAATCGCCCCCCGCCAGCGGCGCGGGCGAAAGGCGGCCATCGCGGTCAGCGCCAGCACTTCGGACCCGATCGGCAATATCGGCCCGTGCGCAGAATAATTATAGGCGGTCGACCCGGCGGGCGTGCTGACCAGCGCGCCGTCGCAGACCAGTTCCTCCATCCGCACCCGTCCATCAACACTGATTCGCAGCTTCGCGGCCTGCGGCCCGGCACGCAAGAGCGCCACTTCGTTGATGGCTAGCGCCGCGTGGGTCTGGCCGTCGGCGCTGACCGCCCGCATCATCAAGGGGTTAATAATGGTTTCCTCGGCCGCCGCCAGCCGGTCGTGCAGGGCTTCCTCGTCATATTCGTTCATCAGGAAACCGATCGTGCCGCAGTTCATTCCATAGACCGCGATGTTGTGCGCCTCGATGGCATGCAACGTCTGGAGCATGAACCCGTCGCCGCCCAGGGCGACGATCATCTCTGCCTCGTCGGCAGGCGCCGATCCATATCGCGCGGTCAGCCGCTGCAGCGCCAGTTGGGCGGGCTCGGCATCACTCGCGACAAAGGTAATACGTCTGGTCACGGGGCGGCTCCTGCTGCGGGCAGGGGCATTGTCACCCTTGGCCGTGGCGATGCAACCCCCCGATCCCGCCGGCGCGCAGAGATTTCGCAGCGCGTCAACTGTCGGCCAAAAGTTTCCGATAGTGAACTTTGTTTCGCATCAATTGCAAAAGACGTCGAATTCCTGCTTTTCGCCCCCGGCCCGGTCGGCTACAACCCTGCTCGGACCGGGACCGAGGAGACCAGCATGACCACCCAGAATGGCTTTTTTACCGAACCCCTGTCGTCGCGCGACCCCGAGCTTTACCGCTCGATCACCGACGAGCTTGGCCGCCAGCGCGAAGAGATCGAGCTGATTGCCTCGGAAAATATTGTCAGCCGCGCCGTGATGGAGGCGCAAGGCTCGGTCATGACTAACAAATATGCCGAGGGATATCCGGGCAAACGCTATTACGGCGGCTGCCAGTTTGTCGATGTCGCCGAGACGCTGGCCATCGAGCGGGCCAAGAAGCTGTTCAACTGCGCCTATGCCAACGTCCAGCCAAATTCGGGTAGCCAGATGAACCAGGCGGTGTTTCTGGCGCTTCTGCAACCCGGCGACACGTTCATGGGGCTCGATCTGAACTCGGGCGGTCACCTGACCCATGGCTCGCCGGTCAACATGTCCGGCAAATGGTTCAACGTCGTCTCGTACGGTGTGCGCAAGCAGGACGAGCGGCTGGACATGGAAGAGATCCGCGAAACAGCGCTGGCCAAGAAACCCAAGCTGATCATCGCCGGGGGCACCGCCTATAGTCGCGTGTGGGATTGGGCCGCCTTCCGCAAGATCGCCGACGAGGTGGGTGCCTACCTCATGGTCGATATGGCCCATATTGCCGGTCTGGTCGCAGGCGGTCAGCACCCGTCGCCCCTGCCCCACGCCCATGTGGTGACCACGACCACGCACAAATCGCTCCGCGGCCCGCGCGGCGGCATGGTGCTGACGAACCACGAGGATATCGCCAAAAAGATCAACTCGGCGGTCTTCCCCGGCCTTCAGGGCGGCCCCCTGATGCATGTCATCGCCGCCAAGGCGGTGGCTTTTGGCGAGGCGCTGCGCCCGGAATTTCAGGAATACGCGGCCCAGATCGTGAAGAACGCCCGTGCGATGGCCGACCAGTTGATGAAGGGTGGGATCAACATCGTGTCGGGCGGGACCGACAACCATCTGATGCTGGCCGACCTGCGACCCAAGAAGGTGACCGGCAAGGCCACCGAACAGGCCCTTGGCCGCGCCCATATCACCTGCAACAAGAACGGCGTGCCGTTCGACCCGGAAAAGCCGATGGTCACGTCGGGCGTTCGCCTTGGCACGCCCGCAGGCACGACGCGCGGTTTCAAGGAGGCCGAGTTCCGCCAGATCGCCGACTGGATCGTCGAGGTGGTCGACGGGCTTGCGGCGAACGGAGACGAGGGTAACGCCGCCGTCGAGGCCGCTGTTCGCGCCAAGGTCAAGGCACTTTGCCACCGTTTCCCGCTTTATCCGGGAATGTGACCCAGGGCGGGGGCGGCAAGCCCCCGTTCTACAGGAATCCGCGCCAGACAAGCACGCCACCGACCAGCGCGGCGGTGGCGATGACGATGCCGGCGAGCGAGGTGACAAAGCCCACGATCGCTGCGCGACGCCGCGCGCCAGCGCCAAGCGGTTTCAGAAAGCGCACACAGGTGTCATAGGCAGTGGCGATCTGTTCGGGGTCGAACTGGCCACGCACGCGTGGCATTCGCGCCTGTTCCGACGACACCGCCAGAAGCTGTGCCGACGCCAGCACCTTGCGCGGCAAGAACCGCCCGCCGCGGCGCAATTTCGCCTCCAGCCCTGCGCCTTTGACACGCAGGCGGGCCTCCATCAGCTCGGCCACCCGGTCTGCCATCTGTTGAATCGACATACTCATGACCACCCCCCTGAGCCCAAGCTTAACGACCCTTGCGGTCTCTGGAAAGAGCGGCCCCGAGCGGTTAGGAAGAGCCATGCTGAACCGTATCGTCCATGGCAACGATAGCCGATTGCCGCCCCTATTGATCGTGCACGGGCTTTTCGGCTCGGCCCGGAACTGGGGGGCGATTGCCCGCCGGATGGCCGAGGACCGGCGGGTGGTGGCGGTCGACATGCGCAATCACGGCGACAGTTTCTGGTCGCCCGACCACAGTTATCCGGCGCTGGCCCGGGACCTGGCCGAGGTGATCTTGGCCGATCGCAGGCCAATGGACGTGCTCGGCCATTCGATGGGTGGCAAGGCGGCGATGGTCCTGGCGCTCACCAGGCCCGATCTGGTGAACCGCCTTGTCGTCGCCGATATCGCGCCTGTGGCCTACAGCCATTCACAGGCCCATCTGGCCCGTGCCATGCGGGCGGTCGATCTGGGCGGTTTGACCAGCCGAACCGAAGCGAACCGGCGGCTCGATGTGGCCGACGAAGGGACACGCGCCTTTCTGCTGCAATCGCTCGACCTCAAATCCCAGCCGCCGCGCTGGAGGCTGAACCTCGACGTCCTCGAGACGCAGATGAACGATATCACCGGCTGGCCCGATATCGCCGGCCACTACGACGGGCCGGCGCTTTTTCTTGCGGGCGCGCTGTCCGACTATGTGAAGCCCGGGGACCGGGCGCGGATCAAGGCGCTGTTCCCTGCGGCTCTGATGGCAAAGATCCCCGGGGCCGGGCACTGGCTCCATGCCGAGCGGCCGCGCGAATTCGAGGCGGCTTTGCGCGCCTTTCTCAGATAGGTTCGCAATCGAGGCGGAAGCGCGCCTCGTCCGTATCGCCGGGAAGACCGGTCACCATGCTGCCCGGGGCGACCCTGCACCCCGTCGCCTCTTCCGCCGCCTGCACCATCAGGTCGGGCACCCCGCGCCGTTCAGCCAGCGTCAGATAGCCAAGCCGCACCACCTCAACCGCGCTGTCCTTGCGCAGAACGACAAAGCGGATGCCGCCCTTCGTCACCTCGGACCGTGTGGCGCCAAAAAACTGCGGGGCGGGCGAGGCGCCGCAGGAACACAGGACAAGGAGGGCAAGGAGAAGGCGCATGGCGGCAGAATGCCGCCGCCTGGTTAATCAACCGTTAACAGAAATCCGCGACACGCCTTGATCCCAAAGGAAGTTAGCGTCACAATCCCACTGACAGAGCCACCCGAGGAGAAGCCATGTTCCGCCTGACCCTGCCCCTCATTGCCCTTCTGGCGCTTACCGCCTGCGAAACCGTCAAGGGCGCGGGCCGCGATCTGCAAACCGCCGGCAGCACGATTTCGACCGAAGCGAGCAAGGCCGAGACGAACCCCTAGCCGCCGGTTTTCGCCGCAAGGCCAACCGCGGCCGCGCCGATGCTTTGCGCGGGGCTGGGCGAAAAAGCAGAAGGCGCCGCACCCGAAAGATGCAGTTGGTGCGGCATCCGGGGGTTCTGGCCCAGATAGAGATAGGCAGCCACAAGAGCCGCCCCGACGACAAACAGTTTTCCCATGATAGCCTCGGGTCTGAAACCGGCGAACGGGGAAAGCCTGCGCCCGCATTCAGGCAGAATTTGGGCCGCGCGCCACCGCGCGGATTTCGGACCGCGCCCCCCGCAGTAAACCATCGGCAAGCCTGCAACAGGGCCGCCCCCATCTGACCCGCCCCGTTGCGGCATCCGCGCACATCGTCGATGATCGCACCCGAGCAATTCCCGAAGGCCACAGATGAAACCGATCCTTGTGCTGAACGGCCCGAACCTCAACCTTCTTGGTCAACGCGAGCCGGAGATTTACGGACGCGAAACACTGGCCGATGTCGAGGCCCTCTGCGCGAAAACGGCCGAGGCGGCTGGGCTGGCGGTTGCTTGCCATCAGTCGAACCGCGAATACGAGCTGATCGACTGGGTCCACGCGGCGCGCGCCACCGCAACCGCCATCGTCATCAACCCCGGCGCGTTCACCCACACCTCCATCGCCCTTCTTGACGCCCTGTCGGCGTTCGACGGGCCGGTGGTCGAGGTGCATATCTCGAACATCCACCGGCGCGAGAGTTTTCGTCACCATTCCTACATTTCGGGCCGGGCCGATGCGGTGATCGCCGGGGCTGGGGTGCAGGGCTATGCCTTTGCCGTTCAGCGCGCCGCGCGTCTTCTCGGCAAGGGCTGACCGATGGACCTGCCTGTCAACCGGTTCAAGCGGCGGCTGAAGGCCGGCGAAAGCCAGATCGGCCTGTGGCTGACGATCCCGGACCCCTCGGTGGTCGAGGCGCTGGCGGGTGCGGGGTTCGACTGGATACTTCTCGATACCGAACACACGCCGGTCGAGGTCAGCGCCGTGCTGCCGCTGTTGCAGGCGGCAGGCCCCTACCCCACCTCTTGCGCCGTCCGGCCCGCGGTGAACGACACCGCCCTTATCAAGCGGCATCTCGATCAGGGGGCGCAGACCATCATCCTGCCCTATATCCAGTCGCGCGCCGAAGCCGAAGCGGCAGTTGACGCGGTCCGGTATGCGCCAGCGGGGCTGCGCGGCGTTGCGGGCACCATGCGTGCGGCCGCATATGGCCGCATCCGCGATTATGTGAAGCGGGCCGAGGCAGAGCTTTGCCTGGTCCTTCAGGTCGAAAGCGCGCTCGCGCTCGACCGGCTGGAAGAGATTGCCACCACGCCCGGCGTCGACGGGATATTCATCGGCCCATCCGATCTTGCCGCCTCGCTCGGCCATCCGGGTGAAAGCGGCCACCCGGCAGTCAGGGCAGCAGTCCTCGACGCGATCGCGCGGCTTGGCAAGCTGGGTATGCCGTCCGGCATCCTGACGCTCGACCCCGCTTTCGCGCGCGCCTGCATGGCAGCCGGAACCGGCTTTACCGCCGTCGGGCTCGACATGGCCATGCTGGTCGGCGCGGCCGACAGGCTGGCGGCCGATTTCGGCTGCGGACGCGCCGGCTGAGCGGCTCCGGTCAGACCGCGCCTTCGCGCATATTGTGGCGCACCGAGGAAATCAGCGACAGGCCGATCAGCGCCGCTCCGATCAGGCCGGTGACCATTTCCGGGATATGGAAAAGCGTCTGGGCAAACATGATCCCCGACAGGGCCAGGATCGAATAGAACGCGCCATGCTCCAGATAGCGGAACTGCGCCAACGTCTGGCGCTCGACCAGCATGATGGTCATCGAGCGTACATACATGGCCCCGATCCCGAGGCCGATGGCGATGAGAAAAAGATTGTGGGTCAGCGCGAACGCCCCGATGACCCCGTCGAAGGAAAAGGATGCGTCCAGCACCTCGAGATAGAGAAAGGCCCCAAGCCCGCCGCGCACCGCGAGGTCGATCGCCGCGCGGCCGCGATCCAGCACGTGCCCCAGGGCCTCGACCAGAAGAAAGGTCAACAGCCCGCCAAGGGCCGCAAAGACGAAGGTGCCATCCTTCCCTGTCGGCAGGATCACCGCCACCAGAAGAACCAGCGCCAGGACAAAGGCGATTTCGAGCCCGCGGATATTGGCGCAACGGCGCAACTGGCATTCGACCGACCTTATCCAGTCGACCTCCTTGCCCTCGTCGACGAAATAGTTGAGCGCGACCATCATCAGGAAGGTTCCCCCGAAAGCCGCGATCGACAGATGCGCCGCCGAAATCAGCCGGGCATATTCGTCGGGCCGGGTCGCGGCCAGCCGGATCGCCTCGATCGGCCCGATCCCGGCAGCCGCGACGACGATGACCAGCGGAAAGACGATCCGCATGCCGAAGACGGCGATGACGATCCCCCAAGTCAGGAACCGCCGCTGCCAAAGCGGCGGCATGGTGCGCAGGATATTGGCGTTTATGATCGCATTGTCGAACGACAGCGAAATTTCGAGCGCCGCCAGCACCGCGCCAATCGTCAGGAACGACAGCCCCGACCCCAGCCCGTCGCCATATAGGCAGCCGAGGCCTCCGGCCGCCAACAGGCCCAGAACCGTCGCCAGGATCGACCAGCGGAAATATGCGAGGCTCGCGGCCATCCAGTCCTCCGGCGGGGGCCAGCGCGTCCGATCCCCTCGCGTCAGTCAAAACGACATAGGAAGGCGGTGCTGCGAGCGCAAGGCGGATCTGCGGCATTCGGCCGCGCGACACGGTGTCAGCGTTGCATCTTTGGCACGCACGCCCGGCCTAAAGCCAGTCACGCCATTTGAAGATGACGTAGGTTGCCACGGCGGAGCCGAGCATCAGGGCCAGCGACAGGGGGAACCCCCATGGGTGGCTCAGCGTCGGCATGCTGGCGAAATTCATCCCGAAGACCGAGGCGATCAGTGTCGGAGGCAGGAAGAGCACCGCCACCACCGACACGATCCTGACCGTCACGTTTTGCGCCAGGTTGACAAGGCCCATGGTGGCATCCGTGGTGAACGATAGCCGCGAGGAGAGGAAATCGGCATGAACCTCGAGCGCCTGAAGATCGCGCAGGCGCGATTTTGCATGGGCGCGCAACGGCTTGAGTTCGGGGTGATCCTCGAGCGCCTGGCTGAAGTAGGCGACCGTGCGCTCCATGGTCAGAAGGCCGAGCCGGATGCGGCTGATCAGTTCGCCCTGCGCCCCGAGCGTCTGGAACGCCGCCTCGAGGATCGCGGGTTGCTGAACCGCGTCCTTGCCGAAGACCCGGCGCGACACCGCGTCGAGCGCACGGCTCGCGCCTTCCAGAAGGTCGGCCTGCCGGCCGAGAATTTCCTCGACCAGCCCGAGAAAAAGATGCCCGCTCGACCCGCAACCCGCAGAGCTTTTGTCAGCCCGCACGGCGAAGGTTTCGAACGGGCGCGGCGCATGATGGCGCACGGTCACCAGCCGCGACGGGGCCAGAATGAAGGTGACTGGCGAAATCACCTGATCCTTGTCGGGCGTCTGGCCGGGCAGAACGACCGTCATATAGTCCATGCCCGCCTCGCGGTAGAGCCGGTTCGAGATTTCGATCTCTTCCATCTCGGCCAGCGTCGGGATCATGAACCCGAGATCGTTCAGTGCATGCACCTCTGCCTCGGTCGGCCGGTACAGGTCGATCCAAAGCGCTTCGGCCAGGGGCGTCTCGGGCGGCAAGAGTTCGAGCCCGGCCGCTCCGCGTCTATAGGCAAAGATCATGGTCCCATCCCCTCGGCCGGCTGCCCGAACATCAAACGCCGCCCCCGGCTTCGGTCAATCCCCTATCGAGGGGCTTTGGGCTTTCGCCGGGCGCGCGCGGGCGATAATAAGACGAAATCCGCAACAGGAATTTGCCATGACCGACCGTTCCTTCCGTTTTACCCATGCCATCACCCGCCAACCTGCCGATACCGCCGTGGCGGGCCTGCGCGCGGTCGATATGGGCGCGCCGTCGATCGATCTGATGCGACAGCATCATGCCGCCTATGTCGCGGCCCTGCGCGCCCTGGGGGCCGAGGTGGTCGAACTGCCCGCGCTCGCCGCCTTTCCCGATGCGCAGTTTGTCGAGGATACTGCCCTTTGCCTGCCCGAAGGGGCGGTGGTGATGCGCCCCGGCGCCGCCTCGCGCCTGGGCGAAGCGGTCGAAATGGCGCCAGTCCTGGCGCGCTTTTACGACGAGGTGCTGGCAGTCACCGGCCCCGGCACGATAGAGGCGGGCGACATCCTGACCACCGAAACGGAAATTCTGGTCGGTCGGTCGGCGCGCACCAATGCCGACGGGATCGCCGAGATGACCGGCCTGGTCGCCCGCTGGGGCTACCGGGTGCGCGAACTGGAAACCCCGCCTGGCGTTCTGCATTTCAAGACCGATTGCTCGCTTCTTGATGCAGAAACGATCCTCGCCACGCCGCGCCTGGCGGCGGCGGGCGGCTTCCGGGGCTACCGCGTGCTTCTGACCGCCGATGGGGAAGAGGCCGCCGCCAATTCGATCCGCTTCAACGATGCGGTGATCGTGCCTGCCGGGTTCGATCGTACCGCCGAGATGCTCGCGCGTGCCGGCTACACCATCGTGCCGGTCGGCAACAGCGAATGCGCCAAGCTTGACGGCGGCATGTCGTGCCTGTCGCTGCGGTTCAGCCCGCCGGCACGCTAGCCGGTCAGACGATCGGCAGGCTGATCAGAACGGCCGCCGCGATCAGCGCAAGGCTCGCTCCGCGAAAGACAGCGGGGCTTGCCCGCCCGAACAGGTGGGTGCCGGCGAACGTGCCAAGCGCATAGGCCGGGCCCGCGCAGAGCGCCAGAATCAGAACCTGACGGGTCAGAAGGCCCGCCCAGAGATAGCTGGCCAGCGACAGAAGGCTTGAGCAGGCGAAATAGAGGATGATGTTGGCGCGCACCTGTGCCGGCGTGTTTTCGCCACCCAGCCAATAGCTGATCACAGGCGGGCCGCCGATCTGCGCGATGCCCGAGAAAACGCCGGAAACTCCGCCTACCAGCACCGTCGCCGCAGGATGCGGCCGGCCCCGGTAGCGCCAACCCGATAGAAGAAGCGTCAGCATCGCTGCCGCTATTCCGGCGATCAGCCACCGCAATGTAAGCGCGGGATAGGTCGACAGAACCGCCGTTCCCGCCGGAACCCCGACCATCGCCCCGACAAACATCAGCCCGACCGCGCGTTTGTCCGCCAGCCGCAGGGCACCCGGCACCATGTAGCTGGCAAATATCCCGTCGGCGACCAGAAGGGTGGTGGCGCCCAGTTTCGGCCCGACGAGCGCGCCGGCCAGGGGCACGAAGATCAGTGCAGCACCAAAGCCGGAAAAGCCGCGCGACAGGCCGGCGATCAGCGCAGCACCAGCCAAAAGGATCAGAACGGAAGGGTTGGTGCCGGCGGCTGCGATCATGCCCGATCAGTGGCAGATTGCCTTGCCTCTGTCCAATTCATAAACTGGGCCCCGTGGCACTTCGGCGGCGCCCGACCGCGCCGGGAAATGGGGATAATGTGGCCGACAAACCGCAGGATGGGCCAAGCTTCAACATCGTCTGCATCGGACAAAACGGGCGGCTGGCCTACGAGGCGGTGATCCTTGCCGCCAGCTTCAGCGCCACCAACCCGGGCTTTGCCGGCCGCCTTCTGATCGCTGAACCGCAGCCCGGCCCGCTTTGGCGGCAGGACCCGCGCCTGCCCGGCCCGGTCCGTGCGCTTCTGGCCGAATTCGGTGCCGAGATCCTGCCCTTTGAAAACCGCGTTTTCGGCCAGTCTTACCCGCAGGGCAACAAGATCGAGGCGCTGGCCGCCCTGCCCGCTGACGTGCCCTTCGTCTTTTTCGACACCGACACGCTGTTCACCGGCCCCCTGTCGTCGGTCCCGTTCGACTTTGCCCGTCCCGCCGCGTCGATGCGGCGCGAAGGAACCTGGCCGCAGGTCGAACTTTACGGGCCGGGCTATGCGGGCATCTGGAAATCGCTTTACGACAAGTTCGGGCTGGTATTCGACAGCACCCTCGATCTGGCACATCCGGACGAATATTGGGAACGCTATCTCTATTTCAACGCCGGCTGGTTCTTCTACCGCGATGCGCAGGCCTTCGGGCAACGCTATCTCGACCATGCCCGCGCGATCCGTGACGACCCGCCCGAAGCCCTGGCCTGCCAGGCGCTCGACCCCTGGCTCGATCAGGTGGCGCTGCCTTTGGTCATCCATTCCTTCGGCGGCGGACGACCGGGGCCGGCGCTTGCCGGCCTCGATGGCGCGGTCAGCTGCCATTACCGCGCGCTGCCCCTGCTGTACGCCCGCGAAAGCGATGCGGCGGTGGCGATGCTTGAAGGCGTGGTGGCGCCGAACCGGGTGAAGAAGGTGCTGAAAGAACACGATGCGCTGAAGCGGCTGGTCTATCAGGGCAAGGGGCGGGATATCCGTGCGATGTTCAACCGCGCCGACCTGCCCCGGCGCGAACAGATGATCCGCAACAGGATCAAGGCCGAGGGGTTGTGGCTTCGATGACGGCCCCGTGCGGGATGCCCGGTCAATCGTCTTCCTCGAGCGAATAGACCGACTGGCTGGTCTTGGGAACCGGCACGAAGTCCATGCGCTCGCCGCGGATGCCCTGGCTGCCCTGAAACAGGCGCAAGATCACGAACAGACCAAGCGCACCCAATGTCGCCGCCACGAACAGAAAGAGCCTGCCGGAATGGCCGTTTTCCATCATTCGCGCCGCAATCATCGGCCCGACGGACGCCCCAAGAGAGTAAACGAGCAAGAGCCCGCTCGAGATTTCGACCATCCGGTTGTTGGGGGCCTGATCGTTGGCATGTGACAGGCAGAGCGCGTAAAGCGGCACCATCAAGGCGCCATGACATGCGGCAAGCGTCAGCACCGCATTGAGACCAGTCGGAGCCGCGCTGGCCAGCGTCAGGCCCGTAACAACGGCGCCCATCGACGTTGCCGCGATTACCAAGCGCCGGTCGATCTTGTCCGACAGCCAGCCAAGCGGCCATTGCGACAGAGTTCCGCCCAGCACGAAGGCCGCCATCAAAAGCGTGACATCGACCGTCGCCATGCCGCGCTTTTGCGCAAAGACCGGACCAAGCGACCAGAAGGCGCCCTCGGCCGCGCCGACCAGAAGGCACCCCACCGCCCCGGCCGGCGACACGCGAAACAGAAACGGCAAGTTGAGCCGCGCCGAAGGGATCGGCTTGGGCACGGTCGTCGGCGTCAGCGTCAGCGGCACGATCGACGCCGCCACCAGCATCGCCACGACGGTGAAGAGCACGTTGCCGCGCGTGTCATAGATGTTGACGCCAAGCTGCCCGGCCATCGTCACCAGGTTCGCGACGATGATGTAGGTCGACAATATCCGCCCGCGATTGTCGTTGGTCGAGGCGTCGTTCAGCCAGCTTTCGACGACGATGAACAGGATTGCCAGGTTGAACCCTGTCAGAACCCGCAAGGCCGCCCAGAAATAGGGCTCGATCAGCAGGGGAAAGGCAAGGCCAAGCACGGTCAGCGCCGCCGCCGCCCCGGCGAACGACCGCACATGCCCGACCGACATGATGAATCTGGGCCCCACCCAGCAACCTATGACATAGCCGCCGAAATATGCGGTTCCAAGAAGGCCGATCAGGGTGGTCGAAAACCCCTCCTGATCGGCCCGGAGCGGCATCAACGTCTGAAAAAGCCCGTTGCCGGCCAGCAGCAGGCCCGCGCACAGCAGCACGGTGAAGATCGCGCGGGCTTGTTCTAGGCGTGTGGACACGGCGGGCTCCCTTGCGAAGCTTGTTCCGCGCGGATCAGCGCAGATGCGGGTTGGGGTCAGCCCGCGAAGACCTTTGAAATATCCGCGAACCCCTTGATTTCGATCTTGTTTCCGGACAGTTCACGGAAGAGAATCGTCCATTGCTCGCCCGGCTGGCCCTGAAAGCGCACCGACGGGGTCAGGACGAATGCGGTGCCGGCGCCCGTCAGGCGTTCGGCCAGTGCCTGTCAGTCGGGCAAATGAAGAACGACGCCGGAATGCGGCATCGGCACCATATGGTCGCCGACCTTGCCGGTCGGAGCATTGGCGAAGGGCTGGCCAAGATCGAGGTTGAGTTGATGCCCGAAAAAGCTGAAATCCACCCTGGTCTCGGTTGACCGGCCCCCGGCACAGCCCATCACCCCGCCGCAAAAGGCACGCGCCTGGGCGAGGTCGCGCACGTGAAAGGCCTAGGTGGAAGGGTGTCAACATCGGCGATCTCCGGCGATCTTCCGCACCAAACTAGCCCGCGCGCCACCCGTTCCGCAATCCCGCGTTCTGCAGCATGTCGCCGGCTGAACCCGGCGCGGGACATGGCGTGAATGTGGCATGTCGTCCCAAGCTTCTTGCAGGTCACCCCAGGCGACTGCCCCGCTTGAGTATAGTGAGCCTCTGGCTTGTTCGTCTTGGCGCGCCGCCAGCCGCGGCCGACACCGCCGTTTGCCTATCCGCGCCAGCGATGACGCCCAGCCTGGCGCCACTGGTCAGGGCGGCGGCGCCGGCGGCTGTCAACATCTACGCAACCAAAGTGGTCAAGCAGACCGACAGCCCGTTTGCCCGCGATCCGTTCTTCTCGCAGTCCTTCGGGATGATGCCGCCCGAACCGAGGGTGCTGAATTCGCTCGGCTCGGGCGTGATCCTGCTCGCTGACGGGATCGTAGGCGCGCATCCAGTTCTGGTGCAAGCCGCTTTCCATATTGAACCACTGGCCGGGAAAGCGCAGATCGGTCGGCGCGACGCAGATTGCCGGGCCGAGCCGCTTGCCGTAACGTCGCGCCGAAACAAGCCCGACGGAGGATGCAATGACCAGAACATACGGATTCGACACGCTTCAGGTGCATGCGGGCAGCAAGCCCGACCCGGCCACCGGGGCGCGACAGGTGCCGATCTACCAGACCACCGCCTATGTCTTCAAGGATGCCGAACATGCGGCGCGGCTCTTCAACCTTCAGGAAGTGGGCTATATCTATTCGCGCCTGACCAACCCGACGGTCAGCGCGCTGGCCGAACGGGTCACGGCGCTTGAAGGCGGCGCGGGCGGCATCTGCTGTTCGTCGGGCCATGCCGCGCAGATCATGGCGCTTTTCCCGCTGATGCAGCCGGGCTGCAATGTGGTAGCGTCGACCCGGCTCTATGGCGGCACCATCCAGCAATTCACTAACACGATCCGCAAGTTCGGCTGGTCGGCCAAGTTCGTCGATACCGACGATCTTGCAGCCGTCGCCGCGGCCATGGACGACAATACCCGCGCGATCTTCTGCGAAACCATCGCCAATCCGGGCGGATATGTCACCGACATCGCGGCGCTGGCGAAGGTTGCCGACAAGGCGGGGGTGCCGCTGATCGTCGACAATACGACCGCCACCCCCTATCTCTGCCGCCCGATCGACCACGGGGCGACGCTGGTCGTCCATTCGGCGACCAAATACCTGACCGGCAACGGTACCGTGACCGGGGGCGTGGTCGTGGACAGCGGCAAGTTCGACTGGTCGGCCAGCGGCAAGTTCCCGAGCCTCGCCGCGCCTGAGCCCGCATATCACGGGTTGAACTTCCACGCGGCGCTTGGCGGAATGGCCTTCACCTTCCATTCCATCGCCGTCGGCCTGCGCGACCTGGGGATGACAATGAACCCACAGGGCGCCCATTACACACTGATGGGGATCGAGACCCTGTCCCTGCGCATGGAGCGGCATGTGGCCAACGCGATGAAGGTTGCGGAATGGCTTGAAAAGGATCCGCGGATCGAGGCGGTGACCTATGCCGGGCTCAAATCCTCGCCCTACCACGCCCGGGCGGCGCGCGTTTGTCCGAAGGGGGCGGGTGCGTTGTTCACCATCGCGGTCAGGGGTGGCTACGCGGCCTGCGTCAAGCTTGTGGACAGTCTGGAGCTGTTCAGCCATGTCGCCAACCTCGGCGATGCGCGCTCGCTCGTCATCCATCCGGCCTCGACCACGCACCGCCAGTTGCCAGAGGCAAAACTGGCCGCTGCCGGCGCCGCGCCCAATGTGGTGCGGCTGTCGATCGGCATCGAGGATGTCGCCGACATCATCGCCGATCTCGATCAGGCCCTGGCCAAGGCAGTAGCCTGACCGGCTACTGCGTCACCTCCCAGACGACTTGCACCGTGGCGGCGATGCTCAACGACCCCGCCGCCACGGGCACCGCTCCTGCCTTGGCGAAGCGCGCCTCGGCCATGGGCATGGGCGGCATCGCCCCACCCTCTTCGCTCAGGCTCAGCACCCGGCCCAGCTTCACCCCGGCCGCAGCGGCATAGAGTTCGGCCTTGCGGCGGGCGTCGGCAACTGCGGCGTTGCGTGCCGCATCCGTCGGGGCTGCTGCATCCTGTAGACCGAAGGTCACGCCGTTCAGCGTATTGGCGCCATCGCTAACCGCCGCATCAAGGACAGTTCCCACGATCTCGATCTTGCGCACCTGCACGGTGACCATGTTGCTGGCGATATAGCCGGTGATCGGTTGGCTGCCATCGGCGTTGGCATGCGCATAATCGAACCGTGGCCCGAGCGTCAGGCCCGAGGTCTGGATATCGCGCCCCTCGATCCCGGCGTCGGACAGCCGCTTCATCATCGCGGCAACCGCATCGCTGTTTTGCGACAGAGCCGCGCGCGCCGTGTCGGCCCCGGTCTGCACGCCCAGCGTGACAGTCGCCATGTCCGGCGCCAGATCGACATGGCCTTCACCGGTGACCGACAGCGTGGCGGGCGGGCTGTCGGCAGAAGCCGCCGCCAGGGGCGTTAACGAAACAGCCAGGGCAAGGGCGGTGAGAAAAGCAGGGTAACGCATGAAAACCTCCGGAGTCGGGCACAGTCATCCCCGCTCTGACGCCGTCTGCAAGGCATTCCTTGGCGCGCCGCCTTTCCATGCGCAAGAATCTGCTTTAGGGACAGGCAAATCAATCGGGTGGCTGGGGCAGCCGCCCTCCTCATGCTAGATGCGCCTTATGAAGCCACGTTTCGCACTGGACCTAACGGATGATGTGATCGGCCTTCTGGAACGAAGCGGCGACATGTGGCGCCGCATCGGCACGGCAGATCTCGGCAGCCCCGACATGGATACCGAGCTTGCCGCCCTGCGCAGGCTGGCCGAGGACCGGGCTCCCGATGGGTTCTTCACCAAGCTGATTCTGCCAAATGCGCAGATTCTGTATTTCGAGGCCGAAACGCCCGGGCTTGACAGCCAGGCGCGCCGGGCCCAGATCAGGGCAACGCTGGAAGGGCGCACGCCCTATGCCGTGGACGATCTCGCGTTCGACTGGTCGCGCAGCGGCGACCGGTCCAGGGTCGCGGTTCTGGCGCGCCTGACGCTGACCGAGGCGGAAAGCTTCGCCGACGCGCATGGTTTTCGCCCGGCGGCCTTCGTCGCCGTCCCGCCAGCCGGCGCCTTTGCGGGTGAGCCGTTCTTCGGCCTGACCGATTGTGCGCCCCGCCATCTGCCGCCCGGCGACCGCTATGACCGCGATCAGGATCCGGTTCAGGTGACGGCCTCCGACGATCCCGCCCCGGTTGCACGGCCGGAAGGGGCAGTGCCTGCGCAGGAAGCCGCCGGGGCCGATCCAGTGGCCCCGGGCACTGGCGGCCCCATGGTGTGCACCGCCGATCTGCCCGTCGTGCCGGATGCCGAACCAATCGCCGACCCTGCCGGCGCACGCCGAGCCGACGAAGCGCACGCCGACGAACAGCCCGCCGACGAAGCCCCCTTCATCGCCATCGAAGACGATCTCGACCTGTCCGACACCTTGCAGGGCACCGCATCGCCCGTCGCCCATGTCGACCTGCCCGCCCCTGCCCCTGCCGAACCCTCGGTTCTGATCGCCGCCTTGCCTGCCGACATCGGCATGGCGCCGCTGCCAGCACCGGGGGCCTTCCAAAGCCGCCGCGCGCCGGGGCCTTCGGGCGACGAGGGCGACAGGCTTGCCACCGTCCAGCCACGCCTCGGCGGTTTCGCCTCGGTACCGCGCACCAGACTTGTACCGCCCGCCCCCATGGTGCCTGAGGAGGCGGCAGAAACATTGGCGACGGCGCAGATCGGCGAAGGTCTTGCAGGACAAGCCGCGGCCCAACCGACCGCGCCCACCGTCGGCGCCGCTGACCGCCCGACGTTCCTGTCCACCCGCCGGGCGGATGTTCCCGACGTGCCGGCACCCGTCGCGGTGGCCAGCGTCCGTCAGAGGCTTGTCGATCGGTCGATCTTCGGTGGGCGGCGCGCGCCCCGGGCCGCCGGGCGGGCGGCTGTCAATTTCTGGCTTATTCTTCCGGCAGTCGGACTGGCTCTGTCAGCCCTGCTGCTCTGGGCTTTTCTCTTCACCCGCACCACACCACCCCAGACCGCCCTGACGCCTCCGCCGACCACCAGCACGCCAATGGCACCGACTACGGCGGCCCTTCCGGCGCCGACCGGCACCGAACCGGCGACCGATCAAACCGCGCAGACGACCGCCGAAGTGGCCGCCCAGACCCCTGCCGCGCCCGCGCCTGCGGTTACCGCCGGGAAACCCGCCGCGACGCCCGCCGTGCCAGATCTGCCGGTCCCGGCCCTTTCGGCCACGCCGCCCGCCGCGGTCGCCACGGTGGCACCCGACGCTTCTGGCGGCGGCACCGATCTGCCGAGCGACCAGCCGGCCCCTGCCAGCCCCGCCCCCGACGTCCCGCAGACCGACCTGAAGATCGCCGACAGCCCGCTGCCCGCCCAGCCCCTGCCGCAGCCCTTCGGCACCCTTTTGCGCTATGACGACAGGGGGCAGATCATTGCCACGCCCGAAGGCGTGGTCGCCCCCGGCGGCTTTACGCTTTTTTCCAGATC
>Ga0209023_10002482_pt1 | contig 22974 bp, 8 predicted proteins | sample LakOneMetagenome_FD_187468 | JGI IMG/M metagenome (GOLD analysis project Ga0209023, IMG submission 187468) | Freshwater and sediment microbial communities from Lake Erie, Canada (SPAdes) (version 2) | ecosystem: Environmental > Aquatic > Freshwater > Lentic | place: Lake Erie, Canada | collected... | reverse complement strand
AAGAAGAGCGAGGGCCTGTCGGTCTTCCTGGTCGACATGCGCGCGGCCAGGGGGAACGGCCTGACGATCAAGCCGATCGCCACCATGCTGAACCATGCCACCACCGAGGTCTTCTTCGACAATCTGGTCATCCCCGCCGACAGCCTGATCGGCGAAGAGGGCAAGGGGTTCAAATACATCCTCGACGGCATGAACGCCGAGCGCATCCTGATCGCCGCCGAATGCCTGGGCGACAGCGCCTGGCTGATCGGCAAGGCCCGCGACTACGCCAATGAGCGCCGCGTCTTCAATCGCCCGATCGGCCAGAACCAGGGCGTGCAGTTCCCGATCGCCCGCGCCTATGCGCAGGGCCACGCCGCGCGCCTGACGGTCTATGACGCCGCCGCCCGCTACGAGGCCGGCCTGCCCTGCGGAGAACATGCCAATATAGCGAAAATGCTGGCCTCAGAGGCCAGCTGGGCCGCCGCCGACATGTGCCTGCAGACCCACGGCGGCTTCGGCTTCGCCGAGGAATACGACGTCGAGCGCAAGTTCCGCGAAACGCGGCTCTACCAGGTGGCCCCGATCTCGACGAACATGATCCTGGCCTATGTGGCCGAGCATGTGCTGGGCCTGCCGAGGTCGTACTGATGGCTGACATCACCGACTGGATCGGCCGCGAACGCCGCCGGGTCGAGGTGCTGGCGCCGGGCGACCTGGCGCGCCTGGCCGCCGTGCTGGATCGGCCCGAGGCGCCGACGGAGGTCCCGCCGGCCTGGCACTGGGCCTGCGCGATCGAGACGCCCCGCCAGTCGCGGATCGGCCCCGACGGCCACCCGCTGCGCGGCGGCTTCATGCCCCCGATCGCGGCCCCGCGCCGGATGTTCGCGGCGGCCGACATGCGGTTCGCGGCGCCGCTCCTGGCCGGTGTCGAGACCGAGTGGGTCGAGCGTATCGCCTCCATTTCCGAGAAGGCGGGCAAGAGCGGCCCCCTGACCTTCGTCGAGGTCGAGCGGCGGATTTCGCAAGGCGGCGTGCTCTGCGTCGCCGAGACCCAGACCATCGTCTATCGCCCCGCCCCGGCGCCGGGCGAGCCCGCCCCCTACCCCGTCGCCGCGCCGGACGACGCAGACTGGCGCGTGACCGTGACGCCCGACGCGGCGTTGCTTATGCGGTTCTCGGCGGCGACCTTCAACGCCCACCGCATCCACTATGACCGGGCCTACGCGGTCGAGGTCGAGGGCTATCCGGGGCTGGTCGTCCACGGCCCATTGATCGCGCTGAGCCTGCTGGAGGCCTTGCCCCCGGGGCGGACTGTGAGGCGCTTCTCGTTCAGAGCCGTACGTCCGCTGTTCGACGGCGCGCCGTTCGACGTCTGCGGCAAGCACGTGAATGGCGGGGCCGAGCTTTGGGCGCGGTCGGCCGAGGGGTGGCTCGCGATGACGGCTCGGGTGGAGTGGGCTCAATAAGCCCCCAATAGCTTGTCATCCCGGAAGCCTCGCAGAGGCTGTCCGGGACCCAGGGGCAACCGCACTGCAGCGGCTCTGGGTCCCGGCTCTCCGCTTCGCTGCGGCCGGGATGACAAGGTTTATTGGCTTAGACTTCGGTTTTCAGAACAACCGTGGACGCCTTCAGCCCCTTGGCCGAAGCCGTCACCCGCACCTCACCCGCACCGCCGCGCCGCGTCCGAACGATCGCCTGGCACAGCCCGTTGAAGGCCTTGCGCTGGCTGGCGACGTCCGGCTCGTGGCTGGTGGGATTGCCGTTGCCGACGCCGATCACCTGCCCTGCCCCAACGACCTCGAACACCACCAGATCATCGGCGCGCGGCACCGGCCGCCCCTTGGCGTCCAGAACCTCGACCTTGAAGATCGCCACGTCCTGGCCGTCGGCCTTCAGGCGCGCGCGGTCGGCGGTCAGGCGCAGGGACGCGGCCGGGCCGGCGGTCTCGCGACGCTCGCGCAGGATGACCTTGCCGTTCCTGTAGCCGTGCGCTTCGAGCACGCCCGGCGCATAGGGCACGGACCATTCGACGTGGTGGTTGCGAACCACCTCGCGCATGCCCTGGCTCCTGCCGTTCAGGAACAGCTCGACCTTGTCGCAGTTGCTATGCGCCCACACGGAGATCGGCTGACCCTCGCGGCCTTCCCAGTTCCAGTGCGGCAGCAGATGCAGCAGCGGCTCGGGCCGCCACCAAGCCCGGTAGTAGAAATAGTTGTCCTTCGGGAAGCCACAGGTATCCAGCGCGCCGAAGTGCGAGCTGATGCTGGGCCAGCGGTTGAAGGGCGTCGGTTCGCCGCGATAGTCAAAGCCCGTCCAGATGAAGCCGCCGGCCATCCACGGACGGTCGGCCGCGTGGCTCCACCACTTCTCGGCCGTCGTCGCCCACCAGGGATGGTCAGTGTCGTAGGCCGGGACATAGGACTTCGCCTCGTCGCGGGCGTATTCGCCGCGCGTCGTGACCACGCTGCCGCTCTCGCTGCCGATGATCGGCAGGTTCGGGAAGCGGGCGTGGAAGTCGTCCATCTTCTCGTGGCGATAGTTGAAGCCGATGACGTCCAGCGTCTCGGTGATGCCTTCGCCAAAGCCTGAGTCCATGGCGGCCGTCACGCCACGCGTCGGGTCGAGCCGATTGACCAGCCGCTTCATAGTGCGCGCCACCTTCAAGCCGCGCGCCGTGCCCTGCTGCGGCTCCTCGTTGCCGATCGACCACAGGATCACCGACGGGTGGTTGCGGTCGCGGCGCACCAGGCGTTCCAGTTCGTCCAGCGAGGTCTCATCGCTGGACATCCGGCGGGTCTCATTGATGACCAGAATGCCCAGGCGGTCGCAGGCGTCCAGCAGCTCGGGTGTCGGCGGATTGTGCGAGGCGCGATAGGCGTTGCAGCCCATGCCCTTCAGCTGTTCCAGCCGCCAGACCTGCAGGGCGTCCGGGATCGCCGCCCCGACGCCGGCGTGGTCCTGGTGGTTGCAGGCCCCCTTCAGCTTCACCGGCTGACCGTTGAGGAAGAAGCCCCGGGCCGGATCAAAGGCGACCGAGCGGACGCCGAAGCGGGTGACGAAGCGATCGACCCTCACGCCGCCGACTTTCACCTCGGTGACCAGCGCATAGAGATGCGGGTTCTCCAGCGACCACAGCACGGGATTGGGCAGCTGAACGGTCAGGGCCAGTGACTGGCGCTCCCAGGCCGGCAGACGCCCCTGCGCGGGCGATGGGGTCAGCACCGGCTTGCCCTGGGCGTCCAGCACCGTGTGCAGCACCTCGAACTCGGCGCGGACGTCGCTTTCGTTGATCAGGTCGGTGTCGATCGACAGGGTCCCGTCCACCCTGGCGCGCACGAAGACGCCCCACTGCGGCACGTGCACCGGCGCGGTCTTGATCAGCCAGACGTGGCGATAGATCCCCGCCCCTTCGTAGAACCAGCCCTCGCCCAGGCTGGCGTCGATCCGCACCACCAGGCTGTTGTCGCCGCCGACATTGGCGATGTCGGTGATGTCGACGCGGAAGGGGCTGTAGCCGCTGTCTTCGCGCTCCAGGATGTAGCCGTTGACGATGACCGTGGCGTCGCGGAACGCGCCGTCGAACTCGATCGACAGGCGCTTGCCGGCGTCGGCGGCCGGCAGCGCGAAGGTCTTGCGGTACCAGCCGATGCTGGTCTCGGGAAACTCGCGGCCCAGCGGCTTGTAGCCATGGGCGGCGCGCAGGTCCTCGTCGTCGGGCTTGCCGGACGGGACATAGGCGGGGTTGTCGACAAACGGCAGCTCGACGGCCCAGTCATGCGGCAGCGTCACCGGGGCCCAGGCGCTGTCGTCGAAATCCGCCTGGGCGGCGGCGGCCACCCACCAGTTGGGCGCGCTGGCGCCGGCCTTGGCGAAAGTGCGCTGGTTGGCGCCGAAACCGAAGTCGCGCGCGGGGTCCTGGGCGTGGCCCAGCTTGAACTTCCAGTCGAAATCCAGCGACAGGCGCTCACGCGGGGCCAGATCGATAGCGGGCGCGACGGCGGCCGGCGCAACGGGCTTGGCGGTCGCCAGGGCGGACGAGGCGGCGCCAAGGGCGGCGGCGACGCCGGCGGTGGCGGTGGCGGCCAGGGCTTGGCGGCGGCTGAGTTCGACCATGGGAACCTCACGCTGAAATCAAAAAAATGGGGAGGAAGCGCGGCGCTTCCTCCCCAGTCGCAGGATCATCGGGGAGGAGTGATGAATCCCAGAAAGGGCGGACTTCAAGCCTGAAGCCCGCCGGCCGTCGCCCCTCGCAGGAGGAGGCGACGGAAAGGCCTAGAACTTCACCGTCACGTCCATCAGGAAGCGGCGGCCATAGACATCGTAGCGGCCGATCCGGTTGGGATCGTTGTCGCGGTACATGCGCAGGGCTTCGTTGGTCAGGTTGTTGACCTGGAAGCGCACGCCGATGTGGTCGTTGATCTGGTAGGACGAGCTGAAGTCGAGGGTCTTCTCGGTCTCCAGGGTCTGCAGGTCCGCGCCGCTCCAGCCGTAAATCACGGTCATCGGGCTGTGGTACTTGTAGCCCAGGCGCGCTTCCAGCGGGCCGTTGGCGTACCACAGGTCGACCGTGGCGGTGTTCTTGGCCAGGCCGGTCATGTCCAGCGGGTTGTTGGCCGGCGAGAACTCCTTCAGGTCGGAGTCGACATAGGCGTAGTTCGAATAGATCCCGAACTTGTCCAGGCCCGACGGCAGGAAGAAGAACGGCGTCTGGAAGGTCAGCTCCAGGCCCTGGATATAGCCGCCGCCGCCATTGGTCGGGCTGGACACCGCATAGGTGATGCCGTTGTAGACCACCGGGCTCTGCTTCCAGCCGATATAGGAGCTGACGTCCTTGTAGTAGTAGGACGCCGCGATCAGGGCTTCGGGACGGAAATAGTATTCGGCCGAGGCGTCGAACTGCCAGGCCTTGAACGGATCCAGGGTCGGGTTGCCCGCGCTGCCGGTATAGGGCGACCAGGTGGTCAGGCTGCGGCTGGCGCGAAGCTCGTCCAGCGGCGGACGGGCGATCACCTTGGCCACGCCCAGGCGCACCACCTTGCCGTCGCCGAAGTCGAACTTGGCGTTCGCCGAGGGCAGGACGTCGGTGTAGTCGGCGTCGACTGTCACGGCGCTGAAGACGCCGGCGGTGTTCTGCTGCTGGCCGTCGCTGCTGGTCTCGGTGTGGACGACGCGGACGCCGGCGTTGCCGGTCAGCCACGAGCCGGCGATGGCGTCGAGGCCAAAGTTCAGCTTGCCGTAGCCTTCATAGACCTTCTCGTTGACGGCCCACTGCTCGCCCAGTTCCTCGGTGGCGTTGGACAGGGCGAACGCGTTGGCGCCGTAGGCGACGGCCGCGACCTTGTCGATGTCACCGGTCAGGATGGCCGGGACATTGGCGCCCTTGCCGATCGTATAGGCCGTGAACAGGTTGGCCGGCACGGTCGCCCCGCTCGGGGCCGGCGAGAAGCTGAAGCTGGTGTGGTCCTTGGTGCGATCCGAGGCGCGGACGCCAAACTGCACGGTCTTGAACACGCCGTCGCCGAGGTCGCGCGTGACGTCCAGGGCCGCGGCCTTCAGCTCGTCATTCAGGTGCTCGGGGCCATCGTAGGAGCCCCACTGGTTGGCGAACTGCGGCAGGCCGATGCTGGCGGCGCTGGTGGTGATGGTCGGGGTCTTGCCGGCGCGGGTGTCGAAGGTGGTCCATTCCGGATAGGCCTCTACGCGAACGCCCTTCCAGGAGTTGGTGCGTTCGGCCTTGGAGTAGGAAACGTCGCCGGCCACGGTCCAGGCGTCGCGCGTCCACTTGCCGTTCAGGCCGCCGACCAGCAGGTCCTTGTCCTCGGTGTACTTCGACAGCACGGTGGTGACCGAGCTGAAGGGCAGGCGGGCCGCGACCACGGTGTTGTTGACCAGGGTGTAGGACGCGCCGGCGGCGGTGTAGTCGCCCAGATTGCCGTTGTTCCAGTTGCCCCAGTTGTTGCGGCCCCAGACGGTCTGGTCCTGCAGTTCCGAGATCTTGATCTTCGAATAGAGGACGTCGCCCTTCAGTTCGAAATTGTCGGTCGGACGCCATTGCAGGCCGCTGGAAACGCCGGTGCGCTTCTGGTCGATGCGGCTGGCCGACATCTGGGCGCCCCACGGGGTGGCGTCCAGCTTGCCGTCGCCGTTCAGGTCGCCGCTGTAGTCGCTGGCGCCGGCCGGAGCGCGGGCCAGTGAGTCATTGTAGCCCCAGCCCGTGAACGAGCCATAGCCGTTCTTCTGGCGCTGGGCGGTCAGGCCCAGGACGACGGCCAGGTCGTCGTTGAACTTGTGCACGAACGAGCCCGAAGCCCGATAGCCGGTGGTGTCGTAGTTGGGGATGTCCTTGCCGCCGTCATAATAGACGGGGCCGACGCGGCCGACGAAGCTGGGGCCCTTGTAGTCGAGCGGAGCGATCGTATCGATGTTGATGGTCGCGGCCACGCCGCCGGCGATCAGGTCGGCCGACTGCGACTTGTAGACCTGCACGCCCGAAACGACTTCCGACGGATAGATTTCCCAGCGGACGTTGCGGTCCGGCTCGGTGGAGGCCACTTCGCGGTTGTTGATGGTGCCCAGCACCAGACGCGCGCCCAGGCCGCGCACCACGGCCTGGCTGTCATTGCCCCGGTCGCGGGTGGCGTTGACGCCCGGCAGGCGGGCGATGGACTCGGCGATGGTCACATCGGGCAGCACGCCGATGTCCTTGGCCGAGATGGCTTCAACGACCTTGTCGGAGCCCTGCTTCACGGCCAGGGCGTCGCGCAGGCTCTTGCGCACGCCGGTGACGACGACTTCCTCGACCTGGGCGGTTTCGGTGGTCTGAGCATAGGCGCCGGTTGCGGCGGCGAGCGTCAGGCCGCTGGCGGCGGCGAGCAGAATGGCGTGGCGCGTCATGGTTTCCCCCGAGTTTTGGAACGCGCGCGCCTCGTTGGGCGCAGCGGCTTTGTGGCGTCGACGATGGCCAGCGCGGACACCCGCTGGATCAGTCAGGCGCGGATCACCGCACCGAAATTGTTGTCGCGCCTCTGATGGACACTTCCGGTTCGGCACGGGGCCTGACCGAAGGGAACCTATTTATCGTATCAATCACATTTGGCAAGGGTTTCGCGTCATGACACCGGGATCATTGTCGCGCCCTGCCCCACGACCGCCGTCGCGACCGGCGCGTCGGCGACCGCCTCCCGGGCCGCCGCGGTCGCCACGGTGACCGAAGCGCCGGGCATCAACCGGGTCCTGTAGATCCAGGAAGCCCCCTGGCGGACCATGGGCAGAGGCCCGGCGCCGCCCAGGAAATCGCCGTCGATGAAGCGCTGCGCCTCGGCGCCGGCGGGAACGCGGAAGGTCACGTCCACCGGATGGACATACGGCGTCTTCAGCCAGTCGACGCCTTCGACAGCCTCGCCCTTGAAGTCGAACAGGGCGGCGTTTTCCCAGTTCGAGCCCGTGCCCCAGCGGGTCTTGCACCGGGTCGAAACCCAGGACGGCTCCCAGTAGACGACCCCTACCCCGCCACTGGCGAAGACCAGCTGGGTCAGGTCGGTCAGGTACTTTTTCTGTCCCGCCGGCGTGGCCGGATAGCCGGCGATCAGCGAGTCCTGACCCAGCAGGTTGGGCGAGGAATCGGCGCCTTCGTTGGTGAACGGATAGGCGGTTTCGACCACCAGGACGTCGGCCGGATAGAGATGGCGCATCCGGTTGATGGTCTCGCCCAGCTGGGCCATCGTCCGCTTGGACCACTTGCTATAGTAGCTGATCCCGACCAGATCGAAGTCGGTCACGCCCGCCTTGGCCGCCGCCGCGAACCAGGGTTCGACGTTTTCAGGCTGGGCAATGTGCAGCATTATCCGTGGCTTGATCTTCGCGGTCGCGCCGGCGTCGCGCACCGCCTTGATGCCGGCGTTGAACAACAGGGCGTTGCGGGTCCAGTCGATCGGGTCCTTGGCGCGGGCCAGGGTTGAGACGATCTCGCCATTGGTTTCATTGCCCACCTGGACCAGGTCGGGCATCAGCCCCTCGCGGTCCAGGGTGGTCAGGGTGTCATGGGTGAAGGCGTAGAGCGCCTTGGCCTGATCGGGGGTCGAGAGCGCCGCCCAGGCCTTGGGCGCCAGCTGCTTGTCGCCATCGGCCCAGTCGTCGGAATAGTGGAAATCCAGCAGCACCTGCAGGCCGGCGGCGCGGGCCCGGGCGATGCTTTTCTTCACGTCGGCGAGGTTGGAATAGGGCGTCCAGTCCGGGTCGTTCCAGATGCGAATCCGCGCCACATTGGCGCCCGCCGACTTGAAGAAGGCGTACTGCTCCACCCTCTGCCCGCCGGCGTGATAGACCGCGCCGCAGTCGTCCATCTCGTTGGCGTAGGAGATGTCGACGCCCAGATAGGACGGCGGTTGCTGCGCCTGGGCCTGACCGCTCAGCAGGGCCGCGCAGGCCAGAAGGCTCGCGCCGAAAGGACGGGTCATGCGGGTGCTCCTGGGTCGCCGGTCCGAAATACTGGCCGACCTTATGGGCACATTTATACTACTAATCAATCGCCATCCGAGGCGGTGAGGATCAGCCCGGCTCCGCCCCCAGCACCCGGGGATCGTTCTCCAGGCTCGACGTGTCGAAGCCGTGATAGAGCGACAGGAAGCGGAACGGGTGCTCCTGATAGCTCTTGAACATGATGTTGTTGATATCGGTGGTGGTGTCGAAACAGCCCAGCACCGCATCCGGAACATGGCGTGTCAGGTGATGACGGCCCAGCAGCAGGGCGACCTGGTCGATCCAGCGGGTGACGACATCACGCGCCAGCCGATCGTCGAGATAGGCCCGCAGAAAATTGAACAGGCGCGCCGCGTTCGGGGTCGGATTGACCAGCAGCAGGTTGGCGGTGATCCGCGAGCCGGCGGCCAGGTTCTTCCAGTTCTCGTTGAAGACCACGTCGGCCTTGGCCCACTGCTCCAGAAGGTCGCTGACCCCGCGCTGTAGCAAGAGGTCGATGTCGGAGACGAAGATCGGCCGGGCCAGAGTCTCCAGAAGGCCGCCCAGGCGCTGGAAGCGCACCGACTGGAAATGAGCCACCGGCAGGGCCATCAGCCCCTTGGGCGGCGCGTCGTAACAGCGGGTGGTCACAGCCGCCGCGTCGAAGTCATCGCCGACGAAGATCAGGCGCTCGTCCGTCACGCCGACCGACTTGACCGCCTCTGCCAGGCGGTCTGCGCCGCCGATCACATGGATCACCACCAGACTGGACACGTCGCTGTGGCGCAGCACCGACAGGGCGTACCAGCGGCCGTACTGGTCGACATATTTCTCGTCGGCCGCAGCGAAGAATACCGCCCCGACGTCCAGGCGGTCGGCCAGGGCCTTCAGCCCAGCCGCATCAAGGGCCTGGCCCGTCGCGGTCAGAAAATGGGCCGGCGAGTCGGACGGCGGCGCGGGCGTCGGCGCGATGATCGACTCTATATCCAGCGAGCCCAGCAGCGCGCAGGAGTGGCGCACCCAACCGGACCATTCCGGGTCCGACAGCAGGTCGCCCACCGCCACATTGGGAACCTCGGCCGCCAGGTTCGCCAGCAGGGCCAGGTCGCGGTCCGACAGTGGCCGGCACAGCAGCAGGCTCATCGCCTCGTGGAAGTCGCGCAGGCGCACCAGGGGATGGATGCTCTTGTCGGGCGACACCGCCAGCACGGCCCTGCGCCGGATCTCGGCCTCCTGGTCGCCCGTCGCCCGCGCGTGGTCGGCCAGCAAGGTCAGCGCCCCGACATGGCCGGGATCCAGAACGACCAGCCGCCTAGCGAAGTTCAGGGCCTCGTCCGTGCGCTCCAGGGCCTGGTTGCAGCCCATGGCCGCCTCGACCATCTGGACGCCGCCGGGCATCAGCTCCGTCATCACCGAGGCGTACTGTTCAGCCAGGGCCACCTCGCCGCGGTTGAGATGCAGGTTGAAGGCTTGGGAGCCCATCGCGGTCTGCTGCTGGATCAGCGGCCACAGGGCGTGAATATCGGGCGTCAGGGCCCGGGCCCTGACCAGCGTCCGCAGCGCCTCAAGCACCCGCCCGCTCGCCAGATGGCTGCGTGAGACACCGATCCAGGCCGCATAGTCATGCGCCCCGCCCAGCAGGTGCTCGAACAGGACAAGGGCGTCCTCGGGACGATCCTCGGTGAGCAGCCGCTCGGCCAGGACCAGCACGTCAGCCTGCCGCGCGCCGGAAGGGGTCGCTGCCGGACGACGCACTCGGTCGGCGCGCTCGAACAGCACTTCGATCTGCAAAAGCGCGTTGTCGTGCAACGGCGGCATGCGGCTGAATTCCAGGACGTCGGCGCACTTGAAGCCCATCTGCGCCATCTTGGCGAAGACGTCCTCGGCCCGGGCGCCGCCGACATTGCTGTCGACCAGCGACATCTCGATCTGGATGTAGTCGGCCTTGGAGAGCACCGCCTCGCCGCCGACCAGCACGTCAACTTCCGAGCCCCGGGTGTCGATCTTGACGAAATCGAACTGACGGCCGACGAACAGATCGTCGATCCGCGCCTTGTCGACCGGGTGTCGGATCACGGTCTCATCGTCGAAAGATTCGGTGTTTTCGCGGTAGAGCGAGCTGCCGGTCGATTGCAGCGAGGTCTTGCTGAGGAACAGCTCGCCCTTGCCGGCGACGTTGGAGGCCGCCACCAGGCGCCGCTCGAACGGAAGGCGCAGCAGCTTGTCGCGGCAATGCGGATTGGGCTCGATCAGGGTCGGCAGGCACCCCGGAAACACCTCCTGGAAAGCCTGGGTGAACTCGCCAAGATGCGCGCCGACGTCCAGCATCGTCCGGGGCGCGTAACCCTCGCGCCGCAAGGCCTCGAGGTGCTGGCGGTTCATCGGCGGGTCCTCATCGGCCCTCGGCCGCGGCTATGTCCTCGGCGGTCCAGAACCGGTCGTCGGGGGCCAGTGGACGCGCCAGATGACGGCGGGTCAGGCCCGCCTTGTAAAGGCTCTCGAAATCACGCTCGACCAGCATCTCGCGGTCATCGCGGTCCAGCGCGATGCCGATCTCCAGATAGGCGTCCAGATTGGCGATGTTCGGCGTCGGGCGCTGGCCGGCCTGATACTCGGCGGCCATCTCGTGGAACAGGTCCTCGACGCTACGCACCAGCAGGTCCATGTCGAACAGCACGCAGGTGGCGCGATTGGCCTCCAGCCGCTCGTGCAGCGCGCGCGTCGCCTCGCGGTCGCCGGCCAGGGCCACGGCGCGCTCCACATAGTCTTCCGCCGTCTCGCAGACCAGTTCGGGCAGACCCGCCGAACGCACCAGGCTGCCGCACACCCGCGAGGCGAAGCCCCGACCCGACAGGGTCAGCACCGGCACGGCCATCCACAGCGCGTCCGAGGCCGTGGTGTGGGCGCCATAGGGCGCGGTGTCCAGGAACAGGTCAGCCAGCGGATAGCGGGCCATATGTATCGGATTGGGCTGCTTGGGCGCGAAGATCAGGCGTTCGCTCTCGACGCCGCGCAGACGGGCCTGCTCGCGCAGGCGGGCATTGGTTTCGGGATTGCTGTCCAGCAGCCACAGGACGCTGCCGGGCGTGCGCTTGAGGATCTCCATCCAGCGCCCGAAGGTGAAGGGCGTGATCTTCTGCGGGCCGTTGAAACAGCAGAAGACAAAGGCCTCCTCGGGCAGGCCGGCGTCGGCGCGGCTGGGTCGGGCCTCCGCCACGATCCGCTTGCGGTCATTGGGCTGGTAGCAGGGGATGCGCCGTACGGCCTCGGAATAGAACTGTTCCAGCTCGGGCGGCGTGATCCACGGATCGCCGATGATGTAGTGGTGGAAGGCGCTGCCCATGGTGCCCGGATAGCCCAGCCAGTTGACCAGGATCGGGGCCGGGCGGCGGGCAAAGACCGGGGTGCGCGAATCCCGCGTATGGCCGTTCACATCGACCAGAATGTCGATCTGGTCGTCGGCGATCGTGCGGGCGGCCTGGTCGTCGGTCATGCCGCGGATGTCGGTATAGTGCTCGACCGCCACCCGGGTGCGGGCGTTGAGGGCGTCGGTCGCCGGCGGGCCACAATAGTAGGCGAAGACCTCGACCTTCTCGCGGTCGTGCAGTTCGAACAGCTCGGCCATCAGATAGCCGACGGCGTGGTCGCGCAGGTCGGACGACACATAGCCCACTCGCAGGCGCCGGCCGGTTAGGTCGATGGGCGCATCGCGACGCTCGGCGACGATGGCCTCGGGCGCGCAGCTGCCGTCGCGGTCGGTGAAGGCGGCGGCGGCGCCCAGCTGCAGCAGCGGATCGTCGGAATAGGCGGCCACCGACAGGGGGTTGATCCCCTTCAGCAGCGTGCGGCGATCGACCCGCTCCCACGGCTCCAGCGGCGGCCACTTGCACTGGCCCAGTCGGGCGGCGACCAACTGGCCGATGGTGTCCATCTGGGTGGGATCAAGGTCGGCGCAGCGCCACAGGGCGGTCTCGGCGCGGCCGGTCTGCTGGGCTTCCAGCAGGGCGCGGGCCATCTGCTTGTAGGCCGAAAAGACATAGTGAGCGTTGGAGCCGGTGATGGCCAGGGGACGGGTGGCGGCGGCGCTCCAGGTCGCTATCGCCGCTTCCAGGGCCCCGGCCCGCTCCTGCAATCCACCCAGATTGATGTAGGCCGGCAGGAAATCGGGATTGAGGGCGATCGCCCGCTCCAGATTGGCGATCGCGGCCTCGCTGCCGCCGATCCCCGACTGCAGGGTCGCGCAGTTGAACAGGGCGATGAAGAGCTGGGGATGCTCCGGGTTGAACTGGATCCAGATCTTGTAGACCTGCTCGGCCATGACCGACTGGCCGGCCTCGGTATAGCGACCGGCGGCGTTGATCGCATCGCCCAGCGGCAGCCCTTGCGTCGTGATGCTCTGCAGCAGGGCGAGGTCGTCGGTTTCAACCATGATCATCTCAAGCGCGTTTGCGAAGCCGGAGCGCCTCCGACTCGCATCGCGTGATGTTGGCACGTCGCGCAAACCTCACCAATCGCCGCCCAACTCTGTTGCTTTCGGGCCTGTCGCGTTCTGGTTGGCCGTCCCCTGCCCGGCCGCCGGCGTCCTGCGACGCCGGCGAACCGAAGGGTCTTAGGTGACGCCCAGGTAGGCGATGATCTGCGGATCCGACAGGCTCTGCACCTGGGTGGTGGTCAGAGCGCCGGCCTGGGTGGCCGTCAGGGCCGAGATGTTGGTCGTGCTCAGATTGTCCAGCTGGGTGATGGTCAGGCTGGCGATCTGGGTGCCCTGCAACGATCCGACCTGGGTCTCGGTCAGACCGCCGATGACGGTGGTCGAGAGGGCCGCGATCTGACTGGCGGTCAGGACAGCGATCTGAGTGCTGAACAGTTCGCCGATATCGGTGGTCGACAGGCCCTTGATCTGGGTCGCCGTCAGGCCCTTGACCTGGGTCGTGCTCAACGCCGCCGTCTGGGTGGCGTCGAGCGCCGAGACGTTGGTGGCGCTCAGCGCGACCAGCTGGGTCGTGGTCAGGGCCGCGATCTGGGTATCCAGCAGTTCGCTGATGTCCGTCGTCGACAGGCCGCCCAGCTGCGCGGTCGTCAGACCCTTGATCTGGGTGGTGTTCAGCGCCGCGACCTGGGTGTCCGCCAGGGCCGAGAAGCTGGTCGCCGTCAGAGCGGCAAGTTGCGATGTGCTGAGCGCGGCGACCTGGGTGGTCGACATCGCCTGCAGGGCGGTCGTGGCGAAGGCCGTGATCTGACCGGTCGTCAGGGCGCCGACCTGGGTGGCCGACAGCTCGGTGATGTCGGTGGTCGAAAGACCCTTCAGCTGGGTGTTGGTCAGGCCCTTGACCTGGGTGGTCGACAGGCCGGCCATCTGGGTCTCGTTGAGAACCGACAGGTTGGTGGCGTTCAAGGCCGCCAGTTGCAGGAGGCTCAGCGCCGTCAGCTGGGTATCGGCCAGGGCGCCGGCCTGGGTCGTATTCAGGGCGGCGATCTGCGAGGTCGTCAGGCCCTTGACCTGGGTGGTGCTCAGGGCCGCGACCTGGGTGTCCCTCAGGCCGAACAGCATGCCCGGGCTGAACGCCCCCACCTGGGCCGCCGAGAGGGCGGCGATCTGGGTGGTGGTGAAGTCGGCGCCGATGTCCATGTCGTCCATGGCGGCCAGCTGGGTCGTGGTGATCGCCTTGACCTGGGTCTCGGAGAGCGCGCCGAACTGGGTTTCATTCAAGGTGCGGATATTGCCGCCCAGCGCCCCGACCTGGGTCGCGGTCAGGGCCTGGATCTGGGTATCGACCAGGCTAGCGGCCTGATCCACGGTCAGGACGCCAACCTGGGCGGCCGTCAGGCCCTTGATCTGAGTGGCGTTCAGCACGTCGATCTGGGTGTCGAACAGCGCCTTGACGCTGGTCGTCGTCAGGCCGGCGATCTGGGTCGCGCTGAGCGCGCCGACCTGGCTGGTCGACAGCTGCTGGACGTTGGTCGAGGTCAAGGCGCCGACCTGAGCCGCCGTCAGAGCGCCGACCTGGGTGGTCGACAGCTCGGTGATGTCGGTGATCGACAGGCCCTTCAGCTGGGTCGTGCTCAGCGCCTGCACCTGGGTGTTGCTCAGGGCCGCGATCTGGGTGTCGGCCAGGGCCGAGATGTTGGTCTCGGACAGGGCCTTCAGCTGATCCGCCGTCAGGGCGCCGATCTGGGTCTCGGAGAACTGGGCGATGTCGCCCGTGTTCAGACCCTTCAGCTGGGTCGCCGTCAGGACCTTGATCTGGGTGGTGCTCAGAGCGGCCACCTGGGTCTGGTCAAGCGCCGACAGGCTGGTCGCCGTCAGGCTGGTCAGCTGGGTCGGGGTCAGGGCGGCGATCTGGGTGTCGATCAGCTCAGCGATGTCGGTGACCTTCAGACCCGCCAGTTGCGAGGCCGTCAGACCCTTGATCTGCGTGGCGTTCAGGGCCGCGACCTGGGTGTCGGCCAGGGCCGAGAAGGCCGTGGCGGTCAGGACGCTGATCTGGGCCGCGCTGAGGGCGCCGATCTGGGTGGTCGACAGGGCCTGCAGGTTGGGGATGTCCACCGCCGCGACCTGCGAGGTGGTCAGGGCGCCGATCTGGCCAGCCGAGAGCTCGCCCATGTCGGTGGTGTTGAGGCCCTTGATCTGGTTCGTGGTCAGAACCTTGATCGAGGTCGTCGAGATGGCCGCGATCTGGGTCTCGTTCATCGCCGAGATGTTGGTGGGGCTCAGCGCCGCCAACTGCGCCGTGGTCAGGGCCGCGACCTGGGTGCCGGCCAGCTCACCGATGTCGGTGGTGCTGAACGCGGCCAGCTGCGTCGCCGTCAGACCCTTGATCTGGGTAGTGTCCAGGGCCGCCATCTGGGTGTCGGCGAGCGCCGAGACCCCGGTGGTCGACAGGGCGCCCAACTGGGTCGCGGTCAGGGCGGCGACCTGGGTCGCGGCCAGCTCGCCGACGTCCCCGGCCGACAGGCCCTTCAGCTGCGTCGCCGTCAGGCCCTTGATCTGGGTGGTGGTCAGCGCCGCGACCTGGGTGTCGGCCAGGGCCGAGACGTTCGTCGCGCTGAGAGAGCCGATCTGGGCGGCGCTCAGGGCGGCGACCTGGGTGTCGGCTAGGTCACCGATATTGCCGACCGTCAGGCCAGCGACCTGGGCGTTGGTCAGGCCCTTGACCTGGGTGGTGTTCAGCGCCGCGAACTGGGTGTCGGCCAGCTGGGTGACGCTGGTCACCGACAGGGCTCCGATCTGGGTGGCCGTGAGGCCGCCGATCTGGGTGGTCGACAGCGCCTGCAGGTTGGTGACCGACAGCGCCCCGATCTGGGCGGCGCTCAGGGCGCCGACCTGGGTGGCCGAAAGCTCGCCGATATCTCCGACCGACAGGCCCTTCAGCTGGGTGGTGCTGAGCGCCTGGATCTGGGTGCTGACCAGGACGCCGACCTGGGTTTCGCTCAGGGCCGAGACATTGGTCTCCGACAGCGCCTTCAACTGGTCGGCGCTCATGGCGGCCACCTGAGTGGTCGTCAGTTCGGACATGTCCGTGGTCGACAGACCCTTCAGCTGGGTCGCCGTCAGAGCCTTGATCTGGGTCGTCGAAAGGGCGGCGGTCTGGGTTTCGTTCAGGGCCGAGATGCTGGTCGCCGTCAGGGCGTTCAGCTGGGCGACCGTCAGAGCCTGCACCTGGGTGTCGGCCAGTTCGGCCACGTCCATGGTGGTCATACCCTTCAGCTGGGTCGCGGTCAGACCCTTGATCTGGGTGGCGTTCAGGGTCGCGACCTGGGTGTCGACCAGGGCCGAGAAGCCGGTGACGCTCAGCGCGCCCAGCTGGGTGGCGCTGAGCACCGCGATCTGGGTTTCAGCCAGATCGCCGATGTTGCCGGCGGTCAGGTTGGACAGCTGACCGACGGTCAGACCCTTGATCTGGGTGGTGCTCAGGGCGGCCAGCTGGGTGTCGGCCAGCTGGGTGATGCTGGTGGCCGCCAGGGCGGCGATCTGGGTGGCGCTGATGCCGCCGATCTGCGTCTCGGACAGCTGCTGCAGATTGGTGATCGACAGGGCCGCGATCTGGGCCGAGGCCAGGGCGCCGACCTGGGTGGCCGACAGCTCGGTGATGTCGGCGGTCGACAGGCCCTTCAGCTGGGTCGTGGTCAGAGCCTGGACCTGGGTGTTGCTCAGAACAGCGATCTGGGTCTGGGTCAGGGCCGAAATCGCCGTATCGGCGAAGGCCTTGAGCTGCTCACCGGTCAGGGCGCCGACCTGGGTCGTCGTCAGCTCGTTGACGTCGAGCCCCCTCAGCTGGGTCGCCGTCAGCGCCTTGATCTGGGTCGTCGTGAAGGCGGCTGTCCTGGTCCCGCTGAGGTTCAACAGGAAGTCCGGCGTCAGGCTGATCATCTGGGCCGCCGAGAGCGAAGCGAGTTGGGTTTCGCTGAAATCGTTCTGGTCGGTCGTATCCAGCATCTTCAGCTGGGTGGCCGTCAGCGCCTTGATCTGCGTGGTGGTCAGCGCGGACGACTGGGTTTCGGTCAGCGCCTTGAAGGCGGTGGCCTGGAGCGCGGTGATCTGGCTGGTCGTGAAGGCCTCGATCTGGGTGCCCACCAGAGCGTCCGTGACGGTCTGGTTCAGGGCCGCCATCTGCAGGGTGGTGAAGCCCTTGATCTGGGTGGTGTTGAGGATGGCGACCTGCTGGTCGGTCATCGCCTGCACATCGGTCACCTTCAGGGCGCCGATCTGGCTGGCGCTGAAGACCCCGACCTGGGTCTCATTCAGTGCGCCGATGACCGTGCCGGCCGGCAGGCCGGCGATCTGGGCGGTGGTCAGGCCCGCGATCTGGGTCGTCTGGATGTCGGCGGCGTGCGCGCTCAGAAGACCCTGCAGGGCGTCGGTCTTCAGCGCACTGATCTGCGTGGTCGTCAGCGACGCGGCCTGGGTCGCATCCAGCGCCGTGGCCGAGGTGGTCACGAAGGCGCCGACCTGGGTCGCGCTCAGGGCCTGGATCTGGGTGACATTGAATTGCGCGATGTTGCCGCTCAGGGCCGCGACCTGGGCCGTGCTGAGCGCCTTGACCTGCGTCGTGGTCAGGGCCGTCTGCTGGGTGTCATTATTGGCCAGCTGGATCAGGTTTGCCGTGCCCAGAGCGGCCAGCTGCGTGCCCGAAAGCGCCGCCACCTGGGTCTCGAGCAGACTGCTGGTGTTGCCCCCGGTCAGGCCGGCGATCTGGGTCGTGCTCAGAGCCTTGATCTGGGTGCTGTTCAGGGCCTGGGTCTGGGTCTGGTCCAGACCATTGATGGTGGTGTTGGTCAGGGCCGCAACCTGGGTGGCCGTCAGGGCCGCGATCTGGGTGTCGGCCAGGGCGTCGATCTGGGTGTCGGCCAGGGCCTTCACCTGCAGGACCGTCAGCCCCTTGATCTGGGTCTCGTTCATCGAGGCCAGTTGCGTGTCAGCCAGCAGGCCGACATTGGTCGCCGACAGGGCGGCGATCTGGCTGGCGCTCAGACCATCGATCTGGGTTTCCGTCAGCTGCTGCAGATTGGTGAGCGAGAGGGTGCTGATCTGGGCGACGCCGAGCTGGCTGATTTGGGTCGACGACAGTTCGCCGATATCGGCCGTCGACAGGCCCTTGAGCTGGGTCGTGGTCAGGGCCGCGACCTGGGTTCCGACCAGGGCCGAGACCTGGGTCTGGCTCAGGGCCGAGATGTTGGTTTCCGACAGCGCCTTGACCTGATCGACGGTCAGGGCCGCGACCTGGGTGTCGAGCAGTTCGCCAATGTCGGTGGTCGACAGGCCCTTGATCTGGATGGCGGTCAGCCCCCTGATCTGGGTCGCGTTGAGCGCCGCCGTCTGGGTGGCGTCGAGGGCCGAGATGCCTGTCGCCGAGAGGCTGGACAGCTGGGTCGCGGTCAAGGCCGCGATCTGGCTGGCGGCCAGCTCGCTGACGTCGCCGGCCGAAAGGCCCTTGAGCTGCGCGGGCGTCAGGATCTTGATCTGGGTGGTGCTGAGGGCCGCCACCTGGGTGGCGTCCAGCGCGGACACACTCGTGGCGCTCAGCGCGGCAACCTGGGTCGGGGTCAGCGCCGCCACCTGGGTGTCGAGCAGTTCGCCGATGTCGGTGGTGGTCAGGGCCGCCAGCTGCGAGGTCGTCAGACCCTTGATCTGGGTGGCATTCAGCACGGCGACCTGGGTGTCGACCAGGGCCGAGAAGGCCGTGGAGCTGAGGGCGCCGATCTGCGCGGCGCTCAGCGAACCGACCTGGGTCGTCGTCAGGGCCTGCAGGTTGGTGACGCCCAGCGCCGAGGTCTGGGACGGAGTCAGGGCGCCGATCTGGTCGGCCGTCAGCTCGGTCATGTCGGTGGTCGACAGGCCCTTCAGCTGGGTCGTCGACAGGCCCTTGATCTGGGTCGCCGTCAGGGCCTGGGTCTGGGTCTGGTCAAGCGCCGAGATGTTGGTCGCCGACAGCGAGCCCAGCTGGAGCACGGTCAGGGCCTGGATCTGGGTGTCGACCAGTTCGGCCATGTCCCCGGTCGACAGTCCCGCCAGCTGGCTTGCGGTCAGGCCCTTGACCTGCGTCGTGCTCAGCGCCGCCGTCTGGGTCTGGGTCAGGGCCGAGACGCCCGTGGCCGACAGGGCGCCGATCTGGATCGCGGTCAGGGCCTGGATCTGGGTGTCGGCCAGTTCACCGATATCGGCGCCCGACAGGCCCTTGAGCTGACTGGCCGTCAAGCTCTTGATCTGGGTGGCGCTCAGAGCCGCCATCTGGGTGTCGGCGAGGGCCGAGACATTGGTCGCGCTCAGCGAGATGATCTGGGTCGGGGTAAGAGCGCCGATCTGGGTGTCAGCCAGGTAGCTGACATTGGTGGTCGTCAGGGCGGCCAGCTGGCCGGCCGTCAGGCCCTTGATCTGGGTCGCATTGAGGGCCGCGAACTGCGTGTCGGCCAGCAGGGTGACGTTGGTGTTCGACAGGGCTGCGATCTGCGAGGCGCTGATGCTGCCAATCTGGGTGGTCGACAGCTGCTGCAGGTTGGTGGCCGACAGGGCTCCGATCTGGGCCGCGGCCAGCGCGCCGACCTGGGTGGCCGACAGCTCGGTGATGTCGGTGGTCGACAGGCCCTTCAGCTGGGTGGTCGTCAGCGCCTGGACCTGAGTGTTGCTCAGGGCCGCGATCTGGGTGTCGACCAGGGCCGAGATATTGGTTTCCGACAGAGCCTTCAGCTGGTCAGAGGTCAGGGCGCCGATCTGGGTGATCGACAGCTCGCCCATGTCGCCGGTGCTGAGACCCTTGATCTGGGTGGCGGTCAGACCCTTGATCTGGGTCGTGCTGAGCGCGGCGGTTTGGGTGGCGTCCAGGGCCGAGATATTGGTCGGCGTCAGGCTGGACAGCTGGGTCGGCGTCAGGGCGGAAACTTGCGTCTCGCTCAGTTCGCCGATGTCGCCAGTGGTCAGTCCCTTCAGTTGGGTGGCCGTCAGGGCCTTGATCTGGGAGGTGTTGAGAGCGGCGGTCTGGGTGGCGTCCAGCGCGGACAGACCCGTGGCGCTGAGCGCCGCAACCTGGGCCGGCGTCATGGCCGCGACCTGGGTGTCAGCCAGCTCGGCGATGTCGCCGGTCGTCAGGCCGGCCAGTTGCGAGGTCGTCAGGCCCTTGATCTGGGTCGCGTTCAAGCTCGCGACCTGAGTGTCGGCCAGGGCCGAGAAGTTGGTGGCGCTGAGGGCGCCGATCTGCGAGGCCGAGAGGGCGCTGACCTGAGTGGTCGACAGGGCCTTCAGATTGGTCGAGTCCAGCGCCGCGACCTGACCGGTCGTCAGGGCGGCGACCTGGGTTTCCGACAGCTCGCCGATGTCGGTCGTGTTCAGACCCTTCAACTGAGTAGCCGAAAGGGTCTTGATCTGGGTGGTGTTCAGCGCCGCCGTTTGGGTGGCGTCGAGGGTCGACACGCTGGTGGCCGTCAGGGCGGCGATCTGCACCGCGGTCAGGGCGGCGACCTGGGTGTCGAGCAGCTTGCCGATGTCGGTGGTCGACAGGTCCTTAATCTGGCTACCCGTCAGGCCCCGGATCTGGGTGGCGTTCAGCACGGCCACCTGGGTGTCGGCCAGGGCCGAGACCTGGGTCGAGGCCAGGGTTCCAAGCTGTGCGGCCGAAAGCGCGCCGACCTGGGTGGTCGACAGCTCGCCGATGTCGCCAATCGTGAAGCCCTTCAGCTGGGTCGCCGTCAGGCTGCCGATCTGGGTGGTGGACAGCGCCGCCACCTGGGTGACGTCGAAGGTCGAGATCTGGGCGCCCGACAGCGCGGCAATCTGAGCGAGGGTCAGGGCCTGCACCTGGGTGTTGGCCAGCTCGCTGATGTCGGTGTTCGTCAGGCCCTTCAGCTGGGTCGCGGTGACGCCCTTGATCTGGGTGGTCGAGAGGGCGGCGACCTGGGTGTCGACCAGACCCGAGAACTTGGTGGCCGACAGCACGCTCACCTGCGTCGCGCTCAGCGCGCTGATGTGGGAGGTGTCCAGGCTGGCGAGCTGGGTGGAGGTCAGGGCCGAGACCTGCTGGCCGCTGAGGGTCGTCAGCTGACTGACGTCGAAGACCACGCTTGGCGCGAACTTCGGGATCTGGGTGGTGGTGAGGGCCTTGACCTGGGTCTGGCTGAGCGCCGCGACCTGGGTATCGGCCAGAACCTCAATGCCGCTGGCGTTGATGGCCCCGATCTGGGTGGAGCTGAGCGACTGGATCTCGGTGGTCGTCAGGGCCTGGATGGCGCTGGCGGGAAGGGCCGAGATTTGAGCGGCGGAGAGGCTCGAGATCGACATGCAGCTGTCCTGGCCGGGGTCCACGCGGAGCGCGCGAAACTCTAACACTGTTCGGAAACGGGGCCTGGATACGCGGGCGCCGACCTTGACCGACTCTGGTCAAGTTCCGGTAACCTTATTTTCTTTCCAATAGGTTTCAACGGGACATGCCGACGCAGTCGCAAGACGCTCCGGACAAGGACGTCAGAAGACGAGGGCAAAATGTCCGGAGCTGTGCAAAGGCCTTAAATATCAAGGCCTGACATCGCAAATGAAGCGGTGGTTTTGAATTCCGCGATGCCGTGCGCGGTCTGTCGATGGCGCGTGTTTCAAGATCGAGACCGCAACCCTGAGGCCTGCCGGCACAGGTTTCACCCGGCAAGGTGATTCGTCTGTCCCTGAAGAAACGCGCTTAATTTCGGTTAGTCAGTTGGTCTAGTCGGCCGAAACACGCTCGACCGTAGCCGCCAGAAGATAGCCCTCATATCTCACGGTACGGATCAGTTGCCGCCCGCCTTCAACACGGCTCAACTTGGACCTGAGGCGGCTCATGGTGACATTGATCTGCTGGGATCCAACCCGCCCCTCCCCGCCTCTGGGGCCCTGGATCAGCTCCTCGCGGGTCAGGATCTGCTGCGGCCTGGAGACCAGGGTCAGCAGCAGGTTGAACTCGGCCGACGACAGGTCGACCACGCCGCCATAGGGATCCAGCAACTGGTGGGCGGCGACGCTGAGACGCCAGCCGTTGAACCGGTAAACGATGAAGCGATCATCGTCCCGACCCGGTCGAGCGCAGTCGCGGCGACGACGCAATACCGAGCGGATGCGGGCCAGAAGCTCCCTTGGGCGGTACGGCTTGGCCAGATAATCGTCCGCGCCCATCTCCAGCCCGACGACGATGTCGCTCTCCTCGGCCAGCGCGCTGACCACGACCAGGCCCGGCGATGGCGTCCGCCCCCGCAGGCGGCCGCAGACCGACAGTCCGCCCTCGTCTGGCAGCATGATGTCGAACACGACGATGTCGACCTCGATCTCGCTGAGGATACGGTCCATCTGCCGGCCGGACGACGCGGCGACGACCTCATATTCATGCCGCGACAGCAGCTCGCTCAGCGAGGCGCGGGCCGCCGGGTCGGGATCGAGCAGGAGAATTCTTTGACGCACGGCGGAAAAGCTTCCGAAACCTGGGGAAACCCCTGGCTATCAGTCACGCTTGGCGCGGGGATTTCATATCCGGCGGAATTGTACTGAAACCCGCTTGAAACCATGGCCCGATTGTGGCGCGGCCGGATCTAGAACATAGCCCGGCCCGATAGTCTCAGATTGTACTTGGTCTGCTTGCGCGAAGCCTCGGCGCCGCCCTCCAGCGCCAGATACGACATGGCCGAGCCGGCCCGCAGCGCCAGGCCCAGGGTGACCGCGCCCTGCCTGTCGTCGACCGAGCTCAGGGTGAAGGACGACCCGCCCCGGAAACGGGCGACGGTGTCGCCGACCTCGCCCGCCAGGGTCTGGCGATAGCCCACACGCACTTCTGGCCGCCACCAGACGTCCTGGCCGAAATTGGCGCCAAACACGATCCCGGCGTCGCCGCTGAGATTGCTGAAGGCCCGCGAGTCGACGATCAGGTCAAAGCCGTCGCCGCCGCCGCTTTCGACCCGCTGGCCCTCGCTGAGATAGACATAGTCCAGCCGCGCCTCGGGCCGAGCGTAGAAGCGGCCCAGCGGTTGCTCATAGGCGATCCCGGCGAAGGCGTTGGCGGTCGCGCCGTTCCAGTGGGGGGTGTTGGT
>Ga0209023_10002481_pt1 | contig 22976 bp, 18 predicted proteins | sample LakOneMetagenome_FD_187468 | JGI IMG/M metagenome (GOLD analysis project Ga0209023, IMG submission 187468) | Freshwater and sediment microbial communities from Lake Erie, Canada (SPAdes) (version 2) | ecosystem: Environmental > Aquatic > Freshwater > Lentic | place: Lake Erie, Canada... | reverse complement strand
CCAGGTGGTGCCGGGCCACGGCTCGTTCAAGATGTCGTAGCCGATGACGTTCGGGTTGGCGCCCACCGCGCCGGCGAGCGCCGAGTACATGGTGGCCACCTGCTCCTGGAGGCCGACGCCGTCGGGACCCTTCTCGTCGTCCCAGAAGCTCTGGAACGCGGCCTGGATGGCCGGATTGGTGATGTAGTACAGCGGGAACGAGGTGTGGGTGTTGGTGGCGCCGTGGGTGCGCGTCATCCATCGGGGGAAGCCGTTGCCGCCGGTGCCCGGACCCCATCCATCCTGGTGCAGGTCGATCAGCACCAGCAGGCCGTGGTCGGTGAGGGTCTTCACGGTGCGGGCGAAGGACTTCAGGTAGACGGTGTTGACCTTGCCCGGCAGCGGCATGAAGGCATCGGGCGACAGGCCCAGGCGGACCACGTCGAAGCCCTGGTCGGCGAGGAACTGCGCATCGTCGGCGCCGAAGCCTCGCTGCTCGGGGGTGCGGTTGTCCTTGGACACGAAGTTGACGCCGTTGAGCAGCACCACCCGCCCGGACGAGTCGGTCAGCCATCGGCCCTGGTGCGTGATGACGCCGGGCCCTGCGACGGGAGAGGTGGCCACCGGGATGGTGGTGGTGGTGGGCACGGGCGCCCCGTCGGCCTTGGGGGTCGACCCGGCCTCGGCCGGTGTGGCCAGGGTGGCCAGCAGCAGTGCCGCGGCCCCGGCGGCGGTGGCGCCGATCCAGCGACCACGTCGACCAGGTCGACCACGTCGAGCGGGCGGACGACGAGAGGGTGCCGACGAGACCACTGGTTCAGTCATGTCGGACAGTGAACCACAGGGCGTCGGGCAGCGATGAAGCCGACCTTGACATCTAATGCGCGCGCCTTAGATCATCGGTCGGTGACCATCGACTTCACCCTCACCCCCGAGCTCGACGCCCTCCGCATGCGCATCCGCGCCTTCGTGGAAGACGTGATCAAGCCAACCGAGGCCGAGATCGGCGACCCCGACACCCTGGATCGGGGTGACTACCTCACCAAGCTGCTCGGCATGCGAAAGGCGGCGTTCGATGCCGGCATCTGGCTCCCCCACATGCCCAAGGAGTGGGGTGGCATGGGACTGGGCCACGTCGAGCTGGCCATGGTGCAGGCCGAGGCGGCCAAGGCGTACTACGGCCCGTTCGTCTTCAACTGCCAGGCGCCCGACGAGGGCAACATGCACACCCTGCTCAAGTGGGCCACCGACGAGCAGAAGGAGAAGTACCTCCGGCCGCTGTGCGAGGGCACCGCCATGAGCTGCTTCGCCATGACCGAGCCGGAGGTGGCGGGGTCGGACCCCACCCTCATCCAGACCACCGCCATCAAGGACGGCGACGAGTGGGTGATCAACGGCCACAAGTGGTTCATCTCCAACGCCCGCCGGGCCAAGTTCGCCATCCTCATCTGCCGCACCGAGGACAACCCCGACCTCCCCCAGGCTGCGAACAGCGCCTTCATCGTCGACATCCCCTCGGAGGGCTGGAACCGGGTGCGCGAGGTGGAGACCATGCACGGCGGCACCGGCCACTCCGAGATCGTGATCGAGGACCTCCGGGTGCCCGACTCCAACATGCTCGGCGGCCGCGGCGAAGGGCACCTGCTCGGCCAGTCCCGCCTGGGCCCGGCCCGCCTGGCGCACTGCATGCGCTGGATCGCCCAGGCCGAGACTGCGCTGGACATGATGGTGGACCGCTCGCTCAACCGGTACGCCCACGGGTCGATGCTCGCGGAGAAGCAGGGCATCCAGTGGATGATCGCCGACTCCACCATGGAGCTGTACCAGGCCAAGCTCATGGTGCTGCACGCCGCCTACCGGATCGACAACGGCCTCGACTTCAAGAGCGAGGTCTCCATGGCCAAGCACTTCGTGGCCAACATGCTGGGCCGGGTGATCGACCGGTCCATCCAGGTCCACGGCGCCCTCGGCTACAGCACCGACACTCCGCTGGCCCACATGTACCAGCACGCCCGCTGGGCCCGGTTCGCCGACGGTGCCGACGAGGTCCACCAGATGCGCATCGCCCAGCGCACGATCGCCGCCTATCGCGACCACGGCAGCACCCGCACCGCCACCGGCGACCTGCCCATCTAGCCGTGGGTCAGGCGACGGCGACCTCGAGCTCCACGAGCGATTCCTCCAGGTAGTCCAGCAGTCGTTGCAGGTGGGGCACCCGCCGACGGCAGCCGGTGAGGCCGAACTCGAGGCTGTCGACGTAGCTGGTGATGGTGATGTTGAGCGCTTGCCCGTGGTACGGGATCGACATGGGGTACACCCCCTGGAGCCGGGCGCCGTTGAGGTAGAGCGGCTCCCGAGGACCGGGCACGTTGGAGATGGTGACGTTGAACGGGGGCCGCAGGCCCTCGCCGCCACCGAGCATGGACACCAGCGGCGACGGCGCCATGTTGGCCGCACTCACCGCCAGCATCTGCAGCGGGGTGAGCCCGGCCAGGGTGCCCTTGGCGATCCCCATCGACTCCTGGATCCGGGCCAGGCGCTCGGCCGGGTCCAGGGTGTCGGTGGCCAGCGACGTGAGCACCGCGCCGACCGCGTTGCCGCCGGCGCTGTCGTCCACTCGGAGCGACACCGGAACCATCGCGGTGAGCGATTCGTCGGGCAGGGCCGAGTGCGACTGCAGGTACCGGCGGAGCGCGCCCGAGCACATGGCCAGGACCATGTCGTTGAGGGTGGCGCCGGACGCCTTGGCCACCGCCTTCACCCGCGACAAGCTCCAGCCCTGGGCCGCGAACCGGCGAGCACCGGTGATGTGCACGTTGAGCATGGTGGACGGTGCCTTGAACGGGAACGCGGCCAGCTCGTCGTCCATGGCGCGTCGGGCCGAGCGCATGACGCTGGGGCCGAGCGCGACCAGGTCTCGCCCGGCGCGCAGCGTCTCGACCGCAGTCTCCATGGCGTGGTCCACCGGGTTGCCACCACGCGGGGCTGCGCTGCGGCGACGGGGCCGGTACTCCCACGGCGGCACGAACTCGGTGGCCGGGTCGCTGCTGAGCGAGCGCTCCAGCAGCCGTAGGGCCGACACGCCGTCGACCATGGCGTGGTGGATCTTGGTGTAGATCGCGAACCGGTTCTCATCGAGGCCCTCGATCAGGCAGAACTCCCACAGGGGCCGCTGGCGGTCCAGCAGCGACCCGTGCATGCGCGACCCGAGGGCCAGCAGCTCACGTACCCGACCCGGCTCGGGCAGGGCCGAGTGGCGGACGTGGTACTCGAGGTCGAGCTGCTCATCGTCTCGCCACGCCCACTGGGCACCGGTGCGCAACGATCGGTACGGCCGCTTGCGGAACAGGGCCGACACGTCGTCGTGCTCGAGCATCTGGTGGTACTGCTCGCGCAGCCAGTCGGGCGGGGCGTCCTCGGGCAGCTCGAAGACCTGCAGCCCGCCGACGTGCATGGGCGTGGCTCTCGACTCGCTCAGCAGGAACGCGGCATCGGGTGGAGCGATCAGTCCCATGTTGCTCCTTTCCCGGCAGACCGTAGCGTGGAGTCCATGGACGACCCCGTGCTGCAGGAGGTCGAGCTGGGCACCCAGTGGCCCACCATCGACCCCTTCTTGTTCTGCGCCCACCACCTGGACCACTACCCGGCGGGCAACGCCGAGCTCGGTCCGGCGGTGCCGCTCGACGGCCGAGACATCGGCCAGGACTTCGCCGGGATCGACGGCTGGAACATGTACCACGGCGACGTGGTGCCCGGGTTCCCCCAGCACCCGCACCGCGGGTTCGAGACGGTCACGTTCGTGCGCCGCGGGTTGATCGACCACTCCGACTCGCTGGGCGCCACCGCCCGGTTCGGCCGAGGCGATGCCCAGTGGCTCACCGCCGGCGGCGGCGTGGTCCACAGCGAGATGTTCCCGCTCACGTCGCCCGACGGGCCCAACGATCTGCAGCTGTTCCAGATCTGGCTCAACCTGCCCGCCTCGGACAAGCTCGTCGATCCGTACTTCACCATGCTCTGGGCCGAGGACATCCCGCGGGTCGAGCACGTCGATGCCGACGGCCGCCGCTCGGTGATCACGGTCATCGCCGGAGCGGTCGACGGCGTCACCCCGCCCCCTCCCCCGCCCAACTCCTGGGCCGCCAGACCCGAGTCCGATCTGGCCATCTGGCACCTGTCCCTCGATGAGGGGGCGTCGTTGGCCCTTCCGGCTGCGGCTGGCCCCGACACCATCCGCACCATCTACGTGTTCGACGGCGACGGCCTCGACGTCGCTGGCCACGTGCTCGGCGCCAGCACGGGTGCCGTCGTGCGCTGCACCGACGACGTGACCGTGACCGCCTCACGCGGCCCGGTCGAGGTGCTGGTGCTGCAGGGCCGCCCGATCGGTGAGCCCGTCGCCCGGTACGGGCCGTTCGTGATGAACACCGAGGCCGAGATCCACCAGGCCTTCGCCGACTACCGCCGCACCGAGTTCGGGGGGTGGCCCTGGGACGACGATGCCCCCCACCACGGCCCCACGAAGGGCCGCTTCGCCCGTCACGCCGATGGTCAGGTGGAGGAGCGGGTCTCCTCGGACGCGAGCTCCTCGAGTGCGGGCTCGCCGGGTTCAGACTGACCCGCCCGGCGGGACCGGAAGTACTTGCGGCCCAGGTCGTCCATCACCAGCGCCACGCCCAGCAAGATGCAGGCCACGATGCCGTCCAGCCACCAGTGGTTGCCGGTGGCCGACACCGCGATGAACGTCAGCGTCACATAGCCCAGGGCGAGCCACCGCCACTTGCTGGTGGAGCAGGACACGATCCCGAACGACACGACCGCGGCCCAGCCCACGTGGATCGACGGCATGGCGGCGAACTGGTCGGAGATGCCCTTGTTGACCGGGCCGTAGAGGCTCATGCCGTACCGGGTGGCCAGGTCGACGTAGCCGGGAAGGAACCGTGGTGGCGCCACTCGGATGAACCGGATCACCAGGCAGAACCCGGTGAGGATGGCCAGGGCGTTTCGCCAGCGGGGGAACTGGTCGCGGTGGCGGATGTAGAGCCACACCAAGAACCCGATCAAGACCGGCACGTGCAGGGTGGCGTAGTAGACGTTCGTCGCGTGGGCGACGGCGTCGTGGCGGAGGAACCAGTGCTGCAACCGGAGCTCGCTCGGGAGGTGCATGCGGTGCTCGATCCGCTCGATCTGGTGCGCCCGCTCGATGGCACCGTCGGGCTGGGCCAGGGGCAGCTTCCGGGCCACGCGCCACACGGTGTACAGCCCAGCGATCAGGGCGAACTCGGTGGCTGCAGGGGCGACGTGGGACTCCCAGCCCGGACGGGCGCGACGCCGTGCGACGGTCGCGATCACGAGTGCGATCACCGCCGCGATGGCGGACTGGTTCCAGGTCGGCCAATTCACGTCCGGCGCAGCCTGCCGAACCGGCGCTCGTCGGGCAACCTCGGCCGCACGATCGCCCGCGTGGGAGGATCGCCGCCGTGGACGTTGCCGGGTTGATCCGCGAGCGGCGCGACGTGTTGTCGCCCGCCGAGCGCCGAGTGGCCGACGTGGTGCTCCGCGATCCCCACTCGGTGGCCTTCGGCACGGTGGCGTCGGTCGCCGCCGCGGCCGAGACCAGCGGGGGCAGCGTGGTGCGCTTCACCGCTCGCCTGGGTTTCGACGGGTTCGCCGCCCTCCAGGAGCAGGTGCAGGCCGACCTGCGCGCCGGCGGTCACCAGGCTGCCGAGCGCATCCGTCGTCCCGGTTCCGACGATCTTCTGGACCGAGCGGTGTCGGTGGCCACCGACGCGGTGCACACCACGCTCCATGGGGTGGCGCGCGCCGACTTCGACGCCGCCATCGCCCTGCTCGCCACCAAGCAGCGCGACCTGTTCGTGATCGCCGCCGATGCATCGCAGGGGATCGGCCAGCAGTTCGCCACCGAGCTGGCCATGCTGCGCCGTGGCGTGGTCCACGTGCAGGGCAGTCCGGTGACCGTCGCCCGCTCGCTCAGCCTGCTCGCACCGAAGGATGTGGTGGTCACGCTCGACCTCCCCCGGTACGACCGCTGGTTGCTCGCTGCCGTCGAGCAGGCTCACGTGGGCGGCGCCCGCATCATCGCCGTCACCAACTCGCAGCTCTCCCCGCTGGCCGCCCACGCCGAGATCACCTTCACCGTGGCATCGGACGGTGCCGGGCCGTTCGACTCGCACATCGCCGCCCTCGCCCTGCTCGAGTCCCTGGTGGCGGGCGCAGCAGTGCGCCTGCGCCGGTCCGCCACCGAGCGGCTCGAGCAGATCGAATCGTCGTGGAAGGACGCCCAGGCGCTCACCGACGACTGACCACCGACGACTGGCACGTTTGTTCCGATCCTGGCACTGGCCGGAACATGTGTATCATGGGATCATGCCCGTCGATCTCGCCACCTCGGATGCCGCACCCCGGCTCCTCCCCCGGGGCCACCACCATCCCGTTCCCGAGATCGCGACCAGTGCAGCCGACTGGTCCGCCCTCGCCGACCGCGCCCTGGATCTCCATCCGTCCACCGCGGTCGACGAGGGATTGGTCGACCTGACCACCACCGCCCAAGACCTGCTCCCCCCCAACGTCCGACGGGCCCTGGCCGACCTCGCCGTCGACCCGGGCCCGTCGGGTGCCCTGCTCCTGCGTGGCCTCCCCGTCGGCGACCTGCCGGCCACGCCGGCCGAGCCCAGCGCCCACGCCGCCAAGGACCGCATCAGCGAACTGGTCCTGCTCACCGTGGCCCGGGTCCTGGGTGAACCGGTCGGCTACGGCCCCGAGCATGGTGGCGCGCTGGTGCAGAACCTGCTCCCGGTGCGTGCCGCGGCCGCCACCCAGACCTCCACGTCGTCGGCGGTCGATCTCGAGTTCCACACCGAGACGGCGTTCCACCCGCACCGGCCCCGCTACCTCTTGTTGTCGTGCCTCCGCAGCGACCATTCGGCCCGCACCTACCTGTGCGGCGTCCGCACCCTGATCGAGGGACTCACCACCAGCGAGCGCCTGGTCCTCAGCGAGCCCCGGTTCCGCACTCGGGTCGACGAGTCGTTCGGCGGCACCCCCGACATGGCGCCGGGCCCCCTCGTTCCCGTGCTCAGCGGGGACCCCGCCGCGCCCACCTTGGTGTTCGACGACCAGCTCATGGAGGGGACCGACCCCAAGGCCCGGCGGGTCCTGGCTCGACTGGCCGACGTCGCGCGCACCCGTCGTCTGGCCGTGGTGCTCGAGCCCGGCGATCTGCTGGTGGTCGACAACCACGCCTGCATCCACGGGCGCAGCTCGTTCTCGGCCCGCTACGACGGCACCGACCGGTGGCTGCAGCGGGCGTTCGTGATCGGCGACCTCGCTCCCAGCGCCGACGACCGCGTCGGCCGCATCATCAACACCGACTTCGCCGCCGCCACCTGACCGCCTGCCCCACCGAGGCTCGAAGGATTGCGCGCTAGCCCACCTCACCGGTGGGTTGGCGCGCAAACCTCTCGCCGAACGCCGGACCGGCTCGTCCGAGTGCGCCAACCTGGTCGGCATGGGGATCCCGAGCTCGCCGCAGCGGCACCTGGACTGGCCGGGGTTGCACAACGTCCGAGACCTCGGCGGCCTGCCGACCCGAGACGGCGGCTCGATCCGGCCCGGCGCGCTGGTGCGCAGCGAGGGCCTCGACCGCCTCGACCCCGCCGGGTGGGATCGACTCCACGGCCACGGCGTCCGCACCCTGGTGGACCTGCGTAGCGACTTCGAGATCGACGCCGCCCCCTACGCATCGTCCGGCGATCTGGCCGTCGTCCAGACCAGGTGGGAGGAGGGCCTGCTGGCCGACCCCGAGTTCGCCGACTGGGCCGCCACCGGCCTGCTCAGCACCTGCCTCTACTACCGGCGGTTCCTGGAGCGTTGGCCCGAGCGCACGGCAACGACGGTGCGAGCGGTGGCCGAAGCTGCGCCCGGAGGGGTTCTGGTGCACTGCGCCGCCGGTCGAGACCGGACCGGCCTGATCACCGCGCTGCTGCTGTCGCTGGTCGGCGTGCCCCACGACCTGATCGTGGCCGACTACCTCGCCAGCGATGCACGCATCCTGGCCGGCGACCTCGACCACCAGGCGATCCTCGAGGTGGAGTCGGCGCTGTTCACCGCAGCGGGCACCACGTCGGCAGCCGAGATCGCCGGGCTGCTGCAGGCGGTCGACGTGGCCACCTACCTGCGAGACGCCGGCCTGGCCGACGACGTCCTGACCCGGCTGCACACACGTCTCGTCACTGCCTGACGTCACCTGCGGGGTCACGTCGCACCAGTTCGGGGCGTCGCCGACCACTACCGTTCACCTGATCGACAGACGACGTTTCCTTCGGGGCGCCATCGTCGCTGGGGCTGGGGGCGCAGTACTGCCGACCTTGTCCATGGCGGCGGCGAGCGCCCAAGCGGCCAAGCCAGGCGCCAGCCCCTACGGACCGCTGGCCGACACCCCCGACGAGAACGGGTTGCTCCTGCCCGAAGGCTTCACCTCGCGCATCATCGGCGTGGCCGGCGAGAAGGTGGCGGGCACCGACCACCCGTGGCACGCCTACCCCGACGGGGCCGCCACCTTCCCCGTGCTCGACAGCGACGGGAAGGACACCGGCGCCTGGATCTACACCGGCAACAGCGAGGTGTTCTCGTTCATGGCGGCCGACTCCGGTGGCGTGAGCGCGGTGCGCTTCGACGCCGACGGGACCATCGCCGACGCCTACCCGATCCTGAAGGGCAGCAACTCCAACTGCGCCGGCGGCCCGACACCCTGGGGCACCTGGCTGTCCTGCGAGGAATCGGCCGACGAGAAGGGCCGGGTCTGGGAGTGCGACCCCACCGGCAAGAAGGAGGCGGTGGCCCACCCCGCCATGGGGCTGTGGGCCCACGAGGCCGCCGCCGTCGACCCCAAGGGCAAGCGGGTGTACCTCACCCAGGACAACCCGGCTGGCCTGCTCTACCGCTTCACCCCGACGACGTACCCCGACCTCTCGGCCGGCCTCCTGGAGGCGGCGCTGGTCGCCGATGACGGCGCGGTCACCTGGCGGGAGGTGCCCGATCCATCGGGCGCCACCAAGCCCACCCGGGACCAGGTCCCGGGTGCCGCGGTGTTCGCGGGCGGCGAGGGCATCTGGTACCACGACGGCTTCGTCTACTTCACCACCAAGTACGACCACTCGGTGCACTCCGTCGACCTGGTCGAGAACCGCCACCGCGTGATCTGGAAGGGCGACCCGGACCGGCTCGGGATCGAGAAGGCCGTCCTGTCCCACGTCGACAACATCACGGTGGAGAACGCATCGGGCGACCTCTACGTGGCCGAGGACGGCGGGAACATGGAGTTGGTGATGATCACCGCCGAGGGGGCGGTGGCCCCGTTCGCCCGCATCCCGGGTGCAGCCCACGTGGCCTCCGAGGTCACCGGACCGTGCTTCAACCCGGCCGGCGACCGTCTCTACTTCTCCAGCCAGCGCGGCCCCACGCCGAAGCCCATGAGCGAGATCGTTCCGGGGGTCGCCATCTCCGACAAGCTCGGCGGCATCACCTACGAGGTCACCGGTCCGTTCCGCGGCCTCGAGGCGGCGGACAGCTCGGCCAGCACCACCAGCTCGCCGGTCAAGACGCTGGGCCAGGCCGGCGGCACCGACGAGACGTCGGGTTCGGGCGAGGACGGCGCCCCACCCGTGTACATCTTCGGCGGCGCCGGCCTGTTCGTGGCCGGCGTGGCAGGCGGGATCGTCCTCAGCGTCCGACGCCGCCGGGAAACGCCACCCAACGAGCCGACCTAGCGAGCAGCCCCGGAGTCGGGAGACACCGCCATGCCCGACGAGTCGATCGCCACGAAGTCCGACCCCTTGATCGACCTCAGGGCCTGCAGCGCATCGTTGTCCCAGCGCGGGTCGGGCACGCCGCTCAGGTACCAGGCCGATCCGTTGTCGGCCACGACCGCGCCGTAGGTCTTCAGCGCCTTGATGATGGGGCGGACCGAGGCCGGGTAGCTCGCCTCGTCCACCGTGGTCTTGAGGCGGAACCGCTGGCCCATGGCCGGCGCGTTCACGTCGGACGTGGATCCGGCCTGGTGCCGGGCGGGCCAGACGTAGGACGAATTGCTCACCGGCACCGTCATCCGGATGGCGTGCTGCACCGAGCCGGCTGCCACCTCCTCGTAGCGGACCAGGCCGGGCAGGATCGGCAGGCCGGCGGCGTCGGCCGAGGTCCATCCCGCTGGCCGGAGGGCGTTGCTGCGCAGGTCCCAGGTGGCCCCGGACCCGGCGTGCCAGGTGCCATCGGTCAGGTGGTGGGCGTCGTAGAGCTCGTAGAGCCGGCAGGCGTCCTTGTCCACGATGAGGATGTGTCGGTCGCCAGTGGCGGACGGTCCCCCCTCGATGGGCGCATCATCGGGCACGGGGTAGGGACCGGGGTCGCTCTCATCGTCGTAGTCGAAGCTCACCGGCACCTTGGCCTGGCTGCCCGACACCACCACGTAGGGGATGCCGATGGGCCCGCCGTCCCACTCTCCCGACCCGAAGTCGGCCTTGAGCCCGAGGTTCTGGCCGACGGTGGCCACCATGGCGTCGGAGCGAGCCAGCACCGGCTTGGTGGACACGTCGGCGTGCCAGTGGCTGTTGGACGGGAACATCGGACACGACGTGTTGGGCACCAAGATGTCGCACCCGGTCAGCGCGACGGCGATGAGCACCACGGCGATCGCCACCCTCGTTCGACCCATGCCGTTGTCTACGGCAGGTTGACCGCCCGACCCAAGCAGGTCGTCGGGCCAATGAGCCGTTCAGCCCACCGCACCGATCAGCCCAGCGCCAGGCGGAGGCGGCGGACGGCCTCCACCAGATCGGCGGGCTCGGTGGTGGCGAACGACAGGCGCAGCGACCGCCGATGTCCGGCCTCCACCGAGAAGGCGCTTCCCGGGACGAAGGCCATGCCCTGGCCGAGGGCCACCTCGAGCAGCGCGCTGGTGTCGATCGCTGACGCAGACGCCTCGGTGTCGCCGAGCTCGACCCAGAGGAACATCCCCCCGTCGGGGCGACGGAACGAGATGGCGTCGCCGAGCTGGTCTCCCAGCGCCGCCACCAGGACGTCGGCCTGGTGGCGATAGCGGGCGCTGATCGTGGGCAGGTGGCCGCTGACGAACCCCGGCGCGGCGAGCACCCGGTGGACGATGTGCTGGGACAGCGAGCTGGTGTGCAGGTCCGCGGCCTGCTTGAGGATCGCGAGCGATCGGGCCAACTCGGGCGGGGCGATGGCCCAGCCGACCCGTAGCCCGGGACAGACGGTCTTGGACACCGTGCCCAGCGAGATCACCCGTGCTGACCGGGCCCGCATCGGGGCCAGGGTGGAGCCCGACCAACGCAGCGATCCGTACGGATCGTCGTCGATCACCCAGAACCCGTAGCGCTCGGCCAGGTCGGCCAACCGGTCCCGACGCTCTGCCGACAAGGTGGCCCCGGTCGGGTTGTCGAAGTTGGCCACGACGTAGACCAGCGTGGGTCGCAACCCAGCGGCGAGCCGGTCGGCCAGCACGTCGACCCGCATGCCGTGCTCGTCGCTCGGGATGCCCGCCAGCTCGGCGCCCGCCGTGCGGAAGGCCTGGATGGCACCCACGTAGCCCGGGTCGGCCATGGCGATCACCTGGCCCGGGTCGGTGGTGGCCCGCGCCACCAGCTCCAGGGCCTGCTGCGATCCGTGGGTGACGGTGACCGCCGCTCGATCGGTGTCGTAGGTCGCCGCCAGCAGATCGCGCAGCGGCCCGAAGCCCTCGGTGGCGCCGTACTGCAGCGCCGACTCCGGGGTCTCGGCCAGGATCTGCGCGGTCGCCGTCGCGATGAGCTCGACCGGGAAGGCCGCTGGGGTGGGCAGGCCACCGGCGAGCGAGATGATCTCGGGCCGTTCGGTGATCTCCAACAGGTCGCGGATGGCCGACGAGCGGGTGCGGGTCACCGCGTGGGACAGGGTGGGGCCAACAGCGGCGGACGCGACCAGGGACTTGACCATGGGTTCGGACTCTGGCAGAAGTGGTACATGGTGAACAGGTCCACTTCGGCCAGAGTGGCCCGATCCTCCGACGTCGACCGACTGGCCGCGGACCTGGGCGACTGGAACGCCGGCAGCGGTCCCCTGTTCCGTCGCCTGGCCCGTGCCATGGCCGACACCGTGGAGCGAGGCACCCTCGCCCACGGGACCCGGCTGCCATCGGAGCGGGCGCTGGCCACCGCGATCTGGGTCAGCCGGGGCACGGTGGTGGCCGCCTACGACCAGCTCGAGGCCGACGGGGTGATCGAACGACGCCACGGCAGCGGCACCTTCGTGGCCGCCTCATCGCCCGGTGGCCTTCCCGCCGACCGGGAGGGCTCGGCGCTGCTGGCCCGGCTGGTGGGGTCGGGCGTGACCCCGGTCGACCTGATCGACCTGTCCATCGCCGTGCTCCACGACGCGCCCGGCCTGCCCGACATCACCATCGGGACGGCGGAGCTCTCGGCGTCGGACGACCGGGACAGCCCCTGGGGCGATCCCCGGCTGCGCCGTTCGGTGGCCGCGCTGCTCACCGCCCAGGGCCTGCCCACCGAGCTCGATCAGGTGGTGATCACCACCGGCGCCCAGCAGGCGATCAGCGCGGCCGCGGCGTGCTGGGTCCGTCCCGGCGATCGGGTGGTGGTGGAGGACCCCACCTACCCCGGGGCCATCGCCGCGTTCCGCGCCGCCGGCGCCGACGTTGCGGGGGTGCCGGTGGACCGCCACGGCGTGGACATCGAGGCCCTGGCCGACGTGGTGGCCGACCGTCCGGCGCTGGTCTACCTGCAGTCCGCGGGCCACAACCCGACCGGGATGGTCATGGCGGAGAGCCGGCGCCGCGCCGTTGCCGGGCTTATGGCCGCGGCGCGGGTGCCGCTGGTCGAGGACGTGGCGCTGAGCGGCTTGACCTGGGCCAGCTCGCCGAGCCGCCGACCGGTCCCGCCCATCGTCGCCCACATCCCCGACCACCCGAGCGCGGTGGTCGGGTCGTTCAGCAAGGTGTTCTGGTCGGGCCTGCGGGTGGGCTTCGCCCGGGCTCCCCGACCGGTCGCCGGCCGCCTGGCCCGGGTGAAGGCCACCCAGGACCTGGGTTCCTCGTCGGCCGGCCAGACCCTCGCCGCCCGACTCCTGGACCACCCCGACACGCCCCGGTTCCTCGCCACCCGCAACGCCGTCTTGCGCGCTCGCGCCGACCACCTCATGGCCGAGCTCGGGCGCGAGCTGCCGACGTGGACCTGGGACCAGCCGTTGGGGGGACTCAGCCTGTGGGTGCGGCTGCCCATCCCCGACGCCCACCGGTTCGCCCACGCCGCCCTGGCCCGCGGCGTCGCCGTCGCCACATCCGAGGGGCTCTCGGCGTCGGGCGCCCACCCCGATCGGATCCGCCTCTCCTTCGCCGCACCCGAAGCCGTGCTCACCGAAGCCGTCCGCCGACTGGCCACCGTCTGACCCACCCGGCAGGTCACCGTCGGCAAAGATCTCGGCTCATGCACCCCGGTCGGCGCCCCTCACGCACTCCCCTCGCGGCAGCCGCCCTGCTGGCCTTCGCCCTCGTGGTGACGGCCTGCTCGAGCGGATCGTCCGACGCGGCGACCAAGAGCAGCAGCTCCACCACCAGCGTCGACAAGGACATGACCACCGACCTGGCCGAGACGTCGACCACCGCACCGAAGACCACCACCACGTCGCCCCCACCTGAGCAGTACTCCGGACCCGACGACGGGTTCTACGACGTCCCCAAGCCGCTGCCCGCCGGCAAGCCCGGCCAGCTCATCCGGGTGCAGGACCTGGGCACCAAGGACGGCGTCAAGACCCTCAAGATCATGTACCACTCCCGCGACGCGGAGAGGCGGGACCGAGCCGTCACCGGCCTCGTCAGCTACCCCACCACCGCAGCACCGCTGGGCGGGTGGCCGGTCACGTCCTACGCCCACGGCACCACCGGCCTGGCCACGCAGTGCGCGCCGAGCCGCGGCAACGCGTCGCCAGGCACGTGGGGCGTGGACGGGGTCCACGTGGCCACCGACTACGTCGGCCTCGGCCCGAAGGGCGAGGTCCACCCCTACCTGTCCGGCCCGAGCGAGGGCAACAGCGTGATCGACGCCGTGCGGGCGGCACGGAACCTGCCCGCCGCGCACGCCGGCACCAAGTGGTTCTCGATCGGTCACAGCCAGGGTGGGCACGCCGCGCTGTTCGGCGGCGAGCGGGCCGCCACCTACGCCCCCGAACTCCACCTGGTGGGCACCGTCGCCATGGCCCCCGCCACCGAGTTGACCAAGACCTGCGGCGATGTCGACGCGCTGGTCTCGCGCATCGTCAGCGTGATGGCGCTCTACGGCGCGGCCGGCGAGCACCCCGCGATCCACCCCCACGACTACGTCGGCCCGGCCGTGACCAAGGTGGAGAAGATCTTCGAGACCGGCTGCCTGGACCAGATCATCCCGGCCGTCGCCCCCATCCCCGCCGACGCGTTCTACACCCACGACCCTCGCACCACCGACCCGGCGAAGGGCCTGCTCACCAAGGAGAGCCAGCCCGGACTGGTGATCACCAAGACGCCGCTGTACCTGGCCCAGGGCACGGCCGACGAGCGGGTCAACATCGAGCGCACCAAGGACTTCTTCGCCCGGGTGTGCAAGGGCGGCCAGGTCACCGACCTCCAGATCGTGAAGGGCGATGACCACGAGGCCATCGTCGGCGACGCCGCGCCAGCGGCGGCGACGTGGATGAACGACCTGCTCGCCGGCAAGGCCAGTCCGAACTCCTGCCCCGACAGCTGACGCCTCGACGGGGCAGCGCGTTACCGTCCGACCGGTGATCGTCGAGATACTCACCGCTCTGGCCCGCGACCATCTGAGCGACTTCGGTGGTGTCGCTCCCCGCAACGATGTCGTGGAGTGGATCGAGCAGCGCCTCATCGAGGGCCCGGTGGGCGACGCACCCCCTGGTCGGGTGGACGACGGCCTGGCCCAGGCTGTGGCCGGCGGACCGCTGATGGCGGTTCGCCACACCCCCGATGAGGCCGACGACGACACCTTGCTGGCCGACCTCACGGTGGTGGCCGAACACCTGGCCTTCACCCATCGGTTGACCGCAGAGGAGATCGCCTCCGACCACTTGGACCTGGAGCGGGACCTCACCGTGCTGGCCCGGGTGGCCGAGGCCGACGGCGGGCTGCACCTGCCGACCGGGGAACCGCTGGCCCTGCGCCGCACCGACCCCGACGAGGGCGAGCGGAGCCGGTACCTCTCGGGGCCGGCGGGCTGGCTCACCGAGCTGGGGGCCGACACGGTGGTGGTCGCATCGGCGGCCGACGGGTTCCTGAGCCTGCTCCCGCAGACCCCCGAGGACGCCCAGGTCGCCACCACCAACGTGGCCGAGTTCGTCGACCACCTCCGCCCGACGCTGATCGACGCCCTCGCCGCCGCCAACGCAGGAGACGGCACCGCGGTCTCGGTGGAGGAGCTCCAGGCGGCCGGCATCGTCGATGGTTGGCTCGAGCCCGGACCGGACCTCCCGCCCTTCGGAGAGGTGCTGGTCGCAGCCGGTCTCGAGCTGAAGGGGCCGTGGGTGGGGGATGCCGCGGCCATCGCACGAGTCGATCGCCTGGGTGACGTGATGGGTCCGATCAGCCGCCACGGCGATCACCTCGACACCACCGAGCTCAAGGCCCTGACCGGGCTGCTCGACGGCTTCGCGGCCTGGCGGGAGGATCACCAGGTCGTGCTGGATCGTCACGTCATCACCCGGCTCCACCGCACGGCCGAGGCCGGGCTGTGCCTGGAGGAGGAGCTGGTCCGCGCCGACGGCGAGGGCGTCGAGCTCACCGAGTTCCTGACTTCGATCCCCCGGCCCGGCACCAAGGCCGACGCGGTGCTGGACAGCTACCTCGCCCTTGCCGCCGAGCTCACCGGCAGCGGCGAGGCGGCCGAACCGCTGCTCGATGCCGCCATGGCCACCTCCCCCGACTGGTTCCCGGCCACCGAGGCTCGCGCGCACCTCTACGAGGTCCGAGGTCGGTCCCAGGAGGCCATCAACCTGTTGCAGTCCACCCGGGCGGGTACCGACGAGGAGCTCCAGATCCTCCGCCTGCGGAGCCGCCTCACCAACCCCGACGTGGGCCGCAACGATCCGTGCCCCTGCAGGTCGGGTCGCAAGTACAAGCAGTGCCACCAGGGCAAGGCGTTCATGCCGCCCGAGGTGCAGGTGGCGTGGCTGCTGGACAAGGCCCGAGCCCACCTCACCCGCCTCGGTCCCATGGCGGTGGCCGACCAGCTTCCCGTGCGCAACGACCTCCACCCCGACGCCGAGCTCATGGCGCTCGATGTGGCCCTGTTCGACCTCGGGGTGCTGCAGCGCTTCCTGGACGCCCGGCGCACGATGCTCCCGGCCGAGGAGGTGAGCCTGCTCGAGACCTGGCTCGTCGAGCAGCGTCCCGGGGTGTACCGGATCGGGTCGCTCCAGTCCCAGGCCGACGCCCCGTTGGCGGGCGGTGTGGCCGAGCTGGTCGACGTGGTCACCGGCGTGACGCTGGAGGTGCAGCGCACCGACCTGTTCCACGATGAGTTCGAGGTCGATGACGAGGTCTGGTGCCGGTTGCTCCCCGCGGGCGGCACGTGGTGGACCAGCGGCTTCGTCCGAGACCTGGAGGCCGACGAGGTCGCCGTGCTCCTGGCTGCGTCGGCCCCTGGCGTGAACCCGATCGACCGGTACCAGGCCCTCGTCGGCCTGGGACCGAGCATTCGCATCGACGCGTCGGACGGCAACCCGCTCGTGGTGGCCACCGGGTCCTGGCCGGTGGGCGACGACCGGCCCGGCGCCGAGGCAGCCCTCGGCGCCGCCCTCACCATCGACGGAGACCGTTGGACGGTGTCGGGCACGTCCGACGATGACGATCCCGCGGCCACGGTGACCCTGCTGGATCCGCTCGACCTGTCGGCGTTCGACGAGGAGCTGGCCCAGGAGCCGGGCGCCGAGAACCTGGAACAGGTGCTGCTCGTCGTCCATGCCGACTCGATCCCTCGCTTCCGCCGAGCCTGCGAGGTGGCGGAGGGGATCTTCCCCGGTGCCGGGATCATCCACTCCATGATCGTCCCGGTCGCCCGCCACCGAGCCATGGCGGTGGACGACGACCTGCTCGAGCACCTCTACGTCGGCACCCCGCACCCCGACGACGACCTCGAGTTCACCGACGACGAGCGGGGCTGACGAGCGTCAGTCGGGCGAGGCCTCGGGTGGGATCGGCGGGAGGCCGTGGAGGGCTTCGGTGAGGTGGTGGACCCACACGTCCTGGAGCTGGCGGAGGTACGCCGAATCCTCCTCGATCCGGTGCTCGACGAGATCGATCGAACCGTTGTGGTACACCGCGAGGTCGTACGGCGGACCCACCGACAGGTTGGCTCGGGCCGTGCTCAGCATGGAGCTGAGCGCCACCTTCACCGCGGTCTCCAGGTCCACCCGGGCGTGCACACCGAGCTCGAGCATGAACTTGCCGTACTTGGTCTCGCCGATCTGCAGGAACGGCCGCGTGTCCGACGCCCGGATGTAGTTCCCCTCCGGGTACACCAGCAAGATCTCGGGCCGCTCACCGGTGATCTGGCCGCCGAGGATGAACGACGCGGTGCCGGCCGAGCTCCCACCCAGCCCGACGGCGTGGGACTGGCACACCTCCTGGCCGAGGCGCCCGATGTAGAGCGCGGCCTCGAACAGGTGGTTGACCGTGGCCAGGTTCTCGCCGTTGCCCGGGTGAGCCAGGTCCCGATCGATGCGATCCAGCACCTCCTGGGTGGTGGCCAGGTTCCCGGCCGACTGCAGCACGAAGAGCCGATCGGGCGCGGGGCGCAGGACGTGGAGCTTGCGGTACACGCCGATGTTGTCGACGCCGGCGTTGGTGCGGGTGTCGGCCAGGAAGATCAAGCCCTCGTCGAGACGGAGGGCAAGGCAATAGGTCACGAGACAGCCTCAGGGAGAAGGGGTGGTGGTGACGGCCGACGGTAGCCCCCGCATCCAGTCCCTCACCGCGGCGGTGGCCCGGACGTCGTCCTCGTTGTAGGCCAGCAGCCGGGCGCGGGCCGCGGCCACCACGGCCGGGTCGCCCGCGCCCACCGCGGCGGCGTACCAGGCCATGGAGTCCTGGCCGTTGGGGTCCTCGTCGCGCCACGAGAACCCGGCCAGTCCGGCCACCACCTTGAGGCCGTTGCCCAGACCGGTGATGAGCTGGGTGCGGAACTCCTCGAGCAGGTCGATCCACTGATCGCTCGCCAGCAGCTCGTCGACCTCGGCTCGCACCTCGGTCCGACCCAGCAACTCGGCCGCGGCGGCCGAGCCCCTGGCGAGCGCACCCGACTCGGCCTGCTGGGACCAGCAGTAGATGCGCACCGACCGGCCGGCCTCGGCCGCGGCGCGGCGCCGGGCCGAGAGCCAATCCCAGAAGGCCACGAAGACCTCGGCGTCCACCTGCCGCGACGGCGGCTCCCACCCGACCGCCGAGTGGTACGTCCCGTCGACCAAGGCACCCCACAGGTAGACGGTGCCGTCGATGGCGTTCTCCATGTCGATGTCGATCTCGACCTCGCCCGAGGGCACCACCAGCGCGTCCAGGCCGTCGCGCAGCTGCGGTAGCCCGTCTCCGGTGACGACGCGGGCGCCGCGGATGGCGTCGGCGAGCAGGTTGGGCCGGCCCGTAGCGTCCAGCGCAGCCCGAAGCACCTCGTCGTCGGGGTCGGCCTGGGCCAACGCGGCCCGCGTGGTGATCCCCACCCGACGCAGCGCGTGCCACTGCTTGTACCCGAACCCGGGCAGCAGGCTGGTGCTGTCCGATGCCACGATCCGCGGGATGCAGTGGCCGCGCCAGGGACACGATGGGCACTCGCTCACCAGCACCGGTTCCACCAGCGACTCGCCCGCCTCGGCGGCGGCGACGACGTCGAGCCGGAACGAGAACTCGAAGTCGTAGCGCTGCAGCGCAGCCTCGCGGGCTTCGTCAGTTCCGTCCCACAGCCGACGTACCACCGGCACGTCCAGCCGGAACCAGACCACCTCGAGCTCCTTGCCGATGATGGCGCCCACCGCGTGGGAGGAGGCGTGTGGCGTCTGCTCCAACATCCGGCGGTAGTGCGCCAGTTGGAGGAGGTCAGCGGTCTGCGAGCGGGCGATGCGCTCCGGGTCCGGGACGGCGGCGCGATGGGCAGGGTCGGCGAGGGTGGCGAGGAGCGCACGCGGCACGGCGTCGCCTGCACCGCCTGGTGCACCCGGCTTGGGCGGGTCTGCCTTGAGGGTGAGGTGGTGCTTCACGTCGACCGGGTGGTACGCCCACCGCCCGTCGGATCGCCGCTCGGCTCGGACCAGCACGTCGGGCCGGCCCACCCGCCGGCCCACCAGATCGGTGGGCAGCCATCCACCAAGCACCAAGGGCACGCCGGCGGCCAAGGCGGCCGACGTGGCGGCTTGCTGGACCTCGGCCGGCTGGGTCTGGTCGATCACGGTGGCTTCGGGGTGAAGCGTCCGCAGCTGCGCGAACACCGAGGCTTCGAAGGCGTTGCCCTCATCCATCCGCAACCGGACGCCGGGGGGCGGATCCTCGGGCACCACGTCGACCGGGGGGAACACGTCGAACTCCACCCGCTGCGGGCACCGCTTGGCGACGTAGCCGCCTTGCGGAGGGACGGCGGTGATGTCCCGACGAGGGAGGTAGCGATCGAACGCCGCCGCCTCCACCGCTTCGTCGTCGCTCATGCCCCGTTCGTATCAGCCGGGGGTGACAGTTCGCGGTCCGACACCTCGTCGGCAAACGCCCAGCACGCCGCCTTCAGCGGGTGAACGCCCTCCGGGCCAGGTCCTCGAGGTCGTCGGCGGTCAGGAGCGGCTGGCCGTAGATCCGACGGCCGTGGAGGTCGAGGCGCCAGATGACCGGCACGGCCGACGCACCCCAGCGGGCGCCGAGCAGCGACCCGGCGATGGCGGCCACGGTGTCGGTGTCTCCGCCGGCGCGCACGGCGTGGGCCAGGGCGAGCGGGAGGTGGGAGCTGGCGTCACCGGCATCGGACACCGGGGTGGAGACGATGGCAGCCAGCGCGGCTTGGAAGGCGTGCACCACCCAGCCGTTCTTGGGGAAGTCCACGGGCTGGGCGCCTCGGGACACGGCATCGGCGATCAGCCCGTTCCACCGCTGGGCCCGGTCGCGCTCGAGCAGGGTGAGACCGAGCTGCATGGCTCCGGCCCAGTCGTAGGCGCCGTCGGTGGGCGCGTGGTGGATGGCGTGGTCGATGGCGAGCGACCAGAGGATGCACGCATCGGCGCAGTCGGGGTCGCTGTGGGTGAGCGCCGACACCTGCCGAGCCAGCGCGGCGATGGCCCGCCGGTCACCGGGGTGGGCCAGGGCGACCGGACCGGTGCGCATGAGGCTGCCGTTCCCGGCCGCGCTGTTGGGGTGGCCTTCGGCGTAGGTGGAGGCGGCGACGGCAAGGGGTCCTGGCGTGCTGAGCACGGCGGTGGTCTGGGTGCCGACGTCGGCCGGGCCGCTCGCGAACCAGGCCCGGAACCCGGCTTCCACCGCCGGTACCGGAGTGCTCGACCGGGGGTCGGGCTCAGCCAGGGCGGTGAGCACGGCCAGCGCCATCTGGGTGTCGTCGGTCCACTCGCCCGGTGCGAACCCGAAGGCGCCCCCGCCCTTCATGGTGACGGCCACGCTGGCGTCGAGCGGTGGCCCGAACTCGTAGGGCGCCCCGAGCGCATCGCCCGCCGCGCTGGCCAGCACCGCCCCCGCTGCCCGATCTTGTTGCACTGCCGCCGGTACTGCCGTCATCGCCCCTCCTCGGGTGCCGTCCATCGGATCACGCAAGGCACCGGCGCCAACACCCTGCGTGAAACATAGGACAGAACCCCAGAGGCGTCTCTGGGCCAGAAGGCGCAATCGGCGGGTAGGTTCCGGCCATGGCTCGACCGGGTGTTGTGGGGTACTGCTGGCCGCAATCTGCGGAGGTGGGCGACCACGTCGGCCTCCACCTGTCTGCCCAGGCCAGCGACGGCGCCGAGGTCGCAGCCTCGGTGGAGATCGCTCGGATCGGACTCCACCGCACCGTCGTGCACACCGCTGACCTGGTAGTTCCTGCCCATCCCACGCCGGCGAACGCCTCCACCGACGGGTGCGGGTGGCCGGCCGCTACCACGATCCGGGTAGATCCCTCCTGGTCTTCGGGGTACTACGAGGTCACCCTCACCACCGAGACCGACGGAAAGGCCCGAGTCGCCCACGCCTTCTTCGTGGTCCGACCCACGGTGGGAGCCAGCTCAGCGCGCATCTTGCTGGTCCTGGCCACCAACACGTGGCACGCCTACAACGACTTTGGCGGGCTGAACCTCTACAACGGGGCCACCCAGGTGGCGCTCCAGCGCCCCATGGCCCGCGGCTACCTCCACAAGCCGCCGGGCGCCGGGCGCCGGGTCACGTCGGTCAACCCGCCCGATCCCCAGCTCGCCGCCCACGTCGGGTACATCTCCCTCAACCACCTGTCGGCGTGGGCCGGGTCGGCCGGCTGGCCCGACTGGGAGCTGCCCTTCGTGCAGTGGGCCGAGCGCGAGGGCTACGAGTTCGACGTGGCCACCAACGCCGACCTGGACCACCACCCGGAGCTGCTGGGCCCCGACAGCGGGTATCGGCTCATGTTGTCGGTGGGCCACGACGAGTACTGGTCCGGCCCCATGCGCGACACCACCGAGGACTTCATCGCCCGCGGCGGGAACGTGGCGTTCTTCTCCGGCAACACCTCGCTGTGGCAGGTGCGCCTGGAGGGAGACGTGATGGTGGGGTTCAAGGGCCACTTCCGCAAGGACCCGGTCTACGAGACGGACCGCATGGCCGAGCTCACCACCCTGTGGTCCGACCACCTGGTCGAGCGCCCCGAGAACCAGATGACCGGCGTGAGCTTCACCCGCGGCGGCTACCACCGGATCGGCAAACGGGTCACGTCCGGCGCCGGCGGCTACACGGTCCACCGCCACGAGCATTGGATCTTCGACGGCACTGGCATCGGCTACGGCGATGTGCTCGGCGCCGAGTCCACCGCAGTGGGCTACGAGTGCGACGGCTGCGACTTCACCTACCGAGACGGCCTGCCCTACCCCACCCACACCGACGGGACGCCGCCCGGGTTCACCATCCTCGGCACCGTCCCCACCGCCCACTTCACCCGCACCACCGCACCTCGCCCACCCCACCCCAAGGAGATGGCCGAGGACGAGTTCATCTCGTGGCGCCTGTTCGACGAGAAGTCACCCGAAGCGGTGGAGCGCATCTCCCACGGCCACGCCGTGCTCGGCACCTACACGTCGCCGGGCGGCGGAACGGTGATCACATCGGGGTCCACCGACTGGGCCCACGGCCTCACCGGCAAGAGCCCGCAGATCGAGCAGATCACCCGCAACATCTTGAACCGTCTCGCGGCGCCCTGACCAGGGTTTAGGGTTCGGCGCAACAACGGGCGACGAGCTTCGGCTCGAGCGGGAGAAGCAAACACATGAGCGATCCAACAGTTGCGGCCGGCATCCAGGGCCACCCGGTGGGCAAGGTCCGCAACCCCTGGGGTGCATGGGGCCTGAGCTTCATCACCTGCGGCATCTACTACATCTACTGGTGGTACAAGATCAACGAGGAGCTCAAGGAGTACGACACCCAGATCCAGGTGGAGCCAGGGCTGGCGGCTCTCGCGCTCTTCGTGCCGATCTGCAACGTCGTGAGCATCTTCCGCACCGCCGAGCGCATCAGCAAGGGCCAGGAGACCGGCGGCGCCGTTGCTCGGGCCAACGGCTGGCTCGGCATCTTGCTGGCGCTCCTGTTCAGCCTGCACGTCGTCTACTACCAGACGGCGCTGAACGATCTGTGGGCCAGCGGCGGCGTGGTGCCCTACGGCGATCCGCCCCAGGCATCGGGCGCCGAGGCGATCTGATCGAGGCCGACGTCAGTCCGCTGGGGGACA
>Ga0209023_10002479_pt1 | contig 22982 bp, 22 predicted proteins | sample LakOneMetagenome_FD_187468 | JGI IMG/M metagenome (GOLD analysis project Ga0209023, IMG submission 187468) | Freshwater and sediment microbial communities from Lake Erie, Canada (SPAdes) (version 2) | ecosystem: Environmental > Aquatic > Freshwater > Lentic | place: Lake Erie, Canada... | reverse complement strand
AAGCTGGCCTTCGTCAGCGAAGCGGGCCTCGAAAGCCTCCCGCCCCTTGCGCGCGCCGTCGGACAGCTTGGGGTTGGCCAGATCGGCGACGCCGGCGATGTAGTTTCCACCGGTGGCCTTGGCGTAGGGCGCGAGAATCTCGGTCCAGTAGCCGTTGCCCGGCGAGACTTCGATCACCGTCAGCTTGGGCTTCAGTCCCCAGAACGACAGGCTCTCATAGGGATGGCGCGCGCCGTCGCGCGCCACATCGGCGGCGGGACGGTGCGGGGCGGCAACGGCGGCCTTGAGCGCCGCGTCGGCGGCGAAGGCTGCGGGAGCGGCGACCAGGCAAAGCGTGGCGGCCAGCATCAGGACATGGCGACGGTGGGTCATGTTCGGGTCTCTTCCGCGTCAGGAGCGGCGACCTTAACCGGGGGCTGGAGCCGATCAAGCGTTTAGCGACCGAGGTTCAATTCAACCTCTTGAAGTCGAAAACCTGCTCCCCACCTGTCTATTCGAAGGCGCTGGATCCCCGGGCCTTCCGGACCACGGGCGACGCCGATTTCGGGTCGCCAACGGGACGAACAGACACTGCAACCTTGCTTGATAAGAAGGATGTGACCATGCGTACGATCGACCTTTCCCCCCTGTACCGCTCGCTTGTCGGCTTTGACCGTCTGGCCGCGCAGCTCGACGCCGCCGCCAGCAACGAAGCCGCCTCAGGCTATCCGCCTTACAATATCGAGCGGACCGACGAGAATTCCTACCGGATCGAGATCGCCGTCGCCGGCTTCAAGCTGGACGAACTGGCCATCGAGGTGAAGGAAGGCCTCCTCACCGTGTCGGGCCGCAAGACGGCCAATGACGACGTGAAGCGCTACCTGCATCGCGGTCTGGCCGAGCGCAATTTCGAGCGTCGCTTCCAGCTGGCCGACTATGTGATCGTCACCGACGCGGCCCTGGCCGACGGCCTGCTGTCGATCTCGCTGAAGCGCGAGCTGCCCGAAGCCCTCAAGCCCCGCACCATCGAGATCAAGTCGGACGCCGCGCCGCTGATCGAAGGCAAGAAGGTCAAAAGCGACAAGGCCGCCTGACCGGCGACGTTGAACATCATCTTCTGAGATCCCTCCCCTCGACTTTGGCGGCGCAGCGATGCGCCGCCTTTTTCGTGTCGAGGCCTAGGCCGGGACCGAAAGGTCCAGGCCCTGAGCCTGGCTCAGGTCGCAATCGCGGAAGCTGGCCTTGACGGCCCGGGCCCCGGTAAAGTCAGCGCCGCGCAGATCGGCGCCGTCGAAGACCGCTTCCGACAGATCGGCCGTCTGGGCCATGACGTAGCGCAACCGGGCCGAGGCCAGATTGGTCAGCGTGCGGCGCTCGGGGCCCAGGGGCAGCGGGGTCAGAATGGCCTGACGCAGGTCGGCCTTGGTCAGGTTGGCGCCGGTCAGCTTGGCGCCCCGCAGGTCGGCGCCCCGCAGGTCAGCGGCGCGCAGGTCAGCGTTCTGAAGATTGGCGCCCTGCAGCTGGGCCCCGGACAGGTCCAGGCCCACCATGCATGCGCCCTTGGCGCTCATCGCCGTCAGGCGAAGGCCCTTGAGGCGATCCCCCAGCGGCCGCAGGTCTTCGTCGTCCAACCGGGCGCACTGGCCTTCCTTGCCGCCGGTCTGGCACCAGCGCTGGTTATCGAGGGCGCGTTGATAGAGCTCCTGGGCCCTGGCCTGGGCCTGGGCGGTCACGGTGACCAAGGCGCCGGTCATGTTCGAGCCCGATGTCCGGGCGGTCGAGGTGTCGACCCCGGCCATCACCGAGCCTTGAAGATTCGCGCCTTCGAGATTGGCGCCCTTGATGTCGGCCCCATCCAGGATGGCGCCCGACAGATTGGCCTCCTTGAGATTGGCCCCCGACAGCTTGGCGCCACGCAGCGAGCAATCGCTGAAATCGGCCTTGAACGCCGAGACACCCTCGAACTGCGACCCGTCCAGGGTGGCGCCCGAGAAGTTGACCTCGTCGACATCGCCTTCGCGCGTCTCGTGGCGCAACGAGTCGAGCCCCTTGCGAGGATGGGGAATGGCGATCTGGCCTTCGCGGAAGTCGGCCTGGGTCAGGTCGGCCTGGGCGAGATTGGCGCCGCGCAGGCAGGCGCCGCGCAGGTCGGCGCGAACCAGCATGGCCTGACGAAGATCGGCCTTGCGCAGATCGCAGCCAAACAGGCTGGCGCGGTCCAGCTTTGTGCGGACCAGGCGGCAGCCGTCGAGGACCGAACCTGTGAAATCAGCGTCGACGAGATTGCGGAACGACATGTCCAGACCGGACAGGTTCGTGAACTTGAGGGAAGCACGCTTGCCGCCCTGTTTGCCCGTGACGAATTTCTCGTGGGCTATCACGATCATGTCGAGCTCGGCCTGGCTCAGGCGTCGTCTGCCAGCCATGCTCTGCGCGGCGGTCATGCCCTGCTATCTCCACGTGAAAGTGTCTGCTCGAAGTTGGCGACCGTACCGACGACCGACGAGCGAACGGTTAAGACTGCGCGGAAATGTCGCGGCAGATCAAATGACGTCTTCCAAGCCCCTCGCCCCCTGGCGAATGGCGCCGGTGAGGTCGACCTCCTTGAGGAGCGCGTTGGTGAAATTGGCGCGCGACAGGTCAGCGCCGCTGAGGCAGGCCTGCCTCAGGTCGGCCCGCGCCAGGTCGGCATTGGTCAGCAACACGCCGGTCAGGTCCGACGGCAGTAACCTGTCGCGCCCGATCAGCAGGGGGCCAAGCTGGGCGTCGCGGAGATCCGAACCGGAAAGCTTGGCGCCGCGAAGCCGCGCGCCGCGCAGGTCTGCATGGCGAAGATTGCAGGCGCGAAGGTCCGCGCCTTCAAGCTGCGCGCCCTGAAGCTGCACGCCCTCCATGTCGAGGCCGTAAAACACCGCGCCCTTGGCCGACAGGGCCGTCAGGTTGAAGCCGCGGACCGATTTCAGATTGCGCAGGTCGGCCTTGTCGAAGGCCGAAGGCTTGCCCTCGGCGCCGCCGGTCTCGCACCAGCGCGCATGGTCGGCGATCATCTGCTCGTAGGGCAGGTCCGAAACGCTGGTGCCTGACGGCTTGTCGGTCAGGGCGCCGTCCATATTGGTGTCATTGACGTTCCACTGCTGGGTCTTGGCGCCCACCAGCACGGTGTTTCGCAGATCGGCGCCCGCGAGGTTGGCGCCTGACAGATCGGCGCCCGCCAGGTTGGCGCCGTTGAAATTGGCCTGTTTGAGATTGGCGCGGATCAGTTTCGCGTCCTTCAGGATCGCATCGCTGAAGTCGGCCTTGGTCGCCACGATACCCGACAGGCGCGAGCGCTCCAGGTTCGCGCCGGCCAGGATGGCGCCGGTGGCATAGGCTTCCCGATGCACCGGCTCGATGAGCTTGTAGCCTTCCTTGCGATCAGCCGAAGCGATGGAACCCTCTCGCAGGTCAGCCTCGAACAGATCGGCCCCGGTCAGGTTGGCGCCGCGCAAGCTGGAGCCACGCAGATCCACGCGACGCATCGAAGCATCGGTCAGATCGGCGCCCTGCATGTCGGCGCCGTACATGTTGGCGTTGTCGAGTTTGGCCTTGCGCAGATCGCAGCCAACCAGCAGAGCGCCCGTGAAGTCGGCGTCACAGAGGTTGCGGCCCGTGACCGACAGGCCCGACAGGTCACAGAAGGCGAAGACCGCGCGCGCGCCGCCGAGCCTAGCCGCCCACAGACGGTCGTGCTTGGCGCAGATAACGTCTACGTCATATTGCGTCAGGCGCCGGTACTCTTGGCCTGTCGCCACTGGGGCGGTCATGGTGCTTGCGATCTATCCCGACTGGATGGACCGCGACCATGCCCGCCCGGGCATTAACGCTGAGTTTCCAAGCGCTTCCGGTTCCGTCAGGCGATTGCGGGCAGCTCTTGAGCGCGGCTCTCGTCGAGGTAGCGGACCGAAACCGGCTTGAGGGCGCCGTCCAGTTCGATCACCAGCGGATTGCCGGTGGGAATTTCGACATGAACGATGTCAGCGTCCGGCACCTGGAACAGGTGCTTGACGATGGCGCGCAGGGAATTGCCGTGGGCAGCCACGAGGATCGTCTCGCCCGCCGCCAGCTTCGGCGCGATCTCGGCTTCCCAGTAGGGCAGGACGCGGACCAGTGTCGTGGCCAGGCTCTCGGTCGACGGCAGGTCCTTGCCGGCGTAGCGGCGGTCCTTGCTGAAATCGTACTCGCCGCCCGGGGCCAGTTCCGGCGGCGGGATGTCGTAGGACCGGCGCCAGATGGTGACCTGCTCCTCGCCATGCTTGGCCGCGGTCTCGGCCTTGTTCAGGCCCGTCAGGCCGCCATAGTGGCGCTCGTTCAGGCGCCAGTCCTTGGTGACCGGCACGAAGCTCTGGCCGGCGGCGTCCAGCGCCAGGTTGCAGGTGCGGATGGCGCGGGTCTGGACCGAGGTATAGGCCTCGTCGAGATCGATGCCCGCGGCCTTGATCAGCTCGCCGCCCTTACGCGCCTGGGCTTCGCCCTCGGCGGTCAGGTCGACGTCCACCCAGCCGGTGAAGCGGTTCTCGAGATTCCACTGGCTCTGGCCGTGGCGGAGCAGGACGAGGGTTGGCATCGGGCCTCCTTGCGAGATGTCACCGGCGGGCTAGGCCCAGAGGCGCGTTCCGTCAAGCGCCCCCTCCCCGTCCGCGCGACACATGCTATAGGCAGGCGCATGTCCGATCGCTTTTTCATGCCCCTGATGGCGTTGATCGCCATGGCGATGATCGCCCTCGCCCTGGTCTGGCCGCAAGGCTACGGGGCGCGCTCGCCCGATCCGTTCGGCTCCACGCCGATCCAGCAGACGCCTGAAATGCGGGCCAAGATCGAGCGCGAGAAAGAGGGCGCCCGCCGCCGCGCGGAAGAAGCCGTCCGGGCCGTCAAGGCCGCCGGCGGAGCCGTGCAGTGAGCGCCTTTGATGCTGTCCTGGTCGGCCAGAGAGTCATTCTGGGCGAAGCCGATGCGCTGAAGACCCTCTCGGACACGCTTTCGGAGACGTTCGGCAAGGCTGTCGAGACGCTTTTCGCCGCCAAGGGCCGGGTCGTGTGCACCGGTATCGGCAAGTCCGGCCACGTCGCCCGCAAGATCGCCGCGACCATGGCCTCGACCGGTGCGCCGGCCATATTCGTCCACGCGGCCGAGGCCAGCCATGGCGACCTGGGCATGATCGGCCAGGACGATGTGGTGCTGGCCCTGTCGAAGTCCGGCGAGGCGCGGGAGCTGTCTGACACCCTAGCCTACGCCAAGCGCTTCTCGATCCCGCTGATCGCCATCACCGCCGTCGCCGACAGCCAGCTAGGCCGCGCCGCCGACATCCTGCTGCTGCTGCCCGACGCTCCGGAAGCGACGGCGGAGGTCAATGCGCCCACCACCTCGACCACTCTGCAGATGGCCCTGGGCGACGCCCTGGCCGTAGCCCTGCTGGAGCGTCGGGGATTCACCGCCAGCGATTTCCGGGTCTTCCATCCCGGCGGCAAGCTGGGCTCGATGTTGCGCACGGTCGGCGATCTGATGCATGGCGATCAGGAACTGCCGCTGGTCGCCGCCGACGCCCCCATGCCCGCCGCCCTGCTGGTGATGAGCGAGAAACGTTTCGGCGCGGCCGGCGTGCTCGACCCTTCTGGTCACTTGATCGGCCTGATCACCGACGGCGACCTGCGCCGCCACATGGACGGCCTTCTGGACCACCGCGCCGACGAGGTGATGACCCGCGCGCCCCTGACCATCGGCCCGAGCGCCCTGGCGGCCGAGGCGCTGAAGGTGATGAACGAGCGCCGGATCACCGTGCTGTTCGTGGTCGAAGGTGGCCTCCCGGTCGGCATCCTGCATGTCCACGATCTGCTGCGAGCGGGCATTATCTAGGCGGCGGTCACGTTTCGACAATCGATGTCATGTGAGAACGCTAGCAGCGCCGGTCCTTGGCCGCTAAAGCGATCTTCTCAACCTTGATGCGAGCCCCGATGTTCTCTGCCCCGCGCTCCGACCTCGTTCCCAATACCGCCGCCTATGAGAACGAGCCGCTGGTCAAGGCCACGGGGTTTCGCGAATACGACGCGCGCTGGCTGTTTGGGCCGGACATCAACCTGCTGGGCATCCAGGCCCTGGGCCTGGGCCTGGGGACCTACATCCAGGAACTGGGCCTGTCGAAGATCGTGGTCGGCCACGACTTCCGCTCCTATTCCAGCTCGATCAAGAACGCCCTGATCCTGGGTTTGATCTCGGCCGGCTGCGAGGTCCACGACATCGGCCTGGCCCTGTCGCCGACGGCCTATTTCGCCCAGTTCGATCTGGATATCCCGTGCGTGGCCATGGTCACCGCCAGCCACAACGAGAACGGCTGGACCGGCGTCAAGATGGGCGCCCAGCGCCCCCTCACCTTCGGCCCCGACGAGATGGGCCGGCTGCGCGACATCGTGCTGGGCGGCAAGTTCGTCGAACGCGACGGCGGCAAGCTGATCCGCGTCGAGGGCGAGGCCGAGCGCTTCATCGCCGACGTCGCCAAGCGGGCCAGCATCACCCGCCCCCTGAAGGTCATCGCCGCCTGCGGCAACGGCACGGCCGGGGCCTTCGCCGTCGACGCCTTGCAGCGCATGGGCGTCAGCGACGTGATCGGCATGGATGTCGAGCTCGACTACACCTTCCCAAAATATAATCCGAACCCTGAAGACGTCGAAATGCTGCACTCCATGGCCGCCGCCGTGCGCGAGCATGGCGCAGACCTGGCCTTCGGCTTCGACGGCGACGGCGACCGCTGCGGCGTGGTCGATGACGAGGGCGAAGAGATCTTCGCCGACAAGATCGGCCTGATGCTGGCCCGGGATCTGGCCCCGCTGAACCCCGGCGCGACCTTCGTGGTCGATGTGAAGTCGACGGGCCTCTACGCCACCGACCCGATCCTCAGCGCGCACGGCTGCAAGGTGATCTACTGGAAGACCGGCCACAGCTATATCAAGCGCAAGAGCGCCGAGGTCGGCGCCCTGGCCGGCTTCGAAAAGAGCGGCCACTTCTTCATGAACGGCGAGCTGGGCTACGGCTATGACTGCGGCCTGACCGCCGCCGCCGCCGTGCTGGCCATGCTGGACCGCAATCCGGGCCTGAAGCTGTCGGACATGCGCAAGGCCCTGCCGGTGGCCTTCACCTCGCTGACCATGAGCCCGCACTGCGGCGACGAAGTGAAGTACGGCGTCGTCGATGACGTGGTGAAGGAATATCAGGACCTGTTCGCCGCCGGCGGTTCGATCCTGGGCCGCAGGATCACCGAGGTGATCACCGTCAACGGCGTGCGCGTGCACCTGGAGGATGGCTCATGGGTGCTGGTCCGAGCATCGTCCAACAAGCCCGAGATCGTGGTCGTGGTCGAGAGCACCAGCTCCGAGGACGACATGCGCTCCCTGTTCCGCCAGGAAGTGAAGCCGCGCCTGGGCGACCGGGTCGGGAAGTACAACCAGGAAATCTGAGGCTTCCCAGCGACGCGCGCAGTTCGTAGAGTTTCCGAACACCCACCGACGAGATCGGCGGGCCAGTTCCAGGAGAATGCCTTTGCTCACCGACCTCGCCTTGGACCGCTTCAGCGGCCAGCGCGGATGCGTGTGAGCACGCCCGGACGCTGACCGCTCACGAAGCCTGGACAGACGTCATCGATGTCCCCTCATTTCCTTCGAGAGCCACCATGATCCTGGAAACAACCAAATACGACTACGCGCGCCTGATGCTCGGCCTCGGGCCGAGAGATCTTGATCTGGCCGACACGCCGATCGCGCCGCCTGCCATTATTGAAATGCTGGCCGGTATCGCAGACGGCGTCTGGGCGACCTTCTCGCCTGCCTCCTGGCTGATCGTCGAGAGCGGCGAGGTGGTGGGGCTGTGCTCCATCACGCGTCCGCCAAAGCACGGCGTGGTCGATATCGGCTATGGCGTCGCGCCCAGCCGGCAAGGCCGCGGCCATGCCGGACAGGCCGTGGGCGACATCGTCGCGTGGGCGAGACAACGCGACGATGTAACGGCCCTGACCGCCGAGACATCGACGACGAACCTGGCCTCGCAGCGCGTCCTGAGCCGAAACGGCTTCGTTCAAGCAGGCGAGCGCCATGACGAAGAGGACGGACCGTTGATCTGCTGGCGCTGCCCAACCGCATAAAATGCAGGGCGGGCGCGGGCGACGTTCATCGTCCGCGCCCATTCCGTCATTTGGGGCCGCCGCGATTTTGGCGTTAGCTCGTCACCCAACCGCGAGTCGTCCATGCGCCCCCTGATAGCCATCCTTGCCCTTGTCCTGGCGCCCAGCCTCGCCGCGGCCGCCCAGCCGATCCTGCTCAAGCCTGCCCGCGTCTGGACGGCCGAGGACGCCGGTCCGCCGCATGAGGGTTGGGGCGTCCTGATCCGCGACAGCAAGATCGCCGCCGTCGGCCCCGCCGCCGGCCTGGATGCGACCGGAGCCGAGGTCATCGACCTGCCAGGGGCCACCGTGATCCCCGGCCTGATGGACCTGCACAGCCACCTGCTGCTGCATCCCTATAACGAAGCCTCGTGGGACGATCAGGTGCTGAAGGAGGCGCCCGACTACCGCGTCATCCGCGCGACGGTTCAGGCCAGGGCCACGCTGGACGCCGGCTTCACCACCCTGCGCGATCTGGGCGCCGAGGGCGCGGGCGTGTCGGACGTCTCGATCAAGCGCGCCATCAACGACAGGCTGATCCCCGGCCCGCGCCTGTTCGTGGCCACGCGGGCCATCGTCGCCACCGGCGCCTATGGCCCCGCGCGCCGCAACTACAATCCCGACGCCGAGATCCCCCAGGGCGCCCAGGAGGCCAGCGGGATCGACGAGGGCGTCAGGGCCGTGCGCGAACAGGCCGGGGCCGGCGCCGACTGGATCAAGATCTATGCCGACTACCGCGTCGGCCCCGACGGCTCGACCCAGCCGACCTTCACCCTCGACGAATTGAAGGCGATGATCGATGTCGCCCATTCCAGCGGCCGCCCGGTGGCGATCCACGCCGCCAGCGACGAGGGCATGCGCCGCTCGATCCTGGCCGGCGCCGACACCATCGAACATGGCTATGGCGGCTCGGAAGCCACCTTCAGGCTGATGGCAGAGAAGGGCGTGGCCTATTTCCCGACCCTCACGGCCAGCGAAAGCACCTCGACCTATTTTGGCGGCTATGTCGCCGGCGAGACCCCGCTGACACCCGCCATGCAGGCCGCCGAACGAGCCTTCAGGCTGGCGATGAAGAGCGGCGTCAACATCGGCATGGGCAGCGATGTCGGCGTGTTCCGCCATGGCGACAACGCCCGCGAGCTGGTGTGGATGGTCCGCCACGGCATGAGCCCGACCCAGGCCCTGCTGGCCGCGACCGCCGTGGACGCCAGGGTGCTGCGGCGGCAGAACGATCTTGGCCAGCTGAAGCCCGGCTACCTGGCCGACATCGTCGCGGTCGCCGGCGACCCGACCCGGGATATCGAGGCGACCAAGGCCGTGGTTCTGGTGATCAAGGACGGCTTCGTTCATCGCCGTCCCTGAAGCATTCCTCTTGCGCCAGGTCGCAAAGCCGGGCGATCTCGCCAGGATGCGTCGCTCGATCCCTCTTGCCCTGACCTGCGCCCTGCTGACCGGACCGGCCTTAGCCGCCGATCCCGGCACGACCCAGCGCGGCGACACGATGCGCGACGCCGTCACCGCGCCGCTGGAAGACCTGAACCTCAAGCGCAAGGACATCCCGGCTGTGCTGACACGCGCGGTCGCCGATCCCTATAACGTGGTGGGTCTGGAGCGTTGCGAGCCGATCGCCGCCGAGATCGGCCGGCTGGATGCGGCGCTGGGTCCCGATCTGGACGAGGCCCCGCCCCCCGACGAGCGCTCCAGGAGCAGGAAGGTGGTCGACGGCGCGTGGAAGGCCGGGGTCGCCGAGGTTCGCGACCAGACGACCCACGTGCTGCCGTTCCGAGGCTGGATCCGCAAGCTGACCGGCGCGGCCAAGCACGACCGGGCCGTGCAGGCCGCTATCCGTTCAGGCGGCATCCGGCGCGGCTATCTGAAGGGGGTAGGCATGCGGATGAACTGCGCGCCGCCCGCCGCGCCCAGCTGGTTCGTCCCGGCCCCGCCGCCTCAGGCGCCGCCCGCACCGGAAAGTCCGTTGGCGAAGCTCATCGCGGTCTGGGAAAACTTCCTGATCTGGCTGCGCAACCTGATCGGCTAGGGCCTGACGGGCCGCCTCAGGCCTGGGTCTTGGCGGGGCCCTCGGGCAGGGCGATCAGGAAGATGGCCAGCGACGATCCGATCAGGCAGGCGAACATCACGCCGGCCATCGGTCTGGCCGTGCCGTCATGCAGAAGGCCGCTGATCCAGGCGGCGATGGCGCCGGAACCGAACGAGGCCGCGCCCATCAGGGCCGAGGTGGAGCCTGCCCGCTTGGGATCGACGCTGAGCGCGCCGGCCATGGTATTGCCGCCCATCAGGCCGTAGGTCGACAGCGACAGGAACAGCAGCGGCAGCACCGTCCATTGCCCGCCCAGACCCGACCATGCCGCCCCGACCAGCAGGAAGGCGAAAATCACCGAGGCGATGCTGGCGCGCATCAGCACCCGGTCGGGGGTTGTCCGGCGCAGCAGCAGCCGATTGACCTGACTGGCGCCGATGATGCCGACGGCGTTGAAGGCGAAGATGATGTTGAAGACCAGCGGCGAGTGGCCATAGGTGCTCATGATCACATCCGGCCCACCGGAAATGTAGGTGAACAGCACCGCGCCGTTCAACGTGCCGGCCAGGCCATAGCCCACCAGCCGCCGCATCCGCAGCAGCGCGCCGAACGCCTTGAAGGGGTTTTCAGAACGCGCCTGGGCCTCGGTCTCGGCCGAGCGCGACTCGCTCAGCCCCAGCGCCACCCACAGGCCGATCGCCAAGCCAAATCCAGCCAGGACCCAGAACACGCCGCGCCAGCCAGCGACCAGTTGGATCAGGCCGCCAAACTGCGGGGCCAGTACGGGCGCCAGGCCCATGATCAGGGTCATCAGCGACAGCACGCGCGCGGTGTCGGCATGGCCAAAGCGATCGCGCACCACGGCGCGGGCGACCACCGCCCCGGCGCAACCGCCCAGGGCCTGGACGAACCGCGCGGCGATCAGGGCCTCGATCGTCGGCGCCAGGGCGCAGGCCATCGAGGCCAGGAAATAGACCGCGACCCCGAACAGGATCGGTCCCCGTCGACCCAGGCGATCCGACGCCGGGCCGTAGATGAACTGACCGATGGCCATGCCCGCGAAAAACGCGGCCAGCGTGGCCTGGGTTTGATCTGGCCCCGCATGCAGCGACCGGCCGATGGACGGCAAACTCGACAGGTACATGTCGATCGACATGGGCGCGAAGGCGGTCAGGGCGCCCAGCAGGAGGACTAGCCTCCAGGGCGTGGCGACGGGCGGTTCGGCGACGGTCATGCGGGCCTTCTACTCCCGTTTGACGCAGCGTGAACCCCTCAACCGGCTTGCGGGGCGAGGTTTGGGCCGTCACGGTGATCAACAATCAGATAGGGCAGGAAAGCAGCAGGAGAGATCGATGAGCCGCACCAAAGAGCGTCCGCTCGCCCCGCCGATGCCGCACCCGTCCTTCGCGACGGTCAACGGCATCCGCATGGCCTATTATGAGGCCGGCCCGCGCCAGGGCGTTCCCATCGTCCTGTGCCACGGCTTTCCCGAGTTTTCCTATTCCTGGCGACACCAGATCGCGGCGCTAGCCGCGGCCGGACGGTGGGTGATCGCGCCGGATCAGCGCGGCTACGGCCTGACCGATCGTCCCGAGCCGGTCGAGGCCTATGACATGGAACACCTGACCAGCGATCTGGTCGGCCTGCTCGACCATCTGGGCGTCGAAAAGGCGGTGTTCGTCGGTCACGACTGGGGCGGGATCATCGTCTGGGCCATGCCGCTGCTGTATCCCGACCGCTGCGCCGGGATCATTGGCCTGAACACCCCGTTCACCCCTCGCCTGCCGCTGGATCCGATCGAGATGTACCGCCGCGCCTATGGCGACGAGATGTACATCGTCCACTTCCAGAAGCCCGGTATCGCCGACGCGCAGCTGGGCGCCGATGCCGGCAAGACCATCCGCTTCTTCATGCGCGCGCCCGGCGACAGTGTCGAAGCCTTCGAGGCGCGCCCGGCGGAGCGCAAGAGCCTGGCTCTGCAGGAAGGTCTGGCGCGCTACGATCCCGCCAGTGACCCGCTGCAGTTCCTGCGTCCCGAGGAACTGGCCGTGTTCACCGAGACCTTCGAGCGCACCGGCTTTACGGGCGGCATCAACTGGTATCGCAACTTCACCCGCAACTGGCAGCGCGCGGACCACCTGCCCCGTCGCATCGACGCCATCCCCTGCCTGATGATCATGGCCGAGCACGACGTTGTCCTGCCACCGTCGCTCTGCGACCGCATGGGCGAACAGATCGAGGATCTGGAGAAGGTGCTGATCAAGGGCAGCGGCCACTGGACCCAGCAGGAGAAGCCGGCAGAGGTCAACGCGGCCATGCTGGACTGGCTGGATCGCCGCTTCCCAGCCTGACCGGTCAGGGTCGGCCGCTGGCCAGTGCCTCGGCGCGTCGACGCATCGCCGCCGCCAGTTGCAGCAGGGCCAGAGCCGAGGTCTCGTCCCGCTGGGCCGCGCGCATCGAATAGACCTGGGCCAGGGCGAACAGCGCCTCGACCCGATCAACGCCGCCATCGGCGAAGGTCTCGCCGATGGTGCGGTCCAGTTCGGCCAGTTGGCGCGGGGTGAGCATGCCCAGCAGCTCTTCGTCGGTAAGATCTTCAGGCGAGTCCATGAGCGGAACATAGCAACTCGGCGGCAGGACGCATCCTCGAACCCCGTCGGTCGATCTTTCGTTCACAGGACGAGGTGAAGCGCGTTAGGTTCGGGGCATGGATCGTAACGCTTCCTCCACCGTCATGTCCTCGATCGGCCGGCGCGGCCTCTTTCGCGAGGTCGAGCCCTATTCATTCGGCTGGATGCCCACGGGCGGTCCGCACGAGATCTATTACGAGGAATGCGGCAATCCGCGCGGCAAGCCCTGCGTGATCCTGCACGGCGGCCCCGGTGGGGCGGTTAATCCGACCATGCGGCGGTTCTTCGACCCGGCCAAATGGCGCATGGCCCTGTTCGACCAGCGTGGCTGCGGCCGCTCGCGCCCCAACGCCAGCCTCGACGACAACACCACCTGGAGCCTGATCGAGGATATCGAGCGGCTGCGCGAGCATCTGGGCGTCGAGAAATGGACCGTGTTCGGCGGCTCCTGGGGGTCGACCCTGGCCCTGGCCTACGCCATCAAGCATCCCGACCGGGTCGAGGGCCTGGTGCTGCGCGGCATCTTCCTGCTGACGCAGAAGGAACTGAACTGGTTCTATCAGGACGGCGCCTCCATGCTGTTCCCTGACGCCTGGGAGCGGTTTCTGGCCCCGATCCCGGAAGAAGAACGCGGCGACCTCATGAGCGCCTATCACCGTCGGCTGGTCGCGCCAGACCGCCGCGTGCAGCTGGAAGCCGCCGCCGCGTGGAGCCAGTGGGAAGGCGACACCATCTCGCTGCGCGGGCCGGAGGCGCGTCCGCCGAAGTTCAACGAAGAAGACTTCGCCATCGCCTTCGCGCGGATCGAATGCCACTTCTTCACCAACAAGGGGTTCTTCGACCACGACGGGTGGATCCTGAAGAACATTGACAAGATCAAGCACATCCCCGGCTGGATCGTGCAGGGCCGCTTCGACGTGGTGACGCCACTGGACAGCGCCTGGTCGCTGCACAAGGCCTGGCCCGAAGCGCGCTTCGACATCATCTGGGACGCCGGCCACGCCTCGACCGAACCCGGGATCATCGATGGGCTGGTGCGGGCCACCGAGGCGGCGCTGGTTTCCTGAAATCAGGCGGGTCGGCTGATCGCCTGCGCGCCGCACCACTCCCAGCGGTCTCGCGCGGGCGAATGAATGAGGCGCTGCCCGACCGGGCTCATCCCCAGCTTTTGCATGACCCCAAAGGACGCCGCGTTCTCGCGCTGGGCCACGGCCTCGATGACCTGCACCGGCAGCAGCCGCCACATCGCCGCGAGCGCCGCCCTTCCCGCTTCGGTCATGTAGCCGTGGCCATGCGCGTGCTCGGCGAGGTGATAGCCGATATCGATCACGTCCGTCGCGTCGACGGTTCCGCCACCAAAGCCGCCAATCACCACCCCGTCTGACAGGCGCTCGATCGCATAGCTCACATGCCAGCCGGCCAGCACGCCCCCGCGCGCGAGTGCGATGCGCTCGACGGCCAGCTCGACGCTGACGGGATCTGGCCAGGTCGCCAGCCAGCGGGTCACAGCGGGCGTCAGGTTGGCCGCGAGGACAGGCGCGTCCGAGGCGCGGAAACAGCGCAACTTCAAACGCGGCGTGATCAGCACAGGCAGCAGTTCGGCGGCCTGGTCCGACATCACATCAGCGAGCCTTTGCCGCTGGTCACTTCGGTATAGCGGTGCACCCGCACGGCCTGCACCAGGCCAAAGCCGATCATCACGGTCAGCATGACGGTGCCGCCATAGGACAACATCGGCATGGGCACCCCGACCACCGGGGCCAGACCCATCACCATCGCGCCGTTGATCAGCACGTAGAGCGCGAAGGTCGCGGTCGTGCCCGCGGCGGCGAGGCGGCCAAAGTGGCTGTGGCTGATGGAGGCGATCCGCAGGGCCATGAAGATCACCGCGCCATACAGGAACAGCACCGCAAAACAGCCCAGAAAGCCGAACTCCTCGGCCAGGGTGGCGAAGATGAAATCGGTCTGCTTCTCGGGCAGGAAGTTCAGCTGACTCTGCGATCCCAGACCAAAGCCCTTGCCCATCAGGCCGCCCGAGCCCAGGGCGATCTTGGACTGCATGATGTGATAGCCGTTGCCCGAGGGGTCGGCCTCCGGGTTCATGAAGGTCATGATGCGGTTGCGCTGATAGTCGTGCAGCACGAACAGAATGAACGGCGGGATGGCGACCAGGGCCGCCACGACGCCGGCCACGATCACCCGCCAGGAAAGGCCCGCCAGCACCACGATGGCCAGCCCCGTGGCGGCGATCAGCACGGCGGTGCCAAGGTCTGGCTGGTGGGCGACCAAGAGCACGGGCGCGCCGATCATGACGGCCGGGATCAGCAACCGCCAGGACAGACGCGCGCTGTCGGCGGACAGGCCGTGATAATAGCGGGCCAGGGCCAGGACGAGGCCGATCTTCATGATCTCGGACGGCTGAAAGCGAAAGCCGCCGATCGAGAGCCAGCGCTGGGCGCCCAGCGAGGTGTCTCCCACCAGCTCCACGGCGACCAGCAACAGCAGGCCCACCACATAGACGGGATAGGCGATCATGAACCACAGGCGCAGGTCGATCATGGCCAGCACGATCATGATCACGAAATAGATTCCAAAGCGGACCAGATGCCTGGCCGCCCAGGGCTCCCAGGACGCGCCGGCGATCGAAAATAGCATCAGGGCGCCAGCGCCGGCGATGAAGCAGAGCGCCAGACAGAACGTCCAGTCGATCTCCATGAACTTGATGATCGGCCGGTCGCGTTCACCGGGCCGGCTGAGGCCGCCGCTGAGGGTCATATGTGCGGTCCTTGCGGCGGCGGCGCGGCCGGCGGCGCGCCCACGATCGGATCTTCCGGCGCGGCCCCTTCGATCACCGCCTCGGGCGGCGCGTCGGGCATGGGCATCGGCTTTTCGATGCGGGCGCGGATCTCCGGATCCTTCAGCAGGGCCACGCGCATGACCTCGCGCGCACGCGGCGCGCCGGCCGTACCGCCGCCCAGACCGCCATGTTCGATGATAACCGAAACAGCGTAGCGCGGGTCGTCATAAGGGGCGAAGGCGACGAACAGGTTGTGGTCCTTCAGCCGCCAGCGCACGTCCTTGCTGTTGCGCGAGACGCCCTTGTCGAAGCTGCGCACCTGGGCGGTGCCGGTCTTGCCGGCCATCTGGATGTCGCCCAGGCCCAGCTGACTGTTGGTGTAGGCGGTGCCGCCGGCGGCCGACACGGCGGCCATGCCGGCGCGAACATATTCCAGGTGCTCGGCCGAGAACGGCAGGTCAGGTACGGCGGCGCCGCTGGGCTGCTCGACGCCGCCCACCGACTTGATCAGACGCGGGACCAGGGCCTTCTTGCCGTTGGCCAGGCGCGAGGTCATCACCGCCAGCTGCAGCGCGTTGACGTTCAGGGCCCCCTGCCCGATGCCGTAGCTCGGCGACTCGCCCGGGAACCAGATCTGGTTGCGCGGGTCCTTGAAGGCCTTCTTCTTCCAGGCGCGGTCCGGGACGATGCCACGGCGCTGGCCGGGAATGCCGATGTCGAAGATTTCGCCGAAACCTACCGCGCGCGCCGCCGTGGCGATCGCGTCGGGACCGATGCGCAGGGCCGTCTGGTAGAAATAGATGTCGCACGAGTTCTTGATGGCGTCGTGCATGTTCTGGGCGCCGTGGCCGCCCTTTTCCCAGCAACGCCAAGTGCGGCCGCCATAGTACCAGCCGCCCGAACAGTTGATCCGCTGCTCGGGATCAACCCCCGCCGTCAGGGCCGCCAGCGCCACAGTCGGCTTGAACGTCGAACCCGGCGGGTAGGTGCCGGTCATCGCCTTGTCGAGCAGCGGCTTGCGTTCGTATTCCGAAAGGGCCTTGTATTCAGGGCCACTGAGGCCCTTCACGAAGCGATTGGCGTCGAAACTCGGCGCAGAGACCATGCACAGCAGGTCGCCGTTGCGCACGTCCATCACCACGATGGCGCCGCTCTCCTCGCCCATCACCTCGAGGGCGCGGTTCTGGATGTCGGCGTCGAGAGTGAGGCGGATTTCCTTGCCCGGCGTCGGACGGATGTCGCCTTCAGGATCGAGGCGCACGACGCGCCCCTGGGCGTCGACCTCGGCCTTGGTGGCTCCCGCGCGGCCGCGCAGGGCGGTGTCGAAGGCCTTTTCCACGCCCTGCTTGCCGATCCGGAAGCCCGGATGATGCAGCAGGTCCTGATCCTGGGTCGGATCCTTCTCGGCCGCCACCAGGTCGCGGTCCGAGACCTTGGCGACATAGCCGATCACGTGGGCGAAGGCGCCGCCGAACGGATAGACCCGGACCTCGCCCATGTCGGCGGTGACGCCGGGGAGTTCCGGCGCGCGGATATTGACCCGGGAAAACTCCTCCCAGCTCATGTCTTCCATGATCGCCACCGGCGCCTTGCGGGGCGCCCGGGCGATATCCTTGATCAGGCGGGCGCGGCGCGAGCCGTCGATGGGCACCAGCTTGGAGAGATCGTCGAGGGCCGCCTCGACGTCCATGCCCTTGTCCTTGGTGATCATCAGCCGGAAGTTGGGCCGGTTGGACGCCAAGGGGGTGCCGTTGCGGTCCAGGATCAGGCCACGCGGTGGCGGCATCAGGCGGTAGTTGAACTGGTTTCCGGCTGACAGCTTCTGATAGCGCTGGGCTTCGACCAGTTGCAGCTGGGCCAGGCGACCACCCAGGGCCAGAAGACCGGCGCCGGCCAGACCGCCCATCAGGAACGCGCGCCGGTGGAAGACCCCCTGGCGTTCATTGACCTCGAAGAACAGGATTGACGGTTCGCTCATCGCCCTACCGGAAACGGACGTCGGCGTCGTCGAAACGGTCGACCAGACGGTGAGCGAACGGGAACAGCAGGGCCGTGGCCAGGAACTGCCAGAACACGGCCAGCAGGCTGGGCATGGCCAGGCTGTCCAGCATCGAGAACAGGAATCCGGCGATCATGGCCGCGGCAGAGACGCCCGCGAACCAGACCCACATCATCGGTCGGCTCTGGCCTGTCATCATGTTGCGCGCCGTCAGCACCATGGCGTAGGCGACCAGCAGCGACAGGCCCCACAGGCCGAAAGGACCACCCCAGAACAGGTCGAGAAACAGGCCCAGCAGCAGGGTGGCGAACGGCGCCAGGATCGACGGCCGGATCAGCGCCCAGGCGAAGGCCGGCACCATGGCGAAGACCGGCTCGGGCAGTTGCAGACCCCAGATACGCAGCGGAGCCGAGAAGACGATCGTCGCGGCGATGCAGACCAGAAGCGGAATGCCCAGCCATCGCGCCGGGTGAAGAGGCCTGGCGCCGCGCATGCTCATTGCGGGGCTCCCGCGACGGCCGGCGCGGCCGGCCTGGGGGCCACCGGCTTTGGCGCGGGCGGCTTCGGCGCCGAGGGCGCACTGGTCGGGGAGACTGCCGGAGCCGGCGGCTTGGCGGCCGGCGGCGCGCTGAGGATCGAGGTCTGCGGATCTTCGGTGGTCACCGGCGGCAGGCTGCGGGTCTGCAGCTGCTTTTCGTCGGCCAGCTGGGCGAAGTCCTTGAACAGCAGGATGCGCACGAAGTCGATGGCGGCGTCGTCGGCGAACAGCACCACGCGCCAGCGGCCGTCCAGGCCCTTGACCGCCGCGCCCACCGGCAGGCCGCGCGGCACCACGCCGCCGTCGCCGGAGGTCACGACACGGTCGCCCTGCTGGATGGGATCGACCCCACGCAGGTATTCGAGCTTGGGATTGGGACCGCCGTCACCGGTCAGGATGGCGCGCGCGTTGGTGCGATCAATCATCACAGGCGTGCGCGAGGCGATGTCCGTCAGCAGCAGCACGCGACTGACGCCGCGCGAGACGCCGACGATCCGGCCAACCAGGCCGCGCTCGTTCAGCACCGGATTGCCGACCACCACGCCCTTTTCAGAACCAGCATCGGCCAAGCGCGTATTGGCGAAAGGACCGCGGCTGTCGCTGACCACACGGGCGGACGCCATCGGGATCGGCGGATCGGTCTTCAGGCCCAGCAGGGACTTGTAGCGGTCGTTGGTGTCCTGCAGCGCCAGCGCGCGATCACGCCACTGGCGCATCTCGGCCAGCTCGGCCTTCAGCCGGCGGTTTTCGGAAGCGGTGAAGAAATAGCTGCGCGCGAAATCGAGACCCAGGCCCGTCCAGCGTCCCGGCGCGGCGATCACGCCACTGACCGGCTTGGAGACCGTGTCCACCGTCTGGCGGGTCACACCATAGGCGTGGTCCTGAAGCGTCTCGCGCCGGTCGGCCAGCAGGAACGCCACCGCGATCACGATCGCGACGATGAGCGCCACGGCCGCGGTCCAGGTGAGCGGCACTTTCAGGTCGCCGAGGGGACCTTCGCGAAAGGGCACGAATGCGTTCTCCTGGCGCCGCCCCGGCGCCCTTGCAGGATTCTAGGCCTAGGCCAGGGTGGATTCCAGGACGCCCTTCATCCACTTGGGATGCTCTAGCACCTTGCCGCAGCCCAGGGCCACGCAGGACAGCGGATCATCGGCCACCGTGACCGGCAGGCCGGTGTGGTCGCGGATCTCGGCGTCCAGGCCGCGCAGCAGGGCGCCGCCACCCGTCAGCATGATGCCCTTGTCGGCGATGTCCGAAGCCAGTTCCGGCGGGGTGGCTTCCAGAGCCACCTTCACGGCTTCGACGATCTGCCCGACCGGTTCGGCCAGGGCGTCGGCGGCCTGCTTCTCGCTGATGCGAACTTCGCGCGGCACGCCCTGCATCAGGTCGCGACCCTTGACGTCGATCGACAGGCCTTCGCCGTCGGCGGGCGCGCGAGCGGTGCCGATTTCCTTCTTGATGCGCTCGGCGGTCGTTTCGCCGATCAACAGGTTATGATGGCGACGCATGTAGCTGATGATCGCCTCGTCCATCTTGTCGCCGCCAACGCGGACCGAACGCGAATAGACGATGCCCGACAGCGACAGCACGGCCACCTCGGTGGTGCCGCCGCCGATGTCGACGACCATCGAACCGGTCGGCTCGTGGATGGGCAGGCCGGCGCCGATCGCGGCGGCCATCGGCTCGTCGATCAGACCCACGCGGCGGGCCGAGGCGTTCAGGCAGGAATCGTTGATGGCGCGGCGTTCGACGGCGGTGGCGCCCGACGGCACGCAGACGATGACCTTGGGGTTCACGAAGCCCTTGCGGTTGTGAACCTTGCGGATGAAATACTTGATCATCTCCTCGGCGACTTCGAAGTCGGCGATGACCCCGTCGCGCATCGGACGGATGGCTTCCATGTGACCGGGCGTGCGGCCCAGCATCTGCTTGGCTTCGATACCCACGGCGTGGACGATCTTGCGACCACCGACATTACGAAGCGCCACCACCGACGGCTCGTTCAGAACGATCCCCTTGCCCTTCATATAGATAAGGGTGTTGGCCGTTCCGAGGTCGATGGCGATGTCGTTGGAGATCACGCCGAAGAGGGAAGAAAACATTGAAAGCCCTGACTGAGGGATAGAGGGGCAAAACGCGGCAGTTCAAGACGAAAGCAGGCTCTGGACCAGTCCACGGCGCGAAGCGGACTTCGCGCGCGATTCACTACCTAACCCACTACCGGACAAGGACAACATGATTCCCCGGAATCGCCGTCTCATCTGGGTTTTCGTGCTCCGGGACACGACGGGAGCGCCGCCCCCTGGCCGCGCCGTCGCCTGACAGCCCCAAAGCGCGTCGACGCAGCCCGTTTGCCCTGCGAAAGCGTTGATTTCAAGGTCTATTCGCGGCTCGTCCAAAGGCATTTGCGGAGAGGGTGTCCAAGCACCCGATCATGGCGAAATCTAGCCGAGCGCGGCCATGACCACGCCAAGCGCCGTGACCGCTCCGGCGATGATCTGCAGACGGGTCAGACGCTCGGCGAACAGTCGTCGCCCGGCCAGGGCGGCGATGGGCATTTCGATCACGCCGACGGCCCGGACCGGTCCCACGGGGCTCAGGGCCATGGCCGTGAACCACAGGCCGGAAGCCGCCGCGCCGCAAAATCCCGCCCCAAGTGACTGCTTCCAGACTGCCGCCACCGCCGCAAGCGCGGCCGGGTTTCGCACCGCCAGCACGCTGGTAAGGGTCACCGTCTGTATCGCCTGCACGACCATCACCGTGACAAAGGCCGAGGCGACGGGATGGCCGGGGTCGAAGGCCAGACTGGCCTGGCGGAAGCAGTTGGCGCTGAGCGCGAAGATCGCGCCCGACCCCAGCCCGGCCAGAACGGCGCCGCGACGCAGGACGACCTCGCCTCGCGGCCAGGACAGCACCGCCAGACCCAGGGTGACCACTAGGCCGCCGATCCAGGCCATGAGACCCACATGGTCGCCAAATAGCAGCACACCCCAGACAAGGGCGAAAGGCAGTCCGCTCTGTTGCATGGCCGTGCCCAGGGCGAAGGTCGAGCGATGCATGGCGGTCAGCAAGGCCGCCGTGGCGGCGATCTGCAGCCCTGCTCCCGCCGCGCAGGCCACCCAGAACCAGGTCGTGGGATGCGCCTGTGCGCCGGGCGTGACCCACCAGGCCACAGCCGCGAACACGGTGGCGAAGGGCAGGCCAAACAGAAACCGCACCAGGGTCGCGCCCCACGGCCCCGCTCCACCCATGACAGAGCGCTGGGCGGCGTTGCGGGCGACCTGCAGGGCCGCCGCGCCGATGGTGATGGGAATCCAGATCATGACCGTCGCGCCGCTATCACCAGGCCCGAGGCCCAGGAGAGGCTGACGGTCGCGAGGTCAGGATGGCTTTTCAGCCGCGCGGTCAACTCGTCAACCCGCGCCTGATGACCGCACGGCCAATTGGGCTGGGGAAGCATGTCATCGATGATGTAGAGACCTCCCGGCGCCAGCAAGGCCAGCGCCGCGTCCAAGCCATCGTACTTTCCGGGCCAGGCGTCAGCGAAGATCAGGTCGAAGCTTCCCCTCGCCTGCTCTTGAATGACGTCGAGGCCGTCGGCAACCACGAAGCGCACCCGCTGATCTCGGGCCAGGGCCTCCCGCGCCACGGCCTGGACGCGCTCGTCCGTATCGACGCTGAGCAGGGTGGCGTCAGCGCTCATGCCGGCGGCCAGACACACGGTGGCAAGCCCCGTGCCCGTGCCCAGCTCAAGCAGGTTCCCCCCGGGCTTGGTGGCCGCCAGCATGCGCAGTATCGCGCCGGTGTCGGGCTCGGAGGGCATGTCGAAGCCCAGCGCGGCGGTGCGGACGCCGATCTCGCGCCAGGATTCAGGCAAGGCGGCGGCATTGTCGCCGAACCCGGGGTTCGGCGAGGAAGGGGTGGAGCTCATGCGGCATCCGTTCATGGGGCCGCTCAGGGCGGCGCTGCCCGTCGCGCTGACGCGACGGGATCATCCTTGCGATAGGGAAAGGGGGTCGAGAAGCGCGCGAACGCCTCCGAGCCTAGAAGCCGCTGGCGATTGCCGCCTCGGGGCGGCTCTTTTCCTTGCGGGCGAAGAGGTTGTTGAGCGCGTTGACATAGGCCTTTGCCGACGCGGTCAGCGTGTCGGTGTCGGCGGCCTGGCCGGTGGCGATACGACCGTCTTCTTCCAGACGCACCGAGACCTGAGCCTGGGCGTCCGTGCCTTCGGTGACGGCATGCACCTGGAACAGGCGCAGGGCGGCGCTGTGCGGAACGATCTTGTGGATGGCGTTGAACACCGCGTCCACAGGACCATCGCCGGTCGCCTCGGCGGTGCGCTCCTGGCCGTCGACATCCAGCGTCAGCTCGGCCGACTGGCCGTCGGTGCCGGCCACGACGCGCAGGTGCTGCACGCGGATCTTCTCCGAGCCGCGCGCCAGGGCGTCGTCGACCAGGGCGATGATGTCGTCGTCGTAGACGTGCTTCTTGCGGTCTGCCAGGTCCTTGAAGCGGCCAAAGGCCTCCTTCAGGGCGTTCTGGCCCAGCTCGTAGCCCAGGTCCTTCAACTTGGCGCGGAAGGCGTGGCTGCCCGAGTGCTTGCCCATGACCAGGCTGGACGGCGCCTGGCCGACCGATTCCGGGGTCATGATCTCGTAGGTCTCGCGGTTCTTCAGCATCCCGTCCTGGTGGATGCCGCTTTCATGCGCGAAGGCGTTCTTGCCGACGATGGCCTTGTTGTACTGCACCGGGAAACCGGTGATGGCCGAGACGTAGCGGCTGGCGCGGGTGATGTGGGTGGTGTCGATCTTGGTCTCGA